>BNJU01000662.1_pt1 | contig 124838 bp, 152 predicted proteins | sample 8539281 | NCBI WGS metagenome assembly BNJU01 (sample SAMD00202456, study PRJDB9452) | human saliva metagenome | isolation source: human saliva | place: Japan | reverse complement strand
ACAAACTCAACGCCAAACTCTCCAAACCCGGCTATGTGGACAAAGCCCCGCACATCTGGTGGAGAAGGATAAGGCGGAATTGGCGGAGTTGATGGATAAGATGGGGAAAGTGGAAGGGCAATTGGCGAAGTTGAGAGGGTGATTGGAAGGCAGCCTGAAAACGGTGGAGTGGTTTTCAGGCCGAAACACAGCTTTCATATTTTAAAAATTCAAAAATGTACGGAGACTATCATGGATATCGCTGCTTCTATTTTTAGACCAACAGCTTTTTAGGTATTCCGCAGGAAACCAAAGATGAAGTATGCCAAATTTTGAACATCAACCCAAATGACACGGACAAACTCAAATCCGCCCTGTTTACTTTTTATCTGTATCAAAGACATTTTGGATTTGGATGAAGAAACAGCCTTGGATTGTCTGGTTGACGGAGGCGGAGATTTTGGAACGGATGCTGTTTATATAGATGAAGAAAACGATGGGGAATTTTCCGTTGTCCTTATCCAGTCAAAATACGCCAAGAGTTTGGACGGAAATAAAAATTTCCACAAACCGGCATAGAAAAAAATTAATCAAGGCCGTTCAATATCTGTTTAATCCGGCTGCCGATTTGGGCGGCATCAATATGCGCTTGAAAGCCAAAGTCGAAGATATCCGCTCACGTATTCGGGACGGGCAGATACCGCAGATTCGGGTTATCGCCTGCAACAACGGGCTGAAATGGAACCGGGAAGCGCAAACCGATATTGACCGCGAATTTCAATCTGTATCCCAAGTGTCATGGGAGTATGCCAACCATGAAACCCTGCTGGCTATCCGTAGCCGCACAAAACCTGTCGATGCCGTATTGCGGCTGAAAAGGCAAAGCAGTAATTGAAGATATGAATTTCAGCCGCGTCTGTATCGGGCGGATTCCTGTTAAAGAAATTGCCCAATTAATGAGACAGCATGGCGAAAAACTACTGGAAAGGAATATCCGCCGTTATCTCGGTTTGACAGGAAACCGCGTTAATCAGGATATCCAAAGAACCCTGCAACACGAGCCGGATAATTTCTATTTTTACAATAACGGGCTGACTTTGATATGCAGAAGTTTTTTTCCTATAATGCCTTGCAGACATCCGATTACCAGGTCAATGTTACGGATTTGCAGATTGTAAACGGCGGTCAGACATCCATGACCCTGATGAACGCAATAGCAGATTTTTCCGATATTTCGGACAATGCCAGCGTGTTGGTGCGCATCTACGAGCTGCCAAAAAGAGCAAAAACGATTTGGTTATGAAAAATCACCCATGCCACTAACAGCCAAAAATCCTGTGGATTTGAAGGATTTGAGCCAACGATCCCCAGCAGCAGCGTTTGGAGATATCGATTGCAGAGTTGGGTTACACCTACCGACGCAAGCGTAGCCAGGAAGCAGGAAAAACGATATTACATCAGGGCACGGTTGCCGAAGCGGTACTTTTCGGTTGTCAAAGAAAAACCCCAGCAGGCGAAATTTTTTTCACCAAGGAGCATTTTTGGTAAATTGTATGGCGAAATTTTCGATAATTTGAACGGGGCGCAGGCGGTATTGTCCGTATTGATTTACCGTATGGCAGAGAACAGAAGAAAACGCCCGCAGGAAAAATGATCCCGACTTTGTCCGTTATGCTTCCTGTTTTATTGCCATGCAGATTGGCAGGAAACTTCTTGCAGATTCAGGATTGGCATCATTTGATTTGGTTAATCATCAAAAATTTCGTTTCTTTTGCAGGCACGGCTGGATGAAAAGGGCGAAGCTTACCTTCAAGCAGCAATACAGGACATCCGGCAGGCACTTTGCTGCACTTTACAACGATAGCTCAGAAATTTCTTTTACAACAACCTGCCGCCACGTTTAGACGTGGAGATTTAATTAATTACTTGAAGTAACCGACTAACCAATGGGGAGGCCGTCTGAATCCGTCTTTCAGACGGCCTCCCCATTTTCAGGCTGTCCTTCCCAAGTCAGCCTGAAACCTTTCCCCCGCCCCAAACCCTATCTCGCCGTCATTTCCCGCCTGCGCGGGAATGACGGTGTTTGTTGCTTTTCAGACGGCCTTTTTCTTTTTTTTAATCCATCACATTCAATCAAACCAAACAATCTGATTTTCATCCACGCTGATGCTGATTTCCTGTCCGGTTTGCGGTTTGTCCGTATCGTGGTCGGCATGGGGATACCAAATTAAATCGCCGTATTGCGGATGGGTGAGGGTGAGGCGTATGCCTTCGGCGAGAGGAATGGCTTCGCTGATGCGGACGGCTGTGCCGTTCGGGTCGAATCGGATGGCGTGTTGGGGGATGTAGCGTGTGTCGCCGGTGTTGGCCAAACCGAGCAGTAGGGCGGCTTGGGCGTTGACGGGGCGGCGGATAAGGGTTTCCGGCGTGCCGTGTTGGAGGATGCGGCCTTCGTGCATGATGGCGATGGTGTCGGCCATGGTGCAGGCTTCCTCGGCGGAGTGGGTCACGAGGATGGCGGGGATGTTTTGACTGCGGATGCGTTCGGCGGTCAGGGTGCGCAGGTGGTGGCGCAGGTGGGTGTCGAGGCTGGAGAAGGCTTCGTCCAAGAGCAACAGCGACGGGCGCGTGATGAGGGCGCGTGCGATGGCGAGGCGTTGCTGTTCGCCGCCGGAGAGGCTTTCGGGTTTGCGTTGGGCTTCGTGTTCCAAACCGATGTCGCGCAAGGCCTGCATGGATTGTTCTTCGATTTCGGCTTTTGGGCAGACGGCGCATTTTGAGGCCGAAACCGACGTTGTCGAGGGCGGTTAAATGCGGCAAAGGGCGTAGTCTTGAAACATCAGCGAGATATTGCGCTTTTCAGACGGCATGTCGGTGATGTTGTCGCCGTTGAGCCAGACTTCGCCGCTGTCGGGACGCACCAGGCCGACGATGGTTTTGAGCAGGGTGGATTTGCCGCAGCCGGAGCGGCCGAGTACGGCGAGGATTTCGCCTGCGTCGACGTTTAGGTTGATGTTTTGGGCAACGGTTTTGCTGCCGAAGCGTTTGTTGATGTTTTTGAGTTGCAACATGGTTTCAGACGGCCTTTAAAAATGGGGTCGGCAACGGATGCTGTCGAGCCATGCGGACAGCGGATGTTTGGGGTCGATTAAGCCGTATCGACGGCAGGCTTTCGATCGTAACCAGTTGGGCATCGTGCATCATGTGTCCGCCCAACATGGCATCAAGCAGGGTGGGGATGTCCATCAGTTCAAAAACCGGCGACTTCGCCGTCTTGGTTGGCAGGTTGAAGCCTTCGGGCAGGACGATGTCGAAGATATACAGGGTTTCGTTGTGGACACCGCGGTTAACGGGGCGCAAACTATATATTTGGGCAGTCGGTCGGATATGGGGGTTAAGGAAGCGGGAATGCCTGCTTCTTCTTCACCTTCGCGACAGACAGCTTCAGACGGCCTCTCGCCGCTGCTGATGCCGCCTCCGGTCAGGTTGTCGAGTTTGTTTGGATCAACGGCTTTGTGCGGACTACGGCGGCCTCATCCAAAAGCGCAAACCGTTTTCTGTTTCGACCAATCCGTTCAAATGCACAGCCTGACTCATCAGGCCGAACGGACGGAAGGCGGCGCGTTCTAGTGCGCATAAAGGCTTGCCCGACTGGTTGCAGATGTCAAACTTTTCACCGCGCCAACCTTTGAGCCAACCGCACTCTCGCCATTGTTGCGCCAGCGTTTGCAAACTGTCGCCCATTTCCGGCCAGCTGTCTGTTTCAAATTCAGGCTGTCTGAAAGGGTCGACTGCCTGCCTGTCCAATCGCGCCCGAGGCGTTCGCGCCATAACGGGTTCAGACGGCCCTAAAAGGCAGGCCGTTGAGATACAGAATGCACCAATCGTCGGATGCGCCATAGCTTGTTTGCGCCCAATCCCACAATGCGTCGTGGATATCGGGTGTGAATACTTGTTCAAAACGGAAAGACTGAGACATGGCGCATCCTCCAAAAGAACTAAAGATACGTCGATTTTAGCCGTTTACGGCGAATTTGCAAAACAACCATACCCCCTGAAAACCGCTATAATAGAGTAAATCATCCGAAACGAGCACATCATCATGAGTGAATTGACCGATATCCTTTCCTACAACCAACGTTTCGTTGAATCGGGAGAGTACGAAAAATATTTCACCAACAAATACCCCGGCCGCGAGCTGGCCATTCTTTCCTGCATGGACGCACGCATTATCGAATTGCTGCCCAATGCTTTAGGATTGAAAAATGGTGACGCCAAGCTCATCAAAAACGCCGGTGCGCTGGTGACCCACCCTTGGGGTTCGGTGATGCGCAGTTTGTTGGTTGCCGTATTTGAACTCAAAGTCAAAGAAATCATGGTCATTGCCCACCACGACTGCGGTATGCGCGGATTGCACGCCGAAGAGTTCCTCCAACGCGTACACGACAGCAATATCCCCTGACGACCGCATCGAAACCCTGCGCAATGCCGGTATCGATTTGGACGGCTGGCTGACCGGTTTTGACAACGTCGAAGACAGCGTGCGCCATACCGTCGAGCTGATTCGTAAACATCCGTTGATGCCCGACAACATCGCCATCCACGGCCTGGTCATCCACCCGACCACAGGCAAGCTCAACCTGATTGTTGACGGCAGCCTACCTGCTTCAGACGGCCAAAACATCTAACGCAGACACCACCACGAAATGAAAAACATCGGATTATTCGGCGGCACGTTTGACCCCATCCACAACGGCCACCTCCACATCGCCCGCGCCTTCGCCGACGAAATCGGTTTGGACCTTGTCGTCTTCCTGCCGGCAGGTGACCCGTACCACAAAGACAGCACGCGCACGCCGGCACAAGAGCGCCTCAATATGGTCGAACTCGCCATCGCCGACGAGCCGAAATTCGCCGCCAGCGACTGCGACATCGTTCGCGACGGCGCGACTTATACGTTTGACACCGTCCAAATCTTCCGCCAGCAATTTCCCGGCGCGCAACTGTGGTGGCTGATGGGCAGCGACAGCCTGATGCAGCTGCACACATGGAAAAAAATGGCAAACCCTCGTGCGCCAGACTAATATCGCCATCGCCATGCGCCAAGGCGACAACCTCAACAAAACCCCACGCGAATTGCACGCATGGCTCGGCGAAGCCCTCGCAAAACGGCAGCGTTCGCATCCTCAACGCGCCGCTGCACAACACCAGCTCCACCCAAATCCGCGCCGATCTCGCTAAAACGCACCATTCAGACGGCCTGCCGCAACCTGTCGCTCAATACATCCGCCAACACAAACTCTATGAAAAATAGCGTTTATTCAGGCAGATAAGCTATAATGCCGTCTGAAAACATTTCAACTAGGAAAATAATGAACGAACAAGAATTGCAAGACCTGCAAAAAATGGTCGAAGTGGCCGTAAACGCCCTCGAAGACATTAAAAGCCAAAAGACATCTCTGTTTTGGAAACCCAAGACAAAACCTCCCTGTTTGCCCGCATGATTATTGCCAGCGGCGACAGCACACGCCAAGTCAAAGCACTGGCGAACAACGTTGCCGTCGATTTGAAAGAAGCCGGTTTCGAAATCCTCAGCACCGAAGGCGACAGCGGCGAATGGACGCTCGTCGACGCAGGCGACCTCGTTGTCCACGTCATGCTCCCTGCCGTGCGCGACTTTTACGACATCGACACCTTGTGGGGCGGAGAAAAACCGAGTTTCCACGCCGGTATGCAAAAACCTTGGCACGCCGCCGACTAAAACGGTTTATCCATACAAAGGCCGTCTGAAACTTGAAAGCAAGCAAGTTTCAGACGGCCTTTTGCTATAATTCCATTCTTTTCACATTATTCAATTTATTGCACCATCATGCAGCAACCCGATTTCGCCCAAACCCTCTCCAAAGACCGCCATTTTTCTGCGATCTGCCTTTAAAAACCCCAATAAATACGGCGGCTTGGCCAAGGTTGAGGAAAAAAATACAAAAATCGCACAACCTCTATCTGCAACGCCTCGTCCAAACTGCCCAAGCCCGAATTCGACAACACGCTGCCTGTTCACGAAAAACTCGACGAAATCAAAAAAAGCTATTGCCGAGAATCAGGTAACGATTATTTGCAGCGAAACCGGTTCGGGCAAAACCACGCAGTTGCCCAAGATTTGTTTGGAACTTGGGCGCGGGGCAGCGGGGCTAATCAGGGCATACCCAGCCGCGCTGTTTGGCCGCGCGTTCCGTAGCAGAGCGGATTGCCGAAGAGCTGAAATCCGAAATCGGCAGCGCGGTCGGCTATAAAGTGCGCTTTACCGACCACACCTCGCGTGATGCCTGCGTCAAGCTGATGACCGACGGCATCCTGTTGGCAGAAACTCAGACCGATCGTTATCTCGCCGCCTACGACACAATTATCATTGATGAAGCGCACGAACGCAGCCTGAATATCGACTTCCTCTTGGGCTATTTGAAACAGCTCCCGCCGCGCCGCCCCGATTTAAAAGTCATCATCACCTCGGCAACCATAGACGCAGAACGCTTCTCACAACACTTCAACGGAGCGCCTGTGCTGGAAGTAAGCGGACGGACGTATCCCGTCGAAATCCTCTACCGACCGCTGACCAGCAAAGACGAAGACGATGCAGAAGTCGAGCTGACCGACGCGATTGTCGATGCAGCCGACGAATTGGCGCGCTACGGCGAAGGCGATATTTTGGTGTTTCTACCGGGCGAACGAGAAATCCGCGAAGCCGCCGAAGCCCTGCGCAGATCCACGCTGCGCCGCAACGACGAAATCCTGCCCCTGTTCGCGCGCCTATCGCACGCCGAGCAGCACAAAATCTTCCACCCTTCAGGCGCAAAACGCCGCATCGTGTTGGCGACCAACGTCGCCGAAACCTCGCTCACCGTGCCGGGCATCAAATACGTCATCGACACCGGCCTCGCGCGCGTCAAACGCTATTCTGCGCGGGCAAAAGTGGAGCAGCTTCATGTCGAAAAAAATCTCCCTGCCGCCGCCCGCCAACGCTCCGGACGCTGCGGACGCGTCTCTGCAGGCGTATGTATCCGACTGTTTTCAGAAGAAGATTTCAACAGTCGCCCCGAATTTACTGACCCAGAAATCGTCCGCAGCAACCTCGCCGCCGTCATCCTGCGCATGGCATCGCTGAACCTGGGCGACGTAGCAGCATTCCTGTTTTTTTAGAAATGCCCGATTCGCGGTATATCAATGATGGATTTCAGGTATTGCTGAGTTGGGGGCGGTGGAGGCCGTCTGAAAATCTTTCAGGTAGCTTTTGAAAGTCGGGCATCTATGCCCGACGAAAACAGATAAAACAATAAACCATGTTGAGCTAAAAGCTTTCTCGAAATACATTAAGTTATATTAATTTAAACATTAAGGATACTACGGATGAATCAATTTAGTATACAAAAAAGCAGAAGAATTACTTAAAAAAATAAACAATTTGATAAGCTTTTATTGTTTGTTATTAGAGCGTGCTAAATATTGGTATCAGCAATATTCAGATGATGATAAGGTTCTGTTTCTATCTGATGGATTTGCATTATGCGCAAGGGATGTTTTTGTATATAAAAATAAATTATCTGATGAAATAGATTTCATCATTAATAAAGATAAGCAAAAACAAATTAGAAGAAATCGTATTTAATGCATTTAAAAAAATATCAGTGACGAGTTCGATAAATTTAATAATATAACAATAACTTCTTCATCACTACCTTCTATTAGTTTAAAAATATGACCCTTATATTTTACCTTTAAAAAGAATATAGAGATATCAAGAATTTATCTTTTGCTGATTGGAGAAATTTGCTTTAGAAGAGTGCTTGATAAGGATAAAGAAAAATATAGAAAGTACAATTAATGATATTTTTTTAACGACTTACGATTATGCATTGAATGTGAAATATTTTTATCATTTAAATACTATGAATATAGATGATTACAAAGAAATTAATGAAAAATCGTATGACACGTTTTCTTTTTATCTGTAACTACTCAATTAAAAAGGGAGTATTATAAGTATATGGAAATAGTTTCTAATTTTATTAAGGAAATAGAAAAATTTGGCAGTGTTGCAGAAAAAAATTGTGTTGAATATTTACATCTAATTAAGGAATGTCGATCCAATTTTAAATTAAATTATTCAAAGTTGAATAGAAATATCAAAAACCTTCTTGATTTTTGAAGAAAAGCATTATTGGTAAACTGCCGAGCTAGTAGCTTGATGTACATCAATAAAAAGCAGCTTCTACTTTTTCATTTCCCAAAACAAGGTTTATCGGCATTGTTGAATTGAATTTCAGGGCATCTGAAATTCAATTCACAGAATAAATATCATCTGAATCCAATGCGTAGATTGGCATCAATACCCGCCCCTACACATCTGTTATACAAAAACATGAAAAAGCCATATCCATATGTCGTCTGAAAACGGGCGAAACGAGTTTTCGCAAAGCAAAAAAATTTTTCAAGCAGCCTGAAAACACCCACCAAACCCCGCTACCGCCTGACCAAGCTCGGCGAACAAATGGCGCGTCTGCCCATCGACCCGAAAAATCGCGCGCATTTTACTGGCGGCGAAGAAGCACGACTGTATGGCGGAAATATTGGTGATTGCGTCCGCGCTGTCGATTCAAGACCCGCGCGAGCGGCCTTTGGAAGCGCGCGATGCCGCGGCTAAGGCGCACGAACGCTTTACCGACAAGCAATCTGACTTCCTTGCCTATCTGAATATTTGGGACAGCTTCCAGCGCGAGCGCGACAAAGGTTTGTCCAACAAGCAGCTGGTGCAGTGGTGCCGCCAATATTTCCTGTCGCACCTGCGTATGCGCGAATGGCGCGAGCTGCACCATCAGCTTGCCCAAACCGCGATTGAAAATGGGTTTGACCACCAAAGAAGCCGCGTTTAGACAACCTCCTTCCCAAGAGCAATTAAGGCCGTCTGAAAGCCAAGGCGATCAAGATTTGGCGGCTAAACTCAAACAAAAACAACTGGATAAGAAACAACACCGCGCCCAAATTCGCGCCGCCAAAGAAGCGGGCTACGAACAAATCCACCGCGCCCTGCTGACCGGCCTTATCGCCAACGTCGGCATGAAATCGCCCGATGGCAACGACTACACCGGCGCGCGCGGCAGCCGCTTCCACCTTTTCCCTGCATCAGCCTTGTTCAAAGCCAAACCCAAATGGGTGATGGCGGCAGAATTGGTTGAAACCACGCGCCTTTACGCGCGTGACGTCGCCGTTATCCAGCCCGAATGGATAGAGCAGGAAGCGCCGCACCTCGTTCGCCATCATTATTTCGAGCCGCACTGGGAACAAAAACGCGGCGAAGTCGTCGCCAGTGAACGCGTTACGCTTTACGGCCTGACCGTATTGCCGCGCCGCCCCGTGTCTTACGGCAAAGTTGCGCCCGAAGAAGCGCGCGAAATCTTTATCCGCGGCGCATTGGTGGCGCAGGAAAGCAATCTTCAGACGGCCTTTTTGCCCACAATAAAAAGCTGATTAAAGAAATTACCGAACTCGAACACAAGTCTCGTAAGCAAGACGTATTGGTCGATGACGAAGCCCTGTTTGCGTTTTTATAACGAACGCCTGCCCGAGCTGGTGTGGAAAGACGCGAAAGGTGGCGTTTGGGGAAGCGAAGAGGGCGGACAAACAGCCGATCAAAACGGACAAGCAAACCAGCGCAACGCAGGGTGTGTGGCGCAAGCCGCGCACGCGGATTCCAACAATGCGGACAACCGCGAGCGTGAACCGAGTTCACATACCCGACAAAATGTTTCAGACGACCACAAACCCAAAAAGCAGCCTGCATCTCAAAAAGGCCGTCTGAAACCTTTGCCCCTTGCCGATATCCGCACCTTTGAAGCCTGGCTCAAAACCGCCGAGCGCGACAATCCGCGCCTGTTGTTCCTCAGCCGCGACGATTTGATGCAACACACCGCCGCGCACATTACCGAAGAGCAGTTCCCCAAATTCTGGCAAACCGCAGACGGCAAGTTCAAACTTTCCTACCGCTTCGAGCCGCACCATCCGCTCGACGGCGTGACCATGACCGTGCCGCTGACCGTCCTCAACCGCCTGCACGCGCCGTCGCTTGAATGGCTGGTGCCCGGTATGTTGCGCGAAAAAAATCCAGCTGCTGATTAAAGCACTGCCGAAGCAAATCCGCCGCATTTGCGTGCCCGTACCCGATTTCATCACCAAATTCCTCGAAAGCAATCCCGACCGCCAAGCGGCCATCATTCCACAGTTGGCGCACTTTATCGCCAAAAGCGCCGGCGATATGCGGATTCTCGAGCAAATCGACCAAGACGCATGGGCGGCGCAAGAATTGCCCGAACACTGCTATCTGAATCTGCGCATTATCGACGACAGCGGACAAGAGCTTGCCGGCGGCCGCAAACTGCACGAGTTGCAACAACAACTCGGCCAAGCCGCCGCCGTTACCTTCCGCGACAACACCCAAGAATTCGAGCGCGACAACGTTACAGCATGGGACATCGGCACCCTGCCCGAATTCATCAAATTCGCCCGCGGCAAACAACAGCTCACCGGCTATCTCGGTCTGCAAAAGAAAAAAAGACGGCCGCATCGCCCTGCGCCTGTTTGACACCACCGAAGCCGCCGAGCAGGCACACCGTCAAGGCATCATCGAATTGATGAAGCTGCAATTAAAAGAGCAGGTAAAAGATTTGAACAAAGGCATTCAAGGCTTTACCCAAGCCGCCATGCTGCTCAAACACATCAACGCCGACACCCTGCGCGACGACCTCACACAGGCCGTCTGCGACCGCGCCTTTATCGGCGAAGACGAGCTGCCGCGCAACGAAAAAAAGCCTTTAAAGAACAAATCAAACGCGCCCGCAGCCGCCTGCCTGCCGTCAAAGAAGCCCTCAGCCGCTACTTGCAGGAAACCGCAGCCGCCTACGCCGAACTCAACAGCAAACTCGGCAAGCATCCATTGACCCACCTCCTAAGACTACGCCTGCAAACCCTGCTCGCCCCCGGCTTCGCCACCCGCACCCCGTGGGCACAATGGCCACGCCTACCCATCTACCTCAAAGCCATGACCCTGCGCCTCGAAAAATACAGCGGCAACCCATCACGCGACGCAGCCCGCGAAGCCGATATTCAAGAACTAGAACAGATGTGGCAGGAAAAACCGACAGCCTGATCAAACAAGGCCTCCCCATTTCAGACGGCCTTGCAGGGTTTAAATGGATGATTGAAGAATTGAGAGTGTCGCTGTTTGCGCAGGGAATTGAAGACACCGTATCCAGTGTCGGTGAAGAGGTTGTTAAAGGTATGGGAGGGATTGAGCAACATATAATAAAAAGGTCGTTTGAAAAATTTTCAAACGACCTTGGGATTTTTAGTAAATACCTTGTGTTTTTAAATAATCCATCAATTCAAAAATGATGTCGAATTGACAATCTTTTTAAAGTTCCTAATGAGAATGAGTAATTAGCAGAGTCGTAATACCGAACTAACTCTTGGCAAGCCGTAGACCATTGGAGTATATCTTGCCTATTCATAATGGTTGTATAAATATCCTCTAATAGTTCTTCTTTTTGAATTGAAGTTTCTTCTTTATATTCACGAGGGTCTGACAAACAATGTTGAATCCATATTACCCCTTGTTGTCTAGGGAAAGTCAAATGAAAAAGCTGTAGTATATGGCTGAGAACCCCCATCAGCATAATAATCACCAATAGTACTAAAAATTTTGCAAACCCTTGCATACCTTGCTGAGTAAAAGTTCAAAATGGCGATCAGAAAAAAAGTTCAATAATATTATATTGGTAGTCAAAAATTTCTATTTAATCTATTAAAACAATCCTCCAAAAATAACTCTATTTTGAATAAATTGATTTATATATGAATCACTAACCCTATTTCTGTAAAAATATTTCCAATAATATGAGGCATATTATTAATGATATTTGCATCTATATTTAATTCGCCATTATGAATTAAAACAAAACGAGAATTTGGAAATATATTCCTCCAATATTCAATTTCTGTAATATCTGTACCGTTTGTTATTATTATTCCAAATATTATGGATGGTTGTTCTTCTGCCAATCGAGAAGCTTGCTGAATAATCAATTGATTATTATTAGCTAAGTCTCCAATTGTTGGATTCAGAATATAGATTAAATTCCTCTGTAATCATCATTAATAATCTCGTTAACACATGTCAATAATTCTGTAATATTCAGTCTAACAGGTTCTAAAAATTATAGAAATTTGTGAGTTTTGGATTTTCCTAGCAGAATCTCGGATTGCTAATAATTCATTACGCTTAGCTCGCAAGTAACAGTAATACATCTACTTCCCTTTCTTTTCAGTTAAGATTACAACAGACGAACGTTCGATCTAAATAATTATATTATTCAGATTATAGAGAATTTTTTTCCCATTTTATTATTACTGGGTCGCATATTTAAAAATTAATGCTAACAATGAATAAGGCAAACTCCTAACAAATTCTTTTTTTCTTGTTGATTTAAGGACCGTTGCCGGAGTATTTTAACAAAATGATGATGAGCATCTATTATAGACATTGATTCAAATAAACTTATACAATCTTGTTTTTACTTTTTTTAGGAGATTTTTGATGGTTCATAATCAAATAAGTCCTTCATCATTCTTAACATTTCTGAGTGTCTTAAACTAGATAGCATTGCTTTTATAAGATAACTCTTCAAAATTGGAATTTGCTTCTCTAATAGTACGAAGGCTATTTCTTGATGTCAATTCAAGAATACCAATTTCTGAAGGTATTTTTATTCTGAAGCAAATTAATTTTTTTGACTCAACAGTTACAATATATATTTTCTCAAAAAAATTTTTCTATAATCAGATAGTTGACTTTCAATTCTATCAAAAATTATCTAATTCTGTTTTTATTTCATAAGCAGTTGATGTACCATTAAATATAGCAATATCACATATTGAATTTAATACATGAAACTCATTAATATAAGTTACATTAGATAACTTATGACGGCTCTTTACTAATTTATGAGCAATATTATTTTTTTAAAAAAACATATTCATTTCTATAACTTTTTTTCTATTATTCTATACAATAAATCAAAAAGCTTGTGATAAATTTAATCCATCCAGCTCAACTCTAATTTCAGAATTATTTAGCAGCTTTTCCCAAATTGAATGGTTAGATTTGAATACTATATCTTCAAAAAAACAGATTTTCGAAAAACCTGGCTAATTAAAAATGTTAAATTATTGTTTTTGTTTCATGATTATTCTAAGAGTTAAAAATAGCTTGATTATTGTGTTATTCACCGAATTTAATATATTTTAATTAATATCTGCTAAGCGAGCAATTAGATAATCAATAGGGTTATTATAACAAAATATAGGTTACCAGTATGGCGTGAGTTACATTCATTTTAAAAAAGAACTACATGCACTTATATTATGCCACATACTATCTAAACACCAAAGTACCCCATAGTTTATCCTAAATTACCTGTGAATCATACTCATCCCCCACAGGTCGTCTGAACCCCATTTTCAGACGACCTTTTGCCACTTCGCAAAACAAGGATTCCCTCTGCCCTCTCCCCAAACGTCGCCCGAACCAGTAAACTCCCCATGTTTCAATAACTTCTTGGAAGCAAGCTGTAGCCTACATCAAACCGCGTGCGTGCCTTAAGGCACACACCCTACCTATGAGTCATAAAGAGTTTGAAATTGATACGTAGGGGTATGTGCGGTACGCACGCACGCGGTCTTTTTAAAAAATGTTCTTCCCAATCAAACCAAAGGCCGTCTGAAAGTATTTCCCAACTTTCAGACGGCCTTTTATATCATATTTCTGTTTATTTTTCCAACCGTGCAATCAGTTCATCGGCCAAGTCCAAATAAGCTTGGGTGCCTTTGGCGTGGGCGTCGTAGGCGAGGGCGGGGAGGCCGTGGCTGGGGGCTTCGGCGAGGCGGATGTTGCGGGGGATGACGGTGTCGAAGAGCAGGTTGCCGAAGTGTTGTTTGAGCTGTTCGCTGACTTCGACGACGAGGCGGCTGCGGCTGTCGTACATGGTGCGGACGATGCCGGTTACGTCGAGGTCGGGGTTGATGGCTTGGCGGATTTTGCGGACGGTGGCCACTAAGTCGGAAATGCCTTCGAGGGCGTAGTATTCGCAAAGCATGGGGACGATGACGCCGTTGGCGGCGACCAGGCCGTTGAGGGTGAGCAGGGTCAGGGACGGGGGGCAGTCGATGAGGACGTAGTCGTAGTCGTCGGCAACGAGCTGCAGGGCGTTTTTGAGGCGGATTTCGCGTGCGATTTCTGGACGAGTTCGACTTCTGCGCCGGCTAGTGTGCGGTTGGCGCCCAATACGTCGTAGCCGCCTTCTTTGCTGCGGACGACGGCGTTGGGGATGTCGGTTTCGCCGAGGACAACTTGATAAACGCCGTTTTCGATGGTGGCTTTGTTGATGCCGCTGCCTGTGGTGGCGTTGCCTTGGGGGTCGAGGTCGACGACGAGGACGCGGCGGCCTTTGGAGGCTAGGGAGGCGGCTAGGTTGACGGTGGTGGTGGTTTTGCCGACTCCGCCTTTTTGGTTGGCGACGGCGAGGATTTGTGCGCTCATGTGCTTTGCTGTCGTGTTAAGTGTGGATGGCTGGATTGTACCGTTATTCAGTATGCTTGGGTTGTTTTCAGACGGCCTTTTTGCGGATGATGACGATATGGCGTTCGGCATTGAGTTGGGGGACGTGCAATGCTTCGACTTTTTTTCGACGGCGACGCTTTCGGGCAGTTTGTCGATTTCTTCTTGCGGGTATATGCCTTTCATGGCCGCCCAGTAGCCGCCATCTTTGAGGAGGTGCTTGGTCCAGTTGACGAAGTCGGCGAGTTCGGCAAAGGCGCGGCTGGTGATGACGTCGGCGCGGCAGTCTGCGGCGGCTTTTCTACGCGGCCGCTGATGACGCGGACGTTTTTAAGGCCGAGTTCGATGACGGCTTGTTGCAGAAAGGCGGTTTTTGGTGTTAGCATCGAGGAGGGTGATGTCGAGGTCGGGACGGCAGATGGCGGTGGGGATGCCGGGCTGTCCGCCGCCGGAGCCGACGTCGAGCATGGTTTGCGCGTGTTCGATATAGGGCAGGAGGGTCAGGCTGTCGAGCAGATGATGGCTGACGGTTTGGGCGGGATCGCGCAGGGCGGTCAGGTTGTAGGTTTTGTTCCACTTTTGCAGCAGGGCGGCATAGTCTAGCAGTTTGGCTTGTTTGGCGTCGTCGATGTCCAAACCCAGTGCCTGTATGCCGTCGCGGAGCTGTTGCGCCTGATTCATTTGTTATTCCTTATTGGTTAAAACGCGTTGGATGTAATGGTAACGGAAAGCATGCCGTCTGAAAATGTTTGTGCTTGTTGAATCAACGTTTCATTTTGTGAAAGACGATGGGCTGCTCCGGCGCACGCGTGAGCTGTTTGGGCAGGGTCAGCATGGCGATGATCCATACGGAGAGTGTATAGTAAAACACGCCTTGTCCGCGCATACCTGCCAATGCGGCATTGCCTAAAATGGCTTCAAAAATCAATCCTGCCGCCGCCGAGGCACACGCTGCGACCCCGGCAAGGAAGATGGCGTAACGCGAATGCCGGCGCATCATTTTTTTATACGCCAGCTTAGTCATTCCACCGGCAATCGGCAGGGTTGAGGAAGGCAAACATGCCGCAGACGAACCATGCGACGGAGTCCTGCCAACCGCTTTGCCATGCCCACGCGCCATCTTTGACCGTTATCAGCAGGCCTTGGCCGTCTGAAAAAGGCGATTTGCACGATATTGTGCAATATCATCGCCAGCGGCAGAGTGAGGAACATCAGTGCGACCAATAGGGGGCGGTAGGGCTTTTCTTGAGTCAGGTACATGGCGGCTTGCCTTGTTGTGGGATAAGTCGAAATGATAGCAGATTGGCGGTTGATTCACGTTTGTTAGCGCTGAAATTGCTGACAAAAAAACGGTCAATTAAAAAAAGAAATGAAAAAAATTCTTTTTTTCTTGGCAAACGTTGGTAGATAAAGGTTAAGAAAAACGTTTTCAGACGGCCTAATCTCTTATTTTTATATGAACCGAACAGAAAAATCTTTGCATTTCTCCGTAAAAATCTACTAAATTCTCAATAACATATTATAAAGACCTGAAATCTGGAACCCAAACCGAAACTGCCTCCCGCTATTTACGCTCGGAAACTCAGCAGGCAACAAAAGTTTCACACTACAAAAAAACAAAAGCAATTCCTCTGAAATCAGTTGTTTATAATGATAGATAACCACAAGGCAAACCATGCCTGACTTTAGTAGGAGTAAAACCATGGCTGAAGCAACCGATGTCGTATTAGTAGGCGGCGGCATTATGAGCGCCACTTTGGGCGTATTGCTCAAAGAACTCGAACCATCTTGGGAAATCACCCTGATCGAACGCTTGGAAGATGTAGCGTTGGAATCATCAAATGCATGGAATAATGCCGGTACGGGACACTCTGCGCTGTGTGAATTGAACTATGCGCCCCTGACTGCCGACGGCACGATCGATCCGACCCGCGCCCTCAATATTGCCGAACAATTCCATATCAGCCGCCAATTTTGGGCGACTTTGGTCGAAGAAGGCAAACTGACCGACCGCACTTTCATCAATTCCGTCCCCCATATGTCGCTGGTGATGAACGCCGACCATTGCAGTTATCTGCAAAAACGTTTCGACGTGTTCAAAAACCAAAAACTCTTTGAAAAAATGGAGTTTTCTACCGACCGCGCCAAAAATTGCCGAATGGGCGCCGCTGGTTGTCAACGGCCGTGATGAAAACCAATCCATCGCCGCCAACTACTCCGCCGAAGGCACAGACGTCGATTTCGGCAGCCTGACCCGCCAAATGGTCAAATACTTGAGCGACAAAGGCGTAAAAATCAAATTCAACCGTCATGTCGACGACCTCAACCGCGAATCGGACGGCGCATGGGTGCTGAAAACCAGCAGCACCAAAGACGATGACGACCCGTTGACACTCCGCACCCGTTTCGTCTTCCTCGGCGCAGGCGGCGGCGCACTGACCCTGCTGCAAAAAAATCCGGTATCCCCGAAGGCAAAGGCTACGGCGGCTTTCCGGTTTCCGGCCTCTTCTTCCGCAACAGCAATCCCGAAACGGCCGCGCAACACAACGCCAAAGTATACGGCCAAGCCTCCGTCGGCGCGCCCCTATGTCTGTTCCGCATTTGGATACCCGCAACGTGGACGGCCAACGCCATTTGATGTTCGGCCCGTATGCAGGCTTCCGCCCCAACTTCCTCAAACAAGGCTCGCTCATGGATTTGCCGATGTCCATCCACATGGACAACCTCTATCCTATGCTCCGCGCCGGTTGGGCTAATATGCCGCTGACCAAATACCTCTTGGGCGAATTGCGTAAAACCAAAGAAGAACGCTTCACTTCGCTCTTAGAGTATTATCCGGAAGCCAATCCTGACGACTGGGAACTGATTACCGCCGGTCAGCGTGTGCAAAATCATCAAAAAGACCCGAAAAAGGCGGCGTACTCCAATTCGGTACCGAAATCGTCGCCCATGCCGACGGCTCTCTGGCCGCATTGTTGGGCGCGTCCCCAGGTGCATCAACCGCCGTACCTTTGATGATTAAGCTGATCAACCAATGCTTCCCAGATCATGCCGAATCATGGTCAGGCCGTCTGAAAGAATTGGTGCCCGGCTACGGTATCAAGCTGAACGACAATCCGACTTTGGCGGACGAAATCATCAGCCACAACGCGTCCGTTTTGGGCATTCATCACTAAATTGAAGCAGACGCAAAGGCGGGCATTCTTGCCCGCCTTTTTCAAACCATTAAAATAGCGACATTCAGGCCGTCTGAAATCTAATCTGCGGCAGCATGTTGCACGACTCAAACCCGAAAATCAGCCCCAATAGAAAAACGCCATGACCGATATTCTCAACAAAATCCTTGCCACCAAAGCAGAAGAAGTGGCCGCACAAAAAGCCGCCGTTTCCTTGGAAGACATCAAAGCCCAAGCGCAGGCAGCCACGCCGGTTCGCAGCTTTATCGGCTCGATCCGTGAAAAACACGCGCAGAATCTGCCAGCTATTATTGCCGAAGTCAAAAAAGCCAGCCCGAGCAAAGGCCTGATCCGTCCTGATTTTCATCCTGCCGAAATTGCCGTTGCCTATGAAAAAGCCGGCGCGGCCTGTTTGTCCGTGTTGACGGACGAACCTTATTTCCAAGGCTCGCCCGAGTATTTGAAACAGGCGCGTGCGGCCGTGGCGCTGCCGGTCTTGCGTAAAGATTTCATCATCGACGAATACCAAATCTATCAGGCGCGCACGTGGGGTGCGGATGCGGTTCTTCTGATTGCCGCCGCATTGGAAGCCGAGCAGCTTGAGCGTTTTGAAGCCGTCGCCCACGAATTGGGCATGACTGTATTGTTGGAGTTGCACGATGCGTCCGAGCTGGAAAAATGCCGCAACATGACCACGCCGTTGTGGGGCGTCAACAACCGCAACCTGCGTACGTTTGAAGTAACCCTGCAGCAAACCCTCGACCTCTTGCCCGAATTAAACGGCAAAACCGTTGTTACCGAAAGCGGCATCCGCAACAAAGAAGACGTCGATTTTCATGCGTAGCCACGGCGTGCATACTTTCCTGATCGGCGAAACCTTTATGCGTGCCGACGACATCGAAGCCGAAGTCAAAAAATTGTTTTAAACCCTAAAAAACATCAGGCCGTCTGAATTTTCAGACGGCCTGAATCCATTGGAGACGAGAAAAAATGTTTACCGTACAGCGCATTTACGCGTATCAGCCCAATCCCGAACAGACCGCCGTCTTTATCGACCGCCTCTATCCGCGAGGCGTCCGCAAAGAGATTTTTTTGCCACTGCGCTTTGGCTGAAAGACATACACCCAGTGCAAACCTGCGTCGCTGGTATCACGAAAATCCGACTGAGAATTTTGACAGTTTTGTCAGCCGTTATCATGAAGAGCTGCAAGGCGATACCGAGCAGGCCGCCATCAAGCGGCTGCTGGATTTGGAAAAACAGCACGGCAATATCCTGTTGCTGACCGCCGTCAAAGATCCCCGACATTCCCACGTCTCCGCACTGGCTCAATTTTTGGGCGCAACGTTTGAATATTGCGATTAAAAAAATCAGTGTTTGAGCTGAATACAAAAAGGCCGTCTGAAACTTGCATTTCAGACGGCCTGCTATTTTCAAATCAAGAAGGATAAGGGTGTGCCACCAATTTTCCGTCTATGTATTCGCCGATATAGACTTGTGAGGCTTCAAGGTGGAGGCGGTCGAGTTCTTGTTGCAGCCACTCTTCATCACGCTTAATGATTTCGAGGATGTCGGGGTCGACTTGGCCGTCTGTAATCAGTGGATAGCGCAGGCTTTCGTCGCCGTACTTAATGACGGCGAGCTGGCCGTTTTGTTCCATCACGGCACGTTTGACGGCAGAGATTTCGTAGATGCCGGCGGCGCGGAGTTTGAACATGAGGTCGTGTGCGCTGATGCCGTTTTTCATGCATTCATCGGTTTGGATTTTGCCGTTGACGATAACCCAGACGGATTTGCCGTCAATGATGGATTTGACCCAGCGGTTGTGGTTTTTGATGAATTTCAGGCTCAAGACCAACAGCGTCCACAAAATCAGCACGAGGAAAAATTGCAACAGGCCGACGCTGTCGCTGTAAATCACGCCACCGATGATGCCGCCGAGTACATAGTTTTGCACTTGGTCCATGGCGGAGGTCGGCGCGAGGTTGCCTTTGCCTAAGAGGTTGATTTGCAAAATCAAACCCTAAAAATACCCATCAGTAGTTTGAGGGCGAGCAGGGAGTATGCTTCCATGTGTGTGTATCCTGTTATTCTTTATCGATGAGTTCGATATTGTTGTTGACCAAATTGATGGGCGTCAGCGTGTAGGCGGAGAAGTCTTGATTGAAATGGACTTCGTAGTATTGGTTTTTGATGCCGATAATCATGCCGTTGAACAGACGCGTGCTGTTGACGATGATGTCTTGTTTTTTTCAACTTTTTGGTTTTCAATCAAGGCATTGAGAAAAAACCCACCATGCGCGAAGTATCGGCGGCAAAGTTTTGACGCTCGCTGTACGAAAGATATTGCGTGCCGCAGATGAGGATGAGCAACAACAGCGCAATAATGCTCAGGTCGCGGTATTTGGTATCCATGCGGTGGCGCAGGTATTGCGATACGGCGAGCAGGAGGATGACGAGGGCGGCGAAAAATCAGGATGTATTTCAAGTAGTCGTTGAAATACATATGATTTTTCAAGATAAAAAGTGAGAAAAAGAATTTCATGGTATTTGATAAATTTGGGAAGGGTAATAAGGCCGTCTGAAACTTAAATTTCAGACGGCCTCGTCTATTAAACAAGGATGTTGCGTTAAGTTTTTCAAAAATAGGGTGTTTTTAAAGCGGTATCAGTTGATAAATCCGTCGTCTTTCATTTTCTTTTTCGGCAAAAATACTGGCTGATCACCAGCAAGCTGGCCAGAATGATAATGAAAAAGACCGGCCATGGTCAGGGAGATTTTTGAAAAACAAATCGGCGTCGATAAAGGCAAACCACAGTTGCAAAAATCAAGAGCAACACCCAGCCGACGAACAATCCGAGACAGGCATAGACGCCGAGCTTAAAACACGTTCTTTTTTTCCAAAATGACGACGTAGGCTTCACGCACGAAAAAAACAGCAGCATGCGGCGCTGGTCTTTTTCCATGGTAACGACCTTCCAGCCTTGCGAAGCGTGGCTGTTGAGGAAATCGCTGAATTTGACCGGATTGATTTTGGCGCTGCCGAAAAATCAAGCTGGAAAGCAGGTTCTCTTGATAAATGACGGCTTTATATTCTTTTCATTTTTATTCCTTTAAAAATAAGGGGGCCTTAAGACCCCCTATGATTCTACTCTTTATTGTTCAACTGCGGCAATACGGAACCTTCGCCCAAGGACAACAAACCGCTTTGCGAGTAAATACCCAGTTTGGCGCGGGTGTCGGTGATGTCGAGGTTGCGCATGGTGAGCTGGCCGATGCGGTCGAGCGGGGTGAATGCGGCGTCTTCAACTTTTTCCATGCTCAGGCGTTCGGGTTGGTAGGTCAGGTTGGGCGATTCGGTGTTCAGAATCGAGTAGTCGTTGCCGCGGCGCAGTTCGAGGGTAACTTCGCCGGTAATGGCTTTGGCAACCCAGCGTTGGGCGGTTTCGCGCAACATGAGGGCTTGGCTGTCAAACCAGCGGCCTTGGTAGAGCAGGCGGCCGAGGCGCAGGCCGTTGATGCGGTATTGTTCGATGGTGTCTTCGTTGTGGATGCCGGTGACCAAACGTTCGTAGGCGATGTGGAACAACGCCATGCCTGGGGCTTCGTAGATACCGCGTGATTTGGCTTCGATGATGCGGTTTTCGATTTGGTCGCTCATGCCCAAGCCGTGACGGCCGCCGATGCGGTTGGCTTCGAGGAAGAGTTCGACGGGGTCGGCGTATTCTTTGCCGTTCAATGCAACCGGCACGCCCTCTTCAAAGCGTACGCTGACTTCTTCGGGTTTGACTTCGACGCTTTCGTCCCAGAAGGCAACGCCCATGATGGGCTTAACGATTTTGATGCCGCTGTTGAGGAATTCCAAGTCTTTGGCTTCGTGGGTGGCACCCAGCATATTGGAGTCAGTAGAGTAGGCTTTTTTTCAACCGACATTTTGTAGTTGAAGCCGTTGGCAATCAGAAATTCGCTCATTTCGTGACGGCCGCCGAGTTCGTCGATAAATTGTTGGTCGAGCCAAGGTTTGTAGATTTTCAACGCCGGATTGGTCAACAGGCCGTAGCGGTAGAAACGCTCGATGTCGTTGCCTTTGTAGGTGCTGCCGTCGCCCCAAAATGTTAACATCGTCTTCTTTCATGGCGGAAACGAGCATGGTGCCGGTAACGGCTCGACCCAAAGGCGTGGTGTTGAAGTAGGCGATGCCGCCGGTGGAAACGTGGAACGCGCCGCATTGGATGGCGGCAATGCCTTCGTGTGCCAGCTGTGCGCGGCAGTCGATCAGGCGGGCGTTTTCCGCACCGTATTCCATCGCTTTTTTAGGAATGGCGTTGTAGTCGTCTTCGTCGGGCTGGCCGAGGTTGGCAGTGTAGGCATAAGGCAGCGCGCCTTTGAGTTTCATCCACAACAGTGCGGCGGAGGTATCAAGACCGCCGGAGAATGCGATGCCGACTTTTTGACCGATGGGGAGATTTTGTAAAATGGTATGGTTTTGGCTCATTGGGATTCCTCCAGACTTGAAAAGTTGAAATCATTATCTTATAAATAGATGAGATAATCTAGTTTGATGCCGCCTGAAAAAGCATTCAGGTTTTCAGACGGCATTTGTCCGCAATTATTGAGACGCTATCCGTAGCTGAATACAATGAAGCATGCTGCCCAAACCGAAGCAGCTGCCAAAGGCCACAACAAGTAGCCTTTTTGCCCAGTCAAACGCCACATTTCATCTGCATTGGTTGCAACAAAAAAACAACCACAAAAAAACCAAGAAAAAAATATCCGTAGAGACTGCCAGTGAAAAAATCATACGGTTTGCAGGTAAGAAGCTGAATGCGTTCAGAACAACCCATTGTATAAAAAAATGTGGAAAGCGTAGCATATTTGGCGCGAAAAATTGACTGCACGTTTGTCTTGATGAATTTTACGGCGAATAATCAAATACTGAACAATCAGTACAAACGCACACACAAAAAGGCTGATAATGAACATGAAAAACGCAACAATGCCGATTGCAAACATGAGTCTCTCCTATCCGTTGCACCTATACCATAGCCAAGTGATGGCACCGAGTGCTTCGCTTTCGTTCCATTGTTCATTGGGGTAGAGTTTAGGGGAGATGATGTTTAGGGTTGTGATGGTGGGCATAGTTTAGAGGGGGTAAAACAAAAAAGGTAAGTGTAAGTGGTTTTTAAGGCTGCCTGAAAGCGGATTAACAGCGAAAAAGAGAACGCGTGAGTGCGAGCACCCACGCTTGCTATCAGACAGACTGGCTACGCTGGCTATGCTTGTTATATATCTATATGGTTATATAGATATATAATTTTTTTCACTCCATTCATTTGATTGTAGGGTATCTGTATCTTCAGCAATATACAAACCAATATCTTTTGACCAGAATGCATAAGTTTGTTGAATTATATCTATATCTTCAGATAATTAAAATCTGAGAAAGCACCATCAAACATGCATATTATAGCTATTGGATTAAGCTGATTGATATTTAGTATTTCATCTTTAATTACATTAAATAAATCAATATTTTTGGAATATAAAAAAATAAGATTCTGTTAAAAATATCATATTTCCACTCATTATTTTCAAGAATATTTTTTTCAGATTTAATGCAACGTGATCTCAGATTCCCATTGCTTTTATATTTTCATGATTTCTGTCTTCTTTTTAAAAAATACCATAACACAATATAGAAAAACTGGTCAGTACCACAATTTTTTTAAAAAAATCTATTATTTTCATTTAGTTACCACTAATTAGGTTTAATTGATTATTATCTGGTATAAAAGCTTGCAATGACTTTTATCCTTATACGGCCCATCTTTTGCAACAACAATAACAACGTATTTCCCATTTGATTTACCTAATAAGCAATATTGGAACAGTAATCATGGGAAATCATGAATAGCCTTTAGGCAGAAGGAAAGATTATGAAAGACCGACAGCATTTGTTCAACCTCATCATCATCGGCGATGAAATCCTGCACGGCAGCCGCCAAGACAAGCATTTCGCCTTTTTCAAATCTTTATTGGAATCGCGCGGGCTGAAACTCAATCAGGTGCAATATCTGCCCGATGAACCCGAATTGCTGGTCAAACAACTGCGCCGCAGTTTTTCAGACGGCCTGCCGACTTTCGTTACCGGCGGTATCGGCTCTACGCCTGACGACCACACGCGCCAAGCCGCAGCGGCTGCTTTGGATTTGCCCGTTGTCCGCCATCCTGAAGCCGCCAAGTTTATCGAAGGCGTAACCCTGAAACGCGGCGAGCCGCTCGATTCGCCGGAACACGCCCAACGCCTGAAAATGGCGGATTTTCCCGAAGGCGCGGAACTTGTGCCCAATCCGTTTAATAATATCGCCGGATTTTCCATCCGCGAGCATTATTTCTTCCCCGGTTTCCCCGTGATGGCGCACCCGATGGCGGAATGGGTATTGGAAACTTATTACGCCAACCGTTTCAACCAAACTGAACGCGGCAGCCGCAGCGTGTATGTGTTCGACCAACCCGAGTCGCGCATTACGCCGATTATGGAACATCTTGAGCGTACCTACGCCGGTGTCCGTTCTTACAGCCTGCCCACCGTGGGCCGTACCGATTCAGACGGCCGTTACACTCCGCCGCATATCGAGTTCGGCATCAAAGCGGAAGGTGAGGCCTGCCGCTTGTTGGATACGGCGTGGGAAGATGCGTTGCAGGGTTTGCAGGCGATTGGCGCGACTTTGAAAGAAACGGTGGAATAATGCACTTATCCCCGGCCCAATCCAGACGCGCACTGATTTTTGCCTCTTTGCTGTTTTTGCCGCCGACCCTCATCATCGGCATTTGGCTGGCGCAATATGGCGGCTTCGCTTTTGAACCGCCGCTGATGCACGCCGTCCATGCCCATGCGGGCACATGGTTTGACCCGATTGCCACCGTGTTGCACTATCTGGGCAAAACCGAGATTGCCGTGCCGCTGATCGGCGCAGTCGCCGCAGCCCTGTATTTTGCCGATAAGAAGCGCGAAGCACTGTTTTGCGTGTTGGCGGCATTGATGCCGACTTTGAACATGCTGATTGTGAAGGTTTGGTTTGCCCGCGAACGTCCGCTGCTTTGGCCGCGCCTGATTGAAGAGAGCAATTTTTCCTTTCCCAGCGGCCACAGTACGTTTTCCGCCGCCATTGCCGTCATGCTGATATTGCTTTGCCGCCGCACGCGCTACCGCCGCGCCGCTTGGATAGGCGGTATTTCCTTGCCCTGCTGACCGGGTTTTCACGCATTTATTTGGGCGTGCATTATCCCACCGACGTTTGGGCAGGCTGGACAAACGGCACGCTGACTGCCTTGCTGGTGTATATGCTCATCTTCAGGCCGTCTGAAAAAAATAGAAGAAACGAATCATGAATACACGTTCACCCAACACGCCTTATTGGCTCAGAAACGGCCATGCCGACACCCTGTTTGCCAAGCTGCTGCAAGGCAAAGCGCCTGACTACCGCCGCGAGCTTCTGCCCGACAGCACCGGCAAAAACCCAAGTTGCCTACGATTTTGTCGACAGCGCCGACCCCGATGCGCCGTTGGTGGTTTTGTTCCACGGACTGGAAGGCAGCAGCAGAGCCATTACGCGGTCGAGTTGATGAAAGCCGTACAGCAGCGCGGTTGGAACGGCGTGGTTGCCCATTTCCGCAGTTGCGGCGGCATAGAAAACACCGCGCCCGTGTTCTACCATCTCGGCGATACGCCCGAAATCGCTTTTATGCTCAACACGCTGGCACAACGCTATTCAACCATCTACGCTGTCGGCGTTTCTTTGGGGGGGAATGCCCTGGCCAAATATTTGGGCGAGCAGGGCAGTAATGCCGTTCCGCGCGCATCTGCCGTCGTTTCCGCGCCGGTTGATGCCGTGGCCGCCGGTACACGTTTTGATCAGGGCATGACGCGCTGATTTACACGCGCTATTTTTTAAATTCGCTGTTGCCGAAAGCCCAGGCGATTCCTCAGTTTCAGACGGCCTTAAGCCAGCAAAACTGCAAAACGCTTGGCGATTTTGACGACCGCTTTACCGCGCCGTTACACGGTTTTGCCGACCGTCATGATTACTACCGCCGCAATTCCTGCAAACCGTTTCTGAAAGGCGTAGATACGCCGTTGCTGCTGCTCAATGCCGTCAACGACCCCTTCCTGCCGCCAGAAGCCTTGCCGACCGGGCGGGACGTGTCCTCAGCCGTTACGCTGCTGCAACCGGCATACGGCGGTCATGTCGGCTTTGTCAGCCGCGATCAAGGCCGTCTGAATCTGCAATGGCTGCCGCAAACGGTGTTGGACTATTTCAAACAGTATCAGCCGTAAATGAAAAAGGGCATGTATGTGACATGCCCTTAGAGTGAAGAAAGTAAAAAGGCCGTCTGAAAACGAGTTTCAGACGGCCTTTTGAATAGCTTGATTATTTGCCTTTGTCGGCTTTGGCTTCTTTTTTCAGAGAAGCGTACAACTCAGGGTCGCGGTTTTTCAGTAAGGACGCAACGGCCAAGTCATCACGGTTTACTTTAGCCAAATCTACGCGCTCGATGTGTACCAAACGCAGCAATTCGCGTACAGGTTTAGGCATATTGCGGCCGGACTCGTAACGGGAACCACCGGATTGAGTCACACCAATGCGACTCCAGAAGTCCATTTGGTTCAGGCCGAGTTTTTTACGGATATCGCGGATATTTTCAATTTTTTCGAACGATTTCATGAATCTTCCTTATTGTGGTATTTAGTGTATGCCATTAGGCATAAAAAAGGTCTGCAAGAATGCCGGCATCCTTTTCCCTATTGTTTTTTGGGGTGATATGTGGGCGTATTGCAAATGGCTGATCTAGATAATTAGACAGTATATTCGAAAGAAGTTTTCTGCTGTCTGCCATAATTTAGTGTAAATATTTCTTAATTCATTATTTCAGTAAAATTTTTGTTATATAAATCATTAAATTATGCGTTTATCTTAGATATGGCATAAGCAAATTTTTACATAATTAAACAATTCAATATGGGTAAAAACTTAATTTCGAGTTTTTATTCGGTTTTCTGGATTGAGAATGCGAATAAACTTTTAGGCCGTCTGAATCTATGTTTTCAGACGGCCTGAAAGGTTTTTTTCAAGGTTAAGGCTTACCGCTGGCAGGGCTGACGGTGAGGATTTCGTAGCCGGTTTCGGTAACCAAAACTTCGTGTTCCCATTGGGCGGAGAGGGAGCGGTCTTTGGTGACCACTGTCCAACCGTCGTTCAGGATGCGCAGATGGCGTTTGCCTTGGTTGATCATCGGCTCGATGGTGAAAAATCATGCCCGGTTTGAGGACGAGGCCCTCACCTTTGCGGCCGTAGTGGACCACTTGCGGCGCTTCGTGGAAACCGCGGCCGATGCCGTGTCCGCAGAATTCCTGTACGACGGAATAGCCGGCATTTTCGGCAACCTGTTGGCAGGCATAGCCGACGTCGCCGAGGGTGGCGCCAGGTTTGACCGCTTCGATACCCGCCATCATGGAGGCGTGGGTCACGTCGATCAGGGCGTTGGGCAATCGGGGAGACTTTGCCGACGGTAAACATACGGCTGGAGTCGCCGTGGAAACCGTCTTTTTTAATGGTCAGGTCGATGTTGACGATGTCGCCTTCTTTCAGCGGCTTGTCGTCGGGAATGCCGTGGCAGATAACGTGGTTGACGGAGGTGCAGCAGGATTTCGGGTAGGGCGGGTTGCCGTAGTTGAGGGGGCTGGATAACCGCCTTGAACGTTGACGTGGTAGTCGTAAACGAGTTTGTCGATTTCGTTGGTGGTTACGCCGGGTTTGACGAATTGGCCGATGTAATCGAGGGCTTCGGCGACCAAGCGGCCGAGTTCGCGCATTTTTTTCGATTTCTTCGGGGGTTTTGATGATGACTTTGTCCATGAGGTTTCCTTCTTGTTTCAGACGGCATGGGGGCCGTCTGAACGGGACGGGTGTGCCGTCTGTTTAAAAACAGGTTGTCGAGATTATCTTTGTTGCGCGGTTTGGCTTGTGGTTTGGTCTCAGGCTCGGCTTTTGGGAGTCGGTTTGTACTCGGGGGCTTTGGCTTTTTCCGATTTGTTTTCTACTGCTTGTGCGGCAGGTTTATTGCTTGCGGCTTTGTTTTCTACCGGCTGGCTGTCTGTTTTAGGTTTGTTTTGGAGCGGCAGGGCTGCTGTTGTCGGATTGTGTGTTTTCTGATTTGTCGGCTTCAGCGAGTTTGTTTTTCTGTGCGTTTGCTGCGGTGTGTAGTGGGGCGGTCATTTTTTTACACCTTCTTCCGCTTTTTTTCGCCTTTTTTTCGTTTTGTGGGACGACAGGATTGCCGGAGGCGGTTTTTGCGTCGCCTTCTTGGGCAGGGTTGGACGGTTTCAAGTTCGACTGTGCCGTTGGGGACGCCAAACTTCAATGCGTGTGTCGTTTTTGTTCGGCCGGGTTTTTTTGCGGGGGTTCGGTTTTGCCGGAGTTTAGGGTGCTGAATACGCCGGCGACAAGGGCGGCGACGGCGATAAAGCTGACAAGGAATAAAGCGCGGATTAGGTGTTTGGGCTTAAGTTGGAAAGGGGTTTTTATTATTCTTGGACATGATGGGGCGGGTAATCGTTGGAGGAATGGCCGTCTGAATATTCAGACGGCCCCGGGTTGCCTGTGAATCAGTTGGCAACGTAGTTTTGATAGAGGGTGACGACTTTTTGTACGCCGACGGTCGTGCTGACTTTTTGGGTCACGCGGGCTTGTTCGTCAGGCGTGAGGATACCCATGACATAGGTCACGTTGCCGTAAGTCACGATTTTTGACACGCGCCTGGGTGGCCGGGCTGAGGCCCAACAGGGCGGCGCGGACTTTGGATGTGCCCCAGGTGTCGTTGGTCACGTCGCCGAGCGAACGCGCTTGCGAGGCGACGGTAATGTAGTTGTACACGCCTTCTGCGGCTTGTTCGGAACGGGCGATGCGTTCGACAAATTGTTTTTCGCCTTCGGTGGCCACTTGGCCAAGCAGGAGCAGGTGGCGGTTGTAGCCGACAACGTTCAGTTTGGGCTTGTAGCCTTCGACTTGGTTGTTTTGGCGCAGGTAGGAGCGTGCGGTGGTTTCGACGCGCAAGGCCATAACGTTGTCGTCGGTTTGCGCACCTGTGGTGCGGCGGTCGACGGCGGATTTGGTGCCGACGGCAGCACCGCCGATCAGTGCGCCGACGCAGCCGCTCAGACTCAGGCTCAAGAGGGTCGCTGTCAGAACGGGGAGGGCGTAGCGTTTGATATTCTTCATATCCTTTTCCTTGGGTATGGACGGGTGGGCGTTCAGACGGCCTTTAAAGGGATGGGTCGTCTGAAAAGAAAGGGTTACATGCCTTCAAGCAGAGCGGAGTCGATACAGTCGCACATGGCGTGTATCAGCAGGATATGGTTTTCCTGAATGCGGGCAGTGCGCGGATAAGGGACGTTGAGCAAAACGTCGGTATCTTTGAGCATGGCGGCGATTTTGCCGCCGTCGCGGCCAGTCATGGCGATGACGTGCATATCGCGTTCGTGTGCCGCTTTGATGGCTTCAATGACGTTTGCGGAGTTGCCGGAGGTGGAGATGCCGACCATACGTCGCCGGCACGTCCGAGCGCGCGCACTTGTTTGCTGAATACATGGTCGAAACCGTAGTCGTTGCCGATGGCGGTCAGGGCGGAAGTGTCCGTCGTCAGCGCGACAGCGGCCAATTCCATGCGTTCTTTTTCAAAACGGCCGGTCATTTCAGCGGCGAAGTGCTGCGCGTCGGCAGCTGAACCGCCGTTGCCACAGGCCAGGATTTTGCCGTCGTTCATCAGGCATTGCAGCATCAGCTCGGCGGCCTGTACGGTCGGCTCGACCAGTACTTTTTCAGCTTCCTGCTTGGCACGGATGCTCTCGGCAAAAATGTGCGGAAACGCGTTCTTGTAATGTTGTCGTGAGGTTAACCTGTAATATTTTGAATCCATTCGGGCGGACCGTCGCCCTCGATCAGTACCGCGTCCAGGCGGCAGGGCGCATGGTTTAACCCGTGCTTTTGCAGATAATACTCTACACTTCGTTGCAATTTCAATAATTTGGACGGCGAGATGCTGTATGCGGCACCACCGAAACCTCGGTTTTTTTGCGGTATTTTACTCAACAAACACAATCGTACCGCCGTTTTTGACGATTAAATCGATTTCGCCGTAGGCGCAATGCCAGTTCCGCGCCAGCAGCGAGCAGCCTTTGCCCAGCAGGAATGCCAGCGCCGCATCTTCGGCCGCCGCCCCCTGTTTGTGGTTTAAGCGCATGAAAAGTTTACCCGTTATATAATTATTGTTTTTAAAGAGACGCCGTTTCAGACGGCCTTGAATCTATGTACACAAAACACCTGCAAAAAAAGCCGTCGACAGCATCGAAAAAAACAGACATTATACGTTGTCGCCACACCCATCGGCAATTTAGCCGACATAACGTTGCGCGCACTGGCCGTTCTGCAAAAGGCTGACATTATCTGCGCCGAGGACACCCGTGTTACCGCCCAGCTTTTGAGCGCGTACGGTATTCAGGGCAAACTCGTGAGCGTGCGCGAACACAACGAGCAGCAAATGGCCGACAAAATCATCGCCCATCTTTCAGACGGCCTGAGCGTCGCCCAAGTTTCGGATGCGGGTACGCCTGCGGTTTGCGATCCCGGTGCGAAACTTTGCCGCCCGCGTGCGCGAAGCCGGATTTAAAGTGGTGCCTGTGGTCGGCGCAAGCGCGGTCATGGGGGCGTTGAGCGTGGCAGGTGTGACGGAATCCGATTTTTACTTCAACGGTTTCCTGCCGCCTAAGGCCGGCGAACGCCAAAAGCTGCTGGCCAAATGGGCGGAAGCCGATTTTCCGATTGTGATGTTTGAAACGCCGCACCGTATCGAAGCAAGCCTTGCGGATATGGCCGCGCAGTTCCCCGAGCGCCGTTTGACATTGGCGCGCGAAATCACCAAAACGTTTGAAACCTTCCTCAGCGGCACGGTTGCCGAAATCCAAGCCGCCCTTAAAAACGACGGCAACCAAACGCGTGGCGAGATGGTGCTGGTGTTGCATCCTGCCGTGAAAGAGAAACACAGCGATTTGCCCTGAAGCGGCGCAAAACACCATGAAAAATCCTTGCGGCCGAGTTGCCGACCAAACAAGCCGCCGAGCTTGCCGCCAAGATTACCGGCGAAAGCAAAAAAACCTTGTACGATTTAGCGTTGGAGTGGAAACGGATTTCAGACGACGCTTGAGGTCTTGCAGGCTTATTTTTTTCTCAACTTGTGGTGTGAACAATGCGACGATTTCCTACAGGCAAAAAGGCTGGGTATTGTTCGTTATCCGTTTGCCGGTTCTACAGGCTTTATATAGGTAAAGTTCTGTTTGCCGCATTGCTCCCCCTTGTAATTTACAATGACACTGCATACAACTAGTATGTTCTTAAATCTTTCAATCTACGGGAGTGGACTTATGAAACAAAACATCATCGTTGCCTTATTCAACATCTCCAGCGAAGCTTATCAAGCCTTTTCTGAATTGAAAGCTTACTCGCAGACAACAGATACTTTGGTGGCACAAGCCGTTTTGGTTAAAAAAGGAAAATGGTCTGATTATCCCAGCAGAAAGCACCGACTTTACCGCCAATACGGTCGAAGGCACATGGACGGGCGGCCTCATTGGTTCGCTGGTCGGCATCCTCGGCGGTCCTATCGGTGTTCTGTTGGGTGGAGCTACTGGCGCACTCATCGGCAGTGATGTAGGCACTGCCCAAACATTGGGAGAGGGGGCGTTGCTAGAAAATACAGCCAAAAAACTGGATAACGGCAGTACTGCGATCATTATTTTGGCGCAAGAATCCAACGAAGCTGTATTGGATGCTTTCTTCCACCGTTTCAAAACCGTTATTCTCCGACAAGATGTAGCCGTTGCCCAACAGGACGTATTGGCAGCAATAGAAGCGCAGGAAGAAGTGGCACGTCAGGCACACGAAGCTTGGAAAAAACAGCGCAAAGCCGAGCGCAAAGAGAAAGTGGAAGCCTTCAAGGCCGACATCAAACAAAAAAATTCGACAAATTGGCAGCTAGTTGAAATAACACTGCCACCAACCCAAGGTATGTAACCGCTCAAATTTTCCGTTTCGGATGCATGCCAAACCGGTTTGAGGCTACCTGAAAATCTATTTTTCAGGTAGCCTCTCCCTTTTTCATGCCCCGAGACCTTTGCAAAGGTCTCAACCTATGTTATTGCAAAGGTCTATGTTATTGCAAAGGTCTCGGCCTTTTTATAATTGGATTTTAGATCGATCCAATAGGTTCAATACGCTTCTAAGTTTGCGTTTCAGACGGCCTCAATGTTTGGCAAACCTGCTTCAACGCTGCCATGCGCTGCGCAAATATTCGATGCAGTCGGTCAGGGCGTAAAACGGGGCGTTGCCGTGATTGGCGTTGGGGTAGAGGGTGAAGCGGACATCCGCGCCGAGGTGGTGCAAAGTGCCGGCAAGGATTTTTGGCTTGTGCGACCATGCCGCGGCTGGTTTGGTCGGGACGGTTGTTTCTGCCTTCATGCTCGCCTGCGCCGAGGCGGATGCCGATTCCTTGCGGCAAAGTGTCGGGCAGCCAATCGAGCACGCGGCGGTCTTGCCACCAGATAGACGGCGAAACCAGCAAATAATGGCGGAATCGTTCGGGACGGGTGAACAGGGAATAGAGGCCGTACAGTGCGCCGAACGAATGGCCGAAGACGGCTTGGTTTTGGGTATCGATGCGGTATTTGCTGTTGAGCAGGGCGGAAAGTTCGTCATCGATAAAGCGGCTGAAGCGGTCGGCTTGGCCGTATTGTTTGCGTTCGGATTCGGGCGCGCTGTCGGGCAGCGGCGGCGTGTAGTCGAGGGCGCGTTGGCTTAGGTCGCGGATGTTGCCGCCGGTGTAGCCGATGCCGACAATCAGACAGGCGGCATGGCTTTTGGTGATGGGGTTGATGAGCAGGGATTGCGCCATATTGAGGATGGCGGGGAAAAAGGCATCCCCGTCAAGAATATACAGTATGGGATAGCCGCCTGCCGGACGCTCGCCGAGTGTCGCGGCTTGAATACGGTAGGTGCGGCCGGTGTGGGCGGAAGTAAGGGCGGTTTCTTCGGCTTGCAGCAGGGTGGCGGCTTGCCAGTTAGGGACGGATGGACATGATGGGGTGCTTTAATCAATGGTTGCTTAAGGAAAAGGCCGTCTGAACAATGGTTTTCAGACGGCCTTATTGTACGGATTTCTGCCTTTTTTTAACAATACGCGCGATTAGCGTACGTCAACGTAGGAGCTGCTGTGCAGTTCGCGCAGGAGGTTGGTGGTCGCCTGTTGCGCTTTTTGTTGGGACAGGTATTGGCGGACGGCGTTTTGTTGGCGCTCTTCAGGCGTACCTGCTTCGCGGACGTCGTTCAGCTTGATGATGTGCCAGCCGAATTGGGTGCGGACAGGGGCGCTGATTTGGCCGGGTTTGAGTTTGTGGACGGCTTCTTCAAATGGAGCAACCATCATGCCGTCGGCAAACCAGCCCAAATCGCCGCCGTTGCCGGCGCTGCCGTCTTGCGAGTATTGGCGTGCCAAACCGCCGAAATCTGCGCCGCTGCGGGCTTGTGAGTAGATTTTGCGGATGGTGCTTTCTGCGCCGACGGCGGCATTGTCGTTGTCGGCTTTAATGAGGATGTGTTGGGCATGATATTGGCGCACAGGGTCGGCTTCAGGCAGGGTGATGCCTTGTTGTTTGGCCTGCTCGATGTAGCGTGCCACTTCGGAGTCGCTGACACGGCTGTTTTGCATGATGGCCTGTTGGCGCACTTTTTCAACAATAATGCTGTCGGCGATGTCTTGACGGACGGCGGCAGACGGATTTTTGATGTTGGGATTGTGCGCGATAACGGCTTCGATTTCGCTATCGGTCGCTTGGATGTTGCGGCGTTTGCCTGCTTGGAGGATCAGGGATTGGTTGATCATTTGGGCCAAAACCTGTTGGCGCAGCTCGTTGGCGTCCATTTGTGTGCCTTTCGGCATGGTTTGACGCGCTTGCGCTACGGCTTGCGCTACTTGGCGGTGGGTAATGACTTCGTTGTCGACAACCGCAGCAATGCCGTCTGAAAGATGTACGCCGCTTTGTACGGCAGGGCATGGTGGTGGCGCTGACGACTGGAGTTTTGTTGGCACGCGCTTTGCCTGCTTTGGCTTTAGGGGCGGCGTGTGCGCCTACTGCAAGAGTGAGTGCGGCGACGAGAATCAGGGGTTTGAAGTTCATTGTTTGACTACCTCGTTGGTTTTGCTGTGACCGGGGATGGCTAAGCGGAGTTTTTCGAATGGGTTGTTGCCGATATTGCTCAAGTCTTTGAGTTGGAGGTTGAAGAATACGGCGTTTTTGTGGCTGTTTTCGCCGGTAACATAGCGTTGGCCGACCAAGCTTGCGCTCCAGCAGCCGCAGTTGCTTTTTGTATTCTGCACCGATGAGCATTTCCAGCGGTTTTTTTGGCTTCGATTTCGTAGTTGTAACGGGCAACGGCGTACAGGGTTTTTACTCAACGGCCATTGGGCTGCAAGGTCGACTTGGCTGAGCCTGTCGTAGAAATAGTCGCCGTTGGCTTGCAGATAGATGCGCTCGTTGCGTCCGTATTTGTAGCGCGCGCTTAAGACTTTGCCGGGTTCAGGGGTTGTAGGTAATCCCTGCGGCGTAGCTTTCGGCACGGCTTAGGTTTTGGTTGTAGTGGATGTCCAAATCAATGCGGGTGCTCGAGGGTAAGGTTGCCGTGTGCAAAAGGCTACCCAGTCGGATTGGCTGCGCGGATAATTACTGACGTTGCCGTCAGGCAGGACGTTGTCTTTTTGAAATAAAACTTCTGGCCGATGCCTGCACGGAAGAGTTCCGCACCGGTGTTGGGGTTGAGGATGCGGCTTTGTGTGGCCAGCGTCAGGCTGTTGGCCGAATTGATGCGGTCGTTGCCCGAATACAGGTTTTCGCGGAACAGCTGCGAGTAGGTAAAGCTGTTTTTCGGAGCTGTCGAAATTGGGCAGGTCGTTTTGGGACTTGGTCGGAATGTAGTTGTAAAACAGGCGCGGTTCGAGCGTTTGGAGGTATTCTCCGCCGAAGAGACGGGCCCTGCGCTCGAAAGTCAGGCCGCTGTCGACGTTGATGATCGGCAGGACGCGGCTGACATTGCGGCCGCTTTGGCCATTGAAGCTGTTGAGGCTGTAATAAGTGGCGTGTACGCCGACTTTAGGTCGGATGTAGCCCCATTGGTTGTGGAAGTCCCATTTGACGCTCGGGTAGAGCACCACGCGGCTGCCGTCTTGCTTGGTATCGTGGTCAAAACGGGTAAATTGGCCGAACACGTTGAGTTGCGCTTTGCCGAGATGGTTTTGCCAACGGCCGGTCAGACGGGGCATGATGGCATAAGGCTCGTCTTTATAACCGTCTTGGTTGGCCAGTGTTTGATATTTTTGTACGCGCAACGAGCCGTCGAAGCTGCCGCCCAGCAGTTTGTCGCTGTAATTGAGCCATGCCTGACGGTCGAGGTTGACGTTGCGTGCGATGTCTTCGCGGCCATAGAAGTCGCGGTAGTAATCGTCATCGGAAACTTGGTTGTAGTTGATGCCGCCGCTGATTTTGCTGTTCAGCTGCTGCTGGTGTTTCCATTTAAACTGGTAGCGGTTGTTGTGGACGCTTTTTGGTCGTTCGGCATCCAGTCGCCATCGACTTCGCCGCTGTAATTCGGTTGCAGATAACGGACTTGGCCGCCCAATTGCACGCCGCGTTTGCTGATAATGCCCGGGCGGATGGTGGCATCCAAATTCGGCGCAAGGTTGAAGTAGTAGGGCAGGCTCAGTTCAAGGCCGTCTGAACCTGTGGCAATAGTCGGAACGAGCAGGCCGCTTTTGCGGTTGCCGTTGATGGGGAAAGTCCGCCCAAGGCGTGTAGAGGACGGGGACACCGCCGAAGACGAGCGAAGCGTGTTTGGCCACGCCGATGCCTGTCGACTCATCGGCTTCAATGCTTTGGGCTTGGATATACCAGCTGGCATCGCCGGGCGAGCAGGTGTTGAATTTGGTATTGATGAGTTTGTAGAGGCCTTTGCCTTTGAGTTCGGCTTTTTCGCTGACACTTTGAAGGCGGCGGCCGCCTTGCTCGGTATTGAGGCGCACGGCGGTGCCGGAACCGGTTTGGTCTTTGAGGTTGTAAACCAATTGGTCGCCGGATACGGTCGAACCGTTTTGATACAGGGTAAAGCGGTCGCCGGCGGTAACGGTATCGGTGGCTTGGTCGTATTGCGCCCAATCGGCATTGAGAACATCGGCATTGCGCTCGACAATGACGTCGCCTTCGGCACGGACGCCGACTTGGGTCTGACCTTCTATTTTATCGGCGTTGACGCGGGTGTAATCGGCAGGCAGGGCAGGCTCGCCGCTGCGTTTGATTTCGGCGGTTTCGGTCGGCTTGGCATCTTCGTGGTCGCAAAACAGGCAAGTGCTGCCCAAAGAAAGCGGATCGGCTTCGTTTTGGCCGGTTTGTGCCGGTTTGGATGCAGCGGCGTGGGCAGGGGTATAGTCTTCCGCCTGCGGAACAGAAGCATCTTCCGCGCGCACGGCTGTTGCGCCAAAGCCCATAATTAAGGCGAGTACCAAGGGTTTGAGTGAAAATAAACGAGCCAAAATCGCCCCTTAAATCGGTTTGCCAGTTAGAATAGCGGTTATTGTAACCTGAAATTCTGCGATACCGCTATGCAACGACAAACCGAATTACAAAACTGGCTGGAGTCTGTTTACCCGAACCAGCCATTCGAATTGAGCTTTGCGGCAGCCGATGCCGACTTCCGCCGCTATTTCCGCGCGACGTTTTCAGACGGCCAAACCGTTATCTGTATGGACGCGCCTCCTGAGAAGATGAGTGTTGCGCCTTATTTGAAAGTGCAAAAACTGTTTAATATGGTTAATGTGCCGCAAGTGCTTCATGTGGATGAAGCGTTGGGCTTTATGGTGTTGAACGATTTGGGCAACACCACATTCCCTGACCGCCATGAATCAGGAAAACAGTGAAACCGCCCACAAAGCCCTGCTGCTCGAAGCCATCGACGAACTGATCGAGCTGCAAAAAGCCAGCCAGCCCGGCAAACTGCCGGAATACGACCGCGAAGTCATGCTGCGCGAGATTAACTTGTTCCCCGAATGGTTTGTGGCCAAAGAATTGGGCCGCGAGCTGACCTTCAAGCAACGCCAGTTGTGGCAGCAAACCGTCGATACGCTGCTGCCGCCCCTGTTGGCGCAGCCCTAAAGTGTATGTCCACCGCGACTTTATCGTCCGCAATCTGATGCTGGCAAAAGGCCGCCCGGGCGTGTTGGACTTCCAAGACGCGCTTTACGGCCCGATTTCCTATGATTTGGTGTCGCTGCTGCGCGATGCGTTTATCGAATGGGAAGAAGAATTTGTATTGGACTTGGTCATCCGTTACTGGGAAAAAGCACGCGCTGCCCAGCTGCCCGTGCCTGCCGAGTTTGACGAGTTCTACCGCTGGTTTGAATGGATGGGCGTACAACGCCATTTGAAAGTGGCCGGTATTTTTGCCCGCCTGTACTACCGCGACGGCAAAGACAAATACCGTCCGGAAATCCCGCGCTTCTTGAACTATTTGCGCCGCGTATCGCGCCGTTACAACGATTTGGCGCCGCTTTATGCATTGCTGGTCGAATTGGTCGGCGATGACGAATTGGAAACAGGCTATACCTTCTAAGCTTGGTTTTTTAAGATTTGATTCCACTTTTCAGACGGCCTGATCAACAAAAGGCCGTCTGAAACCTTTACAGAACACATAAACATGACTTACATGATTTACCCCAAAACCTACGACGTGATTGTCGTCGGCGGCGGCCATGCCGGTACCGAAGCCGCGCTTGCCGCCGCACGCATGGGTGCGCAAACCCTGCTGCTCTCACACAACATCGAAACCCTCGGTCAAATGTCGTGCAACCCTCCATCGGCGGTATCGGCAAAGGCCACCTTGTGCGCGAACTCGACGCATTGGGCGGCGCGATGGCGTTGGCCACCGACAAATCCGGTATTCAGTTCCGCCGCTTGAACGCCAGCAAAGGCGCGGCAGTACGAGCCACGCGCGCGCAGGCCGACCGTATCCTATATAAAGCCGCCATCCGCGAAAATGCTGGAAAACCAAGAAAATCTGGAGCTTTTTCCAACAAGCCGTCGAAGACGTAACGCTTGATGGCGAACGCATCAGCGGCGTGGTCACCGCGATGGGCGTGGAGTTTAAAGCACGCGCCGTTGTGTTGACTGCCGGCACGTTTTTGTCCGGCAAAATCCATATCGGTTTGAAAACTACGAAGGCGGCCGCGCCGGCGATCCTGCCGCCAAATCCTTGGGCGGCCGTTTGCGCGAATTGAACCTGCCGCAAGGCCGTCTGAAAACCGGCACGCCGCCGCGCATTGACGGACGCACGATTGATTTTTCCCAGCTCACCGAACAGCCCGGCGACACACCCGTTCCTGTAATGTCCGTACGCGGCAGCGCCGATATGCACCCGCGCCAAGTGTCCTGCTGGATTACGCATACCAACACGCAAACCCACGACATCATCCGCTCAGGCTTCGACCGCAGCCCGATGTTTACCGGCAAAATCGAAGGCGTGGGCCCGCGCTACTGCCCGTCTATCGAAGACAAAATCAACCGCTTCGCCGACAAAGACAGCCACCAGATTTTCCTCGAACCCGAAGGCTTGACCACACACGAATACTATCCAAACGGTATTTCCACCAGCCTGCCGTTCGACATCCAAATCGCCCTCGTCCGCAGCATGAAAGGCCTCGAAAACGCCCATATCCTGCGCCCCGGCTACGCCATCGAATACGACTATTTCGATCCGCGCAACCTCAAAGCCAGCCTTGAAACCAAAACCATCCAAGGCCTCTTCTTCGCCGGACAAATCAACGGCACAACCGGCTACGAAGAAGCCGCCGCACAGGGCCTGCTCGCAGGCGCAAATGCCGTGCAATACGTCCGCGAACAAGACCCGCTCCTGCTGCGCCGCGAACAAGCCTATCTCGGCGTATTGGTGGACGACCTCATCACCAAAGGCGTGAATGAACCTTACCGCATGTTCACCAGCCGCGCCGAATACCGCCTGCAACTCAGGGAAGACAACGCCGATATGCGCCTGACCGAAGACGGCTACAAAATCGGCTTGGTGGGTGAAGAACAATGGCGCATGTTCAACGAAAAACGCGAAGCCATCGAACGCGAAATCCAACGTTTGAAAACAACGTGGTACACACCGCAAAAAAACTCGCCGAAGAAGAGCAGCTGCGCGTATTCGGCCAAAAACTCAGCCGCGAAGCCAACCTACACGACCTCCTGCGCCGCCCGAACCTCGACTACGCCGCGCTGATGACCCTGCCTGACGCACAACCTGAAACCGCACTTGCCGACAGCGTGGTCGAACAAGTCGAAATCCAAGTCAAATACCAAGGCTATATCGACCGCCAAAACGAAGAAATCGACAGCCGCCGCGACATCGAAACCCTTAAAAGCTGCCCGACGACATCGATTACAGCAAAGTCAAAGGCTTGTCGGCAGAAGTGCAGCAAAAGCTCAACCAGCACAAAACCCGAAACCGTCGGCCAAGCCAGCCGCATTTCCGGCGTAACGCCTGCCGCCGTCGCATTGCTGATGGTGCATTTGAAACGCGGGTTTAAAGGAGCGAAGTAGGCTTACCCTGCAGATAGGAAAAAGGTCGTCTGAAACCGAATATCAGGTTTCCGACGACCTTTTTAATACCGACACATATTTATGTAGATTAAAATAGAATGCACACTTGCCGTCATGATCATAATAATTCGAGTAAATTAGTCGTAGGTCGGATTCTTGAATCCGACATCTTGGACTACGGCTTGCTGTTACTCTACGATGTCGGATTCAAGAATCCGACCTACGGTACTGGTTTATTTGTGAAAGTTGTCGGGTGCGACGTTCAAAGTACACTGTTGCCATTGCAATCGCAGCGGTCATCAATGCCGCTGTGGTTAAGATAACAAGGGGCTGTGGCGGTAAAACGGCGGTCAGCCCTGCGCCGATAACGAATAAGGTCGTCTGAAAAAAATCCAAAGCCGTTGCGGGCGGCGGTGTTCGGGCTTGTTGTGCGGCGTGTTGGCGGCAACCCCGAGATAAAACACGCCCAAACCGAGCCACAGCATTCGGGCGGACTCAGCGGTAGCGGCGCTGTTTTGGTGCAGCCACGCCAGTGCCACCGTTGCCAAAGCGATGCCGATCAGTACGGCATAATGGCTGTACGAGGGCAATGCGCCCGAGTTTTGCTCTTTGTGTTCGTCGATAAAATAGGGAAAACTGCATCACATAAACCGTAAACATCGCAAATAGAATCACAATCACGGGCAGTGCGCCGATTTCAAACTTCGCCGCGTGGAAATAAGGGGCGATGTCGATCACGGTTTCGCCGAAAAAAATAATCACCAGCCCGTTTAGGCGTTCGAGTAGATGCGGAAAAATTCACCGCAGGCTGCTTGTGGCGGACAAAGGCGGGCAAAATCCAACTCAAGCCGAAACCGCCCAGCGCAACCCACTGCCCGATATTGGCGGGAAACAACAGCGAACCGAGCACCGTCGCCGCCGTCAATCCGCGCAATCCCGCCACCAGTTTGATTCTGCGGCGTTGTTCGGGAGAAGCGTGACGAGCAAGCTGCAACAGATATTGCAGGCAGACACTGCTGACCAGTAGCCCCAGCGCAAGATTAAACGGCACAAAATTCGCCAGCCAGTCGCTGCCCACCGCATTGGACAAAAACAGCAGCAAAAACATATCGACAAACAAAAACAGCCGATCCCGCCAAGAGTTGTCGCCGAAGCGGTTGATGTAAATGCTCTGGTATAACCAAACGGTAAACAGAATCACCAGCGTAATCAGAAACGTGGTGTAATCGGCTTCGTCGGCGTGGTGCACCAGCTCGGTGGTGCGGGACAAAGGCATACACAAACACCAAATCATAAAACAGCTCGGGCAGCCCGACTTTTTTCTCTCCAACAGGCATAAGCCCTCCGGTTGTGATGAATAACTTAGTGAAGAATAACAGTTTTTATCGACAAGCACCATTGCCTGGGCGGCTTAAAAATAGCTCTCATCAATGTCCATTTCGTTCAGTTTTTTTGATTGATGGCGTGTAATTCTTCGGCACGCAAACGAATGTGCATGGCGCCGAGGTTTTTCCGCTAAACGGTGTTTTTTGGTTGTCCCCGGGATCGGCACGATGAAATCCCGTTGCGCCAGTTCCCACGCCAGCACGATTTGCGCGGCGGTGGCGGATTTGGCGGCGGCGAGCTCGTGCAGCTGCACAAAGACCGTCTGAAAACCATTTTTCAGACGGCCTTTTATCATTTTAATAAATCGATAACCATCCTATCGAGGCCGTCTGAATTTCAATACGCCAAGCTCGGAGACAAAGCCGTTTAGGGGGATGTCGTGGGGTTCGGTCGGCAGGGTGTCGGTCAGTTGGCAGCCGAAGCCTACGCCCAGGGTTTGGGTTTGCAGGCGGTATTTCATGGCGGAGAGGGTGGCGTCGTAATAGCCGCCGGCTTGTCCGAGGCGGTAGCCGCGTTTGTCGATGCCGACGATGGGGACAAGCAGCAGGCTGAGTTGGTGGACGCGGATTTTTTTGCCGGTGAATTGGGGGACGTGCAATTTGGCGCGGCCGCGTTTGCGTTCTTGTTTGGCGCCGTCGGCAGGGTAGGGGGTGAACCACATCCGCCGCGTGTTCGGTTCGATATAGGGCAGGTAGAGTTTTGCGCCGCGTTTTTGTGCGGCACGGACAAAGCCGTCCAATCGCAATTCCTTGCCCATCGGCCAATACACGCCGATTTTCCGTCCTTTTTGATGTAGGGGCTTGAGCAGGCGGTTGATGGTTTCGGTGGCGGCGTTACGCTCGTCGGCGCTCATTTGGGCGCGTGCGCGGCGGAACTGTTTGCGTAGTGCCGATTTTTCGGGGTTCCTCATTTTCAGACGGCCTTTCGGGATTGCGGTAGAATGTTGCGATTATAACGATTTTGTTAACATTCAAACAGGACGCACACGATGTGGCACATTGTCGCCATCGGCTATCTTTTTTTGTTGCCGTGATAGCTTTTCCGCCGCGCAGCCGAGTATTGCGCGCGCGTTGATTTATTTGGTTTTTGGGCAGTGTTGCCCACTGTGTTCACGGTCTTTGTCGTGACCATCCGCCGCCGCAACCGCCTGATGAAACGGCAGGGAGCAGGCGGAGTTTGAAGCGGCCCGCCAAAAGGCGGTACAGGCGGATGAAAAACAGGACGGGAAGGTATAAAATCCCTTTTCAGACGGCCTCTTATCCGCTATAATCCGTCAGTTTTCCATTTCGGAAACACGCTTTTATTTTTTTAAAACTTATGCCCACTTTCGCCGAAGGGTGCTTGACAATAGGCGCCGCCTATCAAGTTCTATGCGATTGAATGTGTGCTCTTTAACCCTTTCAAGGAAATAACATGTCTCAAATTACTATGCGTCAGATGATTGAAGCCGGTGTTCACTTCGGTCACCAAACCCGTTTCTGGAACCCGAAAATGGCTCAATACATTTTCGGTGCGCGCAACAAAATCCATATCGTAAACTTGGAAAAAACCCTGCCGATGTTCCAAGAGGCGCAAGAAGCCGTACGCCGTCTGGTTGCCAATAAAGGTACAGTATTGTTCGTAGGTACCAAACGCCAAGCCCGCGACATCATCCGCGAAGAAGCTACCCGTGCCGGTATGCCTTTCGTTGATCACCGTTGGTTGGGCGGTATGCTGACCAACTACAAAACCGTTAAGCAATCCATCAAACGCCTGGAAGAAAAAACCGCTGCCCTGGAAAACGCTGCTGAAGGCGGTTTCAACAAAAAAGAAATTCTGGAAATGCAACGCGACGTTGAAAAACTGGAACGTTCTTTGGGCGGTATCAAAAAAACATGAAAGGCCTGCCTGACGCGATTTTCGTTATCGATACCGGCTACCAAAAAGGTACTCTGGTTGAAGCTGAAAAATTGGGCATCCCTGTTATCGCCGTAGTCGATACCAACAATAGCCCTGACGGCGTGAAATACGTTATCCCTGGTAACGATGACTCCGCTAAAAGCTATCCGCCTGTACTGCCGCGGCATCGCTGACGCAGTTTTGGAAGGCAAAAACCAAGCGCTGCAAGAAACTGTAGCCGCTGCCCAAGAAGCTGCTGCCGAGTAATTCGGTACTACAGAAGAGGGGCGTTATGCCCCTTTTCTCAAATCCCGTTCTGAAATCCGTTTCAGACGGCCACTATTTCCAAACACGGCAATGGCCGTGTTCCCAAAAATCTAGGAGATTCAAAATGGCAGAAATTACTGCAAAAATGGTTGCCGACCTGCGCGCCGCTACTGGCCTGGGCATGATGGAATGCAAAAAGCCTTGGTTGAAGCTGAAGGCAACTTCGACAAAGCCGAAGAAATCCTGCGTATTAAATCTGGTGCGAAAGCCGGTAAACTGGCTGGCCGTACTGCTGCCGAAGGCGTATTGGCTTACGCGATCAACGGCAATGTCGGCGCATTGGTTGAAGTAAACTGCGAAACCGACTTCGTTGCTAAAGACGCCGGCTTCGTAGAATTTGCCAACTTCGTTGCTAAAACTGCTGCCGAGAAAAAACCGGCTTCTGTTGAAGAACTGAGCGAACTGGTTGAAGCAGAACGTAAAGCCATCATCGCTAAATTGGGCGAGAACATGTCTGTTCGCCGCTTCCAAGTGATCGACACTGCCAACCAACTGGTTGCCTACATCCACGGTGCTTTGGCTACCGAAGGCGTATTGGTTGAGTATAAAGGCTCTGAAGACGTAGCACGCAAAATCGGTATGCACATCGTTGCCGCTAAACCACAATGCGTAAGCGAAGCCGAAGTAGATGCTGAAACCGTTGAAAAAGAACGCCACATCTACACCGAACAAGCTATCGCTTCAGGCAAACCTGCCGACATCGCCGCTAAAATGGTTGAAGGCCGTATCCGCAAAATTCTTGGCTGAAATCACTCTGAACGGCCAAGCGTTCGTGATGAACCCCTGACCAAACTGTTGCCCAATTCGCTAAAAGAAAACGGCACTGAAGTGATCAGCTTCGTACGCTACAAAGCAGGCGACGGTATCGAGAAAGCTGTTGTTGACTACGCAGCCGAAGTTGCTGCCGCTGCTAAAGTGTAAGGCACTTATGAAAAAGAGCACCTAGATTCCAAACGAATCAGGGTGCTTTTTGAGAAAAACCGTTTACGGTACCTATTTTTAAGACGACCGAATATAAAGGCAGTCTGAAAACCAAAAACAATAATAGAACGACACACCATATCATTGTAATCCGACCGTTTGAAAATTCAGACGACCCAAACTCCGACCGACGACATTCAAGAAAGCAAGGTATCCCATGACACAGCAAATCAAATACAAACGCGTATTACTGAAACTCTCCGGCGAATCTCTGATGGGTTCCGATCCATTCGGCATCAATCACGATACCATCGTTCAAACTGTCGGCGAAATTGCCGAAATCGTGAGAATGGGCGTGCAAGTCGGTATCGTTGTCGGCGGCGGTAACATTTTCCGCGGCGTATCTGCACAAGCAGGCAGCATGGATCGCGCCACTGCCGACTACATGGGTATGATGGCAACCGTGATGAACGCGTTGGCACTCAAAGACGCATTTGAAACTTTGGGCATCAAAGCGCGTGTTCAATCCGCACTGTCTATGCAGCAAATCGCTGAAACTTACGCCCGTCCTAAAGCCATTCAATATTTGGAAGAAGGCAAAGTCGTGATTTTCGCCGCCGGTACCGGTAACCCATTCTTTACGACCGACACTGCTGCCGCATTACGCGGTGCGGAAATGAACTGCGATGTGATGCTCAAAGCCACCAACGTTGACGGCGTGTACACCGCGGACCCGAAAAAAGACCCATCTGCAACACGCTATGAAACCATTACTTTTGACGAAGCCTTGTTAAAAAATCTCAAAGTGATGGATGCCACTGCCTTCGCCCTCTGCCGCGAACGCAAACTCAATATCGTGGTCTTCGGCATTGCTAAAGAAGGCTCGCTCAAACGCGTGGTAACCGGCGAAAACGAAGGTACACTGGTTCACTGCTAATCATTGAAAGGCCGTCTGAAACAGCCGAACGGGATACATTCGGCTTTCAGACGGCCTTTATTTTCAGTCGGTTGCGCGGGTATTGGCTCATGGTTTGAAAAAGTCGAGAACCTGCTTGACCATAATGCCCAACCGACAATTCGATAACAAAGGATACTCCATGAATATCACCGTCTTGGCTGTAGGCACGAAAATGCCGCGTTGGGTGGATGAAGCCGTCGGCGAGTACGCCAAACGCTTCGGGCGCGATGTCAATTATGCGCTGAAAGAAATCAAGCCCGAAAAACGCGGTGCGGGTGTGAATGCGGCTCAGGGCATGGCGGCTGAAGAAAAAAACGCCTGTTGGAAGCCATACCGCAGGGCGCGTTTTTGGTGGTATTGGACGAGCGCGGCAAAGCGCCGACTTCGGTCGAATTGGCGCAACACTTGAAAAAGCTGGCAGCAAAACGGCGAACACGTCTGCTTTTATTATCGGCGGTGCAGACGGCATGACCGACCGATTGAAACAGCAGGCAAAACATGATGATGCGCCTTTCCAGCCTGACCCTGCCGCACGGCATGGTGCGTGTTTTGCTGACCGAGCAGCTTTATCGCGCCGTTTCGATTTTGCACAATCATCCGTATCATCGGGAATAATCTGTTTTGATTGCTGGGATAAAACGGTAATGCCGCCTTGTCGGTTAAAAGCGGGGTTGAACCTGCTTTTCAGACGGCCTGATTTTTTTCCGCATGAATCCTTTATAATCGTTTCTTTGATAAATCAACATCTTTCGGGAGAACCCAAATGTCCGATTTCCGTCAAGACTTCCTCAAATTCGCTTTGGCACAAAACGTGTTGAAATTCGGCGAATTTACAACTAAGGCCGGCCGTCAGTCGCCTTATTTTTTCAATGCCGGTTTGTTCAATGACGGCGCATCGACTTTGCAGCTGGCGAAGTTTTACGCCGAAGCCATTATTGCCAGCGGCGTGAAGTTCGATATGCTGTTCGGCCCAGCCTATAAAGGCATTATTTTGGCGGCGGCAACAGCGATGATGTTGGCGGAAAAAGGGCGTAAACGTACCGTTTGCCTACAACCGCAAAGAAGCCAAAGACCACGGCGAGGGCGGCGTGTTGGTGGGCGCGCCTTTGAAAGGCCGTGTGCTGATTATCGATGATGTGATTTCCGCCGGCACATCCGTGCGCGAGTCGGTCAAACTGATTGAAGCCGAAGGTGCAACGCCTGCCGCAGTGGCCATTGCGCTCGACCGCATGGAAAAAAGGCACGGGCGAATTGTCGGCGGTACAGGAAGTTGAAAAAAACAATACGGCCTGCCGGTGGTTTCAATTGCCAACCTGAACGACTTGTTCACGCTCTTGCAAAACAATGCCGAATTTGGCGGCTTCTTCGAGCCGGTCAAAGCCTATCGCGAACGTTACGGCGCGGTTTAAACCATAACATCATGCTCAGGTCGTCTGAAATAGTTTTCAGACGGCCTGAAAGCATTGGCTAAAATATATTTTTGATTCAATACACTTACGGAAAATACTCATGCCTGCTTGTTCTTGTCCTCATTGTAAAAACACCGCATTGGGTGAAAGATGCCCAGTTGAACGTGGCGCAGGGTTTCGTGGTCTGCACGCGTTGTTCGGGGATGTTTAAGGCCAAGGATTATCTGTCGGGCAACCTGCCGGCCGATCCGGCTCATCTGCCTGTGGCGGTAACGGATGTGCGCCTCGTGCATAACATCGGTGCGCAAATCCTCAAAGCATTCCAAACTCTCGCGCAAAGAAATTTCCGATTTGCTCAACAGCGCGCTTAAGGAAGAGCCCAAGGCGGAAGAGCAGGCAGCGGTCAAAACGCGCAAGGACGGTTTCAACTGGACGTTGGCATCGCTGATTGCGCTGACGGTTTTGATTATGCAACTCTTTTATCTTGCCCTGCTATGAGTGCCATCGCCCATTTTGTCGCCAGCTTTCGCGAGGCCGCGCCCTATATCCAATATTTGCGCGGCAAAACCATGGTGGTCGGCGTGACCGACAGCCTGTTGGAAGGCGAAACCTTGATTCGTTTGGCTGCAGATTTGAATCTGTTGGCCAGCTTGGGCTTGCGTTTGGTCTTGGTACACGGTTCGCGGCATTTGCTCGATAAATTGGCTTCGGGTCGGGATTTTGTTCCGAAATACAGCGGCAGCCGACGGATTACCGATGAAGCGACCCTGATGGAAGTGAAGCAGGTGGCGGGGATTATCCGCAGCGATGTGGAAGCCGCCTTGTTCAGCAGCGTATCTGCGCAGCAACGGAGCAAGCCGCCGGTTATCGCGTGCGGCAACTTTATTACCGCCCGTCCGTTGGGCGTTATCGACGGCGTAGACATGGGCTATACCGGGACCGTCCGCAAAATCGACGCGGAAGAAATCCGTTTGCGTTTGGATGGCGGCGCCGTGGTGCTGATCAGCCCTTTAGGGGCATTCGTACAGCGGCAAAAACCTTCAACCTGAGTATGTGCGAAACCGCGCAGGAAGCGGCCATGGCTTTGCAGGCGGAGAAGCTGGTTTTCCTGACCGAAGAAGCCGGTATTTGCCGAGCTGACGGCTCTTTGGCCAATACTTTGTCTGTCGGCGAAGTGCAGGAGCTGATACGTGACAATCCGGATGCACCTGCCGATTTGCTGCATGCGGCGGTAGGTGCGTTGGAAAACGGCGTATCGCGGGTGCAGATTCTCAACGGCCGTGAAGACGGCAGCCTGTTGCGCGAGCTGTTTACCCGCGAGGGTAGCGGTACATCTATTGCCCGTGAGCCGTTTGTTTCCATCCGTCAGGCTCGCAGCGACGACATTCCGCACATCATCGCCTTAATCCGTCCTCTGGCAGAACAAGGCATCTTGTTACACCGCAGCCGCGAGTATTTGGAAAACCATATTTCCAGCTTTTTCTGTATTGGAACACGATCAAAACATTTACGGCTGCGTGGCGTTGAAAACCTTTTTCCGAACCGGACTGCGGCGAATTGGCCTGTCTGGTGGTGTCGCCCGAAGCACGCGATGGCGGCTACGGCGAATTGCTGTTGGAACATCTGTTTCAGAAAGCACGCGCCTTAAATATCAAAACGCTTTTCGCCTTATCCACACATACAGGCGAATGGTTTGTCGAACGGGGCTTTCAGACGGCCTCAGCCGATGACCTGCCTGCCGAACGCCGGCAGGAATACAATGCCAACGGCCGCAATTCTAAAGTATTTGTTTATGACTTGCAGGCCGTCTGAAAAAAACTTCAATCCTATTATCCGTTTTTAAAAAAATCACTTAAATCTTATGTTGAAAAATTATCTCTGCCAACGTCAACGGCATCCGCTCCGCCTATAAAAAGGTTTTTATGAATACATCGCCGCTTCCGGTGCCGACATCGTCTGCGTGCAGGAACTGAAAGCTCAAGAGGCCGACCTGTCAGACGATATGAAAAATCCGCACGGTATGCACGGCTACTGGCATTGCGCCGAAAAGCGCGGTTACAGCGGCGTGGCGGTGTACAGCAAACGCAAGCCCGACAATGTGCAAATCGGCATGGGCATTGAAGAATTTGATAGGGAAGGCCGTTTTGTCCGTTGCGATTTCGGCAAGTTGTCGGTAATTTCGCTGTATCTGCCCAGCGGCAGCAGCGCGGAAGAGCGCCAACAAGTGAAATACCGCTTTTTGGACGCGTTCTATCCCATGCTCGAAGCCATGAAAAATGAAGGACGTGACATCGTCGTTTGCGGCGACTGGAATATTGCCCACCAAAATATCGACTTGAAAAACTGGAAGGGCAATCAGAAAAATTCGGGCTTCCTGCCTGAAGAGCGCGAATGGATAGGCAAAGTCATTCACAAGCTCGGTTGGACGGATATGTGGCGCACACTTTATCCCGATGTGCCGGGCTATACCTGGTGGAGCAACCGCGGACAAGCGTATGCGAAAGATGTCGGGTGGCGCATCGATTATCAGATGGTTACGCCGGAGTTGGCCGCAAAAGCTGTTTCCGCACATGTTTATAAAGACGAGAAATTCTCGGATCACGCCCCTTTAGTTGTGGAGTATGACTATGTTGCCGAATAAGGTTTTTTTGGTAAATATGATTGGAATATAAACGGCAAAACCGGTGTAGGCGCAGCGTGGGTCGTAGCGGCATTTGTGCTGCCCTATGCTGGTGTGGGCGGTGTTTATGTTGGCGCGGATGTCCGGCTGGGTTGAGCCGACCAAGGCCAATCCGACTTGGGCGTTAGTATGGCTGCTGTTTTTCCCTGCCTTGCCTGCTGATTGCGGCCAAATGCTTTTGCTTGGAAGGGTTGGCGGCTGGTTGCCAACATCGTACTTTGTCTGGCGACTTGTGCCATCCTCAGTGTGCCTGCCGCATTGCTGATTGCATTTACACTCAATGACTTGCTCAAATAGGCCGTCTGAAATGCAGAGCTTCGAACTCGAAGAAATGGCACTGTTTCTGATACGTGATGCGAATGAAGCGGAAATGTGGATAGACCGCTGGGCGGTCAGCTATCCGATTGTTCAAACTGCCGAAGCCGATAGTCGGCAAACCATTTCCGAATGGCAACACGCCATTCAGACGGCCTTCGACCATATCGTCAGCAGAAATATTGCCGTCGTGGCTCATGGTGCCGGCGTGTCCGCATTTTTGGCATGGCTGTATCAAGCCGACATCCTGACGCAAAAACGCCTGACCAATATTATTTTGGTCTCGCCGCGTCCCGAAGCTTTTCCCGAGGACGAAATCCATACGTTTCAACGCGTCCGCTGCCCTTGCCGTACAGCGCTGGTTATCGCCGAAACAAACGGCACGCCACGCGATTGGGCGCAAGAGCAGGCCGACCGCTGGCATGCACGCCTGCTTCAATCGCCGCATTCCGGCCGGTTAAACGGCGCACTCGGCGGCTGGCAATGGGGCATGAAGCTGATGCAGGAAATGCTGTTGAGTAAGTAGTTTAGAAATGTCTATTAATAAACAAAGGCCGTCTGAAACCGATATGTGTTTCAGACGGCCTTTGTTTGCAAAATATCATGTTAAATATAATTAAAAGAAACTATTCTCATTTCTTTTATGAAGCAATATAATTCGGTTGTTCCGTTAAATTGAGTATAAAAATGCAAATACCATTTCATTTAGCTTTATTACCCACGCTGATTATCGCTTCCTTCCCTGTTGCTGCCGCCGATACGCAGGATAATGGTGAACATTACACCGCCACCCTGCCCACCGTTACCGTGGTCGGACAGTCCGACACCAGCGTACTCAAAGGCTACATCAATTACGACGAAGCCGCCGTTACCCGCAACGGACAGCTCATCAAAGAAACGCCGCAAACCGTCGATACGCTCAATATCCAGAAAAACAAAAAAATTACGGTACGAACGATTTGAGTTCCATCCTCGAAGGCAATGCCGGCATTGACGCTGCCTACGATATGCGCGGCGAAAGCATTTTTCCTGCGTGGCTTTCAAGCTGACGCATCCGATATTTACCGCGACGGCGTACGCGAAAGCGGGCAGGTCCGCCGCAGCACCGCCAACATCGAGCGCGTGGAAATCCTGAAAGGCCCGTCTTCCGTCCTTTACGGCCGCACCAACGGCGGTGGCGTTATCAACATGGTCAGCAAATACGCCAACTTCAAACAAAGCCGCAACATCGGTGCGGTTTTATGGTTCGTGGGCAAACCGCAGCCTGAATATGGACATCAACGAAGTGCTGAACAAAAACGTCGCCATCCGCCTTACCGGCGAAGTCGGGCGCGCCAATTCGTTCCGCAGCGGCATAGACAGCAAAAACGTCATGGTTTCGCCCAGCATTACCGTCAAACTCGACAACGGCTTGAAATGGACGGGGTAATACACCTACGACAATGTGGAGCGCACGCCCGACCGCAGCCCGACCAAGTCCGTGTACGACCGCTTCGGACTGCCTTACCGCATGGGTTTTGCCCACCCGAACGATTTTGTCAAAGACAAGCTGCAAGTTTGGCGTTCCGACCTTGAATACGCCTTCAACGACAAATGGCGCGCCCAATGGCAGCTTGCCCACCGCACGGCGGCGCAGGATTTCGACCATTTTCATGCAGGCAGCGAAAACGGCAGCCGAATCAAACGCAACTACGCCTGGCAGCAAACCGACAACAAAACCCTGTCGTCCAATTTCACGCTCAACGGCGACTACAACATCGGCCGTTTTGAAAACCACCTGACCGTAGGCATGGATTACAGCCGCGAACACCGCAACCCGACATTGGGTTACAGCAGCGCTTTTACTGCCTCCATCGACCCTTACGACCGCGCAAGCTGGCCGGCTTCGGGTAGATTGCAGCCCGTCCTCACCCAAAACCGCCACAAAGCCGACTCCTACGGCATCTTTGTGCAAAACATCTTCTCCGCCACGCCCGATTTGAAATTCGTCCTCGGCGGCCGTTACGACAAGTACACCTTCAATTCAGAAAACAAACTCACCGGCAGCAGCCGCCAATACAGCGGTCACTCATTCAGCCCCAACATCGGCGCAGTGTGGAACGTAACGCCCGCCCACACGCTCTACGCCTCGTATAACAAAGGCTTCGCACCTTATGGCGGACGCGGCTATTTGAGCATCGACACTTCGTCTTCCGCCGTGTTCAACGCCGATCCCGAGTACACCCGCCAATACGAAACCGGCGTCAAAAGCAGTTGGCTGGACGACCGCCTCAGCACCACATTGTCCGCCTACCAAATCGAACGCTTCAATATCCGCTACCGCCCCGACGCGCAAAAATGATCCCTATACTTGGGCAGTCGGCGGTAAACATCGTTCGCGTGGCGTGGAATTGTCCGCCATCGGGCAAATCATTCCCAAAAAACTCTATCTGCGCGGTTCGTTGGGCGTGATGCAGGCGAAAGTCGTTGAAGACAAAGACAATCCCGACCGAGTGGGCATCCATTTGAATAACACCAGCAACGTTACCGGCAACCTGTTTTTCCGTTACACACCAACCGAAAACCTCTACGGCGAAATCGGCGTAACCGGTACAGGCAAACGCTACGGTTACGACTCAAAAAATAAAGAAGTGACTACGCTTCCCGGCTTTTGCCCGAGTTGATGCCATGCTCGGCTGGAACCATAAAAACGTCAACGTTACCTTTGCCGCGGCCAATCTGCTCAATCAAAAATATTGGCGTTCGGATGCCATGCCGGGTAATCCGCGCGGCTATACTGCCCGGGTAAATTATCGTTTCTGATGAAATCAGGCAAAGGCCGTCTGAAAATAAGGCTATGATCTAAGCCATATTTCAGACGGCCTTTATAAAGGTTGAAATAAAAACTAAACACATTTTTCACTCAAATCGAACACACCTCCAACAAAAATGCCATAAAAATCCGCCCATTGATTTGAATGTAAAGAGATACCTATGAAACTGAAAACCTTAGCCTTGACATCATTAGCCCTGTTGGCATTGGCCGCTTGCGGCAAACAGGCGGAAACCAGCGTTCCGGCAGACAGCGCCCAAAGCAACACATCCGCTCCGGCAGCCCCTGCCGCATTGACCGAAGGTGTCAATTACACCGTATTGTCCAATCCGATTCCGCAACAGCAGGCCGGCAAAATCGAAGTATTGGAATTCTTCGGCTACTTCTGCCCGCATTGCGCCCATCTTGAGCCGGTTTTGAGCGAGCACATCAAAACGTTTAAAGACGATACCTATATGCGCCGGGAGCATGTCGTGGGTGATGAAATGAAACCTTTGGCACGTTTGGCGGCCGCAGTGGAAATGGCCGGTGAATCAGATAAAGCCAACAGCCATATTTTTCGATGCGATGGTTAACCAAAAAAATTAACTTGGCCGATACCGATACCCCTGAAAAAAATGGTTGTCCGAGCAAACAGCGTTTGACGGCAAAAAAAGTATTGGCTGCATTTGAGGCTCCTGAAAGCCAAGCGCGTGCGGCTCAAATGGAAGAATTGACCAATAAATTCCAAATCAGCGGCACACCGACCGTTATCGTCGGCGGCAAATACCAAGTCGAATTTAAAGACTGGCAGTCCGGCATGACCACGATTGACCGGTTGGTGGACAAAGTACGCGAAGAGCAGAAAAAGCCGCAATAAGTTGAGGATTGAATGAGCAAGGATTTTTGCGTTCCTTCCACTTCGTTTTCCTTTACTATGCTGAAAGATCCAAACAATGTGTGATTACTGTTCTGACCTGCGACCTACCGTTCGTATCAGGGTTCCGAAAGAATTATCGCAAATGTTACTGCGAGCCTCTGATCGTTTAGCAGACGGCACGCTTATCGATATTACTCCAGCCTACGACAAAGTTTATGGTCCCAGCCTTGATGTTGCCAAAACCATCGCCAATAGCGGTTACATTACCCATACTGATTCTCAGGGTAATCGTGACATATATGGTTGGAACGATTTCGTGGTACATTATTTTCAATGTACGCACTGCAATGCCGTTTTCAGGCTTGGTGCCGAAACCTACCATGGTAGTGGTGGCCAATGGGAAATGTTGGAAGAGGCATCGGTACGCTATGAAAATCCTTAAAAGGAATAGATTTCATAGTTATATGTGAATAGTAATTCTTGCTAGAGTAAAAACAAAAGCGCCGTCTGAAACTTTTTCAGACGGCGTTTTTCTGTCAAATCGGCTTTACAAACCTGGGAACATGCCTTTCATTCCCTTCATGCCTTTGGCCAAGCGCATCAGTTTGCCCAAGCCGTTGCCGCTGAACATCTTCATCATTTGTTGCATTTGTTCAAACTGTTTGAGCAATTTTGTTCACTTCCTGCACGGTCGTACCTGCACCCATTGCAATACGGCGTTTGCGGCTGGCTTTGAGCAGGGCAGGGTTGGCGCGTTCTTTAGGGGTCATCGAGTTGATGATGGCTTCCACTTTGCCCATCGCTTTTTCAGCCGTACCTTCGGGGATTTGTTTCGATATTTGACCCAGTTCGCCCGGCATTTTCGACATCAGGTTTTCCAAGCCGCCCATATTGCGCATCTGCTGAATTTGTTCTTTAAAGTCATTGAGGTCAAAGCCTTTTGCCTTTTTGCAGCTTTTTTTCGCCATTTTGGCGGCAGCTTCTTCATCAATACCTTTTTGAACGTCTTCAATCAGGGTCAATACGTCGCCCATGCCGAGGATGCGGCTGGCAAGACGGTCGGGGTGGAAAGGTTCGAGGCCGTTGATTTTCTCGCCGACACCGATAAATTTAATCGGTTTGCCGGTTACATGGCGCACGGACAATGCCGCACCGCCGCGCGAGTCGCCGTCCATCTTGGTCAATACGACACCGGTCAGCGGCAGGGGCTTCATTAAATGCCTGAGCAGTGTTCACCGCATCCTGACCCAGCATGGCATCGATGACGAACAAAGTTTCAACCGGGTTGACCGCGGCATGAAGCGCTTTGATTTCGTTCATCATCTCTTCATCGATTGCCAAACGGCCGGCGGTATCGACCATCAATACATCGTAAAAATGTTTTTTGGCGTAATCAACGGCGGCAGTTGCAATCTCAACCGGTTTTTGGTTGGTATCAGACGGGAAAAAGTCCACGCCGACCTGTTCGGCCAACAGGCGCAGCTGTTCAATTGCGGCAGGGCGGTAAACGTCGGCAGATACCACCAAAACTTTTTTCTTCTGATCGTTTTTCAGCAGGCGCGCGAGTTTGCCGACGGTTGTTGTCTTACCGGCACCCTGCAAACCGGCCATTAAAACGATGGCAGGCGGTGAAACCGACAAATCCAGCGTTTTGTTTTCCTTGCCCATCAGTTCGACTAATGCTTGGTTGACCACGCCGATAAAGGCTTGGTCAGGTGTCAGGCTGCCGACGACTTCTTGGCCAAGGGCCTGTTCTTTGACTGTGTTGACGAATTCTTTAACGACGGGCAATGCAACGTCGGCTTCTAGCAGGGCAAGACGAACCTCGCGCAAGGCCTCTTTAATATTGTCTTCGGTCAGCGTTGATTGGCCGCGAATATTTTTAAGTACCTTGCTGAAGCGGTTGGTCAGGTTGTCTAACATACTTATCCTTGATAATGAGAATAGCTGCCCAATACAGGGCATTCTTTGTTAAAATAAAATTCGGATTATTTTACACGATAGTCCGAAGTTATGCTTCAAGAACACAAATACGCACACCAAGGCCGTCTGAAACCCTGCCGGGTGTCTGTCAAGTGTTCATATGTCTATTGAGAAAGATATTTATGCCGATTGTCTTAATCTGCCTTATGCTGGTGTATGCCGGATTGGGCGCATTTTCCTGGTTGCAACATAAAAAGCACAATAATAAGTCTTACCCGCTGAAAACCGAGCTACTGATTTTGAGCGGCGCATTATTGGTACATGGCGCAGCATTGATGTTCCCTGTATTGCAGGATAGGGTATTAATTACCGGTTTTGGTTATTCGCTCAGTCTGATAGTCTGGCTGATGCTGATGATGCATTGCTTGGGCAGCTTCTTTTATTGTCTGCGCGGTGTGCAACTCTTATTGTATCCCTGTGCCGCATTGACCTTATTGTTGGGTTTCCTCTTCCCGGGGGATTTTTCAGGTCGTCAAATCGTAGACTTATTGCCGCTGTCGCACATCGCATCATCATTGCTCGCATACGGACTGTTTGGCATCGTTACCTTATTTGCCATCCTGATCCTTTTGCTCGACCGCAATCTGCACAAACGCCGTTTTTCCGCATTGGTCAGCTTCTTGCCGCCATTATTGAGTTTGGAAAAACTTATGTTCCAAGGTATGTGGGCAGGTTTCGTTTTATTGACCTATTCTGTAATCAGCGGTACGTTTTTTGCAGAAACCGTTTTCGGCAAGCCGATGACCTTCACGCATAAAACCATCTTCAGTATTATGTCGTGGCTGATTTATGGCGCATTATTGTTGAAACACAGCATGACCGCATGGCGCGGCAAAAAAGCCGCCGTTTGGACTATTGTCGGATTTGTCAGTCTGATTTTTGCCTATGTGGGCAGTAAATTTGTCCTAGAAATTGTCCTTCAACGTATTGGATAAATAGAAATCATAAAAAAGGCCGTCTGAAAGAGCATATCAGACGGCCTTTGTTTTGTATTTTTTGTATGTATGGATAGTGTAGAAAGGTTGCTGGAGTTTTTTTATAAAAATAAAAACCCCTGTTAAAAACAGGGCGGTGATTAAATTTCTAGAAATAATTTTGCGAAAGGTGTTGACTGGTTTTTGTTGTGAGGCGTATAGTTCGGTTCTTCGCTGCTGACGCGGTGAAGAAAACGAAGCAGACAGTATAACACAGTTGGTTAGAATTTTCGATAATTTTAGTTGACATTTGCTAAATGTACTGTATAATTCGATTCGCTCTTTAAAAAACAGATTACCGATAAGTGTGAGTGCATTAGGCCTCACACTGTTTGAAAGACAGACAAGATGATGTTTTAGACATTGTCCTGTCGGTTTCTTTGAAGCAGACCAGAAGTTATAAGTTAGAGATTGAACATAAGAGTTTGATCCTGGCTCAGATTGAACGCTGGCGGCATGCTTTACACATGCAAGTCGGACGGCAGCACAGAGAAGCTTGCTTCTTGGGTGGCGAGTGGCGAACGGGTGAGTAATATATCGGAACGTACCGAGTAATGGGGGATAACTAATCGAAAGATTAGCTAATACCGCATATTCTCTGAGGAGGAAAGCAGGGGACCTTCGGGCCTTGCGTTATTCGAGCGGCCGATATCTGATTAGCTAGTTGGTGGGGTAAAGGCCTACCAAGGCGACGATCAGTAGCGGGTCTGAGAGGATGATCCGCCACACTGGGACTGAGACACGGCCCAGACTCCTACGGGAGGCAGCAGTGGGGAATTTTGGACAATGGGCGCAAGCCTGATCCAGCCATGCCGCGTGTCTGAAGAAGGCCTTCGGGTTGTAAAGGACTTTTGTCAGGGAAGAAAAGGCTGTTGCTAATACCGACAGCTGATGACGGTACCTGAAGAATAAGCACCGGCTAACTACGTGCCAGCAGCCGCGGTAATACGTAGGGTGCGAGCGTTAATCGGAATTACTGGGCGTAAAGCGAGCGCAGACGGTTACTTAAGCAGGATGTGAAATCCCCGGGCTCAACCTGGGAACTGCGTTCTGAACTGGGTGACTAGAGTGTGTCAGAGGGAGGTAGAATTCCACGTGTAGCAGTGAAATGCGTAGAGATGTGGAGGAATACCGATGGCGAAGGCAGCCTCCTGGGATAACACTGACGTTCATGCTCGAAAGCGTGGGTAGCAAACAGGATTAGATACCCTGGTAGTCCACGCCCTAAACGATGTCAATTAGCTGTTGGGCAACTTGATTGCTTAGTAGCGTAGCTAACGCGTGAAATTGACCGCCTGGGGAGTACGGTCGCAAGATTAAAACTCAAAGGAATTGACGGGGACCCGCACAAGCGGTGGATGATGTGGATTAATTCGATGCAACGCGAAGAACCTTACCTGGTCTTGACATGTACGGAATCCTCCAGAGACGGAGGAGTGCCTTCGGGAGCCGTAACACAGGTGCTGCATGGCTGTCGTCAGCTCGTGTCGTGAGATGTTGGGTTAAGTCCCGCAACGAGCGCAACCCTTGTCATTAGTTGCCATCATTAAGTTGGGCACTCTAATGAGACTGCCGGTGACAAGCCGGAGGAAGGTGGGGATGACGTCAAGTCCTCATGGCCCTTATGACCAGGGCTTCACACGTCATACAATGGTCGGTACAGAGGGTAGCCAAGCCGCGAGGTGGAGCCAATCTCACAAAACCGATCGTAGTCCGGATTGCACTCTGCAACTCGAGTGCATGAAGTCGGAATCGCTAGTAATCGCAGGTCAGCATACTGCGGTGAATACGTTCCCGGGTCTTGTACACACCGCCCGTCACACCATGGGAGTGGGGGATACCAGAAGTAGGTAGGGTAACCGCAAGGAGCCCGCTTACCACGGTATGCTTCATGACTGGGGTGAAGTCGTAACAAGGTAGCCGTAGGGGAACCTGCGGCTGGATCACCTCCTTTCTAGAGAAAGAAGAGGTCTGATGCATTCACACTTATCGGTAAACTGTAAAAGATGCGGAAGAGAAAAGCTTGAGTGAAGACAAGATTCGCTTAAGAAGAGAATCCGGGTTTGTAGCTCAGCTGGTTAGAGCACACGCTTGATAAGCGTGGGGTCGGAGGTTCAAGTCCTCCCAGACCCACCAAGAACGGGGGCATAGCTCAGTTGGTAGAGCACCTGCTTTGCAAGCAGGGGGTCATCGGTTCGATCCCGTTTGCCTCCACCAAGAACTTTACAAATCAAAGGAAGCCTGCTATACTTAGCAGCTTATTTTGATTTGCGAAGTGAAATATCGACGCATCGATCTTTAACAAATTGGAAAGCCGAAATCAACAAACAAAGACAATGAGTTTGTTTTGATTTTTTGTTCTTTGCAAAGGATGAAAAATCTCTCGCAAGAGAAAAGGAAACAAACACAGTATTTGGGTGATGATTGTATCGACTTAATCCTGAAACACAAAAGGCAGGATTAAGACACAACAAAGCAGTAAGCTTTATCAAAGTAGGAATTTCAAGTTTATTTCCCTAGTCAACGGGTAGGCAAACGAAGTCAAAGAGGTTCTTGAAATGATAGAGTCAAGTGAATAAGTGCATCAGGTGGATGCCTTGGCGATGATAGGCGACGAAGGACGTGTAAGCCTGCGAAAAGCGTGGGGGAGCTGGCAATAAAGCTATGATCCCGCGATGTCCGAATGGGGAAACCCACCTCTTAGGAGGTATCCTTATCTGAATACATAGGATAAGCGAAGCGAACCCGGAGAACTGAACCATCTAAGTACCCGGAGGAAAAGAAATCAACCGAGATTCCGCAAGTAGTGGCGAGCGAACGCGGAGGAGCCTGTACGTAATAACTGTCGAGATAGAAGAACAAGCTGGGAAGCTTGACCATAGTGGGTGATAGTCCCGTATTCGAAATCTCAATAGTGGTACTAAGCGTACGAAAAGTAGGGCGGGACACGTGAAATCCTGTCTGAATATGGGGGGACCATCCTCCAAGGCTAAATACTCATCATCGACCGATAGTGAACCAGTACCGTGAGGGAAAGGCGAAAAGAACCCCGGGAGGGGAGTGAAATAGAACCTGAAACCTGATGCATACAAACAGTGGGAGCACCCTTGTGGTGTGACTGCGTACCTTTTGTATAATGGGTCAACGACTTACATTCAGTAGCGAGCTTAACCGAATAGGGGAGGCGTAGGGAAACCGAGTCTTAATAGGGCGAACAGTTGCTGGGTGTAGACCCGAAACCGAGTGATCTATCCATGGCCAGGTTGAAGGTGCCGTAACAGGTACTGGAGGACCGAACCCACGCATGTTGCAAAATGCGGGGATGAGCTGTGGATAGGGGTGAAAGGCTAAACAAACTCGGAGATAGCTGGTTCTCCCCGAAAACTATTTAGGTAGTGCCTCGAGCAAGACACTGATGGGGGTAAAGCACTGTTATGGCTAGGGGGTTATTGCAACTTACCAACCCATGGCAAACTAAGAATACCATCAAGTGGTTCCTCGGGAGACAGACAGCGGGTGCTAACGTCCGTTGTCAAGAGGGAAACAACCCAGACCGCCAGCTAAGGTCCCAAATGATAGATTAAGTGGTAAACGAAGTGGGAAGGCCCAGACAGCCAGGATGTTGGCTTAGAAGCAGCCATCATTTAAAGAAAGCGTAATAGCTCACTGGTCGAGTCGTCCTGCGCGGAAGATGTAACGGGGCTCAAATCTATAACCGAAGCTGCGGATGCCAGTTTACTGGCATGGTAGGGGAGCGTTCTGTAGGCCGATGAAGGTGCATTGTAAAGTGTGCTGGAGGTATCAGAAGTGCGAATGTTGACATGAGTAGCGATAAAGCGGGTGAAAAGCCCGCTCGCCGAAAGCCCAAGGTTTCCTACGCAACGTTCATCGGCGTAGGGTGAGTCGGCCCCTAAGGCGAGGCAGAAATGCGTAGTCGATGGGAAACAGGTTAATATTCCTGTACTTGATTCAAATGCGATGTGGGGACGGAGAAGGTTAGGTTAGCAAGCTGTTGGAATAGCTTGTTTAAGCCGGTAGGTGGAAGACTTAGGCAAATCCGGGTCTTCTTAACACCGAGAAGTGATGACGAGTGTCTACGGACATGAAGTAACCGATACCACGCTTCCAGGAAAAGCCACTAAGCTTCAGTTTGAATTGAACCGTACCGCAAACCGACACAGGTGGGCAGGATGAGAATTCTAAGGCGCTTGAGAGAACTCAGGAGAAGGAACTCGGCAAATTGATACCGTAACTTCGGGAGAAGGTATGCCCTCTAAGGTTAAGGACTTGCTCCGTAAGCCCTGGAGGGTCGCAGAGAATAGGTGGCTGCGACTGTTTATTAAAAACACAGCACTCTGCTAACACGAAAGTGGACGTATAGGGTGTGACGCCTGCCCGGTGCTGGAAGGTTAATTGAAGATGTGCAAGCATCGGATCGAAGCCCCAGTAAACGGCGGCCGTAACTATAACGGTCCTAAGGTAGCGAAATTCCTTGTCGGGTAAGTTCCGACCCGCACGAATGGCGTAACGATGGCCACACTGTCTCCTCCTGAGACTCAGCGAAGTTGAAGTGGTTGTGAAGATGCAATCTACCCGCTGCTAGACGGAAAGACCCCGTGAACCTTTACTGTAGCTTTGCATTGGACTTTGAAGTCACTTGTGTAGGATAGGTGGGAGGCTTTGAAGCAGAGACGCCAGTCTCTGTGGAGCCGTCCTTGAAATACCACCCTGGTGTCTTTGAGGTTCTAACCCAGACCCGTAATCCGGGTCGGGGACCGTGCATGGTAGGCAGTTTGACTGGGGCGGTCTCCTCCCAAAGAGTAACGGAGGAGTTCGAAGGTTACCTAGGTCCGGTCGGAAATCGGACTGATAGTGCAATGGCAAAAGGTAGCTTAACTGCGAGACCGACAAGTCGAGCAGGTGCGAAAGCAGGACATAGTGATCCGGTGGTTCTGTATGGAAGGGCCATCGCTCAACGGATAAAAGGTACTCCGGGGATAACAGGCTGATTCCGCCCAAGAGTTCATATCGACGGCGGAGTTTGGCACCTCGATGTCGGCTCATCACATCCTGGGGCTGTAGTCGGTCCCAAGGGTATGGCTGTTCGCCATTTAAAGTGGTACGTGAGCTGGGTTTAAAAACGTCGTGAGACAGTTTGGTCCCCTATCTGCAGTGGGCGTTGGAAGTTTGACGGGGGCTGCTCCTAGTACGAGAGGACCGGAGTGGACGAACCTCTGGTGTACCGGTTGTAACGCCAGTTGCATAGCCGGGTAGCTAAGTTCGGAAGAGATAAGCGCTGAAAGCATCTAAGCGCGAAACTCGCCTGAAGATGAGACTTCCCTTGTGGTTTAACCACACTAAAGAGTCGTTCGAGACCAGGACGTTGATAGGTGGGGTGTGGAAGCGCGGTAACGCGTGAAGCTAACCCATACTAATTGCTCGTGAGGCTTGACTCTATCATTTGAAGAACTTCAAATAATAAAAGCTTACTGACTGATTCAGTTATCACCATTTATACCGATTAAGGCTTTACCGATTTGTAACAGTTTAAGTTTGGCGGCCATAGCGAGTTGGTCCCACGCCTTCCCATCCCGAACAGGACCGTGAAACGACTCAGCGCCGATGATAGTGTGGTTCTTCCATGTGAAAGTAGGTCACCGCCAAACACCCATTCCGAAGCCCTCGACTGATGTCGGGGGCTTTTTACATGCCTGTTGTTTCTGTTGGTTTAGCGGCAGAATTGGGATAACAGGTGTTGGGATCAAACATTGGGATAGTGATGTGCCGGTGTTTATGGAGTATTCGTGCATCTTGGTATTGGAATCGGAAATATTTACCCTGTTGTTATTCTTGTACAAAAGTACCGAAAGTTACGGTTAACTGTTTAGAATATTTGAAATCAAACGATATTTGCGTTAATATGGCGTAAGCATTTATGCGGGTATGGGCTGTTGCCCTATCTGCGTATGTGACAGTGTTTACAGAGTGGAATAAAACCATTCGGTAGACTTCCTGACTGATTCAATCAAATATGTTATGGGAAAAAATCTGATGAAGAAATTTTTATTTGGTGCATTTGCCGCCGTCTGTGCAGCATTCTCTTTGGCCGCCGTGAACATCAATACCGCGTCTTCTGCCGAACTGGAGGCATTGCCGGGTATCGGTCCGGCTAAGGCGAAAGCGATTGTGGAATACCGTCAGAAGAACGGTGCGTTCAAATCGGTGGAGGAGCTGAAAAACGTGAAGGGCATCGGTGATGCGGTACTGAACAAGTTGAAGGCGGAGGCGACGGTTTCTTCTGCCGCGCCTAAGGCCGCGCAGCCTGCCGTGAAAAAATAAGCCTGACTCTGCCTATATGCCGCCCTGCGGCCGAACCGTTTGCCGGTTGGGTCCCGGGGCGGCTTTGTTTGGCGGCGGGAATAAAGCTTGAACCAGTGGGGGCTTCCGTTGAGTAAAGGAATAAACGGATAGAGTGCCTCTTGTTGGATAGGGATATAAAAGATAAAGGGAATAAGGATATGTACTTAAAAGCATTTGACGGAAAACGGAATGGGGCAACTGTGCAGAGGGGCTACTCATTGGTACAGCTGTTGGTGGTGGTGATGCTGGTTTCGATCTTGGCGGCAGCTGCCTTTACGGCCTATCGGGAATCGGTCCGTTCGGCCAACTTGCGTGCGGCTCATGCCGCCCTGCTGGAAAATGCGCGCTTTATGGAGCAGTTCTATGCGAAAAAGGGCAGCTTTAAGCTGACGTCGACGAAGTGGCCGGAGCTGCCGGTGAAGGAGGCGGGCGGTTTCTGCATTCGGATGAACGGTCAGGCTAAGGGGATCCTGGAAGGGAAGTTTACCCTGAAGGCGGTGGCTCTGGACAGGGAGGCGGAGCCGAGAGTATTACGCTTGAACGAGTCGTTGACGGCGGTAGTGTGCGGGAAGATGAAGGTGAAGGGAAGCTGTACGGACGGTGAGGAGATATTTAGGGGCAATGATGCGGAGTGTAAGCCTTTTACGGGGTAGAAATCTGATCGAAAGGGAGGAAGCGGATAAAGAAAAGGACGTGGGGGATACATCCTTTCGGGAGAGGATAATTTAAGGGGCTGTACTAGATTAGCTCTAAATTCCACACCAATCCCGCAGGATTTTTAGCTGCCGGGACGGTGTGCCGAAGTTAAATCGAAATTCGCATTCTTTCAAGAACAGCGGGAAAGATTTGCGATCGATTCCATTGTATTTTCGCAAGACACGTTTTGCCTGATTCTAAAAATTCTCAATGCCATTAATGTGGTTCTGACGGTCGGCAAATTCCTTGGAATGGTTGATGCGGTAATGGATGAAACCGCTCACGTCCAACTTGTCGTAGCTGCTCGGACTATCGGTATAAACAATACTGTCCGGCATGATTTTCTTTTTAATGACAGGGAGTAACGTTTCAGACTTGGCATTATCCACCACAACGATATAGACCCGTCCGTTGCGTTTCAGAATGCCGACGACAACCACTTTTCCTGCCACACCGCGACCACGCCTGCCTTTACGCTGTCCGCCGAAATAGCTTTCGTCCAGCTCGACAGGGCCCTCGAAAACCTCATCGGCAGCCAAGGCCAAATGATAGTTTATAACCGTGCGGATTTTACGGTAGAACAGTGCTGCTGAATTGGGATGGATACCCAAAATATCGACTGCAGAACGGGCGGTAACTTCCAGTACAAAAACGGAGCAGTTCTTTCTGTGCTTTTTTCTTTAATTTGCAGTGCGTTATCTTCATATTTCGAGGGTAACATATCTGCTAATCTAGTACAGCCCCTAATTTAATTGTTCCTGCTAACATAACTAACCTCAGTTAGCTAAGGAAGGAGAAGAAATATTTAGTCTTATCAGATTGGCACACTATCAATTTTCAGACGGCCCTTTGTTATAATTCTCTCTTTACCTGAACATAAAACAGGCCGTCTTATGGAAGTCATCCAATATCCCAATTCTCCGTTTAAACTCCATCAGCCATTTCCTCCAGCCGGTGACCAGCCCACTGCCATTGCCGGCCTGCTCGAAGGGCTTTCAGACGGCCTTGCCTATCAAACCCTGCTCGGCGTAACCGGTTCGGGCAAAACCTACACCATGGCGAACGTCATCGCCCAAAGCGGCCGACCTGCCATCATCATGGCGCACAACAAAACCCTTGCCGCCCAGCTTTATGCCGAAATGCGCGAATTTTTCCCCGAAAACGCGGTGGAATATTTCGTCTCTTACTACGACTATTACCAGCCCGAAGCCTATGTACCCAGCCGTGATTTATTCATCGAAAAAGACAGTGCGATTAACGAACACATCGAGCAGATGCGCCTTTCTGCCACCAAAAATCTGATGACGCGCGACGACGTGATTATCGTCGCCACCGTGTCCGCCATTTACGGTATCGGCGACCCGACCGAGTATCAACAAATGGTGTTGTCCGTCAAAGAAGGCGATACCATCGAGCAGCGCGACATCATCGCCACGCTCGTTTCCATGCAGTACGAACGCGGCGATTTGGACTTCAAACGCGGCAGCTTCCGCGTGCGCGGCGACGTGATTGACGTATACCCCGCCGAAAGCTCCGAAAACGCCTTGCGCATCAGCTTGTTTGACGATGAAATCGACCGTCTCGATATATTCGACCCGCTTTCAGGCAGCCTTATCCAGCGCGTCGGCCGCTACACCGTCTTCCCGTCCAGCCACTACGTTACCCCACGCGACACCGTCTTGCGCGCCTGCGAATCCATCAAAGAAGAACTGCGCGAACGCATTGAATTCTTCGCCCGCGAACAACGCCCCGTCGAACAACAACGCATCGAACAGCGCACCCGCTTCGACCTCGAAATGCTCTACGAAATGGGCTTCTGCAAAGGCATCGAAAAACTACTCCCGCCATTTCTCCGGCAAAAAGAAGGCGAACCGCCGCCCACGCTGATGGACTATCTGCCCGACAACGCCATCATGTTCATCGACGAAAGCCACGTTACCGTTACCCAAATCGGCGGCATGTACAAAGGCGACGCATCGCGCAAACAAAACTCGTGGACTACGGCTTCCGCCTGCCTTCCTCCCGCGACAACCGCCCGCTCAAGTTCCACGAATTTGAAAAAAGTCATGCCGCAAACCGTCTTCGTGTCCGCCACCCCGCCAAATACGAAGAAGAACACGCCGGGCAAGTGATCGAACAGGTCGTCCGCCCCACAGGACTGGTTGATCCCCAAATCATCATCCGCCCCGTCGCCACCCAAGTCGACGACTTAATGAGCGAAATCAACGACCGCATCCAAAAAGGCGAACGCGTGCTCGTTACCACCCTCACCAAACGCATGGCGGAACAACTCACCGACTATTACAGCGAACTCGGCATCAAAGTGCGCTACCTGCACAGCGACATTGATACCGTAGAGCGTGTTGAAATTATTAGAGATTTGCGGCTCGGATTGTTTGACGTACTCGTCGGCATCAACCTCTTGCGCGAAGGCTTGGACATCCCCGAAGTCTCCCTCGTCGCTATCCTCGACGCTGACAAAGAAGGCTTCCTGCGCTCCCACCGCAGCCTGATTCAAACCATAGGCCGAGCCGCGCGCAACGTGAACGGTGTCGCCATCCTGTACGCCGACAAAATTACCGATTCCATGAAAGCCGCCATCGATGAAACCGAACGCCGCCGCGAAAAACAGATTAAATTCAACGAAGAACACGACATCGTGCCGCAGCAGATTAAAAAACAGGTCAAAGACATCATCGATGGCGTGTACCACGAAGAAGACAGCGGCAAAGGCCGTCTGAAAGGCAAAAACAAAGTCAAAGTCGGCGAGATTCACAATGAAGAAGACGCGATTAAAGAAATCGCCAAACTGGAAAAAGCCATGCAGCAGGCAGCTAGGGATTTGCAGTTTGAAGAAGCGGCTGTGTTGCGGGATAGGATTCGGGGGATTAAAGAGAATTTGTTGTTTTAACTGTGCTATACTTTCAAAAAAATGTTATTTCTCACAATAAATACCTTATTTATGGATGATAAACAAAATGCATGGTTATAATGATTATCCACCACATTTGTTTTATAAAGGGACAGTAAAAAATATCTGTTATTTTTGGAGCAAGCGCAAAGAGATACAAATGGTATAAATAAACTTAATAAAGTTCACGAGTTATTTGGAACGCCCGCTGTTGGGCTTGTTGCTAGGATTCGTAGATACATAAATGGGGAAGCTTTTAAAAATGCCAGAAGCAATAAATAATGAAAAAAATATCCATTTAAAGCAATTAAATATGCTCACTGTACCGATTGGGATAAATTCAATGAAGAAAAATGGTTCTATTAATGATTTAGCTCATTTACGTGCTTATTTTTTTGGGATTGCAACCCATATGGTGAGGAACTAATGTGTATTACACATTTTTGAGAAAAACAAACAGAAAAAAATTACATCCAAAAGATACAGAAATTTCTTTGCAAGAAAAAAAGATAAATTCGAAAAAAATGGATTCAGTTATGAAGACTAACGTACTAGCTTTAAGTAGTAGAAGTGAATTTGATCAAGCAGTATATCAAGAAGATATTCTTATTGAATTGTCAGAAAGACTGGCTCTAGAGATGGAATATGCCCAAATCCAACCTGAGGAATTGCAAAAACTGTTAGGGAAAAAAATGAGGCATATGTGACAGGTTTATTGGAGGGCTTTGCTAATATTAGATTAAAAAGAATTGGCAGATATTTTTTTCTGTTTTTAATAAATATGTTAAGCTTATGCCTGCTTATGAAGGTCAAAAAGTTTGCTATTTAGAAGATAGTAAATTTAATACCGTGAAGTTAAATATTAATCCTGAGGTAAAGATAGCTGAAGACTTTAGAAATTTCTCCATTATAAAAACATAATGATAACACGCAAACGATATCAAAATTAGTTAATGTTACAGTTAATAATAATTTTAGTTGCAACTCTGAGTTTCAGGAATTTTAGAAAGTCAGTATATTGGAAATTCATTACCAAATAATCAGCATCAAATTCAAGATATTATCTGTGGAAACAATTCTTTGGTGAGTAATGTAAAATGAATGATATTAAATTATCAAATAAATCAATATTTTTTTAAAGATTTATTTTATAAAACATCCTTAGACTCAATATCAAGAGATGATATTGGCGGTGGAGAAAATGCAAATTCTTGCACAACCACAAATAGAAAAAGAAATCTGATACAGAGTTTAAAGTTACTGCAATTGCAGATGTGTCTAGCACAAGCAAAGAGTTCATTTTAACAGCGTCTATTTGGGTTAAATTTGAATTTAGCTTGGTGCATGCAGAGTTACCAGATGATGCAAAAAATAAAAAAATGTTGCACAAGAAATCTTTGAAGATTTAGTTTATAAATTTATTCAGGAGTTCACAGAACGAACGCCTTTTCATATGACTACTAGCAAGCCGTAGCCTGTATCTCCACCAACCACGTTGCGTGGTTGCGCCATACTCTACTTGCAGGTGGCACAAAATTTAAAACCGACGTGTAGTGTATGTGCGGTACGCACGCACGCGTTCTTTTCCGTTCAAACCATTATTTCAAACTTTCAGAAGACCTCAAATGTCGTCTGAAAACTTTTTAGAATAAAGGCCGTCTGAAATCCAGTTTTCAGACGGCCTGATTTTTCTTAATTCAAAGTGTTAGCAGTCAAACTCTGCAATTACCGGTGTGTGGTCGCTGGGGCGTTCTTGGGCACGGGTTTCTAGGTCGACAGTGACGTCGGTAAGGGTGGCGGCGAGTTCGGGGCTGCTGAGAATGTGGTCGATGCGCAGGCCGAGTTTGCGTTGGAACATGGCGCCGCGGTAGTCGAACCAGGTGTAGAACGCGCCTTCTGGGTGGATTTTGCGTAGGCTGTCGGTCAGGCCAAGGTCGAGCAGGTTTTTAAACCATTGTCTTTCGATGGAGGAACAATGGATTTTTCGTGCCATTTTTCGGGGTCGTAGCAGTCGGCATCGGCCGGGGCGATGTTGAAGTCGCCGAGCAGGACGAGTTTGGGGTGTGCGGCCATTTCGGCGCGGACGAATTCGGTCAGTGCGGCAAACCATTGTTCTTTGTATTGGAATTTTGGGCTGTCCAGGGCTTCGCCGTTGACGCAATAGACGTTGATGACGCGCACGCCGTTGATGGTGGCGGCGATGACGCGGCGTTGCGGGTCGTCGGGGAGGGCGGGAAGGCCGCAATGTACGTCTTGCGGCTCGTGGCGGCTGATGATAGCGACGCCGTTGTAGGTTTTTGGCCGCTCCAGACGCAGTGCCAGCCCATCATTTGCAGGGCGGCTGCCGGGAATTTGTCTTGATCGAGTTTGAGTTCTTGTAAAGGCGAGTATGTCGGCTTGGTGGTCGGCTAGCCAGTTTTGTACTTGGGGCAGGCGGACGTTGAGGGAATTGACGTTCCAAGTAGCGATTTTCATGATGTTTCCGTGTGTGCTGTTGGGTGGGAAGGCGGCGGATTGCGCCTGTGGGCATGGGCGGTATTGTAGCGGATTGGTTTATTTTTCGATATGGGCTGAAAGTGGCAGGCCGTCTGAAAGCTGATGTTTCAGACGGCCTTGTTGTTGTGATATGGAATTATTTGTTTATTCGGCTTGGTCTTTGAGCGTGCGCAGGGTATTGAGGATGGTGGTGGCTTCTTCGGAGATGATGCGGTATTCGATGATGCGGTGGTAGCGCGTGAAATCGATGATGCCTTCGGTGCGCAGGCGTGCGAGGTGGTTGGCGATGCCGGTCGGGGAGGAGTCGAGCGCTTGTGCCAGTTCGGTAATGCTGCGGTCGCCGTTAAGCAGCAGAAAAAAAGGATGGCCATGCGTTCGGGGTTGGCAATCAGTTTGAGAATGGTGAGAGACGCTTGATTTCCATATTATTGTTCCTTTTGTCTGTTATATGAATGCTTGATTTGGGTTAAATTTGGATGATTGTAGTTTTTATTAAGATTAACCTTTATAATTCAAACTCTTACCTTGCAGTGTACACGGTTTTGTAAAATTTGAGGGCATTGTTTTGCAATTTTTTTGTTCATTTTCGATATTTTGCTTCGGTTGCGAAAAATGGATTGAAAAAGAGACGAAAAGGCCGTCTGAAATGTTCCGTTGCAGATGATTTTGCTGACGGATGTTTCAGACGGCCTTTTGATTTGGCTTTTAAGTTGTTTTTTTCTTTTATGTTTGTTTTGAATCAGCCGATTGATTGTTTTTAAACAAACAACTAGGTTTTTATGATTCTATGCTTAGGACTACACGCCAAAGGGCTTGTCAGATGCTTGGACGTGTTGTCGAAATGCGACTACTTTTTCTTCCAGCCTGCGGTCATGGCGAAGGTGATGGGGTCGTAGTATTTCGGCAGCTTGGACGGAATGCCTACATCGTTACGGTACACGACGCGGTAGCGGTCGGCGAACCAGTTTGGAACGATGGTGTATTGGTGGCGGATCAGTCGGTCGAGCGCGCGCGAGGTGGTTTTGTAGCTCTTGGCGGTTGGTAAAGCTGTTGAAATGGGTCAACAGTTTTTTTCAACCGCAGGATGACAGACACCGGATAGGTTGCGGCTGCCTTCGGTTTTTGGCGGCGGCGCAGCTGAAGTAGTCGTATTGCTCGTTGCCGGGGCTTTCGCTGTTGCCGTAGTAGCCGGTGGTCACGTCAAAATCGAAGTCGTTCATGCGTTTTTGGTACACGGCGGAGTCGGCGGTGCGCACGTTCATGGTAATGCCGATTTTGGCGAGGTCGCTCTGCCATTTTGGAGGTAATGCGTTCGTAGTTTTTTTGCTTGGTGCGAGGAATTCAAAGGTCAGCGGTTTTGCCTTGTTTGTCGACTGCTTTGCCGTTTTTTTGTATTGATAGCCGCCTTTTTTTCAAGCAGGGCGCGTGCTTTGAGCAGGTTCGGGCGCACGCCCAGTTTGGGGTCGGTAACCGGCGGCATAGGGACGTCTTGATCCAATACGCCGTCGGGCAGCTTGGTACCCAATGATTTGAGCAATGCGGTTTCCGCGCTGTCCGGCTTGCCGGTTGCAGCCATGGTGCTATTGGTAAAGAAGCTGTCGGTGCGGCGGTATGCGCCGTAGAAGATGCGGCGGTTGACGCTTTCGTAGTCGAAGCTTTCAATCAAGGCGCGGCGGACGTAAATATTGTCCAAGGGCTTGTGGCGCATATTGATGACGAAGCCTTGCATGCCGGCTGTGCTGTTTTGTATCCATTCGTGTTTGGACAGATTACGTTTTTTGAGGACTTCGTCGGAGTAGGCGCGCGCCCAGTTGCGGGCGACGTTTTCTTGTACGAAGTCATATTGGCCGCCTTTCAGCCCTTCGATGCGGACAACTTCGTCTTTGACGTATTTGATGCGGATGTGGTCGTAGTTGTAGCGGCCTTTGCGTACGGGCAGATTTTTGCGCCCAGTAGTTTTTTTGTCGCGGACAAACTCGCTGATGCGGCCGTTTTTCAGCTTTGGCAAAACGGTAGGGGCCGGAGCCGATCGGCAGGCTGTTGGGTGCGGCGGCCAGGCCTTTGGGATAGCTTTTATGCGAGAAGACGGGCAGGCTGCCGAGAATCATGTGCAATTCTGAGTTGCGCTGTTTGAAGCGGAACACGACGGTGCGATCGCTGGGCGTTTCCACTTTGTCCACGTCGCTCCAGTAGAAGTGGTACATGGGGGCGGCAGCTTTGTCTTTGGTCAGGATGTTAAATGAAGCGGCAACGTCTTTGGCCAAAACGGGGTCGCCGTTGTGGAATTTGGCTTTAGGGTTGATTTTGAAGGTAACGGAAAGGCCATCCGGCGCCAGGGCGATGTCTTCGGCAATCAGGCCGTAAACGGCGTAGGTTCGTCCATGCTTTGCTCGGTCAGGGTGTCGAGCGTCAGCATGCTGATGCCGTATTCGTGGTTGCCTTTGAGGGTAAAGGGATTGAGCGTGTCAAAAGCACCGAGGAAAGGCGTGGTAAACGAGCCGCCTTTGGGAGCGTTGGGATTGACGTATTCGAAAGCGGTGAAGTTGGCCGGATATTTCGGTGGTTGGCCAAGGCTTACGCCGTGGGCGGCAAAAGCGGCAGATGGAATCAGACCGAGCAGCGAGAGTAGGGCTGGTGTTTTCATCTATTTTTCCTTGTAGGTTGAATGTAGTATTCAGTAGTGTGCTGATTATAGCAAAGGCCGTCTGAAACTTGATATTTTTGCTTTCAGACGGCGTCAGGTTTAAGAGGATTGTTTTTTCGTATGGGCACTGAACTCGGCCAGCGTCATGTTCAAGGTTTCCAAGCAGGGCTGCATAATGTGATCAACCGTTTGATTGACCTTGTCTTTATTAAGCGTTTGCGGACGGTAGACAAAGAGTTTGAACAGCTCAGCCAAGTCGATGGACTCCGCTCCCATTTTCAAGACCCAGCCCTGACGGCCGGAATAGACATAACCGTGTCGCGCCAGCTTTTCCAAAAGCTCGCCCAATTCATCGAAGCCCATATTGATATGCCGTCTGAACTCCTGCACCGGCAATGCCTTGCCACTTTGTTGGGCAGAGTCGAGCAGCAGCAGGATTTTCAATACATCATCAAAGCGGCCGCGCGCATCCAGACTGCGGCGGAACGCTTCGCCGCGCCAGTAGGACAGGGACGAGGTCAAAACCGCGCCGCCCAATACCAGCGTCCACAACAGGTTGAGCCACAACAGGAAAAACGGTACCGCGGCAAATGCGCCGTAAATCGATTTGTAGCCGTCAAAGTTGCCCATGTACCAAGCGAATAAAAAGCGTGCCGTTTCCAAGCAAAACGCCGTTACGGCCGCGCCGACCAAAAGCATGGCTGGCAGGCACGAAACGGTTGGGCACAAAAGCGGTATAAACCCCACAGCAGCAGCGTAATAAATGAAACCGTAGTGATAACCCTCAGCCATTCCGAGCCGCCCACTACTTGCACCTGACCGATCACGACCGACAAGCCCACGCCCAAAGACAAAAGGCCCAAACGTCAGCAACGCCCAATACACTAAAAACTGCATCATCCAAGGCCGTTGCGAATTGACGCGCCAAATCCGGTTGAACGCATTGTCTATCGTCCGAATCAACATCAGCGAGGTTACGACCAACATCACACCGCCGATCGCCGTCAGATTGGTGGCCTTATCGCGGAATGCATTGATGTAGTCAAACACCATGTCCGCGCCCTGCGGAACGATGGTGCGGTTGATAAAAGAGATAAATTCCTCCGACCATTGGTCGAAAAACGGGGAAGGCCGAAGCGATGACGACCATCACCGTCAACACGGGTACCAAAGCCAAAAAGCGTCGTAAACGTCATGCTTGCCGCCACCTGCGGCACACGCTCGTCATCAAAACGGCGCACGACAAACCAAGCAAACGCCACGCCCTTACTTTTCAAAAAAATCTTGCCACCATTGCGAAAAACGGCATAACCTTTTCCCACTTTTTGAATAGAAATTTTTCTTTTTCAGACGGCCCTAGTATTCAAAAGGCCGTCTGAAACCTGACAGCATTGTAACGGAAACCCCAAATGAACCCAAATCCCTGAAAATCCTCGTCCTCTTTTTATTCCCAAAAACGGCAGCACGCGCAACCTTGCCCGCCAAATCGCACGCGGTATCGAAAGCGTGGACGGTTGTGAAGCCGTATTGCGTACCGTGCCCAAAGTTTCCACCGTTTGCGAAGCCGTTGAAAAAAAGCCGTTCCCGACGAAGGCGCGCCCTACGCGACTGCCGACGACCTCAAAAATTGCGCCGGTCTCGCGCTCGGCAGCCCGACACGTTTCGGCAATATGGCCGCCGCGATGAAATACTTTATCGACGGCACCATTCCCCTTTGGCTCGGCGCAGAACTCGTCGGCAAGCCTGCCACCGTATTCACCAGCACATCTTCGCTGCACGGCGGCCAAGAAACTACCCTGCTGACCATGATGCTGCCCCTGTTGCACCACGGCATGGTCATCAGTGGCATTCCTATACCGAGTCCGCGCTCAGCAATACCCAAAGCGGCGGCACGCCCACGGCGCAAGCCATGTTTCCGGCCACGACAGCAAGCCGGCATTGACCGCCGAAGAAAACGACATTGCCTTCGCACAAGGTAAACGTTTGGCAGAATTGGCACGAAAAATTGGCAGACTGATTTTTTTGTGATAAAAGATTAAGGCCGTCTGAAAACCTGATGATTCAGTTTTTCAGACGGCCTTTTAGTTATTTATAACTAGCAAACAAATAAATATTTCTAATTAAACAAACTACTTAGAAAAATAGGGATTAGAACATAGTTTCATCGGACTACATCTTTTTGATAGAATCTGCCACCAAATTAAAAACATCAGCTAACTGGAGAAGCTATGTCACTACCCGTATTTCCCTATGGCAAATTAAGCTTTGCCGTCAGTCTGGCTTTGTGTTCGGCGTATTCTTTCGCAACCGAAGTAGAAAATAGCCAGCCGCAAGAACATGTCGATTTGCCGACAGTTACCGTCCAAGGTGTCGGAAAACAGACTACTTCCAACTACACCATTCCCGCTTCTTCCGCCGCAACAGGCATCCGCCTGACCCAGCGCGAAAACGCCGCAGTCCTTGTCTGTCGTTACCGAAAAACAAATGGATGACCAAGGTTTGGATACCTTGCAGGACGTGTTGAAACAAACACCGGGCGTGTTCCACAGCAAAATGGGCAACAACGTATCCGGTCACAGCCAGTTTATTTCGCGCAGTCAGGCGATTGACAGCATTTCCGTGGATGGCGCGCCTAAATTCCTTTACGACGGTAAAGCCATCCGCCGCGGCACCAACAATCTGGACAGCACATTGTACGAACAAGTCGTCGTCGTACGTGGCGCAAGCGGTTTGTCCAACGGCGGTATGGGCGAGCCGGGCGGTACGGTTGCTTTGGAACGTAAAAAACCGACTGTCAAGCCAGCCATCAGCGTGGAAGCCGGTGTCGGTTCGTGGAACCACTACCGCTTCGTCCTTGATGCCAATCAGCCTTTGAATGCAGACAATACCTTGCGCGGCCGCGCTATTTTGGTCAGCGACCACGGCGGCGATTACCTGCCGAACACTTCTCGCCACAATCACACTTTCTACGGTACTTTGTCTTACGATATCACGCCGCAAACCCAATGGCGCCTCGGTACAGAAATACACCGTTTCCGCAATACCGGTAGCTCGCGTTTCAGCTACCTGACCGCAGCAGGTTCGCGCCGTACTGGATTCATACCATTTGAGTCTTCGCCGCGCAGCAATTCTTCCGCACGCTGGGCATACGGCAAAGGACACCAGTGCCGAAGTATTCACTTCCCTCAGCCATGAGTTTGACAATGGCTGGAAACCGACAGGCGATTACAGCCATGTTTCGGGCAAAAAACGACATCGTTTCAGGCATTGCCGGTACATTTTCGAAATCAATACCGACTATTCCGCGCTCTTTACATCCGACCGCGATCGCAGCAAATATCGCGACCAAGATTTCTCCGCTGACTTTGGATGGTCACTATCCTGCATTGGGCCGTTCGCATGAGTTCAATGCGGGCATCAGCTATCAGGACAACAAAGAAAACCTGTCTTTCTATGAAGAAGGCGAATCGACGATTCCTGATTTGCGCCTCTTTAACGGCAATATCGCCAAACCCGATATGCCGTATCTGCGCGATGGTTTTTTTCACGCATGAAAAAAACCTGTCGGTTTACGGCTCGACCCGTTTCAAACTGACCGATAAACTCGCCTTTATCGGCGGCAGCCGTTTTGTGGATTGGCGTTACCGTTACAGCACCAGCCGTAACAAATTCGCACACAGCAGCCACAAACAAAATGTTTTCATTCCTTATTTGGGCGTAACCTACGACATCGGCGACAATCTGACCGCCTATGCATCTTACACCACCATTTTCCGTCCGCAAGTACGTTACCTGACCAAAGACGGCGCGGCGCTCAAACCGCAGCGCGGCAAAACCTACGAGACCGGTTTGAAAGCGTCATGGTTTGAAGGCCGTCTGAATGCTTCCGCCTCCGTCTTTATGAACAAACGCGACCATTTGGGCGTGGTTGCGAGGCAAATCGCGAATGGCGAGGAATACTACCGTGCAGCCGACAACACCACAACAAAAAGGCGTGGAACTCTCTGTCGGCGGCCGCCTGAGCGATAAATGGCTGTTGAATGCGTCTTATGCACGTTCCAAAATCACAGACAGCGAAGGAGTTCAACTGCATCCGTCTTATCCGGTTCATTTGTTTAAACTCTTTACCGCGTATGACGTAACCGACCGTTTGAACCTGGGTGCCAACGTCAACTGGCAAAAGCCGCAGCCACACGCTGGATGAATACCCTGCAGACATCAATCCGGCTGCCGCCGCTGCGTTGACCCAACGTCCGTACGCAACGCTGGACTTGACCGGTCATTACAAAATCGGCAAATCCACCCGCATCAGTTTGGACTTTGAAAACGTGTTTAACAAACGCTATCGCACCATGCCGGATATTCACGTTTACGGCACGCCGCGTAGTGTGACTGCAACGGTTAAACATACGTTTTAATTGAAAAAGAAAAAAATAGTGCAGGCCGTCTGAAAACCCTAAATTATCGGGTTTTTCAGACGGCCTTTGTTTATATCTTAAACTTGCAAAAACCGTCTGTTTGTTTTATAAATGCAAACCATTATTATTCAAATAGTAAGGTTATGTAATGAAAAAGAAAGCGATTGCCTGTGTAATAGGGGCGGTTTTTTCCGGACAGTTATATGCGGCTCAGATGCCGGTGGCTCAGGCAGAAATAGAGCCTGTGGTGGTTACGGCCGACCGCAATGCGCAAACCTTGGATAAAGCCGCGCCGAATGTGTCGGTTATCGGGCGCAAAACCTTGAATCAAGCCTCGGCGCAGAATTTGGACGATATCGTGATGTATGAATCCGGCGTCAGCGTGCCGTCAGACAACAACCGCCGCGGTCATGCCGGTATCAATATCCGAGGCATAGACGGCAACCGCATTCTGATGATGGTGGATGGCGTGCGCATTCCCGAATCTTATGCAGGCGGCGGCTCCAACGGCGCGATTTCGGGACGCGATATGGTCGAAAGTGACACGCTTAAGCAGGTCGATATTGTTAAAGGTCCTTATTCCGCGCTGTACGGCGGCGACGCGCTCGGCGGCGTGGTGAATATGGTGACGCTTTCTCCGAGTGATTTTGTCGATGTGGACAAACGCGGGCATTTCAGTTTGAAACACGGCTACCGCAGCCGCGACCGCAGCCACGGTGTAACGGCGACAGCCGCCGGTTTCCATGAAAACGCCGAAGGCCTGTTGATGCTGACGCGCCGCCAAGGACACGAAACGAAAAACATGGGCGGCGACAAAAGCTACTCGACTTCGCGCACCGCCACCAACCCGCAGAAAAACAATGCCTACAATATCTTGGCGAAGGGCAATATCGGCAACGAACACCACCGCTTTGAAACTTTGTACGAACAGTATTACCACGCCAACGATACCGTATTGGCAAACGGCTTGGGTTCGCAATCGCGCGGACCGGTAACCATCGCAACATCTGAGAGCAATGCCCGCGACCGTATCCGCCGTCAACGCATCGAAGCGGGCTACCGCTACACTGGCGAAGGCCGTCTGAAAGAAGCCAACCTGACTGCCTATCAGCAAAAACTGCGTACGGAAGACGATGCCGTCGATGCGAGCATTACGCGTATGGGCGCGCGCCAATTAGGTAACTCGACCCGTTATTCCGACTACGGTTTCAATCAGACCATACGCGGGCTGAACGGGCGTAGTGTGTGGGAGTTTGACGGTGCGGTCAAACAAACCGTCGTTGCCGGTGCCGAATACAAACACACCGAGACCGCCCGTCCGCGCGACAGCCTGACAGTGGACAATCTGACCGGCGCCGTCAGCAAAGTTTATGCAGGCAGCACCTATCCGAATAAAACCTTCCCCGACAGCAAGCGCAAAACGTTCAGCGTTTACGCACAAGACAGTCTGACCTTCGGCAACGGCATCGTTCTAACTCCGGCCTTGCGTTACGAAAAAGACAAGCTGAACACGTCGACCGACCAAGCCTATCTCAATGCCAATCCCGGCGGAACGGCGACGCGCTTCAACGATTCCGCGCTCACGCCCAGCCTGCGCCTGAGTGTGCCGATGGGTGAGCAGTTCACCGGTTTCGCTACTTATTCCCAAAGGCTTCCGTACGCCGCCGTTTGACAGCGCGACCATGGCGTTTGCCAATACAACCTACGGCTATGCCGTCATTCCCAATGCCAACCTCAAATCTGAACGCTCCAACAGCTTTGAATTGGGGATGAAGTTCAAAAACGAACGCGCCCGTGCGCAAGTCACCGCGTTCTACAACCGTTACCGCAACTTCATCAACCGCACTGAAATCGGTACCTCCACCGTTGGCAGACGCCCGATTATCCAGTACCAATATCAAAACCTTGATCACGTCAAAACCTACGGTGCCGAAGCTTCTGCCGCCTACAAATTCCCTGCCGGGCTGGCAAGTCTCCGGCAGCATCGCTTGGATGCGCGGTGAGCAGCAGGGACGGCAAACCGTTGGATTCCGCTTATCCGCTTAACGGCGTTTTGGGTTTGGATTACACGCAGGAAAAATGGGGTGTTGGTACCAAGCTGCGTTGGTCGAGAAAACACAGCCGCGTCAGCAGCGACACTGTTTTCCAAGCGCCGGGTTATGGCGTATGGGATGTCGGCGCGTGGTACAAGCCGTTTAAAAACCTTGAAATCGGCGCAAACATTTACAACGTCGGCAACAAAAAATACTGGCAGCACGCAGACGTTGCCGGCATGAGCCGTACCAGTGTGATGGACTTGTACACTGAAAGCGGCCGCAATTTCGCCGCAACCGTACAACTGAAGTTCTAATGTGATTCAACCGTTTCAGACGGCCTGAGAAAACGATCAGGCCGTCTGAAAGCATTCGATAAGGAAAAACAATGAAACTCAAACTCCTTCTGCTTTCCGTGTTTATTTCGTTGGCCGGCACTGCACACGCGCAACGCATCGTCGTGTTAACCCCCGATACGGCAGACATCGTTGCCGCGCTCGGCGCATTGGACGAAATCGTCGGCCGCGATCAGACTGTTCAAAATCCGGCGTTGAAAAAAACAAGCCCAGTATCGGCATTCATCGCCGCCTGACGGTTGAGCCGATTGTGGCCGCCAAACCCGACATTGCCATCGGTTCATGGATGGCGCAGCCTGCCGATATTTTTGCCCACCTGCAGAAAGCGGGCATTAAAGCCGTCAATGTTGCGCCCGATGACAGCATCGCCGCCTATCCGCAAAGTATCCGCAACATCGGCCAGCTTATCGGCAAAAAGCGCGCAGGCGGACAAGTTGGCCAGCAAGTGGCAGGCGGATATGAAACAACAGCCTTCCAGCGGCAAACGCTACCTCTTCAGCTACGACGGGCGCATCGTATCGGGCAAAAATACTGCCGCCGACGAAATTATCCGCCGCGCCGGCGGTATCAATGCCGCAGCCGCCATTGACGGCCTCAAACCGATGACGCGTGAGGCATGGATTGCGGCCAAACCCGACATCATCATTATTGCCGACCACAACACCGCCATGATAGGCAACGTCAAAACCTTTGCCGCACGCCCCGAAATCGCCGGCTCGCCTGCCGCGAAAAAAACGGCAAGATTTATTTGTGGAAGGCCAACGATATGTTTCGTTACGGGCTGGATACGCCGCAAGTGATTCAGCGTTTGCACGGTTTGGCGAAATAAACGCGCCTGTTTTGAAAAACCCTTGCCCGATTTTTGTTTTCAGACGGCCTTGATTTGTTCCTTCTTGTTGAGGAGGCAAAACGGCTGTCTTAAAAATGCCGTCTGAAACCGTCCCTCAATCCGCTTCAACCGCATGATGTCATGAAACCACATACCCTTACCCTCTGCCTGCTGCTTACTGCCGCCGCCGTTTATTTGTGCTGCGGCATCGGTTTTTGGTGCGTGGGGTCGCCGTTGGCGATGGATGAAACCGTTCGCCAAATCCGTTTACCGCGCATCTATACCGCGCTTTTGGTCGGAGCCGGTTTGTCCGCTTCAGGTGCAGCATTGCAGGCTTTTATTTGAAAACCCGCTGGCTGATCCGAGTTTGATCGGGACGTCGGGCGGGGCGGCCTTGGGCGTGATTGTGCTATTGGCTTTGGGCGGTGGCGCGATGGGTGTGCCGGCGGCGGCTTTTTCTCGGTGCATTGGGTGTGCCTGCTGATTTTGGCAGTGCACAAACTGCTCGGCGGCGGTACTTTGGGATTGCTGGTGTTGGGGTTTGTGTTGAGCGCGTTTTCGGGCGCGGTGGTCAGCATGATTTTGTTTTTATCTGACGATTTGGTATTGCGCAGCGCGACCGCATGGCTGTCGGGCAGCCTTGCCGAAGCCGGTTTCTCATCGCCTGTCGCGACAATTGCGGTCATGTTGCCCGGTTTTCTGATTTTGTTATCCGCAGGCAGGCGGCTGGACGTTTTGATGACGGGGGAAGATACGGCTGCCAGTATGGGGGTATCAGTTGGGGCTTTGCGTGTGCAAACCGTAATCGGCGCGGCATTGATGACGGGGGCGGCAGTATCGCTTTCGGGCATCATCGGTTTTTCTCGGCATGATGATCCCCAATGTGCTGGCGCAAACCGTCGGTGGCAGCCGCCGCAAACTGATCGCTCTGTCGGCTTGGTTGGGCGCAGTGTTTTTGATGGTGGTGGACGGCGCGGCGCGCTGGCTGACATACCCCTGTCGATCTGCCGGTCGGTATCGTGATTGCCTTATTGGGCGGACCGTTTTTTTATGTATTTGTTTATCAAGCCTTTGAAAAGTCGTTGATGCCTAAACAGGCCGTCTGAAACTTCATTGCCCCATATCTTTTGCCATGCATACCTTATTTCAAATCTGTAATCTTTCCGTCCGCGTCCAAGACAAAACCCTGCTTGAAATCGATCAACTGGATATACCTTCGGGCATGACCGTCATTATCGGCCCGAATGGCGCAGGCAAATCTACTTTGCTGCGGGCCTTAATCGGGCAAACAGGGCAGGGGGAATCACGCTTTTCGGTGAGGCCGTTGCGCCGCAAATCCGTGCGGGCAGGGTGGCATGGGTCGGGCAGCATGGCCGTTACAACATGCCGATGACCGTACGCGAATACATTGCGTTGGCGTCATTTGTACAAAAAGGCCGTCTGAACCATGAATGGGCGGACGAGTTGCTCGATTATTTTGATTTGACGGCGTTGGCGGATAAGCGCATCGGCAAGCTCTCAGGCGGTGAACAGCAACGCGCCAACATCATCCGCGCCCTGTTGCAAAACGCGCCGGTCTTGCTTTTGGACGAACCGTGCAACCATCTCGATATCCGCCACCAACACCGCCTGATGCAGTATTTGGTCGGGCATTCAAACCGTGCCTCATCAATGATGGTATTGCACGATTTAAACCTTGCCGCGCGTTATGCAGAACATATTATTTTGATGAATAAGGGAAAAGTATTGGCATCGGGCAAGGTGGGCGAAGTGATGCGCCCCGACTTGCTTGAATCGGTTTATGGTTGGCAGATACGCCGTTACGAAGATGAAGCAGGGTTTTTATTTCAGAAGCTGAACGCCAAAAGGCCGTCTGAAAAAAACGATAAAGAAAATTTATTTTATCGTTCAAAAATGAAATGAGATGGGAGGATGTTCCCGACTTGAAGAACCAAATTTTGCGCATTTCACAAGTAAAAATGCCGATTTTCATCAAATAGAAATACATTTAATTATTATAGAATACAATATTTTTAAAATAATACTGATTTTTTTAATTACATAAAAAAATATTGACAAGAAAAATGATGATGGTTATTTAATATATAAATCTTATTAATAATTTTTATTAATCATTATCATGGTACAGCAGCTTGTTTGGACTCCGAAACAATCCGCGCCCAAGGCATTTCCCGAACGTCAGGCATTAATGCCCGTTTGGGGCGGCGTTCAATGCCGCGTCCCCAGTGGCAGAACATTTGGAAGAAAAAGCTTCCCCATGCTACCGATGTGGACGCGCTTGCTTATCTGCATATTCCATTTTGCGCCAACCATTGCGTTTTTTGCGGCTTCTACCGTAATGCGTGGAAGGACAGCCAAAGCAGCGTGTACACCGACAAAATTATCGAAGAAATGGCCGCTGAAGCCGAAGTCCGTACAGGCAAGGGCAAAATCCGAGCCGTTTATTTCGGGGGCGGTACGCCGACCGCGTTGCTTACGGAAGACCTCGTCCGCCTGATTCGTGCCTGCTACCAATATCTGCCGCTTGCCGAAGACTGCGAGTTTACCATCGAAGGGCGCATGAGCCATTTCGATTTGGAAAAAGCACAGGCCTGTCTCGAAGCAGGGGCCAACCGCATTTCCATCGGCGTGCAAACCTTCAATACCGCCATCCGCCGCCGTCTCGGCCGCAAACACAGCGGCGACGAGGCGTTTGAATATTTGGCAAAATTGTGCGAACTCGATGCCGTGATTGTGGCCGATTTAATGTTCGGTCTGCCCAATCAAACCGATGAAGTTTGGCAAAAACGATATCGCCCGCGCCGCCGAGCTGCCGCTGTCCGGTTTGGATACGTATGCGTTCAACCTTTATCCCATGCTGCCCATCAACCGCATGATTGAAAAAGGCGCATTTCCAATACCGCCGGGTTTCGATATTCAGGCAGACCAATATGCCTACACGGTTGAAACACTGCTGGAAAAAGGCTGGGAACAGGTCAGCAACAGCCACTTCGCCTATCCCGGCCGCGGCGAGCGCAACCGCTACAATACCCTGATCAAATCCGACATTCCCTGTTTGGCGTTCGGCTCCGGCGCAGGGGTAACTTCGGCGGTTTCAGCTATCAGGTGCAGGGCGATTTGGAAAGTTATCTCGCCACGCCGAAAGGCGAGAAAAACATCGCATTTATGAGCGGCCATAGTCCAAATAAAGCACTGCTCAGCAAAGTTCAGCACGATATTGAAACAGGCCGTCTGAATCCATTATTGTTTGACGGCAACAAAGCAGCGCAAAAAGCTGATTGCACAATGGCAGGAAATGCAGCTTTTTAAAGAACCCGATTCAGACGGCATTATCCGTTTGAATACCAGCGGCCGTTATTGGTCGCCAACCCTTATCCGCAAACTCATGCTCACACTTCCGACTCAAGAAAAGGATCAAACCATGCAAAAAACTTTCAGCCGAACAACAAAACCATGTTGCGCCAATCATTGGAAAAAATCCCGGCCAAGTGCTGGAAATGCTGGCCGCGCAAAAACCAATGCAGTTTTGAAGACGTTATCCGCTGCCTGCCTGAAGAGAACGTGCACCAAACCGAAGGCAGCCGCATAGTCGAAATTCTCCAAGCCATCGCCGCATGGGATGAATCCGTTACCTTCATCGCCCACACCCCCGATGCCATCGTCGAAGTCAGCGGCAAACTGCCAAACGGCAAAGTCGGCCGCGGTTTCTACAACTTTGATCATCCCGAAACCGACGGCGGCGTACACGGCCACATCTATTACGAAAACTGCGCCTCCATCTACCTTTTGGAACGCCCGTTCATGGGCAAAAGCCACTTGCTCGCTCAACTTTATCAACCGCAACGGTGGCGCCATGTTTAAAAATTTTTTTGTCGGTCGCGACGAAGCAGGCGAGTTGAAACAACATCAAATCGAAGCCATGCGCAAACTGTTTGATGCCGCTTAAACGGTTTCAGACGGCCTGATAATCCGTTCCTTGTTACATAGAGGAGCGGATTTTCTAACAACAAACATCTAGCTACCATACAAAGGAACCCCAAACATGCAACTCATCTTCGGAGCCAACGGGCCGTCCGGCCGCGCCTATATCCGCACATTGACTGACTCAGCCGATACCGTCGCCGTATTGAGAAGGCCGTCTGAAGACAGCTTTTTGTCGAACACAATATTCAAACTGTCGTCGCCGATGCGCTTGATGCCGATGCGCTCGATAAAGCGTTGGCACAATACCGTCCCGATACCGTGATCAGTTTTGTCGGCGGCAAAAACGAAGAGGGCATCCGCAGCGATGCGCTGGGCAATATCAACATCATTGCCGCTACGAAAGCCGCTAATCCCGAAAGCCCGCTTTGTACTGATTACCAGCATGGGCTGCGGTGAACAATGGGACATGATGAGCGAGCCGTTCAAACAGGCACTCGGCGAAGCCGTCCGTGCCAAAACAGAAGCCGAAATCTATCTCAAACAAAGCGGTTTGAATTGGACCATCTTGCGCCCCTGCGGCCTTGCCGATGGCGAAGATAATGCCTATACCTTGACACAAAAATGCCCAAGAAATTCCGCAAAAATACATGACGCGCAACGGCTTGGCCGCTGCCGTTGCTGCCATTGTCGGCCAAGCGGACAGCAAGGGCGAAACATATAGCGTTGGTGCGGCATAAACGGATTGAGTAGGCCGTCTGAAAACTGTCTTTTAATTGTTTTTTCAGACGGCCTGATTTTTTTAACATACTGTTTTTTTATTATAAACTTTAGCAAAGAAATCAAAATAACAGGGCATAATAAAGACCGGAACATATCCGGTCTTTATTAATGGTTTCGCATTTACGCTTTGGTAACCTTTCGCTTCGGCAAGCAGGGCCAGCAATTCTTCAGTCGTATCCCAACCGATGCAGGCATCCGTAATACTTTGACCGTAAACTTCAGGCTTGTCTTGACGGCCTTCAACCAAGTGGCTTTCCACCATCACGCCCATGATGTTTTCTTCACCGGCTTTCAGCTGCTCCGCAACATCGCGTGCTACATCCATTTGTTTGCGGAAGTCTTTACGGCTGTTGGCATGGCTGCAGTCCACCATCAGTTTGCTGCTCACGCCGGCTTTTTTTGAAGCTGCGCAACAGCGTCTTTAACGTGTTCCGCGCTGTAATTAGGGCTCTTTACCGCCGCGCAAAAATCGCATGGCAGTCAGGGGTTGCCGCTGGTGTGGACAATCGCGGAATGACCGGCTTTGGTTACAGACAGGAAGTGGTGCGGATGATTGGCGGCACCGATGGCGTCGATGGCGATTTTCAGATTGCCGTCCGTACCGTTTTTAAAACCGACAGGGCAGGAGAGGCCGCTGGCCAATTCGCGGTGAACCTGGCTTTCAGTCGTACGCGCACCAATCGCGCCCCAAGAAATCAGGTCGGCGTAGTATTGCGGCGTAATCATGTCCAAGAATTCAGTCGAAGCAGGCATGCCCATTTCGTTCAAAGTCAGCAACAACTGACGCGCTTGGCGCAGGCCGTAGTTGATGTCAAACGTACCGTCCAAGTGCGGATCGTTAATCAAACCTTTCCAGCCAACGGTTGTACGCGGTTTTTCAAAATACACGCGCATCACAATCAGCAACTCTTTCTCATATTTTTTGCGCAAGGTCAGCAATTTTTGCGCATATTCTACCGCCGCCTTAGTATCGTGAATCGAGCATGGGCCGATGATGACCAGCAAACGGTTGTCGCGGCCGTGAACCAAATCCGAAATCTCATGACGTGTTTTATAAACCAAATTGGCAACCTGAGGCGTAACAGGCAGCTCATACAAATGCGCGATTGGAGGGAGTAACTCTTTGACTTCTTTGATCTTTAATATCGTCGGTAGGGTGGTGTTGGGACATGATGAAACTCTCTTGTTTATTTTTTTGATACAGGTTACAGGTTTTAGCAGAATTAAACAAGGCTTGATTTTTTTGTTTTAGCAATTTTTATTCTAAAAATTTCTTTATTTTAAAATTATTTTATAGAATTTAAAAATCAGTTAATTTATAAAAATTAATATTTAATTCTATTAAAAAAATTTCATTTATATAATAAAGGGCTTTTGAGTTTTTATCAAAAATACAGGCCGTCTGAAAAATTTCAGACGGCCTGAAAGTCTTACATAGACCAAAAAATTGAGAAGCGTGGAGGCTATCGGTATTGTTCCAGCAAGGGTGAAGAGAAAAGGAGTCCAATACACGCCTTTTAAGGCCGCTTTCAACCAATTTGTCATTCAGCCAAGTGTTACAAGTATTGAATAAATGATAGCGCCCTTTGGCTTCGTAAAAAGCATCGTTAGACTGATGATGAATTCCTTTTAGCAAGATGGGTTTGCCCATTTTTGTTGAAAAACCGGCCAAGAGCGATTTTGTTAAATCCCTGTATTGCTCAGGCGTGACCAAAAATTTGACGACGTGGCTATTTTCTCGTGGTTCAAAAGGATAATAAGTAACATGAATCAGCGTACGGTTCAGCCCGCTTAATGCACCCTAAAGCATTGGAGAACGTCAAATCTTTCCACTCAGGTGTGTATAAATAAAAATTGCGCTCCCCCAGCCTAAACCTATATGCGTTATTTGAGGATTAGTAGAAAGCGTGTCTTTTGGATTGACGACATTCGACCAATCAAAAATATCATTCTTCAGCGGCATGACTACATCAGTATGCACGCCGTTACTGACTAAAAAATAAAAGTACTTCCCCTTTGGGCTGCTCTTCATTACGCGACAATGAAGCCATCATCCAAGCAGATAAAAATACAATAGGGCAAAAAAATAGGGATGATCAGCGCTATTTTGCCGATTTTCTTGAGGATGTGAAGGAAGAACGCATTCGTTTTTTAAAAGGCGATTAAGTTTGAAGGTGTGTATTTTCCATTAAATTTGTACTTTTTCATTAGAAATGAATAGATGGTATCTTGCGATTAATGATAAAAATGGTTGTTTAATTTGAAATAAAAGAAAGGCCGTCTGAAAATAGTTCAGACGGCCTTTCTTTTAATTAAAACAGGGATACCAAATCTCATCTCAATCTATGTTGTGAAACAATTATTTTTGCAGAACTGCTGACCTGTTTCATCCAGGCAAACAGTTCGTCCAAGTCATAATCGCCGCCGTGTCCGACATCCCAAGGCAGGGCGTAGTCGACGGTTTGGCCGTTGTTTTGCAGTTTGGCGGCTAAGATGGCGGAGACTGCCAGTGAGGTGTCGCGGTCGTTGGTGCCGACGCGGATGCGCCAGTTTTGCGGCAGGTTTACGCCCGGTTTGCCGATGTAGTTGAGCGGGTTCATGATTTTGATGGTTTCTTCGTCCGCGATTTCGGCGTTGGCGGCGGTGTTGTGTTGCATGGAGAACGCGGTGAAGTGGCGTTTATCGACGGTATTGGTGCCGAAGAGTTGGTTTTCGCCTGCGCTTAAATCTACGCCGTCAAAGGCGGGCGGTGTTTTTTTGGCGGCCGGCGGCTTTGGCGTAGGCATCGAAATCGACGGAGACGACTTTTGCCTTTGCGGACGGTCAGCCAGTGCGGTCGCTCAGGTCTTTTGCCTGCATCAAGCTGGGCTTGTGCGGATTGGGCAAGTAAACCGGCAATATGGTTTTTAAAGCTGCCGTTGCCTTGGGCGTCCAACGTCAGGGGTTTGCCTTCGGGGATTTCAGGTTCAGGCTGTTGAGGTAGGCAGGGGTATAGGGGTTTGAGGAGGTCGGACAGTTTTTTTCTCGTCATCGGTCAGCGTGCCTGCGACCAGCTCGCGTTTGACGCGGTAGTCGAGCATGGAAATGTTCATTTTTTTGTAGTCGTTGATGCCGTTGAACTGCCATTCGTAAGCCATGTCGGCATGGTCCAAATCGGTAATCGGGCAGTAGGCGGATACGGCGAAAACTTTGTCGCTGCCGTCTGCCGCGCCCAATGCTTTCAGATAGTTTTTTCGTAATCTTTTTGGTCGGCTGTTGCGCCTAAGAGGGCGGACATCGCGCCGCCTGCGCTTGTGCCGTTGAAATGATTTTTTTCGGCATCGCCGGGCATAACTTTGTCGTTGGCTTTCAGGTAACGGACGGCGGCTTTCAAATCGACAATGGCGGCAGGGTGCTTTGCCGGTGGGTTCTGTCCGGCCGCATGCGCCAGGGAGATGCGACGACGTAGCCTTTGGAGAGGGCAACCAGGGCGGCGTTAGGGCGATTTTTGGCCGTCTTCAGGCTCGCCGCGTTTGCCTTCAAAGCAGGGTTTGCCCGGTTCGGCAGGCATATAGCCGCCGATTTGGTTGGGCAGGAAAAATCGGTGCGGTTTCGGCGTTGAAACCGTCTATCTCGCCGCCGTTGTAATAGGCTTCGGGTACATAAATATTGATGATTTCGTAACGGGTATCGACAGGATTGCGGACGTAAACCACGCCTTCGTAAGCGCGGAATTTGACGGCTTGACCGTTCACTTCGATGCTTTGTTCGGTGTATTTTTTTGTTTGGAGAAGTCTAGGTCGTAGGTGTCTGCGGTTTTGACGGAAGCGCAGGCGCTCAATCCCAGCGCGACAGAAACGGATAAGAGGGTTTTGTTTCAGGGCGTTCATCATCATACTTTCTGAAGAGGTGAACGGATATGATAACGAATACTAGGCCGTCTGAAACGCCAAGTCGGGTTTCAGACGGCCTGATTTTTTTGTAACGTTATGTGGTGTTGTACGTTACGTTGGTAAAGTAATATTGGCTTGAATTTTATCTATTTGATAAATATGAATTTAATAAGGCATTATGCCTTAAAAAAATCTATTTATCCGGTATCTGTAAAAAGTTTGAATCTGTCTTGTAAATCAGTATGCAGGACAGGCATTTTTTTGCTTTTATCTACAGATTGGTTCTACTTGTCAGAACGTTTTTGCTCAATTCGACAAACATTTTGGTTTTGCCGTATTCGTAGAACTTGTCGTTGCTCCATGTTTTGTTGTGGGCAATGGTCAGGCGCGGGGTGATACCTTTGAAATGGAGGGCGCGGTGCCATACGCTTAGGGAGGCGGAGGCTTCTTTGTCGCGGCGGTTTTGTTCGTTGCTGAAGAAGCTGGGGGCTTGGTAACGGCGTTGGGCGGCGCTGAGGCGTAGGACGGTGGAGAGGCCTTTTGGGCCATTCTTGTCCCCATGTGGTGCGCAGGGCGTAGCGGTTGAAGCTGTCGCTTTTGTCGTCGCGGTTGCGTTCGCGGTAGAGGTCGATACCGGCTACCCAGTATTGGCGCGCGTTGCGGTAGTACACGATGGAGTTGCTGAGCAGTTGGCTGGTGTTGTTGGAATGCTCGCGGCGGCCGTTTTTCAGACGGCCTGCTTCAAATGCGCTGAGGGTTTGCAGCTTGGGTTGCCACCAATGGTTGTAGTGGAGGCGTGCGCCGTTGGTGTAGGTGTAGGGGTCGTTGCCGTAGAAGCGGCGTTCGTGGAACGGGGTAATGCCGATATCGCTGCGCTGGTCGGCATAGCCGATGCCCTGCCGAGAAAGCGTGTGGTGAGGTCGTTGTAGTTGGTGTGTTTGGGATAGATTTTGCCGTAATGGTCTGCGCCTGCCGTGGCATAGAAGCCGCGTGGCAGCGACCATTTTTTTTCTGCACCGATTTGGTAGTGGACGGCGGTGGCATCGATGGGTTCGGGGAATGTCCAGCCTCGGAAGCAGTCGTCGTCGGGATAGACAGGCGCACGGCGCGGCATTGTTCATCGCTCAGGTAGTTGCCCAGACGGCGTTGGCCGGGGAGCTTGGTTGATGTTTTGTTCGCGCGTGATGTTCAAGCCGGCGTTGAATTGCCATGAGTCGCGTTCGCGCAGGGCTTTGCGGTAGGTTTCGATGCGTTCTTGCAAGGCGGGCGGGAGGGATTCGGTTTGCAGTTTGTCGAACTGGTCGGCTGCGGCTTCGTTTTGTTTGTCTTCAAACAAGGCGGTCGCAAGCTGCCAGCGGACGGCGGAGGCATCGGGCTGCTCGGCGATAAAGCGGCGGTAATGGCCGACAGCTTCGGCGGCGCGTCCTTCGGATTGGGCAAGCAAACCTTTGGCATAGCGCGCCATGGCGCGGTCGTGTTCTGGCCATTGTTCGTAAATGGGCAAAACGGCTTTGATGCCGGGGATGTTGTGGGCGACGACGGCGGAATACATGGCGCGTGCCAGTAATTCGGTGTTGGCAAGCAGGGTGTCGGCATCGACGTTGATGATTTTTTTCAGACGGCCTGTTTGTCTGCTCGGCAGGGATGTTGTGCGTTTCGGGTTGTTGGGGTTCGGCTGTGTTGACTTGAAGCTCGGGTTTCACATCAGGCGGTACATCGGCGGCGTGAAGGGAAAGGGAAGGATGGCGAGGAGGAGCAGACGTTTTTTTCATGGCAATGTTTGGGAATGTTATCGGTATAAGTGGGCAGATTGTACAATGTTTTGAGTCGGAAATTTTGCAAACCGAGTGCCATTTTATCTGATAAAGACGATAAAGGCCGTCTGAAACCCGATGGGATTTCAGACGGCCTTTGTTTGCGAGTCGGATTTAGTTTTTGTCCAAGTCCAAATCGGCTTTTGTATTCGATACGGCCTTGGCCTTTGTCTTCGATGGAAACGTCCAGCTCTTGTTTGCCGCGTTTGAATTTCAGATCGGCATCGTCGTGTTTGATTTCAGACTCAACCACATGGAAACCCTTTGCTGCGCGCGTGGGCGATCACTTTTTTTGGCCAAGGAAGGAATGGAATTGCGTTGGCCGGAAAGTTCGGCTTCGTATTCAAATTCGCCGTCGCCTTGATGATCGGCTTTGATGGTGTGCGCGCCATCCGGACGGTAGATTTCGGAAGGCAGCGGGGAGGCGAATGCCGTGGCGGAGAAAAAGAGCCAAAATGCCGGTGGCCAGTAACGATTTTTGCTTTTGGTCATCGGTTTTCCTTTCTGAAAAGGGTTTTGAGAACGACATCATCTTATCGGCAGGTATGAGGGGCGGCAAGCGGATAAACTCGATTTTACGCGCGGCTACATGATTTGTTTGGAGGGCGTTGATTCTTTGCTTTGGGCTGGTGTTTGCTTGCAGAAAAATGCTGCCGGATAAGACTTAGCCGAGACGGAACAATTCGCTGCCGTGCGCCTTCAGCCATTGTTCGGCTTGGTCGACATGCGGCGTGAGCGAGTGGGTCAGAGCCCAAAACTGCAGGGCTGTGGTCGGGATGGCGCAGGTGGGCGAGTTCGTGCAGGCAGACGTAGTCGGCGACATATTCGGGCGCGCCGATGAGCCGCCAGTTGAGGCGGATGCCGGTGGTGTGGCGGCAAACGCCCCAGAAGGTTTTGGCGTTGGAAAGGGAAATGGCGCTCGGGGTCAGGCGGGTGGTTCGGATATGGCCTTCGAGGCGCGGCAGCAGATACTCGCGCGCACGCTCGTGCAGGAAGCGGCGCAAATGGGTAAGTTGGGCGGTGGTTTCTTTTTCGGGCAACAGGATTTCAGACGGCCTGATTTGGATGTGGTTTGCTGCGTGGACGGACAAGGCCGTCTGAACGCCTTGATACCAAATCCATTCGGGAAGCGTGTCGGTAGGTGTTTGCCGAGCCGGTGTTTTGTTTAGGGTACGGCGCAGGATGGCTTCGTTGTCGTTCAGCCATTGGGTAAAGGTGCGCTGGGTAACAAACGGAGGGATATTGATGCTGACGGTATCGGCGGAAACGGGGCGCAAGATGAGGTTTTTCTTGGCACTGCGTTTGAGCTGGATATGAATGGTGAGGCCGTCTGAAAGGGTATGGGTATGGAGGTGGGGCATGATGTTGAGAAAAATATTGGACGGCATGGAAAGGGCGGGCATAGCGGCCCACCCGATGGAATGATTTATTTGGTTTTGGGCGCGAACGGGCCTTGTCCGGTAATCAGGGGCTGTTGGCTTTCGATCCATTGCTCGCATTGGGCCATGAGTTCGGCTTCATTGCCGTTGTTGTGGGCAATGGGTTTGCCGATGATGACGCTGACCGTGCCGGGGTATTTGAGGAAGGAATTGCGCGGCCAAAACTCGCCGCTGTTGAGCGCGACGGGGACGATGTCCATCTCAAACATTTTTGCCATGCGCGCGCCGCCGAGCTTTGTAGCGGCCTTTTTTTCACCGGGCGGCAGGCGTGTGCCTTCGGGGAAAAATGGTAATCCAATAGCCTTCGTTTTTACGCGCAAGGCCTTGTTCTAAGAGTTGTTTGTTGGCTTCGCGGCTGTTGCTGCGGTCGATGCCGATGGTTTTAACCAGCTTCAAGCCCCAGCCGAAGAAAGGGATTTTGAACAGTTCGCGTTTGGCAACATAGACTTGAGGCGGAAAAAAATCTCTTGCAGGGCGAGGGTTTCCCAGCCGCTTTGGTGTTTGGCGCAAATGATGGCAGGGGTGGTCGGGAATGTTTTCCGCGCCGCTTAAGGTGTAGTTCAAACCGATGATGTGCTTGAGCGACCAGTTGAGGATGCGCACCCAAACTTTGCGCCATTTTGTGTGCACCGCCTTGGAAGGGCAGGGCAAGCAGCATAAAGGGGAACAGTAAAATAATGCTAGAGGAAAGGATGAACCAGTAAATCAGGTTGCGGATAATCAGCATATCGGGGAAAAGTCTGTCGTTTGAAGGCCGTCTGAACACCGTTGTCGGCTGGTTTCAGACGGCCTTGTCGTTTATAGGATGGCTTGCGCGGCTTCTTCGATTTGTGTGTTTTCACGCATGATGTATTGCGAGAAAAGCGAGCAGGTTGTCGAAGACTTGGGTGTGTTCGGGCAGGTCTTGCTCGTGTTTGGCCAGCGTTTTTTTGCCTTTGCCGGTCAGGACGAGCGCGGATTTGCCGCCTGCGGCATCAATGGCTTGCAGGTCGCGCAGGCTGTCTCCGACCAGCCAGGTTTCGGCGGCATTGGCCTTGAAGCGTTCGATGATGTCGATAATCATGCCGGGCTTGGGTTTGCGGCATTCGCAGTTGTCGGCGGCAGTGTGCGGGCAAAACCAAATGCCGTCGATGGTACCGCCTGCTTGAACGGCAAGGCGGTGCATTTTTGCGTGCATTTCGGTCAGGTCTTGCACGGTAAAGTATTTGCGGCCGATACCGGATTGGTTGGTGGCCACGGCGATGGTGTAGCCTGCCTGCGTTAAAAAGGCGATGGCATCCATGCTGCCTTCGATGGGAATCCATTCGTCAACGGATTTGACGAAATCGTCGCGGTCTTGGTTGATGACGCCGTCGCGGTCGAGGATGATGAGTTTCATGGTGTTCCTAAATATTGTTTTCAGACGGCCTTCAACATATTGAGAGTCTGGTCGATATGATGCGCTAAGGTGGGATTATAGGTTAATGCCTTCATAGGAGAGGTAATTTTGTGTTTTCCCTGTTGTTTGAGAGAAACCGCTTGAGTGATGGCTTGTGCCAGTGTTTCTGGGTTTTGACGTGAGAAAAAAATAAACCTGCATCTTCGTTCATGACTTCGGTACATGCTATATTGTCGGAGAAAACAACTCGGGTTCCGCACAAAATAGATTCTATGCCAACCAGTCCGAATGGTTCGTACAGTGATGCCATGATAGTGAAGTCAGCAGCTCGGTAAAGTTCAGGCATATTTTTGCAGAAACCAAGCTCAATAACGTTGTTCATTGGTCGAGGTAAGGGCGATCCGGCAACAGCCAGTTTGATGGGTAAATCGGTATGCTCGAAAAATTCTGCTAATAAATCTAAGCCTTTTCGGGTATGTCCGGTTGATGGAAATAGGAAAATAGTTTCGTCGTCTTTGAATCCGTATCTCGCACGAGTTGCAGGAATTTCTTCCGGTTTGGTGTAGAAGCGTGCAGTATCGGCAGGTGGATGGATAACATGGATTTTTTCAGAAGGCACCCCATAGAGGTTGATCAACTCGTGTTGCATCAGGTGTGAATGCGCCATGATCAATTTTGCTGTTAAGTAGTTGGTACGGTTACGCCGAATGATGAGTCTATCAAGTAAGTTTGGGGTTTTACCCATGTTGTGCAGGTAACCTAAATGTGTACCGCCGCAGACAAAGATATCAGCATAATCACTAGGATTGCAGGCAATAAGGGGAATATTTCTGTTTTGCCGAAGCTTGGCCAATTGCATACTGAAGAAAAAAAGGGCGCAACTTTTTTGGAATCTTTTTTTGATTGACGTGATGCGTATCAACTTGGCGGTATTCAGGAACCGTTGTATCGATTTGTGCAGCAAAGACTGTAGGTTTGAGGCCGTGTGCGCTTAAACCACGGACAAGGTCGAAGGTGTAGCTTTCCATGCCTCCTCCTGGACGGAAGCAGTTAATAGCAATGTCGATAGAATAGTTCGGCTTCATTGTGTGGGCTCTTACGAATATTTTTTTCTGCTTTCAAACTGCTTTTCCATTTTTCAAAGGCCGTCTGAAAAACGGGGGTCAGTTTGGCGAAGGTTTCCGGGGTGTTTTTGACGTGGTAGAAGCCACCGAGCGAGGGCGTGTCGAGGGCGAGGACGTAGTCTTCCATAAATGCGCCGTAGCCGTCTTCGTCGTCGGTGTAGTAGAACTCGGTAAACCGTTGGCCGAGTTCGGTAAAGTCGTCCGCCGTCAATGCGCCGTCCATGTGTTTGAGCAGGAAGTGCCGTCCGCTGATTTTGCCCGAGGTCATGGCGGCGAAGTCGGCTGCAGTTTCAGGGGCGGTTTGCCAGACGGGGTTGACGAGGCCTGCCTGCGCGGCCCACTGCCAGTACATGCCGATGTGGGTGGCGGCGTTTTCGGGCGGGAGCTGGTCGGGATAGTCTTCGTCGAGATGGAAACGGATGTTGTCGTACATGGACGGTGTTCGTTGGGGGAAAGGGGGTATTGTAGCGGAAAATAATGAATTAGGCCGTCTGAAAGAGGGTGTTTCAGACGGCCTTAAGGGAATTTAACCTTTAAATACGGGAACAAGCTCCATTTGGCTCAATATTTGGGCGGCTATGTTGATGATGCCGAAGAGGAAGACCCAAACCATCAACCAGAATCCGCCGTAAACTTTGTAGTTTTTGCCGACGCCGAATTTATGGCGCGATCGGTAGAGCAGCATGGCGGGGATGATGCCTGTCCAGATGGTGGCGGCCAAGCCGACGTAGCCGATGGCGGTAACGAAGCCAGTAGGGAAGAGCAGGCAGGAAATCAGAGGGCGGCAGGAAGGTCAGCGCGGCGGTTTTGGTGCGGCCGGAGATGCTGTCGTTCCATTTGAAGATGTCGGCGATGTAGTCGAACAGGCCGAGCGTTACGCCGAGGAAGGAGGTTGCAATCGCCATGTAGGAGAACAGGGTCAACACTTTGTCCATATTGCCGGTTTGGGCGAACTTGGACAGCGTTTCGATCAGGACGGAAACTTGTCCTTCTGCGGCGATAACCGGTGCGAACTCGCTGCGCGGCAGGTTGCCTTGGATGGCGATTTGCCAGAGGACGTAAATCACCAAGCGCAATCAGCGTACCCTGCCCACAGGGATTTGGCCACTTTGGGCGCGTCGCCTTTAAAGTATTTGAGCAGGCTGGAGACGTTGCCGTGGAAACCGAATGACGCAAGGCAGACGGGCAGGGCAGTGGCGGCATACATCCAGTAGTGGGTGCCGGCCGGGGCTTGGGTGTCAAACAAAACAGGCATTTTGGCATCGGCAATCAGGCCGCCGGTTGCCCAAATAAAGGTCAATACCATGCCGCCGATGAGGATGCTGGTGAAACGGTCAACCAAGCGAGCGGATGCCCAAACGCAAAAGGCGAGGATGCCGAAGAAGACGAGTTGGCCGACGGAGAGCGAAATTTCGCCGCCTACCGCGCTGCCGATGCCTTTGGCGGTCAGGGTCGCCGCCGACGAAGATGTAGGCGTAGGTGAGCAGGTATAAAACGAAGGCGACGGCAACGCCGTTGATGATGTTCCAAGCCGGGCCGAGCAGGTCTTTGACCATGGTGTCGAAGCTGGCGCCGTGCGGATAATGGGTGTTGACTTCCAAAATCATCAGGCCGCTGGAGAGCATGGAAAACCAGGTGTACAGCAACACGACCAGCGAGCCGGCAAACCATACGCCGGATGTGGCGGTCGGGTTGGCAAGCATGCCTGCGCCGATAACCGTACCGGCGATAATCATCGCGCCGCCGAATAGGGAAGGGGTTTTGGTTGACATTGTTTGTCTTTCTTCTAGGGAAATGCGTGGCTGCCATTATGCCGTAAAGTGTAAGAAAAGGTAAAGCAAAGGCCGTCTGAAAACCCGATTGTCGTTTTCAGACGGCCTTTGATGTGTATAAATGCAACTGATTAAATCAATTTTCGCAGTTTCAATTCGTTTTTCAAATAGGCGTAATAAACCGGCGCGACGATGATGCCGCCGATGCCGAAAATGCGTTCAAAGACGACCATTGCCACCAGCAATTCCCACGCGCTGGATTCGATTTCCGAGCCGATGATTTTGGCGTTGAGGAAATATTCGAGCTTATGGATGACAACGAGGAAAACCAGCGAGGCGAGTGCGACGTAAAGCGATGCGCCGAGGCTCAAAATAATGATGATGGTGTTGGAAATCAGGTTGCCCGCCACCGGAATCAGGCCGACGATAAAGGCGATGATCAGGACGGTCATTTTAAACGGCAGCTCAACGCCGAACAGCGGTAAAACCAAGTAAAGGTACAGGCCGGTCAGGAAGGTGTCGATCAGCGAGATTTTGACTTGGGCGAGGAACACGCGTTCAAAGCTGGTTTCAAAAGTGACGATGCGTCGCATCAATTCGGCTTTAAACAGCGGCATTTTGCGGCGGTTTTTACGCATTTTCAGGCGGTGGAAGCTGAGCATGGCGCCGATGATGATGCCGATGAGGATGTACACGAAGGATGTGATGCTGTTTTTACTGATGCGGGTCAGCGCGGCGCGGTATTCTTCAATCAGCTTGATTGCCGAAGCTTTGATTTCGGCCATATTGTTGGGCAGCATATTGAGAATGGCCGCAGGCAGGTCTTGGCTGTTTTTGGTGTCTTCTAAAATCGCCGCCAGCTTCGCCAGCATAAAACCGACATGGCCGCCGTGTATCAGGTGGTAAATGCCCAAAGACATCATCGCAATGATGCTGAACACGATGGCCAGCGTCAGCGTGGTGGAAATCAGGTTGATATTGTGCGCATTGAGCGATTTATGCAGCCGCGTGTTGCGCGGCAAAACATGGCGGCGGAGCTTGAGGATGACGCCGTTGGTGCGCGTAATAAAGATATAGGTCAGGATAACCGACAGCAGCAGCGGCAGCAGATGGTAGTGCAAGACAATCAGCAAGGCCAAACCCATCAGGATATAGGAAGCGTTGCGGAAAGTCGGGTTGTCGGTGTGGGAAGCGAGTAAGGACATGTGAAGCCGATAAGGTAAAAAAACAAAAAACAGGTCAGGCCGTCTGAAAAACCATGTTCAGACGGCCTAATTTAATGACGGCGGTTAATCGTGCAATGAGGCCGCGTGTAGCGTGTTTTCCAACAAAGTGGCAATCGTCATCGGGCCGACACCGCCGGGAACGGGCGTAATCATGGAAGCGCGTTCTTTGGCGACATCAAACTCCACGTCGCCGCACAGGCTGCCGTCGTCCAGGCGGTTGATGCCCACATCGATAACGACGGCGCCGGGTTTGACCCATTCGCCTTTAACGAAATTCGGAATACCTACGCCGACCACCAAAATATCTGCGGCCGCAACTTCATCGGCAAGGTTTTGCGTAGCGCTGTGGCAAATGGTTACCGTCGCGCGGGACAGCAGCAATTCCAACGCCTGCGGGCGGCCGACAATATTGGACGCGCCGACGACGACCGCTTTTTGCCTTTCGGGTCGATACCGTAGGCTTCCAACAAAGTCATCACGCCTTTGGGCGTGCAAGGGCGCATCAGCGGCATTTTAACGACCAGGCGGCCGACGTTGTAAGGGTGGAAGCCGTCCACATCTTTATGCGGCTCGATACGCTCCAAAAACCGCTTGGCTGTCGATGTGTGCCGGCAGCGGCAGTTGCACCAAAATACCGTCGACGGCAGGGTCGCCGTTTAATTCGTCCACCAGTTTCAGCAAATCGTCTTGCGTGGTTTCAGACGGCAGCTCATAAGAACGCGATTCGATACCGCTTTTTTGGCAGGCCAGTTTTTTATTGCGTACATAAACCGCGCTGGCAGGGTCGTCGCCCAACCAATACCACCGCCAAGCAAGGCGTGTGCAAACCTTTTTCCTGACGCGCTTTTTACCGCCTGCGCGACCGCCTCGATGCGTTGCTGGGAGATTTTTTTTCCGTCTATAAGTTGTGCAGCCATGATTTTTCTTCCTAAATAGGGACAAAATTTGCGTTTAAATTATCGCATTTTTCAGACGGCCTGACACAAAAGAGTGGCCCTGATTACGAAACATAAAAAAATAAATAACGATTAAAAAAATAATAAGATAACCAAAAAAATGAAAAAAATAAAAGCAAAGTAGAGTGTTGACCGGGTTAAAAAGGGTCTGTATAGTTCAGGTCTTCAGTCGGGGCGTAGCGCAGCCCGGTTAGCGCATCTGCTTTGGGAGCAGAGGGTCGTGAGTTCGAATCCCACCGCCCCGACCACAAAATTCTTCGCACGAATCGGCATGAGCGCCCGTAGCTCAACCGGATAGAGCACCGACCTTCTAAGTCGGGGGTTACAGGTTCGATTCCTGTCGGGCGTGCCAATTTTTACGGTGGCTGTAGCTCAGTTGGTAGAGCCCTGGATTGTGATTCCAGTTGTCGTGGGTTCGAGCCCCATCAGCCACCCCAGATGAAAGCCTGCATATTGTATGCAGGCTTTTTCCGTTTATACCCGAATTTTACTTCAGATTTAATTGGGTTTCAAAAAAGTATTTATCAAACCGTTTCATCATGGCATCGGCAAAAATGGCGTTTACCGTGTTATCAAATATCAATGAATACGCAATCAAGCCCGAATATTGTACCGTTCGGTATCCTTTTATGGCGTTTCGCCGTTATCCTTTATAATACCCCGATTATTTTCTGTTTCATTCCCAAAGGAACCGCATCATGTCCGAATGGTCAGCTCCAGAATTTGAATCCAAAATTTGTCCGCCCGAAAAGTTGGCGGAGCGTTTGGCGGCATTACCCCGTCCGCTGGTGTTTACCAACGGCTGTTTCGATATTCTCCATAGGGGCCATGTAACGTATCTGGCGCAGGCGCGATCGGCCGGTGCGGCTTTGATATTGGCGTTGAATACCGATGCTTCGGTGCGCCGTCAGGGCAAAGGTGACGACCGCCCGATTAATCCTTTGGAAAACCGTGCGGCAGTGGCAGCGGCATTGGCCAGTGTGGATTTGGTCACATGGTTTGATGACGACACGCCGGCCGCGCTGATTGAAATGGTCAAACCCGATGTGTTGATTAAAGGCGGCGATTGGCCTGTGGATAAGATTGTCGGTGCCGCCGAGACGTTTGCGCGTGGCGGCAAAGTATTTTCGATTCCGTTTTTACACCAGACTTCGACCACCAAAACTTTGGCGAAAATCCGAGAAGCCGGAGGAGGCGAATGACGGATTTGAACAGCCGCCATTGGGCCTTGCTCGCCGCGCTTTCAGACGGCCTGCCGCAACACGTTTCTCAGTTGGCGCGTATGGTCGGTATGAAGCCGCAACAATTAAACGGATTTTGGCAGCAGATGCCGGGCCATATCCGCGGTTTGTTGCGCCAGCATGACGGGCAATGGCGCTTGGTGCGCCCTTTGGCTGTATTTGCCGAAGAATCTCTGCAACAAATGGCCGGAAAAACAGGGTTTTCGTGCGCAGTTGAAACACGAATGTTCGTCCAGCAACGATGAAATTATGGCATTGGCGCGCCAGTCGGCGGACTTGGCGCATAAGGCCTTGTGTGTGGCGCATTTCCAAACCAAAGGCCGCGGACGGCAAGGGCGAAGTTGGGTCAACCGACAGGGCGAATGTCTGATGTTCAGCTTGGGCTGGGCGTTTGACAAGCCGCAGTATGAGCTGGGTTCGCTGGCGTTGGTGGTGGCATTGGCTTGCCGCCGTGCGCTTGCCGATATCGGTTTGGACGTAAATATCAAGTGGCCGAACGATTTGGTCGTGGCCAACGATAAATTGGCCGGTATTTTGATTGAAACGGCGCGGGTAGAGAATAAAACCGTCGCCGTCATCGGCATCGGCATCAATTTTGTATTGCCGAAAGAAGTTGAAAACGCCACTTCCGTGCAGGCTTTGTTTCAGACGGCCTCTAAGCAGGGTGTAAGCGTTAAAACCTTGTTGAATGCGGTATTGGCGCAACTCGATGCGCTGTTGAACGAATACGTGCAAAACGGATTCGCGTCATGTGTCGGCGAATACGATGCCGCCAACCGCGATACGGACAGACCGGTGTTGCTGCTTCAGGAAGGACACGTTGTACACGAAGGCGTAGTCAAAGGCGTGGATGCGCAAGGCGCGTTGCGTTTGCAGACGGACAAAGGCGAGAAAACCATCGTCAGCGGCGAGATCAGCTTGCGTCCGGATAATCGTCCGGCACAACCTGCCGCCGCCAAGCCGGAACGCTTTTTGCTGCTGGACGGCGGCAACAGTCAGTTGAAATGGGCGTGGGTGGAAAACGGCACATTTTCCGAAGTCGGCCGTGCGCCGTATCGTGATTTGACCCAGCTGGGCGAAGAATGGCTGCAATTTGCCGATGAAGATGTGAAGATTGTCGGTTGCGCCGTGTGCGGTTCGGTAAAAAAAGCGATGGTTGAAGAACAATTAACCCGTCCGATCGAATGGCTGTCTTCCATGCCGCAGGCTTTGGGTATCCGCAACCATTACCGCCGCCCTGAAGAACATGGCTCCGACCGCTGGTTTAATGCGCTGGGCAGTCGCCGTTTTACGCAAAACGCCTGCGTCGTCGTCAGCTGCGGCACCGCCGTAACCACCGACGCGCTGACGGAAGACAATCATTATCTCGGCGGCACCATCATGCCCGGTTTCCACTTGATGAAAGAGGCGATGGCGCTCAAGACCGCCAATCTCAACCGCCCCATCGGCAAGGTATATCCGTTCCCAACCACAACGCCGAACGCCATTGCCAGCGGCATGATGGATGCCGTTTGCGGCGCGTTGATGATGATGCATGGCCGTCTGAAAGACAAAACGGGCGGAGGCAAACCGGTCGATATTATTATCACGGGCGGCGGCGCGGCCAGAGTCGTACAGGCGTTGCCGGAGTCATTCGTCCATGACAATCAAGTGAAAATCGTCGATAATCTCGTGATTCACGGGCTCTTGCATTGGATTGCCCATCGCAACGGACAATAAAAAGGAAAACGCATCATGAAATGGCTGTTTGCGGTCTTGGTCGCACTCAACATCATTGTTTTTGGCAGCATGGTTGCCTATCGGACACAACATAAAACTGCCAAACCCGAATCTGCTTTGGAGGGCGGTACGCACGAATTATTGCGCCCGTCTTCTTTGGACGCACCCAAAGCCGAGCCTCAGCAGGCATCGCAACCCGATTGGGTGGTGGTTGAATCAGACGGCTTGATTATGGCCGAACCTGAATCCGAAGAAGCGGAAGCCTTGCGTAAAAAGCAAGAAGCGCAGCAGTTGAAAGAGAAAAAAGAAAAAATGCGCCGCGAGAAAGAGGCGCAAGAGCGTCGCGCCGCCGAAGAAGAGATAGGCGAGGCCGGCGTGGAACGCTTGTGTACCAGCAGCGCCACCGTGGTGATGGATGAAGACGACTACCACCGCATCAAAGGCCTGTTGGGCAAATGGCCTCATGCGGCCAGCCGCAGTATCGAAAAACGCAACGGCGCATCCGGTGGCGAGACTGCTTCCAAAACCTTCCGCGTGGTCTTGCCTGCCGACGGCGACACCTCCGCCCAGCTTGATGCCTTGGGCAGCCGCGGCTTTAGCGGCAGCATTCACAACGGCGAAATCAGCATTGACGTAACACGCAGCCGTTCTTCCGCCCAAGTTTTGATTTCACGCTTGTCCAGCGCAGGTTTCGGCGGCGCGCGCATTGTCGAGCAGGAAGACAGAAGCGCACCCGATACCGGTTTGAGCGTGGCGCGCATGACCGTGGTCTTCATGGCGGTCGACGAGCGCGATGCCCAAGACATCAGAAACATTGTCGGCCGTTATGGCAAATTGAACATGAAAACCTGCCGATAATCAGGTCTATTCGGTTTCAGACGGCCTGATCAGTAGTCCCAAGCCTGATAAACCGAACGCCACAAAACATGAAACCCACTGTATCGGCAGTGGGTTTCATGTTTTTCGGTTTTGAGTATCTGATATAAAGGGGAACAGGTATGTTTCGTATATGCGCACTCCGAGTATCAAGAGATAATGGGGAAGAGGGGGGATAAAATCTGTCGTTTAATGGCTCGGATTAGGACGTCTTCCGAGTGGTTTTGATTATACGCTAATAATAACTATTATCAATAGCAAAAATTGAAAAAAATAATGGGTTTTGATGTAATAGTTTGTTTTTATATGGGAAATTAAATTTCGGCATTGCACCATGCTGAAAAGGCCGTTGATACAGGCATTTTTAGCATCGCTGCGCAGCTTGCGCATGTTGAGCATTGGGCAGAGCAAAAAACGGCAATGGGGCTGCGGTTAAAAACAAAAACCGGATAGCGTTTTATCGTGCACTCGTTAAAACAGAATGGAGAAGAGACGTACCGTCTAAGATTTCAGACGGCATTTGAGAGCGATGATTAGGGAAGGAACAACCTTCAGGATAGTAATCTACAGTTTGTTTCAAACCAGCTTTTTACACTTTTTGTAGGCTGCATGATTCAGCATGACCTGAGTTTATCCCGAGTCAGTAAAAAATAGTTTTGACCATCTTTTTCCTTGCAGCAGCTGCAATACAGCCATTTCGAACCCACATGGCAACTTTGCATGGGCTTATTCTGCCCACCTCGTTCACAGGTCTTAATTGCTTCTGTTTAGCCTGCATCAAGTGAATCCTATCTCAAGTGCTCCACCTGATATACCTGTTCTTTAGGATTGATTGCTCAAGCTCCATATTTTGAAGGGACATCGATATTGACAACGTTTGGTTGGTTTTGAGAATAGCATTATTAGAAGATTGTGGTCTGCCAACGTTATATAGAATTTGTCGGCCCTGAGCTGTCGATATACGACAAGTTCCAGTTGCAGGTTGGTATTCACCGCCGCAGCCGTTGGCATAAACATTAAGACTTGCCAGTCCTAGCAATACAACAAGTAACTTTTTCATTTCAATTCCAATCTATTTATTATTTGAATCTTTATCAGCCTGCGCTGCATCAATCCTACGATGATTTGTTATCTTCTTTACGCGGCTGACGTTGAAATAGGGTAAGGCAAACATTTCGCCCCTATATTTCAGACGGCCTTTTGATTTGTTTCAATCACTCATAAAACCCAAGCAATCAACATATCCAAAGCCATATAAAATACCGTATAATCAAGGCCAAATTAACTTTGCCTGTTTGTCGGGCCGTCTGAAAAATTATGCAACAAACCTACGCCGCCGTACAGCGAGATTTGCTCGAAGCCAACCATCTTTCCCCCGATTTGCTCGCCCAAAGCCTGAGCATTATCGGCGCCAACCATGTCGATTATGCCGACATCTATTGTCAGCGTACTGCCTATGAAAGCTGGCATCTGGAAGAAGGCATTGTCAAATCGGGCAGCTTTCAAATTGATCAGGGCGTGGGCGTGCGTGCCGTTTCGGGCGATAAAACCGCTTTTGCCTACGCCGACAGCCTGTGTATCGATTCGATCAACCGCTCTGCCAAAGCCGTGCGCGTGATCGGTGCGGCCGGTGGCGAGGCCAGCGTCAAAGTGCCGACACCTGCCTACGGCAAGCCTGTCCATATGGCGATTGACCCTATTGCCAGCCTCGATTCCGCTGCCAAAGTCGCGCTGTTGAACAAAGTCGAAACGCTGGCCAAAGCCGCCGATCCGCGTATCGTGCAAGTGATGGCCGGTTTGACCTGCGAATACGACATGGTGTACATCGCCCGTCTGGACGGTAAACACGCTGCCGACATCCGCCCGATGGTGCGCATGAACGTAACCGTCATTGCCAAGCAGGGCGAGCGTCGCGAGCAGGGCAGCGCGGGCGGCGGCGGACGTTATGATTTGGCGTATTTTGATGAAACCTTGGTGCATCGGTTTGTCGATTCCGCCGTCAAACAAGCGCTGACCAATCTTGAATCCCGTCCTGCGCCTGCCGGCGAGATGACCGTCGTTTTGGGCAACGGCTGGCCGGGCGTGTTGCTGCATGAAGCGGTCGGACATGGTTTGGAAGGCGATTTTAACCGTAAAGAAACCAGTATTTTCTCCGGTCGAATCGGTGAGCGCGTGGCCGCCAAAGGCGTGACCGTTGTGGACCAAGGCGATATTGCCAACAGACGCGGTTCGCTCAATATCGACGACGAAGGCAACGAAACCCGCCGCACTGTATTGATCGAAGACGGTATTTTGGTCGGCTATATGCAGGACGAAACCAACGCCCGCCTGATGGGCACGCAATCGACCGGCAACGGCCGCCGCGAAAGTTACGCTTCTGCGCCTATGCCGCGCATGACCAATACCTTTATGGAAAACGGCGGCTATGAGCCGGAAGAAATCATCGCGTCCATCGACAAGGGCATTTACGCCGTCAACTTCGGCGGCGGACAAGTGGACATTACCAGCGGCAAGTTCGTGTTCAGCGCATCCGAAGCGTGGTGGGTGGAAGGCGGCAAACTGCAATACCCTGTCAAAGGCGCGACCATCATCGGCAACGGCCCCGAAGTGCTGAAACATGTTTCGATGATAGGCAACGACACCGCGCTCGACAGCGGCATCGGCGTATGCGGCAAAGAAGGGCAGAGCGTTCCTGTCGGCGTCGGGACAACCGACTCTGAGGATTGATGCCGGGACTGACCGTCGGCGGTAGCGAGATTTAAACGGCAGAGCCGTCTGAAAGGTTTTCAGACGGCCTTTTACATTAGGATAAAACCATGCAGGAACAGAATCGGAAATCAAGTTTTCCCATCGTGATGTTGCTGGTGTCGGTTGCCCTGTGGATAGCGTCTTTGTCCAATGTTGCATTTTATTTGGGCAATCATGAAAGCATGAAGGGTTTGACCGTTTTGATTTTGGGGTCGATATTTACTTCTTTGGATATCAGATATTGTGCGGCCTATGCGAATTATGTTTGGTTGGCGGCCATTGTTTTGCTGGCGTTGCGGAAGAAGGTCGTGCCTGTCCATGCGGCACTTTGGGGCTTGGCGCTGGTGGCTTTCAGTGTGAAAGCCGTACACGTCGATGAAGCAGGGAATACGGCGGATATTGTGCGCTACGGTGCCGGATTTTATTTTTGGTATGCCGCATTTGCGGTTGCCACCATCGGCACGTTTGCCGGAAAGAATAAGGAAAGAAAAGCCACAACGCTGGCAGATGGGACGAAAAATGACGCTTGATGAATGGTTGCGCCAATCGGCACTGCCCAAAAACGAAGCGCGGATGTTGCTGCAATATGCGCTGGGTTACACGCGCGCGCAGCTGGTTACACGCAGTACGGACGATTTGGTAGACTCTGCCCTGCAAACCTTGGAGGCTTTGGCTCAACGCCGTCTGAAAGGCGAGCCGATGGCCTATCTGTTGGGCGAGCGCGAGTTCTACGGACGACGCTTTGCCGTCAATCCCCATGTGCTGATTCCACGCCCTGAAACCGAGCATTTGGTGGAAGCCGTGCTCAAACGCTTGCCGCCGCAAGGCTGCGTGTGGGACTTGGGGACGGGCAGCGGCGCCATTGCCGTGACCATCGCGCTTGAACGCGTTGATGCCGATATTCGCGCATCCGACATCAGCGTCGGTGCTTTGGATACCGCCCATCAAAATGCGGCCGAATTGGGTGCAAAAGTTGAGTTTGCGCAGGGTTCGTGGTTTGATACCGACAGGCCGTCTGAAGGCCGATACGATGTGATTGTTTCCAATCCGCCGTATATCGAGAACGGCGATGAACATTTATTGCAAGGCGATTTGAGGTTTGAACCGCAAAACGCGTTGACCGACTTTTCAGACGGCCTCAGCCATATCCGCCACATTACCCAAGAAACCCCAAAATACCTGAAAGCCAACGGCTGGCTGCTGTTTGAACACGGCTATGACCAAGGCGAAGCAGTGCGGAATATTATGCTGGAGAACGGTTTTGCCGAAGTGGCAACCGAACAGGATTTGGCAGGATTGGACAGGGTCACGCTGGGGCGTTTGCCTGCTTAGCGGGCATGGTTTGTCGGAATTAAAAAAGGGCGTGTCGATCACGCCCTTTGGGTTTTCTGGTTTGGCTGTTCAGACGGCCTGGTTTAACGCCAAGCAGCGACGAACTCCGCCCAGTGTTGTTTTTCTTCGGCTTGTGCGGCCAGATAATGTTTGATGCGTTTGATTTCGACTTCGTATTCGTCGGCATCGAGCGCGCCGCTCATCATGCGAAAGCGCATGTACATCAGGTAGGTATTGGCGGCATCGGTTTCGCAATAGTCGCGGATGTCTTTCAGACGGCCTGCATGATAAGCGTCCCAAACCTTGCTGCCGTCCATGCCCAGTTTGCCGGGGAAGCCGCAGAGTTTGGCCATATCGTCCAAAGGCACGCTGGCGCGCGGTTGGTAGAGGGCGAGCAAATCCATCAGGTCGCAATGGCGGGTGTGGTAGCGGCTGATGTAGTTGTTCCACTTAAAGTCGCGGCTGTCGCCAAAATCGCCGTCGCCCATGTCCCAATAGCGGGCGGCGCTGATGCCGTGTATCAGGGCGCGGTAGTGGAGGACGGGCAGGTCGAAACCGCCGCCGTTCCAGCTGACGAGTTGCGGCGTATAGTTTTCGATGACCTCGAAGAACTTGGCAATCATGACTTCTTCGCTGTCTTCGGGATCGCCGATGGTGCTGACGCGGATTTTGTCTTGCCCCCAGCGCATACAGCAGGGAGATGGCGACGACTTGGTGCAGATGGTGTTGCATAAAGTCGCTGCCGGTCTTTGGCGCGGCGTTGCTGTTGGGCAAACAGGACGACTTCGTTGTCGGGCAAATCGGCAGGTAAATCGTAAAGCTGGCGGATGCCGTTTACGTCGGGAATGGTTTCGATGTCGAAGGCGAGTATCGGAGTCATGGCGTGATCGGGTTGGATAAGGGATGATGTCATTGTGGCATGACGGCGCAGATAAAAAAAGAGGCAATCCCCCACAGGATTGCCCCAATACCTCAAATCAGAGATTTACGCTTCACAAACAATACAGGCTTTCACCTGCGGCTTTACAGATGCAGCTCAACTCTGCATCGGTAAACTTTCATTTCGGGCATTGCACCGAAATCCTCTAAAATACCGCAATTTCTTGCAATATCAGAAAATTACTTACAAAAGATCTAAAACCGGCGAGGTCGTCTGAACGTTTTGTAATTTGATGTAGTGAAATTTACGCGAATTTTTTTACAGTTTGCCAAGTATTTTTTTCTGAAGGCTATGTTTCAGTATAAATTTGCAGGTATTGTCATATTTTTTTGCAATTATATTTCATAATTATTTTAAAAAGTTTAGATATTTATTTTATTTTTTTAAATTTTAATTTAATTTTTATTTCATATTTTGAATGATTAAAATGCATTTTTTTTCAGATGAACTATTTTTGTAATATATTGTTTTTTTAAAAAGAAATTAAATTTAATATATAAATGAAAAAAAGAGTGTATTGGGCCTGATGTTTTTCATTTGAGAAAAAAATATAGGGTTGTTTGAAAGTTTCAATCACGATGAAAAAAAGTTGTTTTTAAAAGCATTTAAAGCGGAATATTATTTGATTGTTTGAACTCGAAACATGAGTTTCGGTTTGATTCAATTAAAATGAAAAAAAGCGGCGAAAAGAAAGGATTTCGCCGCTTTTTTTGCATATTCAAATTGTAATTTCAATGTAGTCAATAAAAGCTGTTTTCGCCTTCGGGACGGGTTTTGAAGCGTTTGTGCAGCCAGAAATATTGTTCGGGATGCTCGCGTACCCGCTCTTCGATGAAGTCGTTCATGCGCTGGGTGTCGGCTTCGACATTTTCGGTCGGGAAATTGTCCCAAGCCGGATAGAAGCGCAGGGTTACGGTATTGTCGGCTTCGCGCGTGGGGATGGCGGGAATGATTTTGGCTTTGGTCATGCCGGCGATACGGCTGAGGCCGGTAATCGTGGCCGTCTGAATGCCGAAGAAATTGACGAAAATGGAATCGTTGCGGCCGAAGTCTTGGTCGGGCAGATAAAGAAAGGGCGCATCGCTTTTGCGCAGGTGTTTGATGATGGCGCGCAGGCCTTCTGTGCGGCCGATCAGGAAAACATTGTTGTAGCGGTGGCGGCCTTTCAGGATTTGCTCGTCCAGGGCTTTGTTTTTTTGGTGCGAATACATGCTGGTCAGCGGCACATCCTGATTGAGCGTGTAAACCGCCATTTCAAATGCGGTAAAGTGCGGATAGAGGATGATGACTTTTTCGCCGGCGGCGAGGGCTTCGTCAAGATGGTGTTTGTCTTGATAGCGTACCAACGAGCGCAGCTTGTCCGCAGGTGCGTACCAGTAGAGGCCGTATTCGAGCATCAGCTTGGCCATGTGTTGGAAATGGCGTTTGAGTAGGGCAGTGCGCTGGCTGTCGTTCAGCTCGGGAAAGCATTTTTTGAGGTTGACCTCGCCGACTTTGCGGCGCGGTTTGACTGCGTAATAGGCGAGAATGCCGATCGCGTCGGCAATCTTGTGCAACACGCAAAAAGGCAGCAGGCGGATGAGGTAGAGAAAAAGGAAGGCGGCTTTCATGAAGGCTCGCTGTATGTGGGCAAAGGGCTATTATAACCGAAGGCCGTCTGAAAACGGGCTGGAACACTATTTCAGACGGCCTGAATGTCGGCTTACCATTGGAAACGGCCGCGTTTGACCTGCAGGCCGTCGGGGTTGAGTTGCGAAGCCAATCCGTGATTGCGCAGGGCGTGGGTGAGGGCGACGGCGAGTCCGTCGGCGGCATCGGCTTGCGGCGTGCCTGAAAGTGCAAGCATTTGGACCACCATATGCTGCACCTGCTCTTTGGCGGCCTTGCCCTTGCCGACCACAGCCTGCTTGACCTGAAGCGCGGTGTATTCAAACACGGGCAAATCGTGCATGACCAAAGCGGCAATCGCTGCACCGCGCGCCTGACCGAGCATTAACGTTGCGGCCGGATTGACGTTGACGAATACTTGCTCGATGGCTGCCTGATGGGGTTGATAGTGGCGGATGATTTCGTCGATATGGCGGACAATCACGGCGATGCGTTCGGAAAGCGACGCGCCGGTTGGCGTTTTGATGCAGCCGGAAGCAACATAATGATGCTCGCGGCCGTGGACATCGATCACGCCGAAACCGGTCACGCGGCTGCCGGGGTCGATGCCGAGAATGCGTGTGGGTTGGAACTGGGACATAGTGCGTGTTTAAAGTAATCGGTGTTTCAGGGCAGGCAGGCGCGTGCGCACGCTTTGCAGGCGCGCGGTATCCAAATCGGCACAAATCACGCCTTCGCCTTCCGGCAACGTTGCCAACACATCGCCCCAAGGGTCGATAATCATACTGTGGCCGAATGTGCGGCGACCGCTTTCATGCAGTCCGCCTTGTGCCGACGCGATGACGTAGCATTGGTTTTCCACCGCACGGGCGCGCAGCAGCAATTCCCAATGCGCCTTGCCGGTCGTGTAGGTAAACGCGGCCGGCAACAGCAAAACATCAAACGGCTGCTGGGCGCGGAAAAACTCAGGAAAGCGCAAATCGTAGCAGACCCCGGCCGCCAGCGGAACATCGTCCACGCTCAACTTCGGCACATCGCTGCCTGCCAGTATCGTATCGGCTTCGGCGTAGCGTTCGCCCAAACCGGAAAAGCCGAAAAGGTGCATTTTGTGGTAAAGCCCGATTCGTTTGCCGTCGCGGTCATACACCAGCATCGTGTTCATCACCTTGCCAGCGTTTGGGCTTTGCAGCGGAACCGTACCGCCAAACAACACCACGCCGCATTCCCTGGCCGTTTCGCTTAAGGCCGTCTGAAAACGGGTGTGGCAGGTTTCGCCAACGCGTCCATCGTCCAAAGGCTCGGCAAATGCCAGCTTTGTCCGTATCGTTTTTGCCCATCAGCGGCCAATATTCGGGCAGCAACACCCAATCCGCCCTTTGTTTCGGCAGCCTCGCGGACAAGGCGCTTCATGGTGGCAATATTGGTTTCGGGGTCGGTGGACGACACCATTTGCACAGCGGCGGCGCGTAAAGAGCGCATCATCAAAACTCCTGTCAGATTTTGCAAGAATTGTAACTTGTTTACGCACAAGGCCGATACAATCGTCACACAATTCCTCTCCAAAAAAGGATAAACCATGAACTTGAAAACTTCTCCTCACTGCCGTACTTTTCCACCGCCGCACTTGCCGCACACGCCGACGTACAGCTCTACGGCAGCATCAAAAGCGGCATCGAAACCTCGCAAACCCGTTTCGGCGGCCAAATCATACAGCCGAAACCGCCGTTGCCGACCAAGGCAGCCACATCGGCTTGCGCGGTTCGCATCCCGATTGGCGGCGGAACGAATTTTATTTGGGAAGTCGAACAAGACACACCGGTCGGCAAAAGCGGCTCCATCCGCCAAGACTGGCGCGAACGCCGAGACAATTTTGGCCGTTGAAAGGAAAGATTGGATAGTAAAGGCCGTCTGAAAAAAATCAGGATCACTGGTTTTCAGACGGCCTGTTTTTTTCATAGTGAGGTCGATTGATTTAAAGAATACACTTAAAAGGCGGCAATCAATAATATCTTAATATTTTCAAAATTTAACGGTTTTGTATAACTTATTGATTAATTAAGAGATTAATAAGATATTTGTTGGTTGATTAAAAAAATCAGCATTGTCTTTTGCTTGAAAATTAATAAATTATCAAGTAAGGTTAAATGCAAGCGGTTTTATCTGTTAGTTAAATATTAATCAATAAGATAGGATGGTATAACCATGAATGAAGATATTATCAAAAGGAAAATGGGAGCAACTTAAAGGTAAAGCCAAAGAAAAAAATGGGGCGAGTTGACAAACGATGATTTAGAAATCATCGAAGGCAAGCGCGATCAGTTGGCTGGTAAGCTCCAAGAGCGTTACGGTCGCACTAAAGATGAAGTTGAAAAAGAAATTGATGATTGGTTGAACAACTAAGACCGTTGAATTTCACCATAAACGGTCGTATCTCCTCGACCGTTTTTATATTAAACCGAAAGGAAAAAAATCATGCTTCATTATTCGATCGTTTTTCTTTATAATCGCTATTATTGCAGCTGTATTAGGGTTTCGGTGGCATTGCAGGTAGTGCGGCAGGCATAGCCAAAAATTTTTATTTGCCGGTTTCTTGATCTTGTCGGTGATATCACTGATTTTTTTGGCAGGAAGAAATAATACCTGTAGACCAATAAGGTTGTATCAAGCCACCATTCCGTCAAATAGGCCGTCTGAAAAAAATCAGGATAACTGGTTTTCAGACGGCCTTTGTTCTTATAATAGCGGTTTATTGTTTTTCACGCACCCAGCAACGGAGTTTCCATGCAGTTTTTCAGCATTCGGCGAAAAAAATTCACGCAACACAGCGGCATTTTGCAATTGATGGACGATTTGGGCGACGCGCTCAAAAGCGACAAGCCCGTCAATATGCTTGGCGGCGGCAATCCGGCGAAAATTGCGGAAGTCAATGCGGTGTTCGCCGATGTGTTTTCCAAACTGGCGGCGGAACACGCGGTTGAGAATATCGGCAATTATTCCAATCCGCAGGGCGATGCGGCGCTGATTGCGGCTTTGACTGAGTTTCTTAACCGTGAATACGGCTGGAATCTGACGGCGGACAATATCGCGTTGACCAATGGTTCGCAAAACGCGTTTTTCTATTTGTTCAACCTGTTTGGCGGCAAATTTAATCTTTCAGACGGCCAAACGGCTGAAAAAGCCATTTTGTTGCCGCTGGCGCCTGAATATATCGGTTATGCCGACGTGCATGTCGAAGGGCAGCATTTTATTTCGGTGAAGCCGAAAATCGAAAATGTTGAACACGAAGGCGAAGCGGGCTTTTTCAAATACCGCGTGGACTTTGATGCACTGGAAAGCCTGCCCGAATTGAAAGAGGGCAAAATCGGTGCGATTTGCTGCTCGCGTCCGACCAATCCGACCGGTAATGTGTTGACCGACGACGAGATGGAGCGTTTGGACGCGTTGGCGCAAGAACACGGGATTCCGCTGATTATTGACAACGCTTACGGCATGCCGTTCCCGAATATTATTTACAGCGATGTGACGCTTAACTGGCACGAAAACATCATCCTCTGCTTCAGCCTTTCTAAAATCGGCCTGCCCGGCGTGCGTACCGGCATTATTGTTGCCGCGCCGGAAGTGGTCAAAGCCGTCAGCAGTTTGAATGCGATTGTGAATCTGTCGCCTACCCGTTTCGGCGCGGCGATTGCGGCTCCGCTGTTGAACAACGGCCGTCTGAAACAGCTGGCCGATGAAGTGATTCAGCCGTTTTACCGTCAGCAGGCGCAAACGGCGGTTGCCCTGCTGAAACGCGAATTGGGCGCGTATCCGTTGAAAATCCACAAGCCTGAAGGTGCGATTTTCTTGTGGCTTTGGTTTGAAAACCTGCCTGTTTCGTCGCAAAACTTGTACGAAATGCTCAAGGCCGAAGGTACGCTGATTATTCCGGGCGAGCATTTCTTTGTCGGCATTGATAGGCAAGATTATCCGCACGCCCACGAGTGCATCCGCATGAGCATTGCGCAGGATGCGGGAACACTGGAAAAAGGCATTGCAGCGATCGGTCGCGTGGTGCGCGGTTTGTACGATAAAAAATAAACGCTTTGAATAGACAAAGGCCGTCTGAAACATGAGCAATCGGGTTTCAGACGGCCTTTTTGTCGGATTTAGATATGGTGGATAACCAGTTTTTTGCCTTCGTAATCGAGGACGTTGACGTCCATATCGAATAAGGTTTTGATGTTTTCGGCGGTGAAAATATCGTTGGGCTTGCCCTGCATGGCGACTTGGCCGTTTTTCATGGCGACGACGTAATCGGCGTAGGCGGCGGCCTGGTTGATGTCGTGCAGGACGACGACGGTGGTGCGCTTGTGTTCGTCGGTCAGTCGGCGCAGGATTTGCATGAGTGAGCGGGCATGATACATGTCGAGGTTGTTCAGCGGTTCGTCCAGCAAAACGTAGTCGGTGCGCTGGCAGAACACCATGGCAATCATGGCGCGTTGGCGTTGGCCGCCGGAAAGTTCGGTCAGGTAGCGGTCGGCAAAATCTTGCAGGTGGAACTCGGCAAGTGCGTCTTCGACGATGGTTTTGTCGTTTTCAGACGGCCTGCCTTGATGGTAGGGGTAGCGGCCGAACATAAGCAGATCGCGCACGGTAATGCGGCTCATGATGCTGTTTTCTTGGGTAAGGATGGAGAGCGTGCGGGCGAGTTCGGCGGTGGGGGTGGTTTTGATGTCTTTGCCTGCGTAGCTGATGTCGCCGTGTACCAAGGGCTGCAGGCGCGCCATAAAGGAGAGGAGGGTGGATTTGCCTGCGCCGTTCGGGCCGATTAGCGCGGTAATGCCGCCTTCGGGAATGTCGAGGCTGACGTCGTTGAGGATGGGGTTGCTGCCGATGGTGTGGCTGACGTTGCGGATGGTAATCATAGGCGGGTCCGAAAATGGAAATTGGGGTTTCAGACGGCCTTTCAGCGTAAGGCCGTCTGAATTTTATTCCTGTATGGTGTGGTTAGATTTCGCTGACGGTGACAAATTCGGGATTGTCGGCTTGGTCAATCAGGAAGGCGCGGACGCGTTCTTGCCAAAGCTCGCCGAATTGTTTGAGTTCGTCGGCACTTGCACTGCCGCTGACGGCTTTGGGCATGATGTCGCGCATTTGCGGCGCAAAGGGTTGGAGCGCGGCGTTGAGGCTGACGGCAACGGCTTTGCCGGTATCGCGGCGGCGGAGCGCGAGTGTGCCGTTGATTTCGCCTGCACCAAAGGACAGAAGGTGGCGGCGGGCAAAGCGTCCGGCTGGGCCTACGCCGCCAAAGCCGGTTTCGGGTGCCGCGCCGGTAAGGAGTTGGGCGACGGAAGCGGTCACGCCGGTCGTGCCTTCGTCACGCTCGCCCTGCATAAAGGCTTCGATGTTGCCGCGTTGCGGCAGCTCTTCGCCGTAAAGGGCTTTAAGGCCTTTGACCACCATCAGGTAGGCGCCGGCGACGGTCGGGCAGGAATGGCCGCACAGGCGCACGGCATCGGCGTAGTGGTAAGTGAGGATGCCGTTTTCGGCCGCGCCGAGGAAGTTAGCCAATGCGTCTTGGACGGTAATGGTCGGGGCGTCATCGAAGAATGAAGGGAGGCGTTCTTGTGTCATGAGGGTTGTCCTTTATGGGTTTGCTTAGGCCGTCTGAAGGTTTCAGACGGCCTGAAACCTTTGTGGCATACTGTTTGCTGCGCTTTGAGCGGCATTTGCATTCAGTAGTGCGGCAAAGGTTTCGGACTGAAACTGCGGTGTTATTTTAGGAGTATTTTTTTGTCCTGTATAAATTTTTCCGCAAGTTTTGTCGCGCCGTGGGTGTTGAGGTGGTTGGTGTCGAAAATATATCGGCAGGCCGTCTATGGTTTTGTCTGCCGGAATCGGCTCCATGATGTTGACCCAATGCACAGCAGGCCGCTGTTTGACGATGTTTTCTATGGTTTTGTCGGCTTCGGCGGAGCGGGCAATTTCCGCTTTTTTATGCTCGGAAACGTATTGCATATCGATGCCGAGACGCTGTTTCAGGTAGTAATGGCGCAGGGGCAGTTGCGCATTCATCGGTGTGTCGGCAAAGACGTAAACCTGTTTGCCCTGTTGAATCAGGGTGTCGAGCATTTTGCCGAAATGCTCCGTAAAACCGGGCTTGTCGGTATGCAGGAACCAACGTTGCGAGATAAAGACCACCGGATAGTTTTCGACCTTTTGTGCGATAAAGCGGTTGTAAGGGTTGCAGCGGTTGGCACGGCGGTCGCTTTGCGGCAACATAAAGCCGAAGGCAACGCCGCAACTGTTGGACGAAATAACATCGGCGGCAAAGCCTTCCTGTTTGCCCACTATATCGATAAAGGGCGTCAGGTGGGCGGCGTGGGAGTCGCCCATCAGCAGGACTTTGCTGCTTTGGTTTTCCGCGCCGACAGCGCAGTCGGTTTTGGTCAAGGTATCCGCGCAGATTTTACTTTCGTCAACCGTATATAGGTTTGCCTCGTATGCGGCCGGTTTGGCAGTCAGCAGGTAGCCGGCGGCAGGAATCAGCAGGGCAAAATAGGCGGCGATTACCCCGATGAATTTCTTGGTGGTGAAATTCTTTATCCGTCGCGCCGGTGTTTCGACAAAGTAATAGGACAAAACGGACAAGCCGGACATTAGTACGACGGCCAATACAATCGCGGACATCGGCAAAGCGTTGTCCATGTAAACATAGCGCATGACGGCCAAGACCACCCAATGCCACAGATACAGCGAATAGGAAATCAAACCGATAAACACAATGGGCTTGAGGCTCAACAGTTTGGCGGTATTGAAGCCGCTTTGCGTTTGCAGGGTTTTGCCCGAGTAAATCAAGCCGCCAACCGCCGTACAGCACAGCAGCCGTTCAATATTGCCTTCGCCGGGCAACACGCCGTAAGGAAGCAGCAACATGGCGGCAATCACCGCCATCATCGCCCAGCCGACCACAGGCGTGCTGAAACGGTCGTTGGTTTGGGAGGGTGGAATAAAGGCAAAAAGTGCGCCGATCAGCAGCTCATATGCGCGCACATAAGGCAGGAAATAAGGATCCATGCCGAAGGTGGGCAAAAAGACGGACAACAGGCTCAATACAATCAGCAAAAGGATGAATTGGCGGATGTTGTGTCCTTTGCTGAATCGGAAAAAGGCAATCAGCAAAACCGGAAAAACAAAGTAAAACTGCTCTTCCAGCGATAAAGACCAAATGTGCTGCAAAGGTTTTTCCGCCGCATCGGCATCGAAATAACCGCCGCGCCGTGCAAAAAACAGGTTGGCCGAAAACAGCAACGCAAACACTGCGGATTTGACGTATTGGCGCAGGTCAAACGATAAGAAAAAAAGATTGCAGCGGCCAAGCTCGTACACAGCAATACGCAGGAGAAAACGGGCAAAATGCGCTTCGCGCGGCGTTTGTAAAACTCTAAAAACGAAAAGCTGCCGTTTTGCATTTCGCGGCTGATGATGGTGGTGATCAGATAGCCGGACAAAACGAAAAACATATCCACACCAAGAAAACCACCGGGCAGCCAAGCGGCATCAATGTGGAAAATAATGACAGCCAAGACTGCCAACGCCCGTATGCCGTCCAAGTCGGGACGGTATTTTAATGTCGTGCTCATTTTTTGTAATTTTAGTAAATCCAGTAATGTTTACTATGAGTACATGTCAGAAATTTAGTTTCATTTCAAGGATTAAATATTTTTGAAACATGGATTTCAGACGGCCTGAATTTATTTTTTCGAGCGTGTGGGCAGGTTTAATTTATTTCTTTTTCAACACCAAATATAAAAATACCAATCCGCCTGCAAATTCGACGACCACGCTCAATACGGCCTGCATGCCGAGGAAGTGTTCGAAGATGGTTTGTCCGCCGACCAACAGGATGCCGCCGACACAAAAAGTCATGGGCAGGCGGACGGAATGTTTGACCGACGGAGAAAAATGGTTGGCCAGCGCGGCAACCAGCAGACCGAAAAAGCTCACCGGGCCGACAACGGCGGTCGCAGTTGCAACCAGCGCGGCGATCCACAACAGCAGCCATAAGGTATTGCGCGTGTAGTTGATGCCCAAATTGACGGCCTGATTGCGGCCGAGCAGGTAAACATCGAGGCGGTGGCGTTCGCGCCAGATCACGGCGGCGCTGATGAGCAACACGATTGCGCCGATACCCAACAATTCCGAGTGGACGGTATTGAAGGTGGCAAACATATTCGCCTGCGCGGCGGTAAATTCTTCGGGATCAATCATGCGCGAAAGCAGCGACGACAGGCTGCGGAACAAAATCCCGAAAATCACGCCGATTAAAATCATGCGCGACAAATCGCGCCCGCCCTGCTTGATGAGCGTGTAGAACAACAGCAAAGAGCCGCCCATCATGACGACCAGTTCAAAGCCGAATTTACCCGTCAACGGCAGGGAAGCATAGCCCACGCCGCCGAGTGTAAACACCAGCAAGGTCTGCAAAAATACATACAGCGAATCGAAACCCAAAATCGAAGGGGTCAGAATCGGATTGTTGGTCAGCGTTTGGAAGAGTTGCGTGGACACGCCGACCGCATAGGCGACCATCAGCAGCGCGGCAAGTTTGGTCAGGCGCAGATGCAAGACAAAGTCCCAATCGCCTTTGACGTTGAGCGTCATAAACAGGACGCAGGAAACCAGCAACAGCGCAAAAGCCACCCACAACGGACGGCTGCTTCCTGCCATAAAATCGATATTCTTTTCAGACGGCATGAGCAGGTTTCCTTAATAAAAGCCACAAAAAACAACACTGTACCCATGACTCCGAAAACAGTCGATACAGGAATTTCAAACGGAAACACAATCACGCGCCCGACAATATCGCACAGCAACACCAAAGACGCGCCCAGCAAGGCCACCGCAGGCAGGCTTTGGCGCAGTTTGTCGCCCATCAGGCGGCTGATGATGTTCGGCACGACCAAGCCGATAAACGGAATATTGCCGACCGTCACGACCACCAAAGACGTAATCAGCGCCACAATAATCAGCCCCGACCACAGAATCGCCGTCCGGTTCAGCCCCAAGTTCACGCTCACCGTTTCGCCCAAACCCAAAATCGTCAGCTGGTCGGCAATCAAATAGGCAAACAAAGCCAAAATCCCCGTTGCCCACAACAATTCATACCGCCCGAGCAGCACGCCGGAAAAATCGCCCTGTTGCCACACGCCCAGCATTTGCAGCATTTCGTTTTCATACGCGATAAAGGTGGCCACCGCTTCAATCACACCGCCGAAAATAATCCCAACCAAAGGCACCATCAGTTGCGCGGTCGGCGGCAGGCGGCGGATCAGCAGCATAAAGACCAGCATCCCGATCAGCGCGGCAACGGCGGCCACCGACATTTTTGCCAGCAGCGGCGCAGCCGGAAGCAGCAGGGTCATCAACAGCAAACCCAAAGCCGCGCTTTGGCTTGCACCCACCATCGACGGTTCGACAAAACGGTTACGCATCAAAATCTGCATAATCATGCCGGCCACTGCCATCGACGCACCCGTCAGCACAATCGCAAACGTGCGCGGCAGGCGGCTGATGAACATCACTTGCTGGCTGTCGGATAGCGAAAACAGGGCGGACCATTTGAATTCGGCCACGCCGACCGACAGGCTGACGGCAAACAATATCAGCAGCGCCACACCGTTGACCGCATTTAAAAATGAAGGTTTGTGAAACATAAAATGGTTCGGAAAAAATAAGGCCGTCTGAAAGAAGGGTTAAGGTATTTGGCAAAAAAAGGCAGGTTTGCCCATCATAAAAACAGATGCAAACAGGCAAAAAAATTGTCCATTTGCACCATGTATTTTCAGACGGCCTAAATCCAATGACTTCAGATCAAGCAACTTGATCCTGTGCATCATCAAACCCTTCAGGCCGTCTGAAAGAAGCGGGCGGCTATGCCCGTGCCGAATTACTTGGCCGCATTAAACGCATCGCTTACCTGTTTGGAAGCGTTCAGCAATTCTTGTGCGCCGCCGGCTGCCAGATAAGTTTCAGGAACAAGGTAAACCACCTGTCCTTTTTTCCAGGCGGTCGTTTCGGCAACCAGCGGATTGTTCAACACATCTTTTGCCGCCTGGCCTTCTTCGCCGATGGCCGCGCCGCGGTCCAAAACAAACAGCCAATCAGGGTTTTTCTCTTTCAGGTATTCAAAGCTGATAGGCTGGCCGTGGCTGCCTTCTTTAATCGATTCATCAACAGCGGGAACGCCGATGTCTTTATGCAACCAACCGCCCAAACGTGAGGAAGGGCCGAAAGCCGACATTTTACCGCCGTTGACCAATACCACCAAACCCTTGCCTTTGCCTTGCGCAGCAGTTTTCGCCGCTTCAAACGAAGCATCGATTTCCGCTTTCAGCTTGTCCGCTTCGGCCTGTTTGCCGAAGATTTGCGCCAGCGCGTCGATGCGCTCTTTTGAGCTTTCTTTCAGATTGGCGGTTTCGGCGGTCATTTCGATGGTCGGGGCAATCTCGTTCAACTTGTCAAATGCTTTGGCTGCACGGCTGCCGATGATGATAAGCTGCGGTTTGTAAGCGTTTAAGGCTTCGTAGTCAGGCTCAAACAGCGTGCCGGCAGGTTTGGTCGTTTTGAAATATTCGTCTAAATAAGGCAGCCGGTTTTTATCGATGGACAAACCGGTTTTTACGCCCAGTTTGTTTAAAGTGTCGAGCATGCCCAAATCGTAAACGGCGATACGCTCCGGATTTTGCGGCACTTTTGCCTCGCCGCGCGCAGTTTTCACCGTCAGGCTTGCACCTTCGGTTTGGGCGGCAGAAGCGGAAGCAGTTTGCGCCTGATTGGAAGCAGAATCTTTCGGTGAACACGCACCCAAAGCGAGGGTGCAGCATACGGCTAAAGCGGTCAAACGTAACATAGAGTTTCTCCGTGGTCGGAAATAAAGTAAATCGAAATGATAACTTGTATCGGATTATAAAGCTAGACGCCGTCTGAAAACTTTTGTTTTCAGACGGCTTTTTCAAGCTGATTGCTTAGAAGCGGTAGTTTACGCTCAAGCGGACATCACGGCCTGGCTCAGACAGGGTGTTGGCACCTGAGCGCTGGCTGTGCGGCTTGTAGTTTTTATCAAAGACATTGTTGACGGAGAAGTTGACGTTCAAAGTCGTCTTTGCCTGTCGGTTTCCAGTTGGCGAAGATATCGTTGACACCGTAGCCTGCGCGGACGACATTCAGAGCCACATCAGAGCCGCGCGAGGTCGGTGCGTAGCCTGCATTTTGGACATAACGTCCGCGCCAGCCGATTTCCAGATTCGGATTGTCGAATTGGTAAGACAGACCTGTTGTCCATGTGCGTCCCATCGGGATGGCGGTCGTTACTTTGTCGGCGGTATCGCCGTTCAGCTTCGGTTTGCTGTAGGCTACGCCTGCACGTGCGGTCAGACCTTTCCAGCGGTAGGCTGCGTTCAGTTCGTAACCTGTGTTTTTCAGCTTGCCGCCGTTAACCCAAACATAGTATTTACCCTCTTGGCGGATGGCTTGTACATCTTTGATTTGTTGATGGAAATAGCTGCCAGATAATGTGAGGGCAGAATTCCAGTGGTAGTTAAAGCCGATTTCTGCATTTCGTGAGCGTTCCGCTTTCAAATCAGGCGATGCTTTAATCGATCTGATGCTCACTAAAAGCCGCTTCGTACAGGCGGGGGCTGCGGGTTGCATAGTTCAGGCTGGTGTTGATGGAAAAATCAGGGGTAATGTCATAAACCAACCCGATGCTTGGATTGAGGTTGCCGTCTGAATTTTCTGTATTACTGCTGGTTTTCATTTTCCAACGGTCATAGCGCAAACCTGTGGTCAGCGTAACCGGAGAGAAATCCCAAATGCCTTCTACATATACGCCGGCATCGCTTTTCTTCTCGTTGTTTTCTCCGTTTGAGCTGCTTTTTTGAGTGCGCCAGTTTACTCCGTATTTCAGGGTATGGCGGTCAAATAGACGGCTGTCGAGATTGAGGTTGGCTCCGTATGTCCGTACTTCGCCGTCCAATTCATAATTTGGATTGGGGACTTCGTCACGTTTGGTGTTCAAACGGTAAACATTGGCTTTGATTTTGTCGATAAAGCCCAAGTTTCCGCCTTTGAATTCCAAGTTGGTGGTGTCTTGGGTCAGCGTGCGGTAGCGCGGCGAGTTGGTGGCGACATTCGGAATACGGTTGCCGTTGGCATCCAAAACGTATTGACCTGTACGGCGGTCAGTTTGGAAGACTTGCGAGAAATCGAACTCTTCGCGCAGGGCGCGTTCCCCATATTGTTTTTCTTGGCGGTGGCTCAATTCAATACGGTTGTCTTCATTGAAGCGATAGCCGATTTTGCCCAGCAAGCCGCGCGAACCCAATCCACTGTTTAAAACCTTATCGCTTCCGAGCAGATTACGGTAGCCTTTGCCTGCCGTGTATTCTTTGTCGCGTACGAAATTACCTGAAACCAAAGCGTCAAAACCACCTGCCTGACCATAAACGCTTGCGCCGCGCGAATAGCCTTTATTGCTGCTGATACCGGCATTGACTTTGAAACCGACGTTTTGACCTTCTCTCAGCAAATCTTTGGCTTCAACCGTTTCGGCAACAATCGCGCCACTGGTTGCGCCGATACCTGCTGAGGCCGAACCCGTACCTTTTTGCACGGCAACGACTTTTACCAATGCAGGGTCAAGCATAAAGCGGCCGTTATGGTGGAAAATCTGGCTGTCGGTGTAGGTATCGTCAACTTTATAGTCTATTTGGTCTTGACCCATGCCGCGGATGGTTACCCACTGCGACTGACCGTTGCCGCCGCCGAAACTGATAGAGGGTTCGTTGAACAATACGTCTTTTAAATCAGTGGAAGTCGTTTCTTCCATACGTTTTGTCGTTACACGGTGTGTGGCGCTTGTGGCCTGACCTTTGACTGTAACGGTATCAAGCACAACATTGTCTTTGGCTTCATTTTTCTGCATGGGCAAAAACCGGCTGCCAGTGTCAGTGACAGCAGGCTCAGTCGGAACAGGGGCGTATTCATTGAGAAATGTCCTTAATAAAATGACAGTAATAAAAAATAAAAGCAAATAAAGAAAAATTATCTTTAAAATATGCAATTAAGAATAATCATCATTTATAATAATGCATATAAAAGAAATAGTTGTAAAGAGTTGTATTGAATTTGTAAAGGAAGTAGGTTGTTTTTAAACGAACTTTGCAGTTGGTATATCAGGCCGTCTGAAAAATATGTGATCGGGCATTTTTGCGTATGAAAATATTTGGAAAGACTGCATAGAAATTTTTACTTTTTCCCTTGAATTTGTCGCAAACAACCCAAATCTACCCGCCATTACGGCAGGTGTTCCATAAGCGTGCCGCTATTTCCAAGCAAACCGTGTCTGTCATGTCCGACAGACAATTGTTTTCAATCTATTTATTTATCGGAGCATTAAGACATGACCATCCGCCCTTTACACGACCGCGTAGTCGTCAAACGCTTAGAAGCTGAAGAAAAAACCGCCTCCGGCATCGTTTTGCCAGGTGCGGCTGCTGAAAAACCCGACATGGGCGAAGTAATCGCCGTGGGTGCGGGCAAAATCGGTAAAGACGGCGAGCGCCGTCCGCTGGATGTCAAAGTCGGCGACAAAGTGATCTTTGGCAAATACAGCGGCCAAACTGTAAAAGCCGACGGCGAAGAGCTGTTGGTAATGCGTGAAGAAGACATCTTCGGTATCGTTGAATAATTGTTGAATTAAATTTCAGAACCCAAGGCCGTCTGAATCAAACATGAAGTTTTCAGACGGCCTCGAACAGATTTTTAATATTGATTTGGAGAATTTAAATGGCAGCAAAAGACGTACAATTCGGCAATGAAGTTCGCCAAAAAATGGTAAACGGCGTCAATGTATTGGCAAACGCCGTGCGCGTAACTTTGGGCCCTAAAGGCCGTAACGTGGTACTTGACCGCGCTTTTGGCGGCCCGCACATCACTAAAGACGGTGTGTCTGTTGCAAAAGAAATCGAATTGAAAGACAAATTCGAAAACATGGGCGCGCAGATGGTGAAAGAAGTTGCGTCTAAAACCAACGACGTAGCCGGCGACGGTACCACTACTGCAACCGTATTGGCGCAATCCATCGTTGCCGAAGGCATGAAATACGTGACCGCCGGCATGAACCCGACCGACCTGAAACGCGGTATCGACAAAGCCGTCGCCGCTTTGGTTGAAGAGCTGAAAAACATCGCCAAACCTTGCGACACTTCCAAAGAAATCGCCCAAGTCGGCTCGATTTCCGCCAACTCCGACGAACAAGTCGGCGCGATTATTGCCGAAGCGATGGAAAAAAAGTCGGCAAAGAAGGCGTGATTACCGTTGAAGACGGCAAATCTTTGGAAAAACGAGCTGGACGTGGTTGAAGGTATGCAGTTCGACCGCGGCTACCTGTCTCCTTACTTCATCAACGACGCTGAAAAAAACAAATCGCTGCTTTGGACAATCCGTTTGTATTGTTGTTCGACAAAAAAATCAGCAACATCCGCGACTTGTTGCCTGTTTTGGAACAAGTGGCCAAAGCCAGCCGTCCGCTCTTGATTATTGCTGAAGACGTAGAAGGCGAAGCTTTGGCGACTTTGGTGGTGAACAACATCCGCGGAATTCTGAAAACCGTTGCCGTGAAAGCCCCGGGCTTCGGCGATCGCCGCAAAAGCCATGTTGCAAGACATCGCCATCCTGACCGGCGGCGTGGTGATTTCCGAAGAAGTCGGCCTGTCTCTGGAAAAAGCGACTTTGGACGATTTGGGTCAAGCCAAACGCATCGAAATCGGTAAAGAAAAACACCACCATCATCGACGGCTTCGGCGACGCTGCCCAAATCGAAGCGCGTGTTGCCGAAATCCGCCAACAAATCGAAACCGCAACCAGCGATTACGACAAAGAAAAAAACTGCAAGAGCGTGTTGCCAAACTGGCAGGCGGCGTGGCAGTAATCAAAGTCGGTGCTGCTACCGAAGTCGAAATGAAAGAGAAAAAAGACCGCGTAGAAGACGCGCTGCACGCTACCCGCGCAGCCGTTGAAGAAGGCGTGGTTGCAGGCGGCGGCGTAGCCCTGTTGCGCGCCCGTGCTGCTTTGGAAAACCTGCACACCGGCAATGCCGACCAAGACGCAGGCGTACAAATCGTCTTGCGCGCCGTTGAGTCTCCGCTGCGCCAAATCGTTGCCAACGCAGGCGGCGAGCCTAGCGTGGTCGTGAACAAAGTGCTGGAAGGCAAAGGCAACTACGGTTACAACGCAGGTTCCGGCGAATACGGCGACATGATCGAAATGGGCGTACTCGACCCTGCCAAAGTAACCCGTTCTGCGCTGCAACATGCCGCATCTATCGCCGGCCTGATGTTGACCACAGACTGCATGATCGCTGAAATCCCTGAAGAAAAACCTGCTATGCCTGATATGGGCGGCATGGGTGGTATGGGCGGCATGATGTAAGGCCGTCTGAAACCTTCAGATAAAAAGCAAAACCGCACGGCAAGCAGCCGTGCGGTTTTTTATTTGCCAGTAAGAAGCATGAGATGGTAAGGGGTACGCCATGATTTACGGAGAAATAAGGGCAGCCAGTCCATTGAATCAGAAGCAATCAAATAAACTTCATCATAAAAAAGGCCGTCTGAAACTTTATTTTGCATTTCAGACGGCCTGATTAATGATCTAAACCGTTACTTTTTGTCCGAACGGCTGTATCGGACAGCTTGAGACAAGATTTCTTCAATTTCTATCCACATAATGTCTCCTTACAGTAAACCAGGTTGACCTAAGGCCGGGTCGTTAGCTCGTGCCGCTTGAGCATCTTCGACAGTGAGTCCAAGGGCTTTGGCTACGCCTTCGCCGTATGCCGGATCGCAACGGTAGCAGTTGCGGATATGGCGGTATTTGATGAAGTCTGGTGCATCGCCCATGGCTGCGGCGGTGTTGTTGAACAAAGCCTGTTTCTGTGCGTCGCTCATCAGATTGAACAAGGCGCGCGGTTGGCTGAAATAGTCGTCATCGTCTTGTCGGTAGTCCCAGTGCGCTGCGTCGCCGTTGATTTTTAAAGGAGGTTCGGCAAAGTCGGGTTGTTGCTGCCATTGGCCGAAGCTGTTGGGTTCGTAGTGCGGCAGGCTGCCGTAGTTGCCGTCGGCACGGCCTTGTCCGTCGCGCTGGTTGCTGTGGACGGGGCAACGCGGGCGGTTGACGGGGATTTGGCGGAAGTTCACGCCTAAGCGGTAGCGTTGCGCGTCGGCGTAATTGAACAGACGGGCTTGCAGCATTTTTGTCGGGGCTGGCGCCGATACCGGGCACAAGGTTGCTCGGTGCGAAGGCGGATTGTTCCACATCGGCGAAGAAGTTTTCGGGATTGCGGTTCAACTCGAATTCGCCCACTTCAATCAGCGGATAGTCTTTTTTCGGCCAAACTTTGGTCAGGTCGAAAGGATGATACGGCACTTTTTCCGCATCCGCCTCGGGCATGACTTGGATGTACATCGTCCATTTCGGAAACTCGCCGCGTTCGATGGCTTCGTACAGGTCGCGCTGATGGCTTTCGCGGTCGTCTCCGATGATTTTCGCAGCTTCTTTGTCGGTCAGGTTTTTAATGCCTTGCTGGGTGCGGAAATGGAATTTCACCCAGAAACGTTCGCCCGCTTCATTCCAGAAGCTGTAAGTATGCGAACCGAAGCCGTGCATATGGCGGTAGCTGGCTGGGATGCCGCGGTCGCTCATGACGATGGTAACTTGGTGCAGGGCTTCGGGCAACAGCGTCCAGAAGTCCCAGTTGTTCGTGGCGGAGCGCATATTGGTGCGCGGGTCGCGTTTGACGGCCTTTGTTCAGGTCGGGGAATTTACGCGGGTCGCGCAGGAAGAATACGGGCGTATTGTTGCCGACCATATCCCAGTTGCCTTCTTCGGTATAGAATTTCAACGCAAAGCCGCGGATGTCGCGTTCTGCATCGGCTGCGCCGCGTTCGCCTGCCACGGTGGTAAAACGGGCGAACATCTCGGTTTTCTTGCCGACTTCGCTGAAGATTTTGGCACGGGTGTATTTCGTGATGTCGTGTGTCACGGTGAACGTGCCGAACGCGCCCGAACCTTTAGCATGCATACGGCGTTCGGGGATGACTTCGCGCACGAAGTCGGCGAGTTTTTCATTCAGCCACAAAGTCTTGCGCCAGCAGAGGGCCGCGTGGGCCTGCGGTCAGGCTGTTTTGATTGTCGGCAACGGGCGCGCCGTTGTTCATGGTCA
>BNJU01003014.1_pt1 | contig 124999 bp, 133 predicted proteins | sample 8539281 | NCBI WGS metagenome assembly BNJU01 (sample SAMD00202456, study PRJDB9452) | human saliva metagenome | isolation source: human saliva | place: Japan | reverse complement strand
TGACCTCCTAAAAATTTTTCCTATTTTAATAAGCTCAAAAAAGTCTGAAACTGGATCATTTGGAACCATTTGAGCAGTAAGTTTAACACCTTTTTCCGCCAATTTGTGGAAATCTTCTACGTCTTTATCTACAACGTTGATTGAACGTGTGATAGAACGTGTTTCTGGTGTTTGAGACATATTACCAACATTGACTGCTTCAAGCGGTACCCCTGCTTCCACTAATCCAAGGAAGCGGTCTGGTTTACGAGCAACGATAAACAAACGTTGGCTATCATATTTTCCAGCAAGGATATTGGCTGCAGCTTTTTCAACTGGCAAAATACTAAGTTTTACACCTGGTGGTGTTGCAAGTTTCAATCCGCTCTTTTCAACGTCGTTATTAACAACTTCATTGTCAACGACCATGATACGTGAAACATTAAGTTTAGCAGACCAAAGGTTTGCTACTTGTCCGTGGATCAAACGTCCATCAATACGGCATCCTACAATTGTCATAAATTTTCCCCTTTATATGTTTTAGTGTAGGTTTACGAGTTAAGTGTATGTGATCTTTATACTCCCCTTCAGTTTCAAAGATAATGATGCGGTTAGCACCTTCCTTGAGATAGCTGTGAGGAATATAAAGCGATAAGGTTGGACCAACATTCCAGAAACGACCTAGATGATGGCCATTGACATAGGCAATCCCTTTACCAAACTCAGATAGTTCTAAGTAGGTGTCCTTCGGAGCCTCAACTTCAAAGTCATAGGCATAAAAGGCAGGTTGTCCTTCTGTCCATCCTTTTGAGAAATCAATCTTTTCAGGATTATCTAGTGGAAGCGGATAATGTTCCCAGTTCAGCATGAAGTGTAGATCTTTGCAGACACCTGTACGAATCCCTTTCCGTTGTGTATCTGCTAGGAACTTATGCCCGTAATTGACACGCCCCATATTTTCAATAAGGATGTCAAATCTAGAGAGCGCTTTCTTTTCTCCTTGATAGAAGATATCTTCTCCAATTTCAGTCTGGTACTGGGTTGCGACCCATTTACCATCTACATAAAGCTGGGCCCTATCTCGACCATCAATGATACGAAGTCTTTCTTCTTCTGCATCCCATCTTGTCTCTGTTCGATAGAGTAGGTAGCCATAGCTTTGTCCAAGTTCTTCCATCTTTTTAGGATAGAGACTTTCTACCGGACTAGACAAGCTATCCAAGGTTTTCAAATAGAGAAACTTTCTCAACCAGTGGAATGTTTTCAACTTCCATGCTTTCTTTGTAAAGCGGCTCTAATTGTGGATACTCTGGGAAATGTGTTGCCATCATCTTCTTTACTGCCAGATATTTGGCAGTTGGATTTCCTTCTTCATCCAGAAGGGCATCGTAATCATAAGATGTAACTTGTGGCAGGTCCAAAGTTCCTCGAGCTGAACAACCATTCATAAATCCAAAGTTGGTTCCACCGTGGAACATGTAAAGGTTGATAGAGCCTTGCTCTAGTACCTCATGTACGGCTTCTGCTAACTCCTCTGGCTCACGCGTGATGACTGGTTCTTTCCATCGGTTAAACCATCCATCCCAGAATTCCATACACATGAGTGGCCATTTCTTGCCATACTCATCAAAGAACTCTTGCATTTGCGAGAAGTTAAAGTTAGCTTTTGAACCAAAGTTCCCTGTCACAAAGAGATCATCTTCAATCAAGGTACCAGCTTTCAGAGTTGCTCGCCATGGACCATCAGATGTAAAGAGCGGACAAGTCACTGAACGTTCTTCCATCAATCGACGAATCTCACGCAAGTAGGTTTTGTCCTCACCGTATGAACCGTACTCATTTTCAACCTGCATCATGAGGATGTTACCACCATTATCCAACAATCTTGGAACAAGACGTGGAAGTAAATGATCATAGTAGCGTCCTACCATTTCTATAAAGGCTGGATCAGAGGAACGGATTCGCATGTCTTTATTTAAAAGCCATGCTGGTAAACCACCGAACTCCCACTCTGCACAGATGAAAGGAGATGGTCGTACAATAGCATACAAGCCTAAGTCCTGAGCTGTCTGAAGAAATTTGTCAATATTAAGATTGCCTTCAAAATTGAAGTTTCCTTCAGTTGGCTCATGCAAATTCCAAGCGACGTAGGTTTCAACAGTGTTAAAACCTAAAGCCTTGAGATTGTACAATGAATGATACCAGTCTTCTTCAGGAATTCTAAAATAATGAATGGCACCAGATAAAATTTTGAATGGTTCCCCATCTAGGTAAAAATCATCCTCAATTTTTAAACCTTGTCATTTTACCACCTCATACTTTTTGTTTGCGCTTTTCATTTGTTGTTATAGTAAATTATAAACTAATGAATCCATCTTGTCAATAGATTTTTCGAAAAATTATTTAAATTTTTTTCTTTTTACTGAATTGTTTTCTAAAAATTCTTGTAAAAAGTATTTTATATTAAATTTTTCCACCTAAATGACTTGATTTCCTGAATTTTTTTAATAGTAAAAAAATAAATAAGTCAATCACTTAGCCTATTATTTTTATTTTTACATTATTTACTATCATTTTCAAACTAAGTATGGTAAAATCAAAGATAGAGAAGGAAAAAATGAGGGTGAAAAATATGGCAATTCCAAAGTATCAATATATCAAAGATGAATTGAAAAACAAAAATCATTTCAGGTCAATTTTGCAAGTGGCGACAAGTTCTACACTGAAGCAGAGTTGATTGCAATGTATGACGTAAGTTCAATCACTGTTGTTCGCGCCTTAAACGACCTTTTACTAAAGACGGTTATATTGTCCGTCAACAAGGTAAGGGAACCTTTGTGGCTCGCGCTCGCAAGCACAAACTCGTAGAATTTTCTGATGTAGAAATTTTTTTGAAACCAAGGACGATAAAGTCACTGTTCTTTCTATTGAACGCGGTAACGATCTTAACTACTTAGAAAAAAATTGGGATTGCGTGGCGATCAATTTTATTACAAAAATCGAACGTATCCGTGAATCTAATGGTGTTACTTATATCTACCACACATCTTATATCCCTGAACAATACATCAATGCAAACTATCCAAATCTTGAATACTATAGTTCTATCTATAATCGTTTCAAATTGGACTACCACATTCACATGAATGACGAGCATTTTGAAGAAATCAATGAAATTGTATTTCAACTCCAGAACATGCTGCTTCTATCCTAGGAGTCGACTCTCAGTTCCCAACTGTTCTCCAAACCAAGACAACTAAACTTGAGTCAACTGGCCAAGTGTTGGAATACATTGAAACTTACAAACGTTCTGATTTCTATAAGATTAAATTTATCTCATGTGATCGCGATCACTAAGAAGAAAGCCTGAGCCTCATCGCTTGGGCTTTTTCAATGCTTATTATATCCCATCAAAACTGTATTTTCTATATGTCAATGAAGATCGATTAATACTAATTCAAACCACGTCAGCATCGCCTTACCGTATATGTGTTACTGACTTCGTCAGTTCTATCCACAACCTCAAAACGGTGTTTTTGAGCAACCTGCAGCTAGCTTCCTAGTTTGCTCTTTTGATTTTCATTGAGTATAAATTTGTTTTTAAATTTTACTAAAAATATAGGTAATTTTTTTATTAAAGTCAGCTTTTTATAAAAATAAAAACCGAAGTTCTGCTACTCCTATAAATGGAGTAATAGAAATTCGATTTTTTTATTCTAATTATCCTAAACCAAGACGTTCAAAGATATCATCCACTCGTTTGGTGTAGTAAAGAGGGTTGAAGATTTCATCAATTTCCTCTTGAGTCAGACGTGAAGTCACTTCTGGATCTGATTCCAGAAGAGGTTTAAAGTCCACTTGATTATCCCAAGAGTAGGCTGTTTTTTGGTTGTACCAAATCATAGGCTTGCTCACGCGTCATGCCTTTTTCAATCAAGGTCAACATAGCACGTTGGCTAAAGATAAGACCGAAAGTTGAGTTCATGTTGCGAATCATATTTTCTGGGAAGACTGTCAAATTCTTGACAATATTTCCAAAGCAGTTGAGCATGTAATCAATCAAAATGGTCGTATCTGGGGTAATGATACGCTCAGCTGATGAGTGGGAGATGTCGCGTTCAGTGCCAGAGAGCGACGTTTTCATAAGCCGTAATCATGTGACCACGAATGACACGCGCCAGACCAGTCATGTTTTCAGAACCGATTGGGTTGCGTTTGTGAGGCATTGCAGATGAACCTTTTTGACCCTTGGCAAAGAATTCTTCCACTTCACGTTGTTCAGATTTTTTGCAGACCACGGATTTTCCGTTGCCATGCGTTCGATAGAAGTCGCGATGCTAGCAAGAACCGCAAAGTACTCAGCGTGAAGGTCACGAGGAAGGACCTGTGTAGAGATTTCTTGAGCACGGATACCCAATTTGTCGCAGACGTATTTTTCAACGAATGGTGGGATGTTGGCAAAGTTACCAACCGCACCAGAAATCTTACCAGCTTCCACACCAGCAGCCGCATGCTCGAAACGCTCGATGTTGCGTTTCATTTCGCTATACCATGTTGCCAATTTAAGACCAAAAGTTGTCGGCTCAGCGTGCACACCGTGGGTACGCCCCATCATGATGGTGAACTTGTGCTCCTTAGCCTTATCAGCGATGATGTTGGTGAAGTTTTCAAGATCACGACGAATGATGTCGTTAGCCTGCTTGTAAAGATATCCGTAGGCCGTGTCCACCACGTCGGTAGAAGTCAAACCATAGTGGACCCACTTGCGCTCCTCACCAAGCGTCTCAGAAACTGCACGTGAAGGCCACCACATCATGGCGAGTCTCCTGCTCAATCTCCAAAAATACGGTCGATGTCAAAGTCCGCCTTCTCGCGAATCAAAGCCACATCTTCCTTAGGGATTTCCCCCAACTCAGCCCATGCCTCATCAGCTAAGATTTCCACCTCAAGCCAAGCACGGTATTTATTTTCTTCACTCCAAATATTCGCCATCTCAGGGCGAGAATAACGTTCGATCATGTTGTTTCTCCTATAATTTTATCTGCCTGATAGTAATGATGAAATAACTCGCCTCAAAGTTCCTGATATTATATCTTTAATAAATTGTTGATTGAAAAATGAAGCATTTTCTTTAACAATTACAGTAAATTCAGACTCGCTATTTTTGTCAGTTGCAGCAAGTAAGTCCTTTAAAAATTTCGATAGATTGTTCAGATAGAACAGAAGCATTGTTAACAATCTGTTGAAGTTGTTTAGAAAGTTCCGACCACGGAAACTCAACATTCATATTAGATTTTTCTAAAAATAGAATCTGTAACAATATTTGAGTTAACATTGTTGTCCCCATTAAGTGTGACATTATTACCTGAACCAAAAATCATTTCCAACTACATTATCATTACCTGATACAGTTGTTTGAGACACTTCCTTTTCATAGATATTTTTTTACTATCATAATTCTCTATATTTTGATTTTTTTATATCAATGTATATTTTTTCCGCTTTTATTACCAAAAGATTCCGTAATAATATTAAAAACAGTATCTCTAAATTTAGCGTCTTCAAAATACAATAAATAATTTTGACTTGATCCCAAATTAAATACTATATAATATTTTGACTTCAAATGATTTTTGGTGTTTATTATAAACGTACCATGCATATAAACCAAATAATATTAATCCTAAAAATGGTGGGATCAATCCAATCATAAATAGAATTATCAGAATAAATATATCTCGTAGCGTGACTGGTGATTTAAATTCACTTTTACTTAACATGGATAAATTTGATATTTGAATACTATTATTTCTAGTGATAATTGCATTATTTTTTTATTGTTAATCCATCAGTTTCAATCGTATATTTACTCTCAACGCTCTTTAATAACTCAGGTATCATTATATTCCCCTTTAAAGTGAATCTAAATTTAATAACACTGTTCATTTCAACATCTTACTCTATACTCCACTCCGCCGCTTTCTCTGCATGAATCACTGTTGTGTCGTAGAGGGGCAGGTCGGTGTCGAATTGTTTGACCAGGAGACCAATCTCGGTACAACCCAAAATAACAGCTTCAGCGCCTGCTTTTTTCAAATCATCTATAACGGCAAGATAAGTCTGCTTTTGAACTTTCTTTGATATCACCTAGACAGAGCTCGTCATAAATGATTCGATTGACCTCTGTAATTCCATCTTGGTCTGGAATCAGCACTTCTAATCCAGACTCTATCAATTTCTCTTTGTAAAAATCTTGGGTCATGGTGTACTTAGTTCCTAGCAGACCGACTTTTTGAATACCATCAGCCAACAAGGTCTGAGCAGTTGCAACTGCAATATGCAAGACTGGAATTGTAATTTTTTTCTTGTATCTGTGGGGCAACTTTATGCATGGTATTTGTGCAAATAACGATGAAATCGCACCTGCTTGTTCCAAGCGCTGAGCAACATCTGTCAAAAGTTGAGCACTCTTCTCCCAGTCTCCAACAGCCTGATAATGCTCGATCTCCGCAAAATCTACACTGTAGAGCAAAATTTTTAGCTGAATGTAGACCTCCCAGCTCTTTTTGATGGTTTCGTTAATAATTTGGTAGTAAGATGTGGTGCTTTCCCAACTCATACCACCAATCAGACCAATAGTTTTCATAGGCTAATTAAACTCCTCTTTCCCAATAAACACAGATGGATAATGTGGTAATTCATTGAGATCAGTATCCAATGGTAAATCATAAATGGCTAGATAGTTTTCAGGATATTGTGCAACTAGCTCTTCATACTTAGCTTTCACTTTTTCATGATCGCTACTAGCATACAAGACTTCGACGACTGCTCCAGTCTTATCCTTTTTCAACAAAATGCATTAACGATAATTTGAATCATAAAAACCTCCTAAAGCGAAATGCCCTTCATATTTGCTTCTAGAATAGGCATCTTCACACCTAACTCCTGACCAGTCTGATAAACACTTTGACAACAATAAAAGATGTCTTGTTTATCATTGTGTAAGGTCATGATTTTTCGGGTCAGCTCATTTTTCGCAAACATGATTTTCATGGCTTTTCCTGCAATCCAAGCGGGAATTTTGTATGGCAATAGTTCGGCTTTGTAAAGATTCAAATTTACGCCACGCGCTTCTACCACTTTCAAAGCCTCTCTAATGGCCTTGATGGCTAATGATAATTCCGACGAACTATTCATTAAGTTCAGAGCCAGCTCTTCTGGGTTTTCCAGATTCCCTGAACGAGCAGCTGTCGAAGTAACACCTGCATTAATCGCCATGTGAATCCAAATCCACTCGACCATATCATGAGGCACTTCCCACTTCAAATCTGCAGAAGTCAGTAAAGTCGTCAGATCAGCATAGTTAGAAATGTGTGCTTTTTGCTCACCTTCTAGCATTAAATGGTCGAACAAGACACCATCTAAATGGTCCTCCTGCATATGACCACCCGCTGTCGGAAAGGCCAGAATATAGTCGTAATCTCCTGCCCACTCTTGGACCTCTTTTCGAGTATTCCAGAAATTGCAGAAGAAAACGAGAGTGCCTTTGATATTATTTTTTCGCAAGGTCTCCACAGCTTCTTTGACAAACCCATAGCGCACACTGAGAAAAATAAAATCATATTCTGAATCAACTTCTGTCACACGAACCTCATAGGTGTCGTGTTTGTTTTCACCTTTGGAATGATAGCGACCATCTAGTAGATCAACCGACAACTCCTTCGGAGCTGTGCTTTTCTTACTGTCTCTCAGTACGTGTTCCACTTGATGGCCTGCTTTTTGAAAGGCGTAGGCATAGGTGGTCCCGATGACTCCAAGTCCTAAAATCGCTATTTTCACTTAAAAATCAATCCCTTTCAGCAGTAGTTGACTGGCTTCTCTTGCTGACTTTATCAGCTACGACAAACCTAGTCAACCTTGCAGGGTAAGACAACGGACATTGTAATTAGGGGTCCTGTCTTACTCCCCAAACTCATCCACACTATCCGGCACATCACTAAACAAAGTCACATGTCCCATCTTGCGGTTGTGCTTCGCTTCTATTTTACCATACATGTGGAGGTGGGCGCTTGGATTTTCTGTGACATATTTTTCAGCAGCCTCGACGTGTTGTCCAAGAACATTGAGCATGACGGCAGGCGCATGTAGTTTGATGGCTGGCAATGGTGCTCCGAGAACACCCAAAATATGCATGTCAAACTGGGAAAAATCGCAGGCTTCAATAGAGTAGTGCCCTGAGTTATGTGGACGTGGGGCAATTTCATTGACGATGATGTCATCAGCTGTTGCAAACATTTCCACACAAAGGGTTCCAGACAAGTTCAGCTGTTCAGCGACTCGCACGGCCATAGCCTTTAGCTTTCTCAGCTAGACTTTCTGAAATGCGGGCTGGTACGATGGTCTTAGACAGAATGTTGTTTCGGTGGATATTTTCCTGAACTGGGAAAAACCGTCACATCCTTGCCATTTCCTGATACGATGACAGAAATCTCAAGGTCAAAGTTGACAAATTCCTCCAAAACACAGTCAGCTGAATCTGCTAATGCATAAGCTTCTTCCAAATCTGCTTCCGAGCGAATGACTTTCTGACCATGGCCATCGTAACCACCGGTCGCCGTCTTGAGGACATAGTTTTTCGATAGGTCGATATCTACCAAATCTTGGCTTGAGGTCACAACCTTGTAGGGTGCCACAGTGACTTGAGCCTTATTTGAAAGAAAGTCCTTTTCAAAAATACGATTTTGCGAAATACGAAGCAGGTCTGTACCTTGTGGAAGTTGCCTATCCTTGACAACCGCATCCAAACCGTCTGCATCAACATTTTTCAAATTCATAAGTGAGGACATCGCAACGCTCCGCCAACTGGCGAAGAGCGTCCACATCATTATAAGGAGCCACGATGATCTCCGCCACACGGGAGGCTGGGCAATCCGCCGCAGGATCCAGCGCGATAACCTTGTGCCCCATGTAGATAGCAGAAATAGCCATCATCTGACCTAGCTGACCACCACCGATAATTCCGATTGTTTTAGATGAGCTCATTTGTTGACTCCTCTGCGATTTTTTTCCTTGTTCTTCTGCAAAAATCTGCAAAGCTGTCGCGATACCCTGATCCTCTACTGACAGGAGACGAAGGGCAAAGAGGGCAGCGTTAGTCGCTCCCAGCTTCACCGATTGCCATGGTTGCGACTGGCACACCACCTGGCATCTGAACGATAGAATAAAGTGAATCCACACCGCTAAGGGCACGAGACTTGACGGGCTACCCCTGATAACTGGAAGGGTTGTTTTAGCAGCAACCATACCTGGCAAGTGAGCAGCGCCACCTGCACCTGCACAATGACCTTGATACCGCGACTCCGTGCTTCCTCGGCATGTTTGAACATGAGGTCAGGTGTACGGTGGGCAGAAACAACTTTTCTTTTTCGTAGGCTACACCGAAGCGATCTAAGACTTCTGCTGTTTTTTTGCATGGTTGCCCAGTCAGATTTCGAACCCATGATGATGGAAATTAGTGGTTTCATTTCTTCTCCTTTTTCTTCCTTTCAACAATCACCTTAGGTTGTGAGGGGACAGAAGCAAACCTTCGGTTTCATTCCCTAAACTTTGAGCCTAGGGTTTCAAAAGTTTTTCCCGACCAGAACATTCACTGTTCTGCTCCTTTTCACCACGGCGAACATTATCGTATTTGGCGACTTCGTCGCGTTATTCTTATATCTTTACTTAATGGCCTTGCTTCCGATATCTGTTCGGTAAAAGAGGCCTTCTGTTTTTGTTGGGAGAGTTCGTTGTAGATGATCTTTGGCCATCTTTTTACGGTGTCTGCTGTGGTAACCAGCATATAGACACGTCCGCCGTTTGAGAGAAGGTCTTGATCATTTTCAGCGAATTTCGCTCCAGCATAGTAAGTGATGATGTCACCGTCTGTCTTGGCTGGAAGCTTGACACCTTTTTCATAGTCGAGCGGATATCCGTTTGAGGCTACAACCACACCAAGTGTCACACCCTTTGTCCATCCAAGTGATGGCTGGCTCTTTGCTATCCAAAATGTCAGTGATATTTTTGCGAAAAATCAGAAGTCAAACGAGGCAAGATGATTTGAGTTTCAGGATCTCCAAAACGAGAGTTGAACTCGATGACTTTCGGTCCATCAGCTGTCAAGATTATCCCCGCGTAAAGGACACCAAGGTACGGACGACCTTCTTTAATCATACCTTCAAGAATGGGCTTGACAATGGTGTCAACCGCTGTGTCAACCACGATCTGTGGTAAGTGAGGAACTGGCGCATAGGCACCCATCCCACCCGTGTTAGGGACCCTTGTCACCATCGTAGGCACGTTTGTGGTCCTGAGCTGTTGGCATGATGTAGAACTTGTCCCCATTGACAAAGGCAAAGAGAGAGAACTCTTCCCCGTCAAGGAATTCCTCGATGACCACACGCGCACCTGAATCACCGAATTTATTGTCCAAAAGCATCTCGTGAGCAGCTTCGACTGCTTGCTCAACTGTCTCCGCAACGACGACACCTTTTCCCAAGGGCCAAACCATCTGCTTTGACTACGATTGGAGCGCCTTTCTCCTCGATGTAGGCCTTGGCTTCCTCGAAATCCGAAAATGTGCCATAGGCTGCTGTCGGAACGTCGTATTTGACCATGATTTCCTTAGCAAAATCCTTAGACCACTCCAGCTCAGCCGCAGCCTTGGTAGGACCAAAAGGCTTTGAGACCAGTTGCATTGAACTCATCTACGATCCCAGCCGCAAGGGCATCATCTGGACCGATAAAGGTCCAAGCAATATCGTTCGCTTTTGCGAATTCAATCAATGCAGAATGTTCGGAAATAGAGATATTTACCAATTCAGACCATCCAGAGTCATCCCTGTCATTCCCAGGAGCTACAAAGACTTTTTCAACGTTTTTGACTCAAGCAACTTCTTAGCAATGGTATGTTCACGACCACCCTGAACCAACAACTAACAGCTTCATCTCTCAACCTCTTTTTGCGAATTATTTAATAATATTATACCATAAACGTTCGCTTTGTTCTTGTTTCATTTCGCTTTTAAAGCAAAAAGTGGCTGGGCAAAAACCCACTTCTAACTATCAAAAACGAGCATTTCCGTAGTTAGAGATGCTCGTTTTCTTATGTCATGGTTTATAATTAAAATAAGAATAAAACAATTAGAAAGCCATGACAATGTATAAAGATTATAACACAAAATCAGTTAAGTTTGGAAGTGAATCTTGCCTACGATATTCCATCAACTCACGAAGCGAGAATGATTAGCCTCTTTGTGGACAGTATCCCTAGTCAAGTTCTATTGGAAGAGACATCTCACACTGGTCGCCCTGCCTTTCATCCAGCCATGCTCATGAAGATGACCCTATTCGCTTACGCTCGTCAAGTGTTCTCTGGACGTAAAATCGTTCAAATGAACGAGGAAGTCATTCCCATGAAATGGTTGAGTCAGGATACCTATGTTAGCTATAAAACGATTAATAACTTCCGCTCCAGTAAACATGCCAACAACCTAATTAAAACTGCTTTTATTTACTTCACCTTGCTCATGCGTGAGAACGGGATGATTGAGGATGATGCCTTGTTCATTGATGGAACAAAACTAGAAGCTGATGCCAATCTCTATTCTTTCACTTGGAAAAGAGCTATTGACAAATATGAAGCAGCCTTGAATGGGAAAATTTCCCAGCTCTATGACCAGCTGATTCAAGAAGGAGTAAATCTCGCCTTATCTAAAGAAGAACGGGAGACCAGTCAGGGATTGGAGGAGCTACTAGAAAAAACGGAGGCTACCTTAGCTGAAATAGAACAAGCTATTGAAGAAGAGCCTAAAGCGATAAAGGGTGGGTCTGCCAATAGACAAAAACGCCGTCGGATAAAGAAAATCCGTAAGCAATTAAAGGATGATTTCCTTCCTCGTAAACAGCGCTATGAAGAAGCTAGAAAAATTTTAGAAGACCGCAACTCTTTCTCAAAGACGGATCATGATGCCACTTTTATGAGGATGAAGGAAGACCATATGCAAAATGGGCAACTGAAACCTGGTTATAATGTCCAAGCGGCTACCAATGGTCAGTATGTCCTTGATTTTGATATCTTTCCAAATCCGACAGACACTCGCACTCTGAAACCCTTCCTCCAATCAATTCAAACCCTAGACTTATTCAACTATATCGTGGCGGATGCTGGTTATGGTAGCGAAGAAAATTATCGTTTTATCATTGATGAATTGGAAAAGACACCGCTTATTCCCTATACCATGTATCAGAAGGAATTGACTAAAAAGTACCAGACGAGCACAGATAATCCAATGAACTGGGAATATCTTGAGGACACGGACCAGTTTATAAAGCCCGATGGCCTAGTTTATTCTTTTAAGAACTACTCTAGTCGAACTGATAAGTATGGCTTTCAACGTGATTTCAAGATTTATGAGGCGGATAAAGTTCAAGATACTCCTGAGTTAGAACAGTTAGCTAAAACAGATAGTGGGAATCAGAAACAAATCCATTATAATCCAACTTGGAATTACTTTTAAGGAACTCCTTAAGCAAACATTACATAGTGAAGAAGGCTCTCGAATCTATGCCAAACGGAAAATCGATGTTGAACCCGTTTTTGGTAGATTGAAGAGTGTTTTTGGCGTGCGCAGAGTGCATGTCAGAGGTAAACAAGCTGTCGCAACAGAGATAGGATTCATCTTTATGAGCATGAATCTCACCAAATTGGCCAAGAATCTAGCCTCTAAAACATCAACTATTCAAAAACCACACAATGTTTCTTTCAGCTTGATTATATTCAAGACTGAGATCACTGTGGTTTGATTTTTGAAGAGAGTTTTTGCTCAACCTCTTTATTTTTCTTAATGTCTAAAAATGTCTCACGCCTGTGAAGACCATAGTCAAAGCCATATTTATCAGCAGCTTCGATAGATTCTTGGTCACGGACGGACCCACCTGGCTGGATGATGGCCTTAATACCTGCTTTTAGCGATTTCTTCCACGTTATCCGCAAATGGGAAGAAGGCATCCGAAGCAAGGACAGCACCGTCAAGACGGGTCTTTAGCTTGGTCAATGGCAATACGGACGGAAGCCACACGATTGGTTTGACCTGGGCCAACACCAAGTGTCATGTGATCATTGGTCACGATGATTCCGTTTGATTTGACATACTTGATAGCTTTCCAAGCAAACTCAAGAGCAGTCGCTTCTGTCTCAGTTGGTTGGCGTTTGGTCACCACTTGCCAGTCAGCTGGGCTTTCTTTGATCACGTCTTGGTTTTGAACGAGAAGTCCACCGACAACACCTGTGTATTCTGCTTCCACTTCACTAGCATCTTGAGCGTCAAATGGCAAGGCAAGAATGCGCAAGTTTTTTTCTTTTTGTTGGTCAAAATAGCTAGCGCTTCATCCGTATAGCTTGGTGCAATGATGATTTCAAGGAAAACGCCATGCATCTTCTTAGCTGTCGCAGCATCTACCTCACGGTTGAGAACGACAATTCCACCAAAAGATAGACACTGGGTCAGACTCATAAGCGTAATCCCAAGCAGTTTCGATGTCATCAGCTTGACCAATCCCACATGGGTTCATGTGCTTTGAAAGCCACAACGGTTGGACGGTCTTTGAAAATCACGAATAATACGGATAGCAGCATCAGCATCGCGGATATTGTTGAAAGGACAATTCCTTACCGTTGAGCTGTTTCGCTGATGCAATGGAGTAATCCGTTGGCAAGGCTTTTTGATAGAAATCGGCATCTTGTTGAGGATTTTCACCGTAACGCATTGGTTGTTTAAGGTCATAAGTCAAAGTGAGTTTTTCAGGTTTGCTTTCACCGACTTGAGCTGTGAAGTATTCTGCAATCAAGGCATCATAAGCCGCTGTATGGCGGAATACTTTTTCGCTGCCAAACGTTGGCGAGTTTCGTAACTTGTTTCGCCGTTGGCTGCCAATTCGTCCAAAACCACAGCATAGTCAGCAGGATCTACCACAACTGTGACGCTAGCGTGGTTCTTCGCTGCCGAACGAAGCATGGATGGACCACCGATATCGATGTTTTCAACGGCATCTGCGTAAGTCACATCTGGTTTAAGGATGGTTTCCTTGAACGGATAAAGGTTGACCACCACAAGGTCAATGAGCTCAATCTTGTTGTCCTTAGCCGCTTCCAAGTGGCTATCCAAGTCACGACGAGCAAGAAGCCCTCCGTGGATATTTGGGTGGAGGGTCTTCACACGACCGTCCATCATTTCTGGGAAACCAGTCACATCGTCGATAGCGATAGTGTCTACCCCAGCATTGTCAAGGGCAACTTTGGTCCCACCTGTTGAGATGATGTCCCAACCGAGTTTTTTGAGTTCTTGGGCAAATTCAACAATGCCCGCTTTGTCTGAAACACTAATTAGTGCGCGTTTAGTCATTTTTCTTCCTTTCCTTGAATCAAGAGGTCTTTACATCAGTTAAACTAGAGACTGACGATTATAGTCTGTCAGCTGATTTCCCCAGTTCTTGTAACAAGTTCCTAACTCAAACTTTACTTTTTTCACTTTCGTAAACACTTCGCAGTTCAGCATCTGTCGCACCAATCAAGGGTCACAAATTCCACTTTTCCATGCGGAGTATCAATGGTATCAGCTAAATCATCAGCAGCAGTCAAGAATCCTGTCAGATTAGACTTCTGCTGAGGCATCAATCCCTACTGTCTGCTTGGTATAAATGTATTCTTCGGGCAAAACCACTTTACCTGTTTGAAAAATATATCTTGCCACATATTGCAGCAAACCACAACCATTTTTTTATTTCTTCTTCGTCATTAGTTTGATTTCTTTAACTTAAAAGTCAATTCAATCCCATAACCACTATATTCAGGATCTTCGCTTTCTTTTGTATATAATTCTGACAAACCGTAGCTAACAAAATGCCAAAAATCTCCTGCATCATAAACACTAATACCATCAAGCGGATCTGGACCCACCTAACATATACTTAATAACCGTTCCATAATGAAGAGGATTTGGCTGATCAGGATATATACGATTAAACTCTGCATCAATGGCTTCCCACCCTGGTGCACTATCATCTGTATTTATCAGATTCAACAATCATGTCTTCATCTTTCAATCGGCTTTTTCTTCGCCAGAAGATTTTCTTCTTAAAAAATCAAACAAACCCATAAATTCTCCTTAGCTGATGGCTTTTATCCCTAGCTACAAAATCATCTCTGATTTCCTTCTTACTTTCTCCCACTCCCAAACTATCCAAGACTTCTGGATAGAGCTTGTACTCTGTTTCGTGGATACGAGTTTCGAAAGTATCAAGGGTATCACCTTCAAGGCGTGGCACACGGACTTGTTTGATAACCTTACCGGTATCAACACCAGAATCCACCCAGTGAATAGTCACACCAGACTGGTCAACACCTGCATTCCAAGCATCCTCAATGCCATGAGCACCTGGAAATTCAGGAAGATAAGCCGGGTGGATATTTATGATACGACCTTCATAAGCTGCCAGCAAGGTTGGGCCAACGATTTTCATATAACCCGCCAAGCAAACCAAATCAATCTGGTGTTCATCCAAGAGTTTGACGATAGCTTCTTCATAAGCCGTTTTATTGTCAAATTCCTTGAGCTCAAAGGCATGGCTAGTCACACCAAGATTCTTGGCACGTTCTAAGACATAGGCATCACGGTGATCTGAAAAAACAAATTCTACTGGAAATTGTTCCGCAATCACCTGAAAGTTTGAGCCGTTGCCAGAGGCAAAAACAGCAATCTTCATATTCGATACAAAGGGACGTTTCGGCTAGCCGAACAGTTTCGTAGAAAAATAGGAAATCATTTTGTGTGCAAGCACCCAGCAATGATTTCTCTTTTTTCCTAGAAAATGAGTCCCGTGTTCAGTTAGGCTTGCTAACTAAACACTCCTTTCTACAATTTCTCCGTATAAAATGGTGATTTCACCATTATTTTATCACCACACTTGCGCCATCTTTCTTCACAATACGACCAATTTCATAAACAGGTTCGTCAAGAAGTTCTTTGACACGTTCAACATTTTCTGGTTTAACCGCAAGCATGAGACCAATACCCATGTTGAAGATTTCAAACATTTCTTCATGTTTGATTTCACCATATTTTTCAAGGGCTTTAAAAATTGGAAGAACTGGCACTTTGCTTTCATCAATTTCAGCAGCCAAGTCATCTGAGAACATACGTGGTACATTTTCGATGAAACCACCACCTGTGATGTGGGCAATACCGTTAACCAATTCTTCTTTGATGAGTGGCAAAGCTGCTTTGACGTAGATACGAGTTGGTTCAAGAAGAACGTCTTTAAGTTTTTTGCCTTCAAGCTCTGGGAGAACTTCTTCCCCTGTGTAATTAGCAAATACACGACGCACGAGTGAGTAACCGTTGGAGTGGATACCGCTTGAAGCAAGTCCAAGAAGCACGTCACCTTCAGCTACTTTTGAGCCGTCGATGATTTGAGATTTTTCTGCGATACCTACCGCGAAACCTGCCAAATCATAGTCGTCTTCACCATACATACCAGGCATTTCAGCAGTTTCACCACCAATAAGGGCTGCACCAGCTTGCACACAACCTTCAGCAACACCAGCAACGACCTGCTCCAATTTAGCTGGTTCATTTTTACCAGTTGCTACGTAGTCAAGGAAGTAAAGGGGCTCAGCACCTGCGGCGATGATATCGTTAACACACATAGCAACACAGTCTTGACCGATAGTATCGTGTTTGTCGTACTTAATAGCAAGCATGAGTTTAGTACCGACACCATCTGTACCTGAGATCAAAACAGGCTCTTTAACACCTGTTTTTGAAAGGTCGAACATACCACCGAAGCCACCGAGAGCTCCCATGACACCTGCACGCTCTGTACGGGCAACGTGTTTTTTGATACGTTCAACAACTTCATAACCTGCTTCAACATCCACACCCGATTGAGCGTAAGCATTTTTTTATTTGTCATTTTATTTATTCCTTTTCTTTTTTCGAGAAAGAGTGCGACGTATTTTTAGATGAACCATCTTTTTATCTAAAAATACTAGTCAGGTCTCTAGCTTTGACCCCATAGGGCAAAGTGTCTACTGACAAATGCTTTAGCTTTTAGTCAGTAGTGAGACGTGAAGCGTAAGCATTTTTAGACATAATTTTTTCCTCTTTTTTCTTCTGCACTGCTCTTAATAGAAAGAAGTGTGTTCTTTCAAACTTTCCAAATAGCGTTCTTCGTAGTCATACAATGGTGTTGGATATTTACCATCAAAGTAAGCCACACAAAGGCCACCGTTTGGTGCATCTGTGTCAATTCCAATAGAATCAATCAAGCCATCAATGGACAAGTAAGTCAAGCTATCCGCACCAATGATTTCGCGTGTTTCCTCAACCGTATGATTGGCGGCGATCAATTCCTTACGTGTTTGAATATCGATACCGTAGAAACATGGGTAGGCAAGGGCTGGGCTACCGATTGCTACGTGGACCTCTGTTGCTCCTGCTTCTTTTAGCAAATTAACGATACGACGTGATGTTGTCCCACGTACAATAGAGTCGTCAATCATAACCACACGTTTTCCTTTCACAACACCTGATACGGCAGAGAGCTTCATACGAACTCCTTGCTCACGCAATTCTTGTGTTGGTTGGATAAAGGTACGTTGAGTGTATTGGTTTTTAATCAAACCCATTTCATTTGGCAAGCCTGATTCTTCCGCAAATCCCATGGCTGCGCTAAGTGATGAATTAGGCACACCAACGACTATATCTGCTTCATGTTTGAATTCACGTGCCAATTGAGCCCCCATACGTTTACGAGCTGTATGGACATTGACCCCTTGGATATTTGAATCAGGACGGGCAAAGTAGATATACTCCATCGAACAAACAGCCAATTGCGTATCCGTTGTATAGTTATCGTAAGTGATGCCATTATCATCGATGATAACAACCTCACCTGGATTTACATCCCGAATCCATTCTGCACCAACACCCTCAAAGGCACATGTTTCAGATGAAACCACGATAGCATCATTGCTCATCTTACCAAGAGAAAGGGGACGGAAGCCATTTGGATCCAAAGCTGCAATAAGCTTGTCCTCAATCATAAGAAGATAAGCAAATCCACCTTTAACAGTGCTCAGAGCTTCTTTTACTTTACCCATGAATGATGGGTTGTGGCTACGACGAATCAAGTGAGCTAAGATTTCTGAGTCAGAAGTTGAGTTTAAGATAGCTCCATTTTTCTCCAACTCATGTCTTAGTGACTCTGCATTAGTCAAATTCCCATTATGAGCAAGACCAAGCTGTCCATCGTGAAACTTAAACATGAATGGTTGAATATTGTCTACAGAAGCTTCACCAGCAGTCGCATAACGAACATGACCGATAGCAGCCGTTCCAGTTAGCTTATCCAAGTTGGCTGGATCACGGAAAACTTCTGAGAGAAGCCCCATATCACGATGACGCTTCAATTGACCCGCATCATTTGAGAGAATTCCTGCTCCCTCTTGACCACGGTGTTGGAGACTGTGAAGTCCGAAATAAGTTAATTTGGCAGCATCCGGGTGACCCCAGATACCAAAAACACCACATTCTTCATTAAGAGATTTAACTTCGTATGTCATTTTTTATACCTTTTATTTATTTTTATATTATAGCCCACTCTTCTAAAAGAAAATTAGGAATTTCGTCTGGCTCGACTCTCTTATAACTATCAACTCCTACATACTGACCCAAATTAGGTTTACCGAAAAGTTCTTGACTAAGTAACACAAGCTTATCATTTGTTCTAATTTTTTCTTTAATTTTCGGGCTAAAGTAATAGTTTTTCAGTATAGGCAAATATTAAATAATTAAGAAAAATCCAGTTTCTTCAATCGAGCGCTACTATTAAATTGACTTTTTAGAGATTTATATTTCCTATCCCTTTTTATGATAAAAAAAGCTAGCACCGTTGTCTTTTTCTTTTTAATGGTAAAAATAGCTAGATGCAACTTCTGAATACGATTATTTTTTTGAATGGTTATTCGTATCATTCACTGGATATCCATACATATCTCTAATCAAAGTTAATGATCCTTGAAACGCAATTGGTGTCTTATAGGGGAGCACCTCATGAAAAAAATAATTTGATATGCTCCTTTAAGATTGTCTTCAATAGCAGTTTTATGGAGTAAAAATTTCATTTTGAAAATCTTCAATATCATAATCAAAAAGAATTGTGAAAATCCTTTTATTTTTTTTGAGATGTATTCTCTAATGTTTTTATTAGAAATCTCCGGTATCCTTATGTATAAAGCTTTCTTAATCGTATTATCAGACATTGATTTTTCAAAAAAATATTTTTCCTCTCTTCTTCTAACTAATTCCAAAAGGAAATTTTTCAACGCAAGTTGTGATAACATTTTATCGCTAGGATAAGACATGAGATTCATTTCATTTTCATATTCCTGAAAATAAAATGAATCGCATTTACGACAGATAATTTGTATTGTTCCCGAATTACTCACTCCCTTATCATTATCTGACAGATCGCTCCCTATTAAATAACCTGCTTGAGTCAACTTACCAGTCTCAGAAATATTTTTTAACGATAACCGTGGAATGGTGTGAGAGTTACAAAAACTTGTAGTATCTTTATCACAAAGCAAACACTTTCTTGGCTTTAATTCCTCCTTCATTACTTTCATCTCTCTAGATAATATTTTTTTCAATTGAATCTTTTTTTCAACATCAGGTATATCAATTAATTTATTCAAATACTTCACAAGCCTTCTTTTACTTCTCAAAACACACCAATCGTCCTAGTCACTCCAGTCCTATTTTCCAGTAAAGTATTTAACCGCTGACGCAAAGAGGTGTTGGTCTTTATTTCCTGGAATATTTTGGAAGAGACCGTCTTCAAAACGTTCTGAGTGACCCATCTTACCAATAATTTGACCGTTCTTACTTGTGATACCTTCGATAGCATTTACAGATCCGTTAGGATTGTATTTAGAATCCATGCTTGGTTTACCTTCAAAGTCAACATATTGGGTAAAGATTTGACCATTGTCACGAAGCTCTGCGAATTCCTCAGCTGTCACGACAAATTTACCTTCACCGTGTGATACTGGGATGGCATGGATGTCACCAACTTTTACTCCAGCAAGCCATGGTGAGTTCGTGTTGGCAATACGTGTTTCAACCATCTTAGCCACGTGTTGGTTGGCATCATTGTAGAAGAGGGTTGGACTAGTGCTGCTTGCATCTTCAAAGTTACCGTATGGAAGAAGACCTGATTTAACAAGGGCTTGGAATCCGTTACAGATACCAATAATCAAACCACCACGTTCGATGAAGCTATCAATGGCTGCACGTACTTTTTCATTGAGCAAGATGTTAACGATAAATTTAGCTGATCCATCTGGTTCATCCGCTGCTGAGAAGCCACCTGCAAAGAAGATAATGTTAGCTTTTTCGATATTGTCAACCATGGTGTCAACAGACTTGACAATAGCTTCCTCATTAAGTGTTACAAATGGTACCAAGTTAACTTTTGCACCTTCTTTTTCAAAGGCCTTAGCTGAATCGTACTCAGAGTTAGTACCTGGGAATACTGGGATGTAAACCACTGGTATCTCAACTGTTTCTTTAGCTTTGATCACAGCATCTGATGCCACAGCTGGTACTTCTTCCAACTCAGTTGCTTGTGCAAATTCCGTTGGGTAAACCTCTTCCAATTTACCTTGGAAGGCACTGTCAAGTTTGTGTCCATCAAGCGTTACACCATTGACAGTAAGTGTAAAGTCAGCTGCTGTTTGTCCAATCTTGGCAACACCTGAAATCTCTTCCGGAGATGTGAAGACGAATCCACCCAATTGAGCTGTCAAGGCAGTCTCAAGATTTTCAAGGGTTACAGTGGCACCAATATGGTTACCAAATGTTGCAAGGGCAAGAGCTTCAACCACACCACCATATTTGACAGCTGATGCAGATCTGACTTTATAGTCAGCTTGGATGGCTTCAAACTTAGCAAAGTTAGACTTGATAAGATCGAAGTCAATTTCTTGTGCCAAAGCTTGACCAGGAATGTAGTAAATATTTTCACCAGTAGCTTTGAATTCTGGAGAAAGAACCTTACGGCTATCTGCAGTTGTTACCCCAAAAGCAACCAAGGTTGGTGGTACTGTCAATTCTTCAAAGGTACCAGACATAGAGTCTTTACCACCGATAGATGGCAAACCAAGTTGAATCTGAGCTTCGATTGATCCAAGGAGAGCTGATACTGGTTGACCAAAACGCTCTGCTTGTTTATCCATACGCTCGAAATATTCTTGATAAGAGAAACGAGCCTTAGACCAATTTGCACCAGCAGCAACCAAACGAGCTGTTGCTTCGATTACTGCATAGGCAGCGCCATGATATGGAGACCATTCTGCTACATAAGGGTTGAATCCTTGCGCCATAACAGAAGCAGTTGTTGTAACGCCATGTTGGACTGGCAATTTCTGTACAGAAGCTTCCGTTGGTGTGATTTGGTAGCGACCACCGAGTGGATGATTGACTGTTGAACGACCAACTGAACTATCAAAGATGGTTTGTAAACCTTTTTGACTGGCATGGTTAAGGTCAGCCAAGACTTCAAGAGTATCAGCTTCAAGGGTTTCAGCAGATGTTTGACGTTCTTCTGGAAGCTTGACATCCTTGTCAACCACCTTAGCATCTACAACCACACGTACACCGTTTGTATCAAGGAAACGACGTTCCAAATCAACGATTGTTTCACCATTCCAGTGCATGACAAGATTTGGTTTTTCAGTTACTGTCGCAACGACAACAGCATCAATATTTTCTTTATTACATTCAGCAACGAAGGCATCTACATCTTCTGGACGAACCACTACAGCCATACGTTCCTGAGATTCCGAGATGGCAATTTCTGTACCGTTCAAGCCTTGGTATTTCAATGGCACTTTGTCTAGATCAATTTCAAGACCATCTGCCAATTCACCAATAGCCACACATACACCACCAGCACCAAAGTCATTTGATTTCTTGATAAGACGTGTCACATCCCCATTACGGAAAAGACGTTGAATCTTACGTTCTTCGATGGCATTCCCTTTTTGAACTTCAGCACCAGCTGTTTCAACAGATTCAACCGTTTGAACTTTAGAAGAACCTGTCGCACCACCGACACCGTCACGTCCAGTCTTACCACCAAGCAAGATAATCACATCACCTGCTTCAGGTTTTTCACGGACAACATTTTCTTTAGGAGCCGCACCGACAACTGCACCTAGCTCCATACGCTTAGCAACGAAACCTGGGTGGAAGTATTCACGAACATAAGTTGTTGCCAAACCAATTTGGTTACCGTATGAAGAATAACCGTGTGCCGCTGTTTTAGAAATCACTTGTTGTGGCAATTTACCAGCACGAGTTTCAGCAATTGGTGTTGTAATATCACCAGCACCTGAGATACGCATAGCTTGGTAAACGTATGAACGACCTGACAATGGGTCACGAATGGCACCACCGATACAAGTAGCCGCTCCACCAAATGGTTCGATTTCAGTTGGGTGGTTGTGGGTTTCATTCTTGAACATGAGAAGCCATGGTTCTTTCACACCATTGACATCCACTTCAATTTCAACTGAGCAGGCATTAATTTCATCAGACACTTCCATATCATCCAAACGACCATTAGCACGCTCATAACGACCAAAAATAGTCGCCATATCCATCAAGGTTTGAGGTTTTTCTGTACGTCCCAACTCATCACGCATGGCAATATACTTGTCATAAGTCGCTTGCAATTGTTTTTCAAATTTAGAAGCTGAGAAGTCGATGTTTTTCAACTCAGTTTCGAAAGTCGTGTGACGACAGTGGTCAGACCAGTAAGTATCCAAAACCTTCAACTCAGTCTCAGTTGGTACACGTCCAATGGATTTGAAGTAATCTTGAATGAAGAGAAGGTCATCCACTTCCATTGCCAATCCTTGCTCAGCCTTATACTTAGCAAAATCTTCTGCCGTATAAGTTTCAAAGAAATCCAAGCTTGGAATGGTCTTGTCAGACTCAGAGAAATCCTGTTTAGCAATGCCAACAGTGATATCTTTGAAACGAGAATCCACTGGGTTCAAAAGGTAGTTTTTGACAGCTTCCAACTCATTCGCATCAATATCCTTGTTAACCAAGTACAATTGCGCTGTGTTCACTGTTACGTCATTTGAACTACCAAGCAACAGCAAAGCTTCTTGTGAAGATGCCGCACGTTGGTCAAATTGACCGGGCAAACTTTCGATAGCAAAGAAAGCATACTTCTCAAGATCAGCCTTAACCGCAGCCTCGTCCAAAACAGTATCAGTCACTTGCTCAGAGAAGATGTGTTTTTCCGCACGCGCAAACAAGTCCTCTGCCAAATTAAAGACATCGTAAACCTGAACAATACGAAGATCATTCAAAGTTTTCAACTGAAGATTATGCTTTAATTCTTTTACTAAAGACTGAGATTTCACACGAAAATCAGCTTTTTTCTCAACGAAAATACGTTTATCCATTTTATTTCCTTTATCTATTTCTACTTAAAGATTGTAGTGAAGACCAAGTATTCTATTTGTAAAAGGCTACTTCAATCCTTGCAATTTTTCCAATACAACTTCATAAACATCTGTCAAGCTACCAAGATCACGACGGAAAACATCCTTGTCCATATGGTGCCCTTCAGCATCCCAAAGGCGGCAGTTATCTGGTGAGAATTCATCTGCCAAGATAATCTTGCCATCCTTATCAAAACCAAATTCCAATTTAAAGTCAATCAAGCGAAGACCAATTTGTGCAAACCAATCTTTTAGTAATTCATTGATACGACGCGTTTCTTCCTTGATATAAGCAATTTGTTCATCATTGGCAATATCCAAGAACTTCACATGCTCATCATTGATGAATGGGTCATCCAAATCATCGTTCTTGTAGTAAAATTCAACGATTGGAGTTTTCAAGTCCAAACCTTCTTCAACGCCAAAACGTTTTAGAGAAAAGAACCCGCAGTCACATTACGAAGAACAACCTCCAAAGGAATGATAGTAACTTTCTTGTTAAGTTGTTCGGTATCAGAAATACGTTCGATAAAGTGAGTAGCTACACCCGCAGCATTCAATTTTTTTCAAAAAAATAAGAGACGAAATCTGATTATTTAGCACACCTTTTTCCTTTAATAGTCTCCTTTACGAGCACCATTAAGCATGGTTGCCTGGTCCTTATAGACCGACTTAATCACATTTTCGTCTTCTGTACTATAAATATCTTTAGCTTTTCCCGTATAAATAAGTTTGCTGGACATTTTCTTGTTCGCCTTTCGTATTACTTGAGCACATTCTACCATAAAAACCCTAAAATTACAAGAATTTAACCGAATGAATAACAGACGAACTCGAAAATCATAAAGAAAAACTGCAAGAAGAATCTTTCTCACAGTTTTAAAAATCATTTAACTCTAAAAACACGAACATTACTCTTTGTTCAAAAATTGATCCAAAATAATAACGTAGATAACTTTTTCCTGCCCGTAATCATCTGTAGGCGACCTTCCACCCCTGTACCGAAGTTTTTCAGCCTGCTCCGAAGTTAGATTAGTCTCCGCCTCAATTTTAAAGAAATTTCCTTGTTCAGTCTTTGTAGCTGTCGCATCAATACTTGTAATCAGTGGAATCCAGGAAAATTTGATTCTTGGCATCATGAGTCGTAGTATAGCGAACAGAATCACCGACCTTAATCCTTGCTACATCCTTTGAGCTAAGATAAGCTGTTAGTTTGGCTTTCCCTTCTTTTTCAAGGATGGGTAGAGTTGAGCTAGCAAGGTTCCTTCTGCAACCATGGTAGAATCACTGGTTTCAGGATTAAGGTGAATCACCCCATCCTCACTTGCTGTAATTTTCCCCTTGTCCAGCAGACCTCCTTGAACTTTCTTACCAGACTCTGCCTCCAATATTTTTCTGGTCTAGAAGGGTCAATTCCTGACCAACCTTTGCCAAGTGTTGGGATTTGAGAGACTCCAATTGACTGCTTAAGCCTGACGCATAGGCTTGCTGGGTACCTGAACCTGCATACTGAACACGGTAAGTAGCAAGACTAGATTCTAACTGAGAAAGCTGTGCTTCAACCTGCGCAACTGCCTGGGATTTAGCTTGCGAATTTTCCTCACCCTGAGACTTGTAGGACTGGTAGAGAGAGTAGGCTAGATTCTGACTGGCCAAGGAAGCACCTGTTTCAATAGCTGACTTAGCTGTCTGGTAATCGCGAATTTTAGCCTCTGTTTGGCTGATGAGATTGCCGATTTCGGCTTGGGTTTGGCTAGCTGCTGCATTCTGAGATGCGATGGTCTCATTTTGTTGCGATGTACTAGCCCTAAGACTAGCCGCTTGGCTGAGGTAGTCGCGAAAGGTGGCTTGGTAGCCAAACTTATCCTCCTCTGGAAAGTGGTTCTCCCCTTCTTGCAGGCTCTTCTGCAAATACTCCAATTGCTTTTTTTGATCCTAAGCATGTCCAACTGACTGGCATAAGACTCCGCTTGGACACCCTCTGCCCCTTCCTGATATTGAACCAACAGTTCTCCCTTTTTAACCAGCTTATTTTCTTCCAAATGATTGACAAGAATGCGATTGCTGCTAGTTGACTGAATATTAGCAAGAATACGACTAGGTTCGATAGTCGCTCTAGTGGATAAACTCATCTCCTTCTCTGCAAGAGTTGCAAAGCCAAACAAGAACACGAGCAGAAGGGACATGGGTACAATCACCCGACTGGAAAAAAATTATGATAACGACGGTTTATAAAACTCCGCACTTTCTAAAAATTCTGGTTTCATCCTCTCCTCTTTCTAGCTATTCACCAAATGGGCGTAAAATCCACCCTGAGCCAACAAATCTGCATGGGTTCCTTCTTCGACAATCTTGCCCTGATCCAAAGACGACAACCTTCTCTGTCCGCTCAGCAATGGTCAAGCGATGGGCGATGAAAATCAAGGTCTTGTCTAAAGCCATAAGATTATCGACAATTCGCTTCTCTGTCAGAATATCCAAACTACTAGTTGCCTCATCCAAAATCAAGACCGGCGCATCTGTCAAGAGTGCACGCGCCAGAGCGATTCTCTGACGTTGACCACCTGAAATTCCTGCCCCATCCGAAGTCAATTCTGTCTGGTAATTCAGGGGCATGCGCTCAATGTCCTCCCGAATCTCTGCCAATTCGACCGCCCGTAAGATATCCTCCTGAGTCGTCCCTTCCTTGGCTCCAAGGAGAAGATTCTCCAAAATCGTTCCGTTAAAGACATAGGGCTGTTGAGGCAGATAGTTGATATACTGACGCAGGGCTTTTTTATCAATCTGATTGAGATTGACACCACCCAGACTAATCTCTCCCTGACTTGGGTCGTAAAAATTAACCATCATCTTGGCCAAAGTCGTCTTACCTGACCCTGAAATCCCCACAAAAGCCACCTTAGACCCTTGGGGAACGGTTAAATTGATATCCGACAAGACGTCTCGACCATAGCCATACTTGTAGGAAACCTGCTTGAAGGTCATCTCTCCCTTCATAAAGCTCAGATCCTCAACTGTTTTCTTCTCCTCAAACTCAGAAGCTACCAGATAAACCTCATTCAGACGGTTATTGGCAACCTGCGCTGTCTGAAGCTTGGTTTGCAGATTGATGATATTTTCCAAAGGATTGGTAAAGTAAACAAGCAAGGTATTATAGGTAATCAACTGCCCTCAAACTCATCTTTGCCATCCATGACCAGAACAGCTCCCATCCAGAGAATGCCGACATTGAGCAAGAGATGGGCAACCTTTTTCAGAGCCTTTTGCTGACTCTCTGCTCGACTATAGGTAAAGGATTTTTTCAGATAATCTACAAATTCCTTGTCAATTTTTTGGTAACGCTGACTTTCACTGGTCAAAGACTTGATAGTCTCAATACCGTTGATGTCCTCAATGATAGAAGAAGACAGAACCGCATTGGCTTCCATGGTATCCCGATTCATCTTTTCAAACGGCTTCATAAAGGCAAAGATAATCACTGTATAGATAGGAAGCGCCAATAAAGTCATGAAAAAGAGATTGGTATTTTGTGAAAATAAAACAAGAGAAATAATGACAACCGTTGACACATCTAGGAAAATCGAAAGGATGGTCGAAGCCAGCGCATCGATAATACTGTTAGCATCCGTGAAACGAGACACGATTTCCCCTGTCCGACGTGTCGCAAAAAAGGACATAGGAAGGTGAAAAACATGCTTGATATAGGATAAAATCACGTCAATCGACAGGCGTTGCCCCAAAACAAGCAAGAGATACTCCTGAGCATAAGACAAGATCTGCTGGAGAATATAGACGATGACCAGCCCAATAGAAATAATCCCCAACGTCGAACGCATCTGATCTGGCACATAGGTATCAATGATAGACTGCAGATAATAAGAACCCACAATATTAATCAAGGTTACCAAGAGTGTCGCCAAAACGATATTAGCAATCAAGCCACGCTGCTTCACTAATATAGGGATAAAAGAGAGCAGACCATTCTTTTGATCCTTATGAGGCTTGTAGTCTGGACTAGGTGCCATAAAAAGAGTCACTCCTGTCCATTCTTCCGCAAAACGCTCACGTGGCAGTTTGGTCAATTTCACCCCAGGATCTGGGTCGGCAATATGAATGCTGTCCTTGTCCTGCCCAGTCACCACATAGTAGTGGAGCAATTTTCCTTCCTTAAGCACATGGGCAACAAAAAGGAAAAAGTCAAATCTGGCAAGTCAAAAAAGCGTCATATCCGCCTTAATTGCTCGCGTCTCAAAACCAATCTCCTCTGCCACCTTGACCAAGCCCAAAGCCGTCGTCCCATCCATGGTCGTCTTTGCCAATTCTCGTAAGTGAGCCAAAGAATAATAGCTACCATAGTAGCCAAAAACCATAACTAATGAAGCTACACCACAGTCCATCTGATCCACCTGAGGACGATAGTGACGTTTCCCAAATTTCATATTCATCTCCTTTTCCTAACAATCTCCAAAGAAAACTTTGTAAGATTATTTTATCCAAACAAAAGAAGCAAAAAGAAAAATTATTTCTAAAAAACAATATCCGCACCTGAACAGCACTTTTCCTAAATAAAAAATAGGCAGAACAAACGTCCTACCTAGAAAATATAATGATTAATATTTCTTACCTTTTTCCAATTTTTACGATTTGCCACAAATTTTTAAAATTAACGTCTACTTCCCAGATGACGCCCATACATATAGGTAACGACTCCTAAACACCCCATGCTACCGCTGCTAGAAGTAGTAACAACGATGCCTCCTTCAGTAACAGACAAATCTGCATCTGTCATGATTTCAAATTTTTCATCCAGTTTTTCATATTCCACCTACTCCTTTTTTACATTATACTAGCTAATCCAATAGCTACCCCAACCAAAAATCCTACAATTCCTGAAGCTGATATGACAATCGCTACAAATTCTTCTGAAAACATTCATTTTTTTCTCCATTCTTTTTAGTTCTTATTCCATTAATAACAACTAAAATATGATTATTCAATAGCATTTGTCACATACTAATAATAGTTCTCTTTAAACCCTGTCTTTACCTGAATCCAAATAACTCATCATCAAAATTAGCATTGGAACAAATAATTCTGTTTGGAAATATTTTTCAACATTAAAGGTGATTACATTTAAATCCCCCAACACGCAAAAATACTCCAAAAATAATTAAAAATGCTCCCATTACATTTTTAGATTTTTCATACAAGTCCACTTTTATCCAAATTTACGTTTTAAATCTTGACCAATTAATCGACCATCAAGGAAAATTGCCACTCCTGCACCAACCGTGGCTAAGGTAATTGATCCACCTTCTGTATTCATCAATTCTTCTTCGTCAATTCTGTCCATTTATTTAAATTCATTTTTCTCTCCTTATTATTACATAAAATAGCCCTCAAGCAATACCACCAATTAGTAAGACACCTCCTACAACCACAGCAGTAACCGACCCCCATCCACTTCCATCAGCTCTTCTTCCGTAAGAGCTGCAAAGTTCTGTTCCATTTTATCAAAGTTTGTCATTTTGTTTTCTCCTTTATTTTTATAGTTTTTGTTTGTGATTGTTAACCTTTAAACCATTTTAAAAAGCCAAATTGGATAAATAACTGAAATAATCATTCCTAATCTCCTTCCTTTTCTTCTCACTTATCTATTCGATAATCAATTTTAAAAATAAATAGCTAAATCAAATTTATTTTAAAAACCACTTAATTAACCATGGATACATGATTAGCATAAACATGAAACAATCTCCTTCCTTGTCTTCTCACTTATCTATTCAGAAATCATTTTAAAATAAAAACTAAGTCAAATTTATTTTAAAAACCACTTGATCAACCACGGATAAAAGACCTGTCACATACATCAGTAATCCTCCTTTTTGTTCTCATCTTTTTATTCGTAAACTCAACTGTAAAAATTTCAACATTTTATCTGTTTTTCGAGAAACAAAAACAACATGACTTGCATGTTGCTTTTATATTAGATTTTTATCTTTAATGACCTTTAATACATCTGCCACACTTTGGAGTTGGTCAATTTCCTCATCGCTGATTTCGATATTAAATTCATCCTCCAGCGTCAAGATAAACTCCATCAAATCAACTGAGTCAGCATCCAAATCATCCTTCAAACTCAAGGCCTCTGTTACTACAAAGTCTTCACCCTGACGTTCTTGGATAATTGTCACGATGCGGTCAAAAATTTCTTTATCTGTCATATACATTATTCTCCTGAAAAATTCACGCGCAGTTTGAGCAACTACGTCTGTTTCTAGCATGGTACGAATCTGACGAATCGTACTGTACACAGCCTTGGCATCACTTGAGCCATGAGTCTTAACTACTGGTGCCTTAACACCAAACAGAACCGCGCCTCCAACATCTGAATAGTTGAGCTGTTTTTTCAAACCTCTGAGATTATCCTTAAGAAGGAAAGCCCCTAGCTTGGCTCTAAGACCGCCACCTGCAATAGCATTTTTGAGCAAGCCCATGATACCCATAGCAGTACCTTCAATGGATTTGAGCACAGCGTTTCCCGTGAAACCATCTGCCACAACAACATCTGCAATACCCTCCATCAAGTCACGTGCTTCCACATTACCGATAAAGTTCAAACTCTCATCAGCTGCTAGCAAGTCATACGTTTCCTTGCGGAGTGGATCCCCCTTGCTGCTCTCTGTCCCGTTATTAAGCAAACCAACTCGTGGTTTTGCAATTCCACGAACATTTTTGGCATAGAAAGATCCTAGAATGGCGTATTGATGTAAGTGATGGGCTGTATTTTCTGCATTAGCACCGAGATCTAGCATATCAAAACCTTTCCCATCAACTGTTGGTAAGGTTGACATAAGCCCAGGTCGATCGATATTCTTGATACGACCTACGATGAAAAATCCGGCCTGCAAGCAAAGGCACCTGTATTTCCCCAGCAGAGAGCACGGCATCCGCCTCCCCATCTTTGACAGCCTTAGCCGCCAAGACCATGCTGGCATTTTTCTTCTTGCGGATAGCTTTTGTAGGCTCATCATCAGAATTTATTTTTTCATCTGTATGGATAATGCTGATGCGATCTGTAGCTGTTAGATATTGCTTAATTTTACTTTCATCTCCGTAAAGTTGAATCTCAATATCTGAAAAGTCAGCAAGGGCTTGATTGACTCCCTCTACAATAGCTTGAGGTGCATAATCGCCACCCATTGCATCTACTGCGATTTTTCATTTGTCTTCCTCTTTTTAGTAATTGTCCCCAATCGGCTAGGGAATCAATAAATTTCTTTGATTTTAGGTGAATCCCAACATACTCTTCGTAAATCTGGTCCATAAACTTGCGCAAGTCTTGCTTAATTTCTGACTTGAGCGAAATAGTCTCCAGAGTATCAAAATCAATGGCTTTGAAATTGATTGAGAAGATAAGGGAATATTGGGATTCAGATGACATCGTTTCTCATCCTCATGATAATGCTCTGGGCAAAGACAGCCACTATATTTGAAGGAAAAGTCAAAGGCCTGACCCACACGATGACAAAATGTACATTCATTAAAATTGAGGCTGATCCCAAAACCGTGTCAAAAATCTGAATTTCAAAAATATTGGTCAAGACCTGATAATCTAAGCCCTCTTCCATCAGCTCTAATGTCTTCTGCAAAAAAGCAAATAAGGGAGCGTCCTGCTGATTATCCTGCAAACTCGCATCAGCCAAGGCTGCCACATAAGTCGCATAAGCCATGGTAAAGAGATCACTATTGATCCCTGGAAAGGTCATTTCACCTCATGATAATCTTCTATATAACTGAGACCATCATCATTAACCTTTAGAAGAAAATGGGCTAAGACTAAAGGTTGAATGACAGGGGCTAATTTGGATTGGCCGGCGTGTTTGACAAAAAACATGCGCTTGCCTGCCTGTTCTGTAAAGATTTTAACAAGCTTATCATCCTCTCGAAAGTTTCGATTGTAAAGTACTAGACCCTGACTCGTAATCGATTGAATCATGCTTCTCTCATGTACTCCTCAAGTCGTTTCATAGCCTCTCTTATGGTTTCCATGCTAGCTGCATAAGATAGGCGAACATAGCCTTCTCCATACTGACCGAATGCAGCACCAGGAATGAAGGCGACAGCCTTTTTCTGGGCAAAATCTTTCAGAAAAGCAAAGGAATCTTGATTATAGCCTGCTGGAATCTTAGCAAAGATATAAAAAGCACCGTCTGGCTTGATGATTTCAAAACCAAGGTCAGTCATCTTCTCAATAATGTAGTCCCGACGTTGGATATATTCCTTCTTCATAGGTTCCGCATCATTCTTACCAGCTATCAAAGCTTCTACCGCAGCATGTTGAGCCATGGTGTTTGCGGCAGTGACCAAGTACTGGTGACTCTTGATTAACTGGGCCGTAAAGTTTGCTGGTGCAAAGATAAAACCTAAACGCCAACCAGTCATGGCATGTGATTTAGATAGACCGTTAATGATAATGGCCTGATCTCTCAACATGTTCCCAAGAGAAATGATTTTCCCTGTATAAGTTAATTCTGAGTAGACCTCATCACAGACAACGAAAACCTCATACTTACGTAAAACGTCTGCCAAGGCTTCCAACTGTTCGCGACTATAGGTAATTCCTGTTGGGTTAGCTGGATAGTTGAGAATAACTGCCTTGAGCTTGTCACCCTGCTCCAGAATTGCCTTCTCCAGCATTTCAGGAGTCAAGACAAAACCATTTTCAGTCGTATCAATCTCGACAATCTCTGCGCCAACTAGATTGACAATTGGTTCATAACCAGGATAGGCAGGAGCTGGCAAGAGAACCTTGTCACCCTCTTCTAAAATAGCTGTCAAAGTAGCTGATAGAGCCTCTGTCGCACCAATTGTGACCAATATTTCATTTTCAGGATTATAGTCAAGCTGGTATTTTTCTCTTACAAAATCACTAGCTGCCTGGCGTAAGGTCATCAAACCACTCATCCCTGTATAGTAGGATTGGTTTTTGGTCAATGGCTCGCTTAGCTGCCTCCTTGACATGGTCTGGCGTTGTAAAAGTCAGGCTCTCCCAATGTCAGACGTAGAACCCCAGGAATCTCAGAAATAGCCTGGTCAAACTGACGAATCAAGGAAACTTGAATCTTATCTAATTGTTTATTAAAGCGCTTGGTTAAGTCCATAGATACCCTCCTTGCTTAAAGGACATATGTCTATTATACTACAAAAAGCCCCTCTGACCGCAAAAATACATTATAGAATAAAGGCTAGCATAACAAATTGAAGTATGTTCATTTAAATTCATTACAACACTATGTTTTTAGAATACTCAATGAAAATCTCATGAGACTAGGAATCGAGGTGAAAGCATAACTAAAGTTAGGCAAGCCGAATATGACAACGTATTAGGAGATTTTCGACAGTATTGAGTTTTTTGCTAATCTTCGTTACAGTTATTCTAGCACCATTATTGATTACTATTATCGGTAATGTCATTTCTGAGTGGATAGTCGAAAGTGGTTAGATAAGCGCGACAAAAATATAACCCGGAGTTTAGTTTTTAATGTAACTGGACAAACAGAAATACCAGAGGTGGAGCTCTAGTATTTCTGTTTTTACAAGACTTCGTTACAGTTCTTGTACAGCCATTATCACATAATTAGAGAAACTTGTCAAATAATTATTAAACTCCACTTTCTATTTTACTTTTCCTATTTACAGGTCTATAATGTAAGCAGATTCTATTTGGAGGTTTTTATGTCATTTCTATCAAAAAATGGGGACAGGACTTTTAGCCTGTATTATCATTTCCATCATCTCTTGGGACCTTAGGGAGCTTCTTGCCTGTTGTTGAGGCACCTGTTTTTGCCATATTTATCGGCATGATTCTCCATCTCTTTCTCTCGCCCTATAAACAACTCGATGCTGGATTGACCTTTTTAGTTCCAGAAATTGCTTCAATATGCCGTTATCTTGCTTGGTTTTGGACTCAATATCTCTCAAGTTTTTGCAGTAGGAAAAATCTTCCTTCCTGTCATCCTATCTACCATTTCTATAGCCTTTGATTGTAGCTTATCTTTTTCCAACGATTTTTGATTTAGATACAAAGCTAGCTACCTTGATCGGTGTTGGTTCTTCTATCTGTGGCGGTTCTGCCATTGCAGCGACTGCTCCTGTCATCCATGCCAAGGAAAAAGAAGTTGCTCAAGCCATTTCCGTTATCTTTTTCTTCAATGTCTTAGCAGCGCTTATTTTCCCAACCCTAGGACCTTGGCTTCACCTATCAAACGAGGGCTTTTCTCTCTTTGCAGGAACTGCGGTCAATGATACTTCCTCTGTAACAGCCACTGCCAGCGCCTGGGATAGTCTTTTACCACACAAATACTCTGAGATCTGCAACCATCGTCAAACTGACACGCACCCTAGCTATTATCCCTATCACTCTCTTTCCTCTCCTATGGCAAAGCCGTCAACAAGGTAACAACCAAGGAGTAAAAGCTTAAAAATCTTCCCTGTTTTCATTCTCTACTTTCATCCTAGCTTCCCTGCTAACGACTACCCTTCACTTCATTCGGTGTCAGCAATAGCTTCTTTTTCACCTCTCAAACAACTATCTAAATTCCTCATCATCATGGCCATGAGCGCTATCGGCCTCAAAACCAATCTCATTGCTATGATTAAGTCCAGTGGTAAATCCATTCTTCTTGGTGCCCTCTGCTGGATTGCCATCATCCTGACTAGTCTCGGTATGCAGACACTCATCGGCATTTTCTAAGACAAGAGGCTGGACAAAAACTCAATTTCAGGAGCAGTCAAGTAAATCTTCCCGACAATAAAAACGCATAGTATCACGGTTTTTCACACCTGATATTATGCGATTTTTTCTTTATAAAAGACTGTTTGCCCAGTATATTTTATTGTTCAAGAATTAAAGCGTGTATGTTCTCTCTTGATGCAACGATTCATCACGATATCATCGCAACCTCCAGAACGCAAGATTTCTTCCGCTTCTAGACTTTCAAGTCCTAGTTGCGCCCAGAAAATCTTAGCATCTGCCTTGAGAAAATCACGTGCTACATCAGGCAGAAATTCACTACGACGATAGACATTGACGATATCTACAGGGAAAGGAATCTCAGCTAGACTAGCATAAGCCTTTTCTCCCAAGATTTCCCCACCTGCAGCCTTAGGGTTTACTGGAATGATTTTATAGCCACGAGCCTGCATTTCCTTTGTCACTCGATTGCTCGTTGTTTCTTCACGGTCAGACAAGCCTACTACTGCTAGAGTTTTACTGCTTGCTAGATATTGACGGATCACGCCATCACTTGGATTGATAAATTCTTGAGTCATAAAAATCCTCCTTTTTCATCAGTATAGCATATTTTGAAAGGGTTTGCAGAATTCTGCTACCAAAAAACTCCCAACAAGGCCTATCACTTTGTTAGGAGTTTTGTCTGATCCAACGAATTCTGTTAGATTTTTTTCTCAATACTAAATAATGGAGATAGAGGACGTTTTTCGTGGATACGGATGATAGCATCTGCCAAGAGATGTGCAATAGAGATTTGCTCAATCTTATCAATCAAACGTTCTTCTGGTAGGTAGATAGTATCCAAAACAACTAATTTTTTAATAGCTGATTTCTGGATATTATCCATAGCAGGCCCTGACAGTACTGGGTGCGTACAGCTTGCGTAAACTTCGACAGCTCCAGCTTCAGCCAAAGCATCTGCCGCATGGCAAATAGTTCCAGCTGTATCGATCATATCGTCAATCAAGATACAAGTCTTGCCTTCTACTTTACCAATGATGTTCATCACTTCACTGGTATTCATCTTGTCTACGCTACGACGTTTGTCAATAATAGCAATTGGAGTTTTCAAAAACTCTGCCAATTTACGAGCACGAGTCACCCCACCATGGTCTGGGCTGACAACCACATAGTCAGAACCAACCATGCCACGACGCTCAAAGTAGTCTGCAATCAAAGGAGCACCCATCAAGTGATCGACAGGAATATCAAAGAATCCCTGAATCTGCGCAGCGTGCAAGTCAATCGTCAACAAACGATCCACTCCAGCCACTTCTAGCATATTTGCTACAAGTTTTGAAGTGATTGGCTCACGCGCTCTCGCTTTTCTATCCTGACGTGCATAGCCATAGTAAGGCATAACAACGTTGACAGATTCTGCACTGGCACGTTTCAAAGCATCTACCATAATCAAAATTTCTAGCAGATTGTCATTTACAGGTGAGCTAGTTGATTGTAGGATAAAGACGTGTTTTCCACGGATCGATTCTTCGATATTAACTTGAATTTCTCCATCTGAAAATTGACGTACGGTTGATTTTCCCAACTCTATCCCAATCTCTTGCGCCACACGCTCTGCCAATTCTCTATTTGAAGAAAGGGCAAACAGCTTTAAATCAGAAAAAGACATGATTTCCTCCAGTATTTATGTATCACTTGTGTTTTTTCACAACATTTTTCCAACTACCATTGTAGCGCTTTTTTCTTGATTTTTCAATAAAAAATAAGACAAGAGTAGACATTTATACCCTTGCCTTGTGCTCATTTATATTCCCTATATTCAAGCAAAAATGTGACAACTTAGACATTCTATCTCATGGGAAGATAGGAACTCACAAAGGAAAAGTTAGTATACCTCTCTCATACTACCTGTATCCACATCATAAACTGCACCTGAAATAACGACATCATCTGGAATCAGTGGAGACTCTCAGATAACTGCATATCCTCACGAACACTCTCCTCAACATCTTGAAAAGGGAGAAAAATCTTGACCAGAGACATCAACCCCTAATTCTGTTTTTAAATGTTCTTGAAAACTCTTCGTTTTTGAAATGTCTGAGCACCACAGTCTGTATGATGAAGAACCACAATCTCTTGTTCCCATTTGTTGCTGGGAAATCACGAGTGAGCGAATCATATCATCTGTCACTCGACCGCCCGCATTCCGTAAAAATATGAGGCATCTCCCAAGTAGCTAACCCCAAAGCTTGTGCAACGTGCAGACGTGAGTCCATACAAGTCACAATGGCTACTCTTGTTTTCGGCTTGATTGGCAGATTCAACTGCCCATGCAGGGCAACTATAAGCCTGGTTGGCTTTGCATAAACTGTTTCAAAAATACGACATGACAACACACTTTCTACTTTTAAGATAATTTGAAACACCAAATTATTTATCTTCTATCTTACCATCTTTTTCTTTGTCTTGTCAGTTTTCAACTTTCCATATAAAAAAACTAGAACAGAGACTTCCAGCATCTAGCTTAGGGTCCCTATCCTAGTTTTTTTATTGTTATGATTCTTTTTTTGGATATACTTGTTGAGAGAGCCTGCAAAAGCTCTGAAGATTGAGACTTTGTACGTAGACCTCACCAGTTCCTCGGAAGGTATTCACCACTCCTTCGCCTGTACCAATAGACTGCCAGAAGCCATTTTCTAAGTGGATATGATAGTCCAAAGATTGACTCCAAGCTACCACATGGGCATTGTCGATAGTTATTTCTTGGTTTTGAAGTTCAATTTTCTTAATAGAGCCAAAAGCATTGGCCAAAAAGAGTTCCCTGACCTTGAGTAGTCATTACGAAAAAAGACCACCTTGACCTCCGAAACAGTGCTTTTCCCAATAGATTGGTGCTCCATTGTATAGAAAGCCGTACCCATCAAGAGCCAGAAAAAGCCCCATCATTCAATCGATACTGCTTTTTCACCTAGTTCAAGAGCAATTACTTGCCCAGGAGTATCTGGTGCTAGAGCAAGGTTCCCGTTATCAGACTCTGCTACAGCTTGAGTAATGAAGGTGCTTTCACCAGAAACCATTGAACGTCCTACAGCTTTAACAAAACGTCCCAAACCTGAACCGCTAGCATTGAGCTGGGTATTGAGATTTACGTTAGGCGTGTGGTAAACCATACTACCTCGCTGGATATAGACGGTTTCTCCTTGATTGAGTGACAACTCTACCAAAGGAAATTGCATTTGACTATCCATAGAAAAATTTCATCAGAAATTCCTCCTTGTTTTTAATAAATATTGGCTATAAAAGTGTTTTGCAATCTAAAAACTGAGTAAGACTATTAGAGCAAATACTTTTTTTCAAGACTTCCTGAATAGTCGTCACCCCAATGACCTGAATTTCCTTGGGTGGAGTGATTCCTGTCAAGGAATTCTTTGGTACATAGATTTTTGTAAATCCAAGTTTAGCAGCTTCGTTAATGCGTTGCTCGATACGATTCACGCGCCGAATTTCTCCAGTCAAACCTAATTCTCCTACAAAACATTCCTGAGGGATTGGTTGGCTTTGTCCTTATAGCTCGAAGCTATAGCAACCGCAACAGCCAGGTCAATAGCAGGTTCATCTAATTTGACACCGCCAGCTGATTTGAGATAGGCATCCTGATTTTGAAGCAAGAGACCTGCCCGTTTTTTTCCAAAACAGCCATAATCAAGCTAGCACGATTAAAATCAAGTCCTGTCGTCGTACGCTTGGCATTTCCAAACATGGTCGGTGTTACCAAGGCCTGCACTTCTGCAAGAATAGGACGCGTCCCTTCCATGGTCACAACGATTGATGAGCCAGTTGCTCCATCCAAACGCTCTTCTAGGAAAACACTTGACTCGGATTGAGGACTTCAACCAAAGCCGCCAGACTGCATCTCAAAAATCCCAATTTCATTTGTCGAGCCAAAACGATTCTTGACAGCTCTTAGGATACGAAAGGTATGGTGGCGCTCCCCTTCAAAGTAAAGCACCGTATCCACCATATGCTCTAGCATACGAGGACCAGCCAAGGTTCCTTCCTTGGTCACATGGCCTACGATAAAGATGGCAATGTTATTGGTTTTGGCCAGCTGCATGAGTTCTGCAGTCACCTCACGCACCTGAGACACAGAACCTTGAACTCCAGAAATCTCAGGAGACATGATGGTCTGGATAGAGTCGATGATGAGAAAATCTGGCTGAATTCTCTCTATTTCTGTCCGCACGCTCTGCATATTGGTCTCTGCATAGAGATAAAACTCGCTATCAATATCACCTAAACGCTCTGCACGGAGTTTGATTTGCTGGGCAGACTCCTCGCCACTGACATAGAGAACTGTCCCCGCTTGAGACAGCTGGGTTGAGACTTGTAAGAGCAGGGTTGATTTCCCAATCCCTGGATCCCCACCAATGAGTACAAGACTTCCTGGTACCACACCCCCACCGAGCACACGGTTGAACTCCTCCATTTCAGTCTTTGTTCGATTGACATTGATGGAGGTCACTTCAGCCAGTTTCATGGGCTTAGTTTTCTCACCCGTCAAGGAAACACGCGCATTTTTGACCTCGGCAACCTCAACCTCTTCTACAAAAGAAGACCAAGACCCACAGTTAGGACAACGCCCCAGATATTTAGGGGAATTATATCCACAATTTTGACACACAAATGTCGCCTTTTTCTTTGCGATGATAAACCTCTTTCTAAATCTCTATCTCACATTCAATCACTTGGCAAAAATCAATCTTCTCATTTGGCACAAACTGACGCATGAGCATTCCGTGAGTTACAATGATAATAGTTTTATAATTTTTATATTTTTCCAAAGTTCTTAAAAAACGATGACGCATCTCCAGAGCAGTTTCATAGCGATAAGGAGAATCTTCAGGTAAACCTCCTTGATGTTTTAGATAATATTCATGAGCTACCAATACACTAGTTAAATCAGAGTTAGTACCATCTAAGTCTGGACGCCACTCATGAAAAAACGGCTCTACAAATAAGTCCAATCCTGTTTCAACCGCTATATAATGGGCTGTTTCTAAAGCCCTCGTCACAGACGATGAAATAATAATCTCTGCCTTTCCAAAACATGCAGTTTTAGCAACTTCTTTTGCCAGACTGCGACCTTTTCCTGTCAATGGTGCTAAATCACGACCAAAACCACTATAGAGTCGCGGATTTTCAAGTTTATCAAGCATACTATAATCTGGCTCTCCATGACGTACAAAGATAATCTTCATCTTAGTGCCCAGTCGATCCAAATCCACCAGTCCGCACGCCGTGTGCCGCATCTCCATCTGCGATTAAGAAAGGCGCAAAGACAGCCTGAACCACTCGTTCCCCAACTTCAAGAACAACCTCTTGATCTGTGATATTCTTCATCTGTGCAAAAATATGCCCTTCATTTCCAGGATTTCCATAATAATCCCCATCAATAACCCCAACTGAGTTAATTAAAACCAAGCCCTTCTTACGAGGGTTTGAAGAACGATCATAGAGATAAAGCACTTCTGTCGGTTGCATATAAGCCTTGACCCCTGTCGGAACCAAGACAATCTCTCCTGGAGCAATAACTGTGCGCTCCGCAACCTTTAAGTCGTAACCAGCTGCATGTGCTGTCTCACGCTTAGGCAACAAATTTTCATCTGTAAAACTCGAAACCAATTCAAAAACCACGAATTTTCATATTCTTCTCTTTTCTATCATCATTTATTCTAGATTATTCTATCTTATTTATTCGGAAAAAGCACGAAAAAAGAGCACACAACAGTTATAGGCGATATGATAATTTACACTGTTTCACGATACGTTGAAATTTAGAGCTTTAAAGCGAGAGCAAAATTGACTTTTTACATCGTTTTACAGACATTTACGACATTTTTTGCCCTGCCCCTTTATAAAACAAAAGCCCGCAAGCCTGAGCCTGCGGGTCGTTAAGAAGAAAGATTCTCCTTTCTTTATTTTGTAGTGATGAGCCCATCTGGCTCGATGTTAAAGGCTTCTTTATCGGCCATACGACCATCAGGAAGCAGCATGTAGTATCCGCCATTGTAAGGCACAAATGTGTTCGATTTCATATCGCCGTTGACAGCATCCAGGTAATACCATTTCTCGTAGTATTTAACCCATCCGGTCTGCATAGAGCCATCGCGATTGAAGTAATACCATTTGCCATTGATCTTCTTCCAGCTCGTGACCATATAGCCACTAGAGTCGAACCAGTACCATTTTCCATCAGTATGTTTGAGCCATTTTTCAGAATACATATATCCACGACTGTCGAAGTAGAACCATGATTTGTTCTCTTCAATGTACTCAAATTGGTCTTTTTGGATAAGAACCATTTGCACGAACCCACCAATAGCCTGTATCATTCTTCTGCCAGCCTGTCTTGACCTCTTCGACAGCTGCAGATGGGTTAATCAAGCGATACACATAATAATAAGGTCGCCCTGCGTATAGCCAGCGCTCATCATGATCATTGACGGAAATACCATTGTATGGATAGTTACAATGGATGATGTTATCACTGTCAATGAACATACCTGTATGCCCGCCTGCTCCGCTAGAATAGCCACGACGACCCCAGATGAAAACATCCCCACGCTGAGCATCCCACGGAGTGTTCTCAGAGATGAGCTCATATCCGTTCTTTTTGAGCCAGTCATGTTCATACTCAGTATTGACCGCCCAACCAGCGGACGCGGCTCCAGCGCTCGTCAAAGCGTAGTAGATCGAACTTGAGCAATCGTAAGAGTCGGGGCCGTTACGATCGTCCATACTGTAGGATACTTGGCCTTGTCGTGCACGCATCCAAGCAATAGCCGTTTCAATGTTTACTGTCATGTTTATTCCCCTTTCCACGCATCGTTCATTTCTTTAACCGATGCCTCGACAAATGTATCAAGTTCTTTATCAGTCATGCTGATGTTGTACTTGTTGAGCTCAGCACGGATTTTTAGTTCGTGCTTGCTCCAGCTTCTCCTCGCCCTTGTAGCCAGTTTCAGCAGACACCTGCTCCACGGCATTTACTGCGTTTTTAGCAAGGATTTCGACAATCTTGATGGTCTTTTCACCGCCTTTTTTTGACAAGATATTCCTTGATTGCCTTGACTACAATCCCTAGCAAGATGATTAGGATGCTTACTGCACGTTCAGAGATAATTTCATTGATTTGTTGCATGTTATTCTCCTTTTTCGATTTCGTCCATTCGATCGTTCATGCGGACCATTTCTTTTGAATGTCTCCCCTACCGCGTGAGTGATTGTGGTTAACTCTGTAGTGGTCTTTTTCCAGATGAGTCATCAAACGCTCTTCTCGTCTATTTGGAGTCGATCTTCGATTGCTCGGAAAATCCATCAACTTCTTTTCTCGTTTATCGGATGTTTTTAATTAGATATCGGATAATAAACAAGAAGAGCATGATAAACAAAATCGCCCAGGCAACTTGACTCTGAGCGATTCTTTCAGCTTCTACAATTGGCATCTAACCTCCTACTCTTTAGGTTCTACCGTTGGATCCGTCCAGTCAGGATTGCCCTCTGCATCAAATTTCATGATGTAAAATTCCTGATTAAACAAATCTGTTACGTTGATTGTTGTGGTTGTACCACCCCACTGGTTGAACGCCCAAACGGTTTCAACATCCTTGAATTGGCGACGGCCATTTTACGATCACAGGGACGTTTTTGGAACATCACGATACATATAGAAAGTCATTGCTTGCATTCTTGCAACGAATGAACTCTCCGTTTTCTTTCATGTAGCGCAAAGCGGTCGCAAGATCAAATGGTTCTGTGATTTTTGTAAGGTCTAGCAAGTTATCTGTGTTTTGAATTGTTTCTGCCATGTCTATTCTCCTTCTGCTGGTTTAGTTTGTTCATCAAGCAGAGCTTCCAGCTCATCCACTCGTGCTTGAAGTCTTTGATTCTCTTTCCTTTGCTCATTCAACTGAATACTCAAGATATTACTTGTAATCATCGAATTTGTTGAGGCTGTTGACATTTCACTAATTGTCATTTGTAAGGCTTGGTTAAGCTGTTCTGCGTTCATTTTCTAAGTTCTCCAATCTGTGTGTTAGTTTTTGATTTTCAAGAGCGAGCTCCTGAATTGCTTTAAGTGCGATATTGGTCAATCTGAGATTATCCAGATTCAGCAGTGTTTGCCGTTCTCATAGACAAGTGTAGGATCTACTGCTTGAACCTCTTGGGCAATCAAAGCCAATCTTTCGTGTGTGCCTGTTGTGGTCTATCCTCTTGCTTCTTCCAGTCATATTCCTTGAACTGGAATTGATGGATATAATCAAAGAGCCTTGTGCTTACAGTCAACAATATTGTCCTTCAGACGTCTGTCTGAGAAGTGTTGATTGACAACTGACCATAGGCTATATGCTTTGCCATTGTAACTATAATAAATATCATTAGCTGAACCACCAAAAATCAAGAGAAACATTTTCTGAATTCCAGAGTCCAATAGTAGCTGTTGTTTTCCCGTTGATGTTCCCTTTCCCTGTCTTGAGCCAACCGATTCCCTTTGCATTGATATAGCCTTCAACCGTTAAAAGGAACTCATCACTTTGGCTAGCATATCCTCCAGTTGTAAAATCCGAATCTTTGTAGATAAAGAGACCGTAAGGACATTTTCTCCACGGCCATAAGAGCCGATGAAATTGAACTCCCAAGCCATCTTTGGCATTGTAGTCACGAGGTACGTTAATCTGTAGACCGCCATTGACCGTGTCAAATGAACCGTAAGAGCCTAATTGAATTTGGGTATGCCCTGTTAAGGTTCCACCATAAATACTGGCCCCTCGAATAGTACCACCGTAAATCCTATCACCGCTTAAAATACCTGAGCGAACCTGACTTGCATCAATTGCGACACTCTGAACTCGGTTAATAAATGCTTGCTTTGAAAATAGCGAGTCTGCGGTAAATTATTTGCTGTAAATTTATTCGCCATTGCCTGGTCAAATATGAGCTTATCAGCAGTAATCGAATTTGCTCGCAGAATATCTGTGTTAAGAGTCGCAAATGTACCCTCTCCAACAAATAAGCGTTTAAAGTATCCTTGAATAGCCGTCAATTCATCAAGCAAAGTCTTACCCTTCAATCGAATTTTTTCAGCCTCAATCAAAATCTGATTGTTAGTCGCATTGATTTGAGAAACGATTGAACCTGCGTTGGTTAGATTTTGGACGGCCCATGAGCTAGCCAATTGACTTTGAACCGTGCGAACAGCTTCTTCTGTATCTTCAGGGGCAGGGGACCACGGCGTCGCCCTAGAACCTTTTTCGATTTTTAGAAGCTTAGTATGCACCTTGTAACGAGATGCACCATCCACACGAACATTGAGCCACCAAAAATTATTACCAAGCATCTGCTCTGTTAAGGTCACATCATATTCTATTTTACGCCAGTTATTGCCAGCAATTAGATTGCCGAGACGATAACTGAAAGGATTACCAGAATTCCATTTTTTGACATCTCCCCAAGACTGCAAAACAGCCGTAGCCGTCTTCCGGTGATAGGCTGGACATCATCGATAGAAATCTCTAAGCACATGTAGCTTATCTCCTGCGACAAGACCAGATGCCACAACTTTATGAAGATCAGCATTTAGGTTGATACCAGCAGGACTAGCAATTGTGATGAAGCTCGTCCACCCCTTGCTTGTATTTAATGCACGATTGATACCGTCAGAACCATACTTCCCAACTTCAACTTGGAACAGTTGATTGGTCAGAACCATACGAGCTACCTTATCTGCAATTCCATTTTCAGTATTGCCTAAAATTCGCTCATAGAGCTGACTAGTTTCTTTCACTCGCTGAAAATCCGTCTGATTAGCCTTGTTAGCAATTTGAGATGTGATGTTTGCAAATTGACCATCAACCGTCTGCCTATACTGAGCAATTTGAGTAGCAATCGAGCCATTTTTTGGGTTGGTAATAGCTTCAAACCTACGCTCAATTCCTCTTACATCCTCCTGATAAGCCGATTTACCAACGAAATCACGATTGACCAACTCACGGACGGCTGTCGCTCGACGAGCACTTTCCTCACGAGTATATCTTCTCAATGCTTCTTGTCGCTGGCCGTCTTGGCTGACATAGCTCTCGACTGCTGACATTTTAGCAGATAAGCCATCAGCTGTTTTTCTTGAACTCAGTTTTAGCGACTAAAAGTTCAGCTTCTTCATCTTCTAGAGCTGGTGAATAATCTGTCGCCACACTACCGATTTCAACCTTGATTCCTGTAACCCAAGCTGTACCGCTTGTAGCACCTTCAAGATTGAATCTCAATGATGTTTTTAATTGGTCAAAATTTTGGTTCTCAGAGTAATCATAAGTGAATGTTATATACTTCCAATCTGACGATCAGCATATATTCCAGAGTGTAGTGTAGTCTGGACCATTCTGAATTCCAGTCTTACTATTTTTCTAAAAAGATAATGTTTAAAAGCAATTGAAGGCATTCCAAAATTTTGCCCTTTGAATGACATTTTTCAAATTTATCCAAGCACTATAAGTAACTTTTTGATACAATCTAGAGCTAAAATCTGGCTCAAGATTGAACATTAAAAGTAGCGTTGTTCTCTAATCTATAACATTCTTTTTGGCCTGTGACGTGGTTTTCAGGTAATTTTTCAATTACAGCTCCAACCGTCTTGGATTTTTATCCATAAATTCCGCCTCAACCTTCATTTTGGCGAAAGTTTGGGTCAATCCGTCAATGTCTTGCTTGACTTCAGATTTCGTCGCAAATCCATTCATCTGGCCAGTCACGGACTAAGGCGCCTCAGTGGTCGTTCTGCGATATTCTGAAGCTTGATTCACTTCATTGTTGACCGTCCGTTTCAGAACATCCAAATCACCCGACAGAGCCGTCTGAGCGCTCGTAGCCTGAGACTTGAATACTTCAAGTTTAGCGATGGAATCAACCCAATCCGCTTGGCTTCCTGTGCGAGTAAGCTGCTTGCGCCAGCGTTTCGCAAGGCTTCTTCAGCCCTGCGCTTGACTTCTTGTAATGGACCATTGTTGAAACTACTGAATTGCTGATCGATGGTGTCAGAGGCTCTCTCTTGACCTCTTCTAGCTTTAGCTCTGGCTAGTTCTACCTGATCACTAAAATCTTTTTGATTTTTGCGACCTTTTTGGTCAAAATCTTTATCTGCTTCTTCGATTTGATTTTGGATTTGAGCTTCAAACTCGTTGAATTGCACAATCTTCTTCGTGAGCGTTCCTGCATACGAATACTGCATCATTGCCTGCCTTACTGTCTGCACTGATACGACCACGAAGACCACCCTTAAATGTGAATGACTGACTCAATACAGGCGTTTTGAAGGTTTCTGCCAGTGTTGGTCTTGATAGTCACCCATTCACCCACGTTAAGCAAGAAGTGCCCTAGTAATTCAAATTAAACGGATAATAGCGAATATCCTTGATTTTGTGATAGAAAGTTATCCAAAAATCGCTTGAGACATGAACAAATTATCAATTCTAACGAGCGACCAGTGCGCATTCCGACCGTAAGTGTCTCTTTATCTTTCTTACAGAAATCCCTGCAATCTGATACTCGACTTCACTCTTGGTCAATCCGTGCATAAAGTAGCTGTCTGCTGTGATCGTGATACCTGAGTCAGTCAATTCCTTGATTTCAAGTTTTCCTTCTCGATTGAAAAACAAGACATCCCGAGCATTTGAGAGGCTGAGACTCAAAACGTCTCTGAATGTCATTTTCTTTTCTTTAGGGATGCTTTCGATTCGGTAATTCATGGATGCAATATCCATGTTTTTCGTTTACTAGTTTTACACCTGTTTTTAGACAAATCTCTTTGATGACGTGCCTGATTTCTGCTGGATAAGTCAAATCTGTGACATGTTCACGATTGAGTTTGAACATTCCGTCCATAAGGTCGAGCTTGGTCGTTTTACGGTTCGAGTCAATTTCAATATCATTGATGAAGTATTCACCCATTTTGACCCATTCGTAAGTTCCATCGACCAAAAGACCAATTTCAGAGTAAATCTTGTCTAGTTTATTGAAAGTTGTAATGATGCTCGTAAAAGCAGATTCTAGCTCTGCCTGCGCATGTTCCGCCGGGCTTGTAAACATCGCCTTTGATATAGCCGTAATCAAAACTAGCCTCTTTTGATATCCTGACTGATACTTCCCTACCTGATAGCGAGTGTTCGGTTCTTGGAGAACATTGCTTCATCAATTTCTTACGTCTGAATATATCCATGTTTTTGCCACCTACCTTTCTACCAGATTAAATTTAGCGCCTGACCAGGGCTTGAACTTTTCGGTAAACGAATAACTTGGGCCATTCTATCTCCAACATAGAAAAGTCCCTGTTGTCTGACCTCTTGCAGGGTCGGGATAAGAGACTTCAAAAAGACCGATGAAACAGCATTTTAAAAAGCTGACTCATTTCATCTTGGGTCAGCATGCCCCATTCACAATCTAACTTTCGCTTGGTCGTGATACGGTCACGGACCATGTCACCGTTAGCATTTCGGCCTGTTTCTCCGTCAATATCTTGGATACCGACTTGAAAAGATTTGGGAGGCAACAGCCACCCATTGATAATTAAGCGTGCCATTTTACCTCCCTTTAAATGTTAAGCAAGACTTGTCCTGCACGTTCTTGTTCTCGATTGATTTCTTGGATAGCTACACGACCGAACTCGTGACCGCCGATCATGATGACGATGTCACCATTACCGCTGAAACCTCCGGATTGTGGCAAGCCACCGCCAAAGGCATTGACTACCGCACCACCTACGATGCGACCCATAGTCTGCAAAGTCCAGTGTTTTCAAGAGGCATAACGACCTCTTTACCAGCTTCACCAATCATGGCTACTGTCGGACTATCAACGATACCACCACGAGCTAATCGAGGTAGACTACATAGCCGATACCGCCGAGAGATACGCCAGGGATTTTGTTAATTAAATCAATACTCCGTTAATCATTCCGATGAAACCATTGACCACGTTCTCGATGGTTCCAAGAACCGCATTAACTGCGCTCTTGAATGCTCCACCTACTGCGCTACCAACCATTTGACCAGCATTCACGAAGATGTTTTTGACTGTATTCCAAACCCCACTGAAGAAGCCACCAATTGAACTAAACGCGTTCTTGACTGCATTATAAGCACTAGTAAACATATTCCCAAACCAAGAAGATACATTCGCAAGAACACTTGTAACATCTGCCCATCTCTCGCCAAACCATAAACCTAGTTTGCTAAAGATGTTTGTTAGACCAGTCCATGCTTTTTGGAACATATCTGTAAACCATGCCCCAATATTGGCCAAAGCACTAGTCACATCCGCCCAACGTTCTCCAAACCATGAGCCGATTGGTGTGAAGATAGCCACGATCCCATCCCAAATTCCTTGGAAAATTGCTACAATCGTATCCCAGATAACTTTCAAAACTGCTACTGTTAAATCTAACAATCAGTTAAGATTGTAGACAAGATGTTCATGATAGCGTCGCCCGTTTCGGTGAAACCATCAAAAATCTTACTCATATCACTCGTAAGAATACCAGTGATGATATCAAACACACCTTTGAGAAAGTCGCTATGCCTCCGAATATATCAGCAACCGTATTGAATAAGATGCGGAAGACTTCACCAATGTATTCAAGTGTTGGGGCTAGAACTCTCGTCAATTCCTCAACGATAAAGCCAATTACTGGTGCAACGTAAGCAGTAATGACTTGTGACATTTCTTGAGCTTGCGACCATCTCCAAAATCTTTTGAATAAATGGAGAAATATGTTTGCCAATTGTGTCCGAAACCTTGACCGATTTTCTCTATAACAGGTTGAATATGATTGTTTCCACCCGTTTACAAACAAACCGATAATACCTGATATAGCTTTCACTGATGATTCAATCGATGGGCGAGATGTAATTGTCATTCACACGACTGATTGAATCTGACAGGTCATTGATTGCTTGTTCAGCACTTTCAAAGATTGGAGCGATGTCAGACAGAGTATTTGAGAAAATCTCAGCAATGCCAGGCATGTTATCCGTAACAATTCGCTCGATTCCTTGCATGGGGTCGCCACCGAGTTTGAAGCAATCTCCACGATGCTGAGCAGAATAGCTAAAACCTAGCAGACACAATCGAACTTCCGATACGAACAGCGCCAGTCGATGTTATGACGTCATAGAAGCCATCTGCAAACGCCTGAGCAATGTTTCCAGCTGATGCAAACATATTCCGTGTTCTCGAGGTGAGCCACAAGCGAGCGAATAATGCGTTCTTTTTGGCGACCTAAGCCGTTCGCTATACTTTCTGCAAAGAAAACACCGATACCAACTCCGACCGTACCGATAGAACCCGCAATCTGCCCTGGTGCATAAGCGATTTTTCTCGTTCATGCCATTGAAGGCATTAACTACCCGTGGATCAGTAGCGATTTCTTCAAGCGTCGTCTTGATTTGACCAAGGCCAATCTTGATACGTTCTAAACCTTCAGCTCTGAATGCAGCAGTGAACCCTTTGCTAAAGAGGCTCAGTTAGTCCTTTCAGCTTATCTCCTAGACCATCAAAGATGCTTTTGAACTGAGTTATCCATGTCAGTCAAGGCTACTTCTGGCAAAATGTCTTTGAAAGGTCCGCTTCCACCTTTACCTTTCTTACCTTTGCCTTTACCACGCCACAGCCAGAGCCTCCGTCGTCAGAATCATCTTTCTTGTTCAAAGGTTGATTTCATCAAATCCCATCAGACCAAGCAATTCCTTGACTGCTTTTTAGCATTTTTGGCAGAGTCTCCGAGATTATCAGCTAGGCCACCCGAAGCATCGTCAGCATCACCATAGCATCAGCGAGGTCGCCTGCGCCGCCTGCTGCATCTTGTAACGATCCGTTCATGTCATTGACTGCTCAGCTACACCACGTCTTTTACAGTCGCTTTCTTGTTAAACATCAAAGCAATAGAATTCAGCCAATTTAGCGATAACGTTCTTCAGTACCATAGCAAACGAGTTCAAGACTGGCATGACTGCGTTCACGATTGGTAGGAATGCATTCCTACGTTTAAGGCGGCATCTTTCAGCAATGATTTAAAACAAAGCTGATTCGTCCGTTGACTGACTGAGACAAGGTTGTACCATATTTGGCGGTTGCTTGTTCCAGGATAGCCATAAGACGAATCTGTTGTTGAGTTTGAAGTCGAAGTTGGTCCCAAGTCTGTCCATTTGCAAAACGCTTAAACGCTTCAGTAGACTTAATCATGGCCACATTGACGTTGATCCCTAAGTCCTCAATCGCTTCCACGTTCCCTAGCAAACCAGAACGCATACGTTCCATGACGTCTGTCATGGTACGACCTGAACCTTCAGCTACAACTGCGGATGTTTGTAACATTTTAGCAGTGTATGCGCTAAAGCTATCTGAGTCTTTGATAAAAGCCAGAAAATAGGTTTGAATAAACCGCCCCGTATTTTGTCCCACCTACGCCCATATTCATAGCGTTCGCATTATCATTAACCCATTTTAAGAATGTTTGTGAGCTCTCGCCCATTTGGCGCTTAATTTGGTTGACTGCTGCTGTGACTTCAAGAGCCATCTGCATAGAGTACATGCCAACGTCAAGCATTTTCTTACCAAGATAAACAAAAGCCAGCGAATTTGGCTAAGTTTACCAAATACACCCATCATGAGATCAGACTGTGCCTTGATTTTTGTTGGTTGAGTTTTGTACTTTATTAGAGCATCTTTGACCTTATTCTCGACTTCTTTCATCTTGTTTTTGAAGTGCGATTTCAGCGTCGATCATTACCTTGAGGCTCATCAGGTAACTCCCATCTATTCTCCTTTCATTTTCATTTTTCGATTGTGACTTTCAGCAAACATGCGCATGCGTTCCTGGTGCAATTTCAACTCTTGAGCCAACCTCGCTTGTTCGACCTGCTCGCATTCTTTCTCAAAAAGTTCAGGAGCATAGTCCCATACTTCAAAGCGGTTTAGCATCTTTTGAAAAGCAAAAGAGAAACGTTATTTTGCTATCATCTGCGAAAGTCTGTAGATTCAATAATCTTTTTCTTTTTTGCTTTTGGATTGTGACACGATTAAGCTCTCAATCATCTCTCTGATTTCAGTACCGTCAAATCCCAAAAATCGAGGGCTTGCCCCCGATGTCTAAAAACATCGGGTATAACCTCTCGACCATTTCTTTTACTGATGTAACTGCAGTCGATTCTAGTCGACTACTTCCATTTTGGTTTTGGATTTCTTGGGAGCTTTCTTGCTTGCTTTCTCCCGTGGCATAAAACCCGACAGCATGAAGCATCAGCAGAGATAACGTCTGCCATGAGATGCCGCCTGATCCCCACCGTTATCGACATAGTCATCGTAAAGGTCAGACACATCTTCAAAATGAGATTCCATGCTCGAACTTTTAGAAGCGCTCCGTGAGTCAATAGCAACATGACTTTTAGAGGTGGCAAAGCAAAGGCTTCGCCCTCAGATGGCATGAAGACCTTGAGCAAGTTTGCTCCGATTTTTTCTTCGACTTTCGTCGCTTGCAAGGACGTGAGGCGGAGCTTTAACTCCTTGTCCTCACTTACTTTCCAAATTGCGTATGGTGAGCCATCTATTAACCTCAATTCCGTCTGTAAATACGAGTTCGGACTGCAAAGCGATTTTGAGCGTGAATTCGATAACAGAGTTCACTCCGCCACCGCCTAGCCTAACTGATACTTGACCTTCAAAAGTGACCTTGGTACCGTCTGGATAAGCTTGCTCAAAGTAGAGCTTCTTCTTGTCGTCTGCTGCCGCAAAACACGATAAGGAGCAGTTTCACTTGAGTTATCATAAGCAATTTGTACTCAAGTTCCCCAGCGTCACCAATACCAAATTCGTATTTCTATAACCTTGTCTGCAAGAGTCGTATTCTCGACTTTTTCAGGTTCAATACCAAATTCAGGTGCTTCTTTCAAGCCTACAAGATTTTGATAATTGCCTTTGGTCTCGCTAAAAGCAAGCTAATTCCGTTGCTAACATATTTTAATTCTCCATTCTGTATTGATAAACCAATTGTGAATTAAGGTCAACGATTCCCTCAGAGCGCATCAACATGACGCAAATGCGACGGATCAGGTACATCCTGACAATCTGTTCTTCGCAATCCTAAAAGATGCGAAAGATTTCGTGATTTTGACCGCTATCGTCGCTTGTGCTGTCTTTGTCGAAGATATCTACTTTGTAGCGAATATGCGACTTCTTCTCTTGGTCATCAGAACCCATTCACCAGGTTTTATTTTGTTCTTCCAAAAATGACGACTGGAACGTTCTCCCAGTCGCTCGGATACGTGTCGGTCACATTATCTGCGACCTTTTTGCAATTCTTTGTAAATCAAAAGGCTTGATGTTAATCATTTTATCTGTTCTCTTATCTTTCTACTAACGTATTTTGAAATGTTACTAGATACACGGTCATGGTTATCTTTCAAAGCAGGATACAAGTAAGGTTGAGCAGGTTGACCCATACATCTTATAGAACTCACCTCTTTTTTTGCGAAGTGGTAAGGCCCTATGTTGATTTGGTCTTCATGCACGTACCAGGGACTAGAGCGATAAGACACGCTGACTTCTGGCGATATGCCTGAGTGATTAGCTTGTCCTTTCGGACCTGTACCAAGTTCGACATAGGCGCCATGGTCTGAGTTCGTGAAGACTTCGCTTGTTATCTTGTTGCCGTTGCTTTTTAACCGCACTCTGATGCTGTTTCTCAATTCACCCTCATTCGCTGGCGCTCTGAGTTTCGCTTCAGCTTGTACAACTGTTTTGGCAGCATGCAAGACAGCTTGTCCCACTATCTCGTTGCTCTTTGCACCGTAGAGCTTACGACACTTAGCGATTAAGCTATCTGCTCCGATTAAACCTGACGTTCTAACTCCAAAACTTGATGATGACTATATACTTTCTTTGAGATAACTCGATGTGTGACATCTGTTTTGCTATCGATACAAATACCGTCTTTTACGTTGATATTCGCATCCTTGATCGCATTTGCGTTCAGGATATCATTCAATCGTTCACCGTAAATCTCAGATTTAGCAGCTTGCTAGTCGCTGGCCACAATTCAAGTCGTACTTCTTCAACCTCATCCGCATATCCTTCTTTAGCGACTCCCTCATTCGTAATGGTTTTCTTGAACCGTTTCATAGGATATGGTTTCAGTCTATTCTTTTTCAAAAACACGTGACCTGCCACCCTCCTAAAGCGATGCATCCGAATACGCTGTAAAAGGCCTGTAGACAAAGCGTGACTCTCCATGGGTTACAGAGATACCACCCTCACTCTGGGTTGCTCTCCTTCGCTTCCTGAGGCGATTGTAGAGCTCGATTACGAGTTCAGGTAGCTAACCCTATCAGAGTGCTGGAGTCAGCTTTTCTCAGTTTATTTCAGATAAAATGATATTTTCAGCCCTTAAAAAGCAAGGACAGAGGACTGTTTCGTCACTCTCACCTATTAGTGTTTTTAGTTTTTCAAGTTCCATAAGACCTCCTAATCATGAGGTCGTCTACGTCTCCTTAGTTTCAGTTCTCGTCAACGATTTCAAGCACTCTGCGATATCGACCGAGAATCCTTCTTCAAGATTGTGAGACAGTTCATCAAAAGCGTTCTTCTGTCATCTCAAAGATTTCGTTTTCTTGTCGAACCACATTTGCCTGCCAATCATTAAATGCTTGTTTAACTCTGACTTTCATAGAATCAGACCTTGTTCTTGATTTTCCAGTTAGCGAGATCAGAGTCTGGTGCATTCGTAGAGTTCGTGATTTCTTTGATTGCAACGTAAACTTTGTCTTCATGCGTTACTGTGTCGCCTTCTTTGTAGGCTGTTCCAGTCTTCCACGGTTTAGCACGGTTTACAACTTTACCTTGTGCTGATTTTTTAGCAGCAGGCTTAGAGTCTGCAATTGTAATGATGTATTTTTGGAGTGTTCAGAACATACGCTCCAGTATGAGCAATTGTTCTGCAATTCATCAAAACGTCCCGGGTACGTTGTCATTATACTTGGTGTTGTCAATTTGGATTGGTGATGTAACGACACCAGGGGCAGCAGCAAGGGCATTAACATTTGGCAAGAATTTTGAAGGTACTTTGTAGACTGTGTAGTCATCCAATTCACCAACATATCCTTTGCCAAGAACTTTCTTGTCTGCGTCACCTTGTGGCAGACGAACGATTTCAGATTTGATAGCTTTGTAGAAGCTTGGAGTGACAAAGAGCAAGCGTTCTTTTGTGATTCCAAGCTCATCAATTTTCTCAGACACGTCAAGAATCGCATTATAAGCGTTGTTTGCTCCTGCTGTTTCGCCCATAACCACGTTGTCACTTACATTCCCGAGTGCTGCATCAAAACGAGTTTGTCAAGATATGGGACGACTACCTCAGCTGCCTGACGAGCAATCACATACTCAATATTTACTTGACCGTTTTGAGTCACGTTCGTCCAACTGATCAACAAGAACAGCCCCAGTATTTTCTTCTTCAAAGAGGTGTAGACCTTTTCTTCAACTTCTACGTGGTCAAATTCATTGTCTTTATTGCGTTTGTAGTCTTTTTAGCTCGGTTGTGTTACCTGTTGCGACTGTAAAAGAGCGACCTTGCAGGGGTTACTGCCTCGCTTGGTGTCAAAGTGGTGTTGCATATGAATTGACCGCAAGAACATCCTCAATAATTCCAAGATGTTTCTTGCGTGATTCTGCTGTGTTTAATCTTCAAATGCCATTTATTTTTACCTCATTTTTTATTTTAGCGCAAAAAGTCTTTTTCCATTTTCTACAACTTCTTGCTGATTTGTTGGTGCAGTCTTAATAGGGTGCGCTACCTTTCATGCGTTCGGATACTCCTTTCTGCACATCCTCCCAAGTTTTCTGAGATGCTTGCGACTGATTCAGTCACAGCTTCAGCGTTTGACTAAATCAACCACGGCCACTAATTCAACTGGTAAGCCACGTTCCTGCATTGCCTTAGCTTCTGCGGTCAATTCGCTTACGAGCAATCGCCTGTTCACGATGGCAGTTCTTGCTCACGCTGATCTAACTGATATTTTTGTTTCTCGTCAGCGTTCATCTTGGCAAGCTTCTTGGCCTCGTTTTCCTTGACTTCTTGCTCTGATTTCCATCAACAAACTTCTTGTCGATGATAGCATCGACTCTGCATCTAGTGACTTCTTCTCGTCTTGCGGTTGTTGTGCAGGTTCTGCAGGTACCTTTTGTTCTTCAACCGTTTCGACCGTTTGTGTTTCTTCGTTCATTGCGAACCTCCTATTTTTAAAGTCGTCCCCGACCTTGTTTTCCATAACTACAGTGTCGTCAATGCTGGACAATAACGCGCACCGATGGACTCGAACCACCCGCCAGATTTTCAAGACTCGAACTTGATTAACCCGTGAGATAGGATTGAACTATCTCCCCTTTGTGCGCATAAAAACCGTACGGGATTCCATGCGGTTGAAACGCATAAGAAAAACCGCCTCGATTTCGACGCGGTTTATAGCAATTACAGTAATTTATAGCAGTCTATTCCTGCAAGTCAAGATATTGGATCACCTACTTTCTGTTTTTGAGCCATGAAAGTCATTATCAACCAAAAACTTGATAAAGATTTTTCCAATTCAGTCTGCCTGCTCTTCTTCATGATTTATATAGCCAGCTTCAACTAAAATACCATGCGTAATTTCGTGAATAAGCGTCTGATCTTCGATTTGTTGACTAGCTGGGTCGTCCAGAACAATCCTGCATGTCTTGTACTCAATATGACCCCCATTCTCCTGTTTTTCCCTGTAAATCAGTTATTTTTTCGATTTCGTAGACGATACCACCTATTTTTACCTTATCCGTATTGAGCTTACTATCACGATTCATTTCTTCAATCCTTTCTTTACACCTTCAATTATTCCGATGATCACGGCCAGAATAATAAAAATTAACAACAAGAATACCAACCGCGAAAGCGATTAATATCCATTCCCAAATAAACATTAGCTCCTCCTTTCTGAGCACGAGCACTTAGATTTTTCTGGGTGCTTTGATAACTATTAATAAGCAAATTCAAGTTTTTGGTTTTTAATTTCAAAGGCATCATAAAGTTACCTTGCATATTCGTAACCTAATTTACGCTTTAATACGATTAAACGTTTTCAAAATGTGACTGGGGTATCCTCTTGAAATACAAATCTAGGAGTTTCATCATCTGGGTAACTGGATTTTGCCCATGGATAAATCTCTGTATAGATTGCATTGTTTCTTTACTAGGTAGCGCCATTACTTCCATTTCAGTACCTCCTTAACTTTTTGTAACAATATTTTATCTGGCGTGTCTTCAGCTAAAACACCAACTTCAGCTACTAATTCATTGATATTATTTTTCTCAAAAAGCAACTAACGCATCAATACTAATTCTGAAGATACATCATATCAAAGGTTTTTGTTGTGTTTTCACATGACTACCAACAGAGCATTTAATGCTTTCATTGCTTCTTCAAGGTTATTATACCTCTTTTTATTCTTTTTGTAAAAACGCTTTTGCAGAATCCCAATGTTTTTATGAGGTCAACTCATGCTTTAAAATACCGGTAAGGTCATTTGAAAGCAAAGTGAGTCATCTGACAACAGGTTTTTGAATCTGCTCTTTTTGAATGCAAAAATATCACTAACAAAAAGAATATTTTGTTCTTGATTATATCCTGCAAAAAGCGTTCAATCGACTATGTTTCACAATGACAATTTTAGGACGTCAAAGTCAGATAAGTCTCAAACTCTCATGAACATTTCGCATGTATCCTAATTTTTCCTAGTGTTGTCTTGTGACAAAAATCATAGCCCGTCCCATGAACTTGTTTAGCGCTGAGCCCGAATCCTATCACCGACTACGAATTGTTGTGATTTCGCCATTAAATCAATTGAACTCATATCCTGATTATACCTTTCCCCCATCTTTTGTAGCAACGTACCTAGAATACCACTCTTTATAACTCATATCAGCAGGTACGTACTCGACTCTTTGCCAGTCTTAGGATTTCTCGCTCGTCGCTCTAGCTTGCTGTAGTCGATATCGTCATCATGTGCGATAGTCGTAGACCTGCACCATGGATGCGAGGTGGATAGTTCACACCAGGAGACAGCCTTGTCCGTATCGTGAGACCTTGTTGTCGTGCTCTTGACAGATGTGTGACGTCCGTCTGTCCAATACTGCCCACTAGTGTGTATGGTGATTTCAGCATCTTCATAGCTGAGCAGTTCCATTTGGTTGTGAAAAAGGCTGAGCTCAGTCCGAACAAGCGCCTTGCGTTGTGACCTGCTCTAAACCGTTCAGCGATTGCTTGAGACGTATCTCTTACGCTTCGGCCAGTCGCTTGCAGGACTCACTAGGAGCTCATCTTTTCACAGCAAATGCAAGCGCCCTGTGTTTTCCATATCCTATCCGAATAGCCCTCTCCTGTCCGTTTTAAGAGCCTTTGGGCGCTTGATTTCAGTTCAGGTAAGTTGGAGAAGCTATAAGCAAGTCCTGTCTGCTTTGCAAGTCAAAGATAGCCTTATAGTAGCTATCCTTCATCAGGTCACTATAAAAGAGGCATCTGGGCCCTGATTTTTCAGAATGGTAGATGAACTCACGCATGCGGTCTAGGTCATCATTTCAGACACTCTAAACGCTTCATGCGATAAGCACATAAGCTGGACTATCTAAATCAGCAAGCAGCGTTGGATGTTCGGGTCGTTGAGTCTTCTTCAAGAACCTTACGAGTTCGTTCAGGTCCTTTCGTCCTTCATATTCTGGGACCTGTTGGGCATCACGCTCCTCAAAACCGTAATCACGCTGGAATTTATCAAAGACCTTGTTGAGTTTTGCTTGTCTAAATACGCTTTAGACTGCCTATAAATCTGTCAAACTTATCCGCTTGCTTCTCAGCCTTGTCCATCTGCTCATAGATGAGATTAAGCTTTTCCTCTTGGTCCAGTAGTCCTTGTTCTTCATCTGCTACCTCATCATCTGGCTTCGTGTTCGATTGAGTTAAAGAATGGCACACGGTCCTTATTCTTTCTTTCTCTTCCTCAGTTCTTCAAGTTCAGCGTCAGGATCTTCAACGAATGGCAAAAGCGAAATAAAGCTGACGAGTGAGACCTTACCTTCAAGATTATTGATAATCTGCGACAATTCAAAGCAAGTTCTTGACGATCCACGACTAGATTGTGGCACGATTGAATGTGCCTCAAAGAACAATCTGCTGCATGCCCAGATAATGAGCAAAGATAGCAATCCGCTGACAGACTGCCACCTTTGTGGTTGCTTCCTTGGTCTTAGTAATCATCTCAGGCCTAGTAGCTTGAATTCCATAGCCACGCCTGAGCTATTTCCCTGCAGAAGTTCTCATCTGTCAAATTCGGCACATGGCTGAATGTGTGAGATATCTTCTTTTTAATGCCTTTTCGCAGATTTCGGTCGCGTTCTCGTCAGGGCATTCTTGGGAAATTAGCCTTAGCATGCTGGCAATTCAAAAGACCTTCTTCAGCAAGGATACTCATTGCCTCCGTGCTTCTTCTTAGGTTTGTCAGCAACTGGGCACCGTACAAAACAAGAATAGACTCAACTGCTTGCTCCTTGTCATTGAGCTCAGTTGCCCATCAACGAATTGTAAGCATCAATCAAGCTAATCTGTTGCTCCGTAATCACCAATCACAAAGTGATTATTGCGAGTATTCGAGTGATTGGAATCTGGCCAGGATTATGTTCTTCTACTTCCTCATTCTGTAGTTGTTCCTGTGCTTGGATACGCAGCACAATGTGATAGTGCAGATTTGAGTAAAGACTTCGCTTGATACTTAGTCGCATCTTTCGTCATCATCTTTAATTTCGTAGTAGTACACCGCAAACAAGACCTTGCAGTTCGATACTGTCATCGTAAACCAGGAGACACGTTTTTCCAGGATCTGCGCTAGTCGAATCAACTCAGTCAATCCCTCTTTTAGCATAGAGTGCTCGTAGCACGTCCATAGATAGCCATGTTCCAGGCGTTCTCGCATCCACTTGGTCTATTTCAGCGCCATCGAAAGCCTCAGTAATGGCTCAAGGTTGCTCTCAGCAGTGTTGTTATACTTCGATAGGATTGCCCATGAAATAGCCGTGGAAACGTGTCTGCGATATCCTTAGCGTGATTTAGCTACTGTCTTGAAGTTTGGTGCATTTCAGATTTCTTCTCATGTGATTCAAGATAGCATGTTCGCCCATATAATATTTCTTCAGGTCCTGCAAGTCGTTGCATCTTGCGTGTGTTTCTGAATCAGCTTGTGAATCAACTCTTTACTCACAACTGTTTCGTCATATCCGTCTCGTGGATAAGTTAAAATCTGATACATTCCATTCCTTTCTATAAACCGTAGTCTGAACGTCTGCGGACGGTTGCTTTCCCACCAGCTATTACATTGGAAGGCTATACCTCAAAGCATCCATCAAGTGGTTGTTCTTATCTTCTGGCTTTGTTCAGCAATTACCTTCTTTATCCGTTGATAACAATGGCTATAGAATTCATCCATGATATGTTCACAGCTTGGATGCTACATAAATAGAGTATCACATGTAATTTGGACACGCCTGCCATGATACTATCCTTTGCTTTCCTGCTCTCTTTTATTCGAGTATGCCGTGCTCTGATCTAAGGCTCTTCGATTAGCGAGACTCACTATCTGCGATGATTTGCAGCAGTAATCTTTATCCTTTATCATCTGTAGCTTCGTTTTGGTTATCAGGCCGACTCTGTACGCTTCATCAAAGATATGTCTCTCTTTTGTCGTCATCGTTTATGCGTGAACAACACAAGCTAGTTGGATCGTGGTAGAAACCAAAGTCAAGCCCGATGCACAACTTTGTGCAGGATTCTGCAATAGCTCATCTTTATCAAAGTCTTTGACGGTCACATTGTAATAGATTAGGCCTCAGCGACTCCCATTCGCCGTCACAGACGATTCTTGCCCACCATGGATTCGTACGGTACAGATCTTCATAACGTTTGATATCGACTTCATCCAGCCATTCATTGCATCGATAAGTGGTCGTATGTGTGAACGTATCAGCTCGTTTCGTTTCCTCGTCAAAAGAAGACACGTTGGAGCCAGTGCCTCTCGTTCCACGGGTTGAAAACATGACCGTGATTTGTTTAAAAAATCAGGTACATCTAAAGCTACGGATAGACTCGACGACTGTGCTAGAACTTGTCTTCAGTCTCGATTTGGTAAAACTTCCTCGAACCATGCTCAGCAAAAGTATACACATCGACCGTGATGGATGTGATTTTCAGTTCATCGTCCAAACCACGAGTATCTTTTGGCCTGTGTCCCTAACAGTGATTTCAGGTAAAGACTCGTTGAGTTTGAAACTTATGAACTGCTTTCCAGTTTGGTTGGCTGCCCACTTGAAATCCGTATGGGTTGATTGCTTGTTCCCAGTGTTCGAATATCTTACGAGATGACAACACAAGTTTGCCCAGGATATTTTAAAGATCGGGTAGCATAGTTTAAAGCGGTTGATCTTTGATCTTCTTCCCGAACACGGAACCTTTTGCTACTCGATAGAAGTTTCTCCAGGCACCAGAACACCCGTATCCACCGCTAGCCAGTTTTTAGGTGGGGTCAACGACAATGTCGTTCTGCTTAATCTAGTATGTCTGATTCATTCGCAGCTTCACCGTTCCAGAAACATCAGCCTCACTGTCATCCGTCCAAAGCCTATGACGTTTTCCTAATAGTTTCAGCTCGCCAGTCTATCACTAGCCCTACGTCTGTCTCCGTTAGCTGCCACCCTAGCTCTCCTGCTAATTAGCATCTGCTCTTGCGTCTCCTCGCATGACTTTAAGAAGTTAGGTAAGTGAGGCACCTCTTCCTGTGTTGCAATCTTCTCAGATGCAAGCTGAGCCGATCTCTCATCGAGTCACCGATTTGATTGCCAGTATGTGCAGTAACTTAGATGCTGCGTTTGTATTTAGGCATAATTTAGAGCCTGCCCTGGCACACAATAGCTGCATCTGTCGCATTTCGCTGATGATGTACTCATCCAGCAAATCTCTGTTGTTTTCAAAAGTTAGTTTAGCGGTTTTGCCATCACCTCCATTTTTACAAAACAAAAGCCACACAATGTAGCAACGAGCTTAGGTGCAAAGGCGACTCACACAGCCTTGCGGTGTTAATTAGAAAAGAATATTTATTTTTATTTTTGCAGTCATTTTAAAACCTCTGGAAAGGAATCAGACCCTCTGGCTTACTAGCTTACCTAGGATGCCAGTGGCTAACGCAATACATACTGAGGTCCAAGTCGCTCCGCAACCATTTTGTAAAGTTAATGAGTGATATACTGAGATGCTAAACCCTACACCTACCCGTTCTGGGACACGATACTCAAAGGAGAGGGACGACAGAACCTCAAGGCCATCACTGGCCCTAGCAGTACAGGCCCAACCATCTACCAATTCTGAGGACCTCTCTTTTCAGTTACATGATACTACCATTTAACAGATTTTAGACTTCATGCGCTTTACTCACTTTAAGCTCACTTTGTCTATAATAGTCTCCTCTGAGTTCAGACTCAGCCTGTTTGCGTAATCCTGTAAATAGGGTTTGACTTACGCCATTTCTCAAATTGTCGCATATATATCCTCAATAGAGAGGTCTTAGTAATGTAAAGTCATTCCCACAGGAGCCAGACCTGCTTTTTGATTTTGCAAGCCTATTGATCGTCTCACCTAATTCAAAGCTTTTCTGTTAATAGCTTCCAGCAGGTATCCTGTTCTATAGCCTCTTAATCATACTGAGGCTGAGTATAGACATCGTCAACTTTTCCTAGTCTGTCACGCCGGACTTTGACATCCGACCCATAGGGCTTGAGGCATGACCTGCCTCAAGCTCACGTTAATTCATCTATACAGCTGAGATGTCCATATCAAGTGCGTAATTCTTTCAATAGCTCTTTAGCCTTCACTCTCTGTCTCCTTTGTGGTATATGTAGCCTTGAGCAGTACGCCAGCTGAGACAGAGAGTGTCGCTAACTTTATTTAGTCTTTTCCACGTTACTTCGGCGGGATGGCACTTTTCGGCATGTGAGTTGACCTCCTTCTGTGCTAAAAGATCTGCTTTCAGCGCCTTCCAAGGTCTTCCACCGACGTACCTATCTCCAACGACCCAGATTTTACGCATATGCATGTTTCTTGTAAAGCCGCCTCGTTCAACTAAGATTTCCAAGAACGTTTGCCTTCGTTTACTGTCCGTCTCTACAGAAATGCGTCCAGCTGACCTCAAACTCAACTTTATCTGTTCAGTGTTAATAACTGCCACGCGACGGACACCAGTAGAGTTATCTGCTTCTTGACGACGTTGTGAGAGACACTTTTCGCTTTCCACGGCAAAGCAGTTAATAATAACAATGCACTTAATACACGAAATAACTGCTACAATGGTTTCATTTCTTTCCACCTCGTGGAATTCAATCTTTTGCGAAAGTGCTGCTTGAGGGTTTATAGTAACGATATTTTCACTCGCTCAGTCTGTTGAAGTGTCATAAAGTCCGTGCCTCTTTCCATCCAATCCAACATATCAAGCTACTTGCAGCTTTCTTTAACTCTTTAGTATGATCTCTTCAAAATGAGATTTTAATGTATCTTTGCCATCACTCCACCTCCTCAGTCTCAGCACCCTTCACAATCAAACACCCTTGTGACGAACCAGCTTCTGGTCTAGTTCTTTGAGGTGTGTTCCCTTCTTTTCATTGTAAATACGATTACTATAAAACACGAAAGATCCGTTCGTTTCTGTATCCACCAAATAGTCAATTTCTTCTGGGTTGTTTTCGTTTTAACCCGTACCCTTCTCTTTCTCGACCTCATGCTTCGAAACTGGTGCATGTTGACGAGGTTTGCTGGAGAAACGGTTTGGTATTTTCATCAATTACCCAGTTTTCAAAATTCCATTTAGTCTTCGCTATCGTACCGCTTTTAAAAAGCTCCTTAGATACATTGAAACAAACTTGTTTCAAATCATCACATTATTCTCTTCATACCAGTCCGCCACAAACTGCGGAATTTTGCTTTACTCGAGGTTCGTCTGGTTTAGAGAACAAGTTCTATTATCGCGTCTATCTCAATACTCTTTTACTTTTGATTTTGCCAAAGATTCATAAGTCTCCTATCCGTTCAATCAGCTCCTGCTTATTCATCTTCAACTCCTCCATTATATTTTCTGCAATTCGTGCAGCCACGCCAGAGTTCGGTGTTAACGATTGGGTCAACTGCCGCTACTTACACACGGCAAGCTGAGAGTCTGTACAGTATCAATGTAGAATTGTCAGTAATCGCAATCCCAAACAGTTAAATAAATTTCTGTTTCAGTTTCCATTTTCATACTGCAGCCGTTATTTAGAACCATTTTCAGCCCGCTGTACCAAAACACAGTCGCCAGAGTACCAGATCTGTTCTTCTTGAAAAGTCTGAGATGGTATTCTGTCGCATATTTCATCACCCAACTCCTTTATCTTATCGTCCAACTCTTTGGCTCTTTTCTGCAACCGTGGACGCGCTCAAGCGATCTAATCCGTCTTTTCACTCGCATCACGTGACTTCGAATACTCGGCTATCTTTTCTTCGTGTTTTTCTTGAGTTGATTTAGCATGTAGCCTGCAATCATTGTCTGTTACTATGTCCATAGTTAACCTGCTTGTCTAGCCAGCCAAGACAGACCAAATGCTCTGTCGCAGCTCATCATCATTGTATTTGCTTGCAACACCGTTTCCCCCGATTGACGGCGGCCGCCAAGCCAACCGGCATCTGATCCGTAGGCGACCTCGGCTCTTCAGATTTGCTGCGCGCCAGCCGTTCCAGGACTGAGCTCTGCTAAAGAAAGTCTATGTAGTCAATCTTCATAGCAATGGTCCTCAATCTTAGTATAGAGTCCCACTGTGTCACAGAACTTCTCGACAATCTCCTGTGCTGCAGCGTCATCATCTTGACTATCCAAGTTTCGTCATGCCTGATCTTTGGGCAGCCTACTGCAGTTGTCCGTATCCGGCTTCGTGGTCTTGTACTGGCCAGTCGTGACACTAGCCGATGCAGAGGCAGCTACTTAAAGACTGTCAGACGAGATCGCTCCTTTCCGATTATCAGGAGGCGCATGCCTGCACCGACAGCACTCAAAATTTCAGCTCTAGCATGTTTTCAGATCCTCCTGGCTCATAAAGATTGGCTTCCCAAATTGCACGTTTACCTTCTGTTGATGAGTTGTTGTCAGGATTTTCCATCAGTAAAAGAATTCAATCATCCAGCCAACTCCCTAAAATTACACCCAAAGTGCACTAGCATCATGCAGCAATCCAAATGAGTAATCTGGATTAAGTGCATCTCTTCAAAATCATCTTACATTTATCCAACAAGTCATCGATTTCTTTGCTACCGATTTATCAATATCTATTTAATGTCATTTTTACCTTCTTCTACACGCGCGCCTAAGTTTGCGCAGAGTGAAGGACAGAGTTACAGGAGTTGACGCGTGGCTCAGTCGCCTGTTCCTGTACCCTGTTCTTCTGAGCTCTCAAGGACACTTCGTGTACTGCTTCTTTCGGAAGAGAGAATATTCTGTCCCTGTTTTGTCCTCAAAATCAGGGACATTTTCGATAAATTATCGATTTTGTCTCCGTTTTCACTCTCAGAGTCAAAGGACATTTTCGATGTCTGTGTCCCTTGAGACACTTTTCGATATGACGTACATTCGGAAGTTGACCCTCGATTTTGTCTCTGTCTCTCTATTTTGTCCCTAAGGACATTTCGATTTTGTCTGTGTCTCTGTCTTTGTTCTTAAACTTTTGCTTTCCATAATTCTTTTAGTCACTGCAAATTTCCATTGTCTTTTATCCATCTTCAGATAGGTTTTCACTATAATCTGGCTTCTCTTTTTGTCGAAAAGTATCCATTAAGTCATCAATAGTGACTGGACTTGTTCCATCATTTTATCGTCAATAGCTGTTTCATGCACTCAGAGCGTGTTCTCAGGCGCTCTATCGTCGTCTTGTCAAATGTCTTCACAGCAGTTTCTCTCATTCAGCTGCCAATTGTATATCAGCCCAGCACGCCTGTTTCGTACAGAGCAATGTGTGCTGGATCAATAAAGCCACATGTTGACCGGTTTGAACTGACGCAAATTCTCAGGCGTGCTCAACACGCCGTCCCGCGGTGCTATCCTGAATCTTGTCGCGAGGCCTCTTCACAGCTTATCTACGTACAGAGCTGGCGAGCCGTGACATCCAGGAGTGCCTTTCTCGAGTGTGTTTCGCATCTGTACCGCAGAGCTTAATAGATCATCTATTAGCCTACATTTTGTTGATGTGTCAGCATTGTTTCCAGCTCTTTGCACCTGCTATGCTTTATCTGTGCCCGCGCCGCTTGATTCCGCGCTGTCAACGATTCTTGACACTTCTAGCTCTATTAAGTCTGACCGGCGCGTGGAGTGCTCGAGCAAATACACCGGGCCACTATGCGCTGATCCGCGGGCTGCATCACGCACGCTTGAGCCCGTCCGTGGTGCGTGGCAGTGGAACCGCGCTAGAACACAAGCTCTGCTAGACTACGCTTTGTCAGATGGACTCGTCAAAATGCTGACCCATCCTGGTCTGCACTATTTCTCGTCACCAGCAGCGCTTGTAAATCAGGTCAATAATTGACTGCGATATAATTCTTCTTTAAAGCTCTGCGAAAGATAGGCTGAAAGCGCTCAAGCTTGTCCATCGGTACGTCTTTTCCACGGAATTCCAGATATCGATGTTGTTGATATTTTGCGGAGCCAATCCATCGCGGTAGACATCTCGGACATCGAGCGTGCAAAGCGGAAAGGAGCGGTCCTAGCTCAGAGTGACATAGAGAACTCGCCCGCCGGTGCATTCCAATCAGCCACTTCACTTTCCTTCCTGCAGAAATTGCGGTGTGACGCTCTCAGTCAGGCGAATGACTTTACCAGCTTTTGACGGTCCAGCGAAATCAGCATCACCGCCAGCGCCGACGAAGGACGCCTGCTACGTAACTCGAGCCAACTCTGGCAGGTTGCTCCAGCCTCTCGGCCAACCCTGCAGGATCCGGCGGGTGTCGTTTCAGTGCATCGATGCACTGATACGCTCTGTCCCAATCGCTTACCCATGTGGTATCACCAAAATTGCTTCTGGCCGGCACCGGACTATAGCCAGCATACGTATGACCTTCTCAGGTTTCGGTTCTAGGTATCAACTACGATTCCGTTTTCTGGCGGACCTTGCCAAGATAATCAACCCGCTTGCGATATTCTTCATGGTGACCAGCATCTACTTTCACGATGGCGATGTAACGACTTGTTCCGCTGGTGGACGGGCGCTGCAATCCGGTAGCTCCAGCTCTTTATAAATGGCGTTTTAGCGTATCAGTTGGCGCACTGTCGGATTCAACAGGGCATATCTGAAATCTGCTCACGTTTTCGTCGCGCCTTCCCATCCATTGGATTGAAGCGAACCCCATGCGCAGCCTCTTCGTGATAGTCACCTAAGACTGAACCCAGTATCCACCATTGCATTTTCTTGTAAGAGTTGAATCAATTCACCAGCAGTACGGTCATGAAAGCACCTAGTCGGCAGCCCTTGGCTTGAGTCTCGCCGTTTCATCGTCTTTCTTTGGATGATAGCATTCGGTCCACATATCAGCATTTGCTCGCCGCTAGCGTTCGAGGTGTTGATGAGTTTCCTGTACCCGATTCCAGATAGTGGCTCGTGAATTTTCCCTTGCCTCCCTCAATTCTTGTCCCAATGACGCCTATAGTCGCGGTCAATGGTATCGTTCCAGTTGGTCATTCATGCCGCCCATTTCGCTATCGTCATACTGGAATGTGACACCCAGCGTTTTCTTTTGCTAGCTGGGTAATCAGTGGCGCCTGTCTTCACAATCGTTCCTGCTTCTTCGTTGAAGGTATCCATTTCTTGCGAGCATTCAATTTCCCAGCCACTCGGCTGTATCGTTTTGCGACTGGTGCTCCCGATCCAGATGCCGTATAAGCCCTCGTGTTTTCAAAGCCATACCCATTACCATGTCTGGTGAGTCTACCGTGGCAGGATTGATTATAATCCAGCAACGGCAACAAGTCAAAGTCATTCTGCTGCGCTGGCACTACTCCTAGTATGGCTAATTTGAAATGACGCATTAGCATTTCTCTTGTGCGGCCTAACGAGTACTGCCCAATTTCAAATCCATATAGGCTGACCTTTCTTCATCTCAATAGCAGCCCTTAAGTTGATCAGAGACCTGCTACGGATCAATGACACATCTCCTCATCTGTAAAATTTCAATCAATCATTTTCAAAACTGGTGTCGGTTTTGCGTAGGGTGGATAACAGAGTAAAGGCTATCTCATCCACGAGGGCGTGAGTTGAGTATCATGAGCCCGCCATTTAATTAAATTTGAGGGGAGTTTGTCGCGATATAGCACGTTGCTTCTTCAACCCTGTCATGTTTCCTGCGGCCTTTCTGTATACGGACAGTGATATGGAAAATAGAGAACTGGATAGCTTTAGCCGAAAACCATGCTTTTTGCCCACATTCTGGTAATCTCGTCCTATTGTTGCCGGGCGATGAGACTATCATGGCAGGTGCTTTCCCCTTTTCCTTGGTGCTGCTTTCAATAACCGACTACAAAAATCGAGTGTATTGATTTAAATCGAGTGTATCTGCATCAAGGACGATCACCAGCGGCAACCTTTTCACCATTTCTATATCACCAGTCTTTATACCATCTCCCAAGGTACAGAGGCGCAATGTAGATTTCCCAAATTGTGGTATATCAGCAGTAATCGTTGACTGCTCTTGGAATATTGTATCGTTGTGCTCAAAATGATCAGTTAAATAGATTCATATTTCGTACATCACGCGGCACGCATTTAGCTGAGTCGCACGCCTGCACGCTAATCCGCCATCCGTTTGCTGGCGATACGATCAATCATCATTTCTCGCCCGGTCAAATTGCCACTGCGCACATCTGCGGCCGACCATTCGGGAAACGGAATTTTAACCCGGTTGTCAGTGACCTCCACAGCCTGCTGATTGGCGTTTGGCGCAATCTGTCTCAGCAACTGCAGCCTGTGCACCAGCGTTACCGGTTTCGTCCGGTATGCCTTGCGTATTTCGCGGCGCTTTAGTTGCTGTATCACTAGCGAGCGCCATCTCATCCAGAGATAGAGTACATGGTTTGATAAATCTTCTGCGTGGATGGAACATTTCAGTGCACGGTGATCCACCAACGCGTTTACGTTTGCGCATTTCTGCAGGATTCGCTGGCTAAAAGGCTTCCGCCTCGCTGTGCGACAACATGCTACTGTTGCCTTAACTTCCATATCTTCAGGGATCAAGCGCAGACACCTGTGCGCTCTTCGCATATTCTCGACCATTTTCTGAGCGACTACAGGGTCCTCCCACGGATCAAGTGCGCTTCGGTCGCAAAAGCATAATCATGGCGTTCGGCGTGCTAAGAAAATCCAGCGAGAGCAATTCTTCCCACCCGCGAGATAAACGCAGGTCCACGCCCTACCATCTGGCTGCACAGAGCTTACGCGCTTAGTGGGTGCTGCCAAGTGCACAACCACGGTTGGCTGATGGACGGTCTGGCCTGCGGTCAAGAGCATAGAGTTACGCCGGGACGTTGTATTTCATCTTTCGAAAATTCTGCAGTACACGCACGCAGTCCTTGGACTCCGGCACGGCTTCAGCAGCGCACGAGAAAACCCTTTTGCGTTTAGGATGTCGCGAAACTTCTGCGAGAGTCTTCACACGCAGAATACGACTGTTTACGGTCTGCACATTGTTTGGCCATTTCGTCTACTCTCAGTTCACGGGTATGGATCTAACGCCGATACCGGCATCTGCTAGCCTTGAGAATCACCTGCTGACATGCTACGCATTTGACAAATCCAAGCTGGGCTGGGATTGTCAGGGCGTTTTGATGGGTACGCGCCAGCCTAGCCGGGCCGCCTGGACCATGCACTACGCGCATAAGCTAAGCTGCTCGGAAGTAGAGCCGAGATTCTTCATATCTCCACGGTCAGGGGTTTGACTGTTACCCCGAGGGACGTCGGACTGCCCGAAGTAGCCAAGGACGCGCGTAGCCGTCTCTGAGACCGGCGCGAGTCGGGCTTCATCAGCGACAATCGTATCAGACCAATCAGGAGGAAAGTGCGGCTAAGTCGCTTCTCTCTCTGCACGCCGTTTGCGGGCAGTCCGACGACTACTCGAGTACCGCCAGACCGATAAAGTGTGTTTCCGCTTTCTCTAAAGGCATGCGCAGGCGTACATCGCAGTCTTGAGCTTATCGCTAGCCTCCTCTAACGATTCGGACCTGCATGAGCAGAGGGACAGCCGCTTGCCCTCTGCTCGCAGTCTACTCAGTGATGTTTGGAAGACGGTTGTCTTCCCGCAACCTGTGAAGTATCTAAGAGCCTGCGCTTGCGACCTTTAGCCCATTCAGCTTGAACTGCTTCTCGTAGCTTCCTGTTGATGGAGTCTTAGTACGTCCCTTACCTCCTAGAACTGTCCGGCTTGGTATCAGCATGGCGATTTGTTGCGCGAAAGTTTTGCTGTTACAGCTGCTGCGGTTGTGGCAAGCAGCACGTGTAGCCTGCCCAGGTTGCTGATTCAACACTTTTGTGTAATCAACGTCTTCAGGAGTAGAGCATGGATTTGGCTTCATTGTAATTATTGTTGTGTATAGCAATTGTCAGGTTCCACGACTTTCACATGCACCAGTTGCTGCCGATCAGTGTATTTCCAGTTCATGCAGAAGCGGTTCACCTCTTTTGGCCAGTGCAACCGCGAAAAGCCAGATAACGACTCCTTCAGTTAGACACTATGCACATGAATGGGTTGTTGGCGCAGTTCGGTTTCGCCTTCATTTGCCCGACTTTGATGCTGACGATAGCGCGTGCCTACAGCTGGCAATTTGCCGGATCACGGATTTGGTGTATGGCTGTCGTACGCTCCATGCCAGCGACTATGAAAAGCGTACAATCACGTCAGGCAAAGGACTGAAAATCGAGTCTTTTTCCAATCGTATCTTCCAGCCGATTTCGTAGGTCAAAAGTTGACTGTATTGTTGTGTCATGGCATTTTCCTCCATATGCTAGATTGTGGTTTTGTCGCTGCCACCAAGTTCTTTCGTCAAGTAACACAGATGTACGATGCTTCAGTTGCCATTTGACAATCTGCTTTCAAAATTAGCTGGGTGCTGGTTTGTTGCTCTGAAAGACGACAGCTTGCTAGATTGTTCGACCGTTGAAGTACGATACGGTCGTAAGGTTACTGGGTTTGGGTACTAGCATGCCGCAAAAGCTTGCTACACCATCTGCGACAGTCACCACCGTTTGGCCTATAATGCCGTCATCCAGAGCATCTGCTGCCTCGATTTTCAAATGGCTGCGCCAAAATCCCGAAAACCAGATTACGGTCTACGCCGTCGATAAACGCAGGCTGCAGCGCCGCCGAAATTCTTCTGATCACGCCAATTGCTGAACGGAATAACTGGGACAGAGATGCCACGGGCCACAAGCTGAGGACGATTTACCATTTCAAAAATCAACTTCGATCATACACGGGTGCGCTGTGGCTTTGTCACGCAACTACAAACACGATCACTGGTGGGATCAGTTTATCTGAGTTTGAGATAAATCCACGAGACTCTGGAAGCGTCTGGAAGCTCAAGGATAGGTGCTGATGCTGCCACGGGGTTAAGTTTACTGTAATTTACTCTTCGTGCTGTAAACATCTCACAGTTTCTGAACTGAATGATTTTCGTTTCTTTCCCCATGCGAGTTCGACATGCGTGTAATAATGCTTCTTTGGAGATTTTTCTCTGTCATGGTCAGATTACCTGCTTTCTTTTATGTTGTAATCAATGATATTTTGATGTGTTTGTTGCTCTACACCACTTCTTTCGAGTGGAGTTGGCCAGTGTCAGTTCTCATGTCTCCGGTCCTGTCATCAAAGAAGTAAGTTTTGAGCCTGGAACGCCAGCACCCATGAGCTCATTAAGCGTGAGATTTACCGTACCGTCACGACCGGCAGCTGACAGTTGTTGCGACACCTTTCCTGCGGTGCCATAAGTGGATTTTGACTTCCATACCTGTCACCAACAACGGGTACGCTCATCGTCTGGCGGCATCCGTCGAGTGTGATCCGGCTGACCTTACGAAGTTTGCTTTAGCTACATGTTGAGGTCCAAGAATATTCCTCCAAGAACTTTCTCCGGTTCTTTATGTGCCTAACTGCTTGTAGGCTGTAGTTTTGCGATTTTCGACAAGTCGATTTTTAATAGTTTATCTTTCCTTAGATGATCTCCTTGTTGTATTTTGCTGCAGTTTCTAATTCCCCAGAATCTACATCGTGAGAAAGGAGCAGTTCAAGGGTCTGCTCAGTACCTTGATTTCTGGGTGGCTTCCGCAGTGCTGCCAGTGTGCAGCAGTCCTTATCCCAGTAATCCAGGAGGAGAGTTTTCGATTGGCGTTCCCTGAGTCGGAGTGCGCGCGGATGTATGCAGCTTTTGAGAGTGCTTCTTCCTGCGCACGTTTCTTGAGACATGAGGTCAGTCAGCTGCAATGGCAGACTTGCATGCATATTGCACACAGAGTGGTGTCTGTGCACTCGCTAGAGGCTGCAGTGTGAGGTTTTTCAGCGACACTGCAGCACTGTGCTCCAGAGGCGGTTCCTCTGGGCACTTGCCAGGAACTTGCTGTGGCAGGTCTGCTGAAGCGCTTCCCGGAGCGGCTGCTTGAGGTTAGTGAGCGGAATAGGTTTGCACTTGGTGTTTGATTCACGCAGAGATGTGAGCAGTCAGCGTAATGGAACGGCAACTCGTCTGGCAGCCCATGTCGGTTCTTGGCACATCCCAGCTGAGTCGATGGTTGGGTATACATGACGGCGCTCACCCGCCTTGACCTCTAACTTGCCGTTCTCGGCCGTCGCTGACTAAGGTCTGTAATTGGCAGCTAGAATGACCATACCTCGCGCCATTCGCCCGACCAAAGTGGTGCGTTTTGGAGCCAGTCTTTGTGGCCCAAGCTTCCCATTCGTATCGATCGGCACGCCGCTTTCGTCTGGCTGTTCAAATAGTCTGCAGGCGTGCGCAGTCAACGCCACAGTGATACCCATGTCAACCAAATCAGAACCAAGCTATTCAAAGAAACGTCATTTCTTCCTGGACTTCGTAAGCTGACTTGCCCCCATCCAAAATCACCCAATACCTTGCCCTTTCCATGTTGAGCAGATGTAATTAACTGCCAGCTTCTGCCCAGTCGATTGTGTCGATGACCGGTGCTTCCCACATCCAGTCAGATTTACCCTGTAATAAAGCGATCTCATTGTGATCTGCATGGGTCGCTGAGTGGGCTTGTCTAGTATTAGCGCATCCATGTTATCAGGTCCCGAGCCTTCTCATCGATCAGACGGCGTTTTAGGAAAGTTCGGCTGCGAAACGTGGACTTGCCGATTCCTTCAGGACTGCATGAGATAACTACGCGTTTTGAGCTCGCGCCCGTTTTCACTCGCATGAATTTGCATGTTTGAGTCATCCTCCATCAGCTTTTTAACATTTTTATGAGATCTGCTAAAGTTCTTTACTTTCATCCGATGTGCTCGTCCCGCTTCGATCAGTTCCTTCCTGGCTCTTCGCCATCAGTGAACTAGGCTCATGCGTTGCCAGTCAGCAGGCAATTCCACAGTTGATACGTCATTCCTTGGATCTGAGCTTTTCAGCTTTTGTATTTTTGTCATCCCAGCTTCAGCTTCGTTTATGCAGCTCGTTTTAGTTCTTCTGTAATGTGCTGAATAAGCAAGAGTTTGTTGCTTTGCTTTGTATTTTACTAAAAGGTCAGCCTGTTTTGTTGTTACATGTCTGATAAAAGTTTCTGTCATGGTTGTTCTCACTGATGACGTCCACACTTGCCATGCTAGTGATGCTTGCGGCGTTTGCTGCGCCGCCCACTCAAACCGTTTTGAGCAGCAGACGCAGAGCTTTCAAGTTTGATGCTACTGCGTCTTCAATCAGATGCTACGATTCTCGTCTCCTGTCGATACACGAGTCGCGATTAGCTTGTAATCCTTCATCTTGCTCCAAATATGTACGCCAAATTCCTGCAAAGTCAAACTGATCATTTGCTCCAACTTGCTCAGTGAGTACCGATCCACACTCTGGCTTGGGTTTGCACTGATTGCGAGTCGCGACGCCAATGTACTTCATGACTACCAGGCATGTGTCCCAGCATGGCCAAGGTAGGGCAGATTCGCCATCATCCCACAGACAAACGAGGCAGCTGGTAAATCTGCATTGATGGCAAGTCTGTGCTCTTTGCATTTGCGGATGTCTGCAATCCACATTTTGTCCAGTTCCGTGTACTGTTCACGATAGCCTGCTAGCATCCTCTTTCAGCTTTGTCCTTATCCAGGTGCTGGCACACTACTGATTGATTTCGTCAATCCTGCGATGCTCTTTTCCGGTCTCTTCAGTCGAGTTCATCGATGAGGATCCATTGCGTCAGTATTTACAGCCAGCCAAGTCTTGAGCCAATTGACCTTCTTTTGTTCTCGCATCAGCCCGGCATAATTGTTCGTCATTTCAACTTCCGCAGTTGCTGAGTTGTCGTTGATATCGGATGGCTACCAAGTTCTGGCGCTTTGCGGGCATTCTCGCCATTCTTATGCAAGGATATCCTGTTAGTTTTGATTGGATGAAAGTTCGAGGAATGAGATACCCAACAGCTCTTTCGTGCATCTGGATAGTACGGTTGCTCTTTCGCAAACTTTTCTTTCTGGTCGCGATCCACCGATTGCGTGGCGCTCCGTCGTGCTTGGCCAGCGCTGTCCTGCATCTCCGATTCCAATGGTGCGGACCGGCTCCGATGATTTGCCAGCCGGTGCCTTTTCTTTTGCTGGTCTGCTCACGCGGGTGCGCAGGTTGGTGGCAAAACTCTTCACGAAGCTATCAAGCAAGTTTGACCAAGCCTTGTTACCGCTTGGGTCAATGGCTGGAGTGCCTAGCTTTTTACCGCTGCGCTCGACAATCAAGCCGTTTGATGGCTGAGTTTTTAAAGCTGAGGCGGGATTAGCACTGCCTTCACATTTGCGCTTGGCTGGGTTTGTACATTGCCTCCTAACACCAAGCCAATCGCGTCAGCACTTGCTTTACCTTTGCATGATTGTTTAACATCCGACGATTGTCAGGCCAGTTTGCAGACAGCTCCTAAATTTGACCGCCTTCACGCGCCGACGATTTTCGATTTCTAGTTTATTGAGTTAGTTTACCACATCTTTGCCTCCTCCGACTCTTAAAGATTTGACAGGTATTTGAGATCTCTTCCAACTTCCGCATGTTCAGAGGCAAAATCAGTGGCGAGTTTAAGGCGTCCAATAAGTTTCTATATCACACACTCGTCCTGCGAGATCTATATCTTGCTCCATAGTGATTCGCAGAGCTACTCTGATACGTGGTGTTGGTTCTTGTGTTCCTTTCAGTTCTATATTTTCTATTCAATCTTTCTACTCCTTCACTAGCCCTACAGGCGGCTCTACATCATAAGTAAATTGCTTGTCTGAGTTTCCTCAGATTCCTTGCGTGCGACATTGCTTGCCATCCAGCTGACGTTCTTTCTGCTAGCATGTTTCAGCGCCCGATCATCTGGTTTGATTCACTAGCGACCTGGGATGGTTCCAACTATATGTTACCAGGTAAATGCTTACTCCCATCATCTCGCTTTCTCCTTTTTCTTCGCCGATCATACAATATTTTCACCAAGATCTGCTATACGCTGATTTGCTTGTTGGGCGTCTGTGAAGGTCAATCGATGCTCTATGTTTAAATCCAAAGCTACGATTCTCAGTCAGTAGTATTTCTCCAACCCAGTTTTATATGTTAAAAGTTCGTCTACTGGCCTCATTTTGCCCTTTTGCTGTTTCACCATTTCTCGAGCATGGTCCACGATATTGCGGATATTCGTCAAAACCTGTCACCGTGACAAACTGACCATCAGTTTCCTCAGATGTTTCTGTTGACTGAGGTAGCTCAATCCTCACGTCCTCATGTCTCCCTGCTTGTCACGTTTGAGCATCCAAGGATATGTCTTTCAGTTATTCTTCATCATTGGCGGAAACTCTCTTAATGATCACATCTTTGGTCCCCACAATTTCAACTGCTTCCATTTTTGCTCCTTTCATGATAGCAGTTCGGTTGGTTATTTTTGGTTAGCTGCAACTTCTGTTAGGTGCTTTTCGACTGTCTGTGTACTCCATAGCAGGTTCAGTCTCATGGCTAGCTTGTCGTAGATCATCTACACCTGTGTAGCTTCTCTGTACTGCATGTTTTCGCTGATGGAAGTAATCCCAGCAGTTCGATGATTTTATCTTCCAATGTACGCACTCAAAATCATTCTCGAGATGATGTCATTTCCTCCTGATTTGCTATAACAACACTAGTTTAACCTCTCACATGTTTTTGTCAAAGTTCCCATAGAAAGGAGGGACCTGTTGCCTGAAATTAAGAAGTAACGTTTACTGGTGATTCCAGTAGTCATGTTCCTTGAAGATGACTTTTCAAACATTTAATAAAAGGCTGGTGATAAACGCGCAGTAACACAAGCATCGCTATTTGAGACACCCAAACTGTAGTCTATTGTTGATTTGCTTAGATATTTTGCACTGCGGCGGGGTTCTTTTACGCGTCGAAAAACCCGAAAATAATCACCAATCTAAAAATGTGAAAAAGATTAGGTGAGTCTAATTTAGTTTAGCTTCAGTAGCTATCTAGTGTGCGTTTTAATCCTCATGATGGATAGCTTTTTGAATAGGCTTCTATGTAATTCTGGTTCGCTCTCAAATGCGGATAAATAATGCGGTCAATATCCAGGTTTAACTGGAGTTATCCACTGTCGTGGAGGATAAGCACCAATCAGCCGCCAGCTAATCAATTCATTTGAGCCTAATTGTGAACTCAGTATTCCATTGCCTTCACTTCTTCGCTACGTTTCATGCCTGCTGCCCTGCGTTTTGTTGTAGTTCTTCATGTGTTTATTCATTGTTTTCTCCTTAAATCTAAAATTACTTACTTAAAATCTGTGAGTATGTCAAACTGACTAAACTTCATACTTCAATCTTCTACCGAACTGTTCGTAAAGTTTCGTCTATTTACTGACGTTGCTCTTTTTGTAAAGCAGGGCGGTATTATTGTCGTCAAGTTATCTGCTTGCCTTCTTCCCGCTATCCTGCCTGCTCCTATAGCGGGTTTCAAACTACCTCGTCAGGCATGTGAGACTCACGATGTCTTCTCATCTCTGCTCCTTTTTCTGTTTGGCAGACGTGATAGAGTCAAAAGCAGAGTAATTCTCGTGAAATTAAATCCTGATTGTGTCCGTGATACTCCTTTTGCTGTTGAAGGTATTCAGCATGCTCCTAATGATGTCTCCAGGAGATAAAACTATATGAAAACTTGTTTCCGAGTAACTTCTGACAAGGCTGCTTTATCATGTCACGACCAATGCGAACATGGTGGCTTATTTCTCGATACTTGCAACATTGCTTTGGTGGTTTCTCAATTTCAGATTTATCTCCTTATGGTCATCAGTTCATCAATGAGTATTCATAAAGATGCCAGGTGGAAATCAGACAAAGGATATAGCAAGAGATGTTGAGTTCTCACTGGATGTCCTTAAAAGATATTTCATCAGATTATTACCAATCCTCAGAACAAATCCAACAGCAATAAATTTTAAAGTGAACCAGTAGCATAGTTTGCATTCAGCGGCCGTGCTTTTTGTTTGACACTTTATACCACACCTTTTAATTTTGGTCATTCAAGTAAATACCATCTGTCTCTCTATTTTTAGTTCGATTCCTTCCGTCCTCCTTTCTGTTTTCTAATCTCCATTTCTGCTATAATACGTCAGAGAAAGGAGGTAATATTATGACTGAGAATTCACGCATGTCTTTGCGGAAATTGGGTGAACCTATCAGCCGACAACGATTGATTGTAATAGGACCAAAGTATGGCTAGTCCTTACATTTTGGTGGAAGAAATGCGGGAACTCTACTCACCAATTTCTGACCTGAAACCGACTCAGATCGTACCGTCAGGATTATGTCTACATTCACTATCAGTGGCGCTGACTATCGTATCCATCAATGTATTATTCAAAGTCGTTTCCTAGATAGCTTTTTCTCGTCTTTTAGAGATGATTTCCCAAATCTGAGGTCGTCCAGTTTCAACTGGTCGGCTTTTCATGTTTAAACAGCTTCGACAACTTGGTTGATTTCAATCCATTTCTCGTTTTGTACGTTGACAGATCTAAGAGATTTCAAATTCTGTTATTATTTCTTTCATACGTCCTCCTTTCTGATATGATTTTCAAATCATATATAGTTGAAAATTTTGTACCCGACACTTGTTTGATTCCAAGAATATCATCAGTAGACACATTAAAATAAAAGCTAGACTAATAAGATGCTCACTACAAAGTCTTCGTCAGTCTTTTTCCCAGGTGCTAATGAGATGTTTTGAGTACTTACACCTGTAATTCTTTTTGCTAGTTCACGCTTTCGTGACATGACATCTTAATGTCTGGCTCTTAATTCTGCAATAGAGACCATTTGTGAATCACTCCTTTCCTTGATGAGTGATTACATTTTATATGATTTTTAAATCATATGTCCAGAAATGTTTATACTAGTTTATTTTCTCTGATGTTATTTTGTATTTTCGTTTAAAACTTTCTATACACTTGATTTTGTAATCACTTGATTTTTGATATAATTTACTTATCAAACACGACGAGACATCCTATATGAGACCAATTAGGGGACGAATAAGAAAAGTTGAGAGAAAGTCGTAATGTGACACAGACTGAACTTTCTAAATGCTGGCAAAGACCTATACCACTGTTTCAAAATGAGGAGAAAAATGAGAAATTTCCTAAAGGTAAGACCACAAAAGGAAATTAGCAGAAATTTTTAGCGTCACTTCGACTACCTTTTGGGACTGCTCAGATGCTGAACTTGGGAAGAATGACCACGAAACAACGCCTGAAAGTCCTAACCATCTACAGCCACCAGCTAGAAAGACCAAATAAAAGAAAAAGTCGCCGACTATGCTACTGTTTTTATTAAATGAGACAAAAACAACATGAAGACATCAACTGTCTTAGAAAAAGGTACACAAACGGCGAAGACTATATCACCCATAGCTCAGTTTGAGGATTGAACGCTGCCGGACATGGAGACGTTTCAGGAGATAACCTACACGCCGGAGGTTGAGACTGCGTGCCGAGACTCCCTGAGCTACGAGCACTATCGCTAAAGTGGCGCGGCTCCATGGAACCAATGATTGAGAATAACTTGACCTGCTCTTTATCAAGGTCACTAGTCAAGGTTGATAATAACTCATGGGCATCTTCGAAGTAGATGTGGCAAGAACTTCACGTCAAAAGCTTAAAGAGATTATGATGGTTCTTGCGTGCCACAAAAGTCTGAGATAGCGGATGCGAAGAAATCCACTTGTCAGAAAACGACGACGTCCGTGCAATTGGTGAAGTCGTAGATATTTACAAAAGTTTAAAAATTGTAGCAGAATTAAGAAGAGATATATAGAAACAATGGCACAAAATCGTTAAGTAACTGGCGCAGAGATTACTATCACGCACATAATGAAGAATACATCACAGTAAAGTCACATCCTGAGATTAAACTTTGACTACCGCAGCTAGACGAGGTCAGAAATCCTACGAAAGTTGACGATAGATAATGCGTCATTAACAAAACAGAACAGAAAAGATGAGTAAAATCAACATCAATACTCGTCAACGAAAACAACGCTGTCCAGAAATCAATCTCAAGTCGTAAATACAAACGAACATGCAGTAGGTCCACCATATATGAAATAAATGGGTGCCATGTATTGTGGCTATATTCTTTGTGGATTTGAGCGCTCACCATTTTACGCTGGATACTAATGGCAAAGGAGTTCTTTTACCTAATGTTGCTTAGCACCTAAGCATTTCTAGTTATCCTTGGTTTTTCAAGGGTCTAGCTTCTGTTCAAGACACCTGGTGCGAGACGGGAAAATTGCTGTCTGAGTTCAGTTTACAAAATAAGCACGCTCTCAAAGTTTGGCGACTCCGAGCGTGAGGGCGTTCCATGTCGTAAATGGCGACAAAAGCCCGAATTTTACCATACCCATTTTATCAAAAAGTGAGTAAAGCAAATGTGGATGGAAGAATTTACCTAACGCAAATATAAATTTTTGAGCGATATAAAGATCCATATACTGAGAAATTAAAAAAGTATCAGTCACGATGGGAAGAAAACTCCCCAGGCAAAGTCAGCTGTACCATCTTGCTGCAGGAGAAAGATAAATCAAAAATTAGGAGAAAACAACATTCTGTTTCTGATATAACTTTTGACTATATGAAGAAATTTGAGGAAAATTCGAAACACTGAGTGTGGAATTCAACAGTCTATAGCTTCATAGTAAAAGGATTTTAAAGCAGATAGAGGGGACTATTTAGTCAGAAACATTGAGAGCGATTACAAAAAGTGGAGGATCAGCTGTTACAAGATGGTAATCATCAACTATGTTTCTAAAATCAAGTTCAGCTTAATCAGATAATGAAAATTCGCTCAGTCAGGAATGGGTACATCAGATACAAATGAGAATACTGTTGTTGAAATGCCTAGAAAAGGTAATTACAACTGACGATCTCAGAAGAAAAATACAAAATACTTGAATCAGAAGAGTTTTAAGTTGTTCATCCAAAACTTGAAGAGAGGCCCTATGTGATTATCCGAATTACAAAGCATATCCAGAATAGCTAAGTTCTTTTTCCTTACCGGCATGCGATATGGAGCTTGCCTTAAAATACAAGAGGATATAGATTTTTCCTAAAAGACCTATTCACATCAAGACACACATGATTTCAGACAAAAGAGAACTACACAAAGACAGTCAAAGTCTGATAGGGTTATAACAGCACCTCAAAAAGTGTGGGTATCATCAAAGAGGCAAATAATAGAGAATGCGACAAATGGATTTGACTACAGATTTTATTTTCATCAATATAGGAGAACCAATAACAAATGCCAGTTAGTTTGTGCATTGAAAAGACATGGCCAGAAAATCCAGGTATAGATAAGAACATCACTACACATATGTTTAGACACTCTCTGTATATCTCTACTTGCAGATTGGGTATCCCACCAGAGCTGCTATCATGTGGACAGAGTAGGACACTTAGTGACTCAAAGACCACACTGAGATTTATTCTCCCGTTACCCATGGTATCAGACATATATCTGTAGGATTCAGACAAGATAATTTTAAAATTGCTGCCCTCGTCACTTTTCGTATACAAGACGAAGCAACCCTTAAAGTGTTGATTTTAGGGTTTTTAAAGTGCACGAAAAGAGCTGCTAATTCACACTTCGCTTGGGACTGCTGGATTCCCTCCCTGGCCCGCTTCACATGAACTGTTGCTCCGTGCTCAATTGTGCCACATTCCTCAAGATTTTAAAGAGATTATTATTTTCCGTCGGTTCTCAGAAAGTCCTGTAATGCCTGCACATTCCTCTCTCTAAATCCCTATTTCAGCCTCTACACGATGAATTGAGGCGCTCCTACATCTGTCAAGATATCAGCTGCAAACTCCAAGCGCCAAATTTCGATAGCTCACATAGACCGCGATTTGGAATGCCGTAGAGTCCAATCGCACTACACATGACACGAGGCTCAGTAGTCGCAAAGGTATGTGCAATCCAGCAAGCGCCAGCTCTCCTCACTCGAGGTTTCGCATTCTCTATAGCCCACATAATCTCTCGCTTGCGCATAACCGCTCGCTGCAGTTCCTCACGCAGTATGCCCACGTGCAGTGGTTCCTCCGTCGCCGGCAATCACACAACCAGGTGGAATTTCATCGTGTTCAAGAGCCAATCTCAGCCTCCTTCGGGCCTCTCTCATAAAGTGCTTCTTTTTCTTCAACTCTTATAGTCGTCCGTTTCTCTTTTCCTCGCCTACGAGTTTTATTATTCATCTCCTGAGTCCCAAGACAGCCACCGAATGCGGTGACTCTATAGAGAGAGATATTATGAGAAAAGAAAGTTTGGGATATTTAGTTTACAACAGTTAGGAGTCTTCTCGCAGCTTGTCATCTATAGTGTAAGCTGAACTATCTTAAACCAAATCTTAAAAATCTCTCTTATGACCCAAACACTTTCTAAAATATTGGTTTACAGTTTCACGACCAGGCCCTACTGAGAAAATGAAATACGAACACCCACTAATTCGCTAACACGGCGAACATAGTTGCGTGCATTTTCGGAAAGATCTTTAGGTACGGACTCAGTGATGTCTTCGACCAACCTGGCAGTTCTTCGTGGAATGAGGTTTACAACGTTTCAATTGCTCGAATTGCCAAAGCTGGATAAGTAGTCGTACTGATTGGCCATCAAGGATCATACGCTACGAGTTTTAACTGCGTCCAAACCGCCAGACATCGGTAGAGTTCGAAGAGAAGATTGGTAATGCGAAACACGGCGACTGCCAGCGCATCCGCAGCTGGAGTCGACCAACCTTCCTGCGGCGTGGGCGACCTGTTGTAGTGCCATCTCATGACCCTACTTCACGATACGTTCTCCACTTCATCGAAACAAATTCCGGTTGGGAATGGACCATCCTGACGTACAGCGTAAGCTTTACGCCCACCTACCAGCCTTGTCAATCGTACTTGCGTTAACACCTCGAACCGATTGTCCCACACCCAGCATGGCAGGGTTTGATGACGCTATCAAATGAATAAATTACCTGTGGTCAATATCTAGCGCATGACACCTTGGGCACCTTCAAATAGAACACGTTTGCCATTATCAAGCGCATCGTTTAAAATAACCAGAGTATCTGTGACGCTATTGTAATTTATTGAAGCCACATACTCTTAATGTTCTTCAAAAATATCTGTCAATTAGAACCATAGGGTTACTATCGACTGATTTTACGAGTTGACGATTTTCTCAACAGATTACGTTCTAAACGTTCTACGGAAAGATTTCTTTATCCAAGATCCGCAATGCGAATTTCCAACACGCAGGCTGCTTTGTCCATATAAAGCTGGACCAATTCCCTTGATTGTAGTGCATATCTCATTTTCTCACCCTTAGCTTCTTCTTGCCACACGTGGTCTTAACTCGATGTGGTACTGGCAAAATAACACATACGCACGATCAGAAATACGTAGATTATCTATTGTAACACCTTCATCCCTGAAGAGATAGCTCAACTCTTTCACACGTGACGCAGGTTTACAACCATGCTATTTCCCAATGACAGAAATTTTTCAGGAAGATTCGAAGGGATCAGTGCAACCGATTTCTCCATCGAGTCACAATTGCGTGACATTAGCATTACTCCGCTCACCTTGGTAACGTGCAATCACTACTGCATGAGCTGAGGAGTCTGTAATCTTCCTTTACCTTCATCACGCTGGGTACCTCACAACAACTGGGTCTGAAGTCGCCCTTGTCTGAGCCCTTGACTCTTCGCTCTCACATACATGGCAGAATCTCACCTGCAGTTATGTCACAATGTTATTATAATAAAGATTCTCCAATTTTTCAGGGACCAAGAGACCAGAAACATTGAGGAATTATAGAAAATTAGAAAATTAATCGTATAGTGTAAATTTATATTATGACTATAAAATCCGTTTCGCAGAATATGAGAAATTATAAATTATCCAATCCAGTCATTTTGATCATCAATAGTTTAGTTTCAATGCTACAAACGCAGCATGACTCATAGTGGTAAGAAAATAAAAGGATGCTTTATAGTATCAAACATGCCGAGACTAAATAATGGAAGTAAAAATCAGAGATGAAAAGGCTTCCCATTCTAAATCATTATCTATTTAAATAACTATATTTCCTTTCAAGTAACATCATAAAATCAAAGATCTTGTTCCATAAAGTCTGTTCGAAATCATTTTATTTGACTCCATTTCTATTGATAAAATGAGTATAACAAAATAGAAGACACCTGTGAAAATAACTTCATCATGTACTGATTGTAGATACCGTGGAGTGATAACAGTTAGAAAATTGACACAGAACTGAGATATATAATAATGCATTTCAAAATAGAGCTATGGAGAAAATTATTGTAGAAATACGAGGCTAACGTGAAAAAGAATCCTTAAGAACTAAAAACAACACACAATCCATTAAAAATTGCTTCTGATACTCAATTAAAATCACAAGAGCACTTTTGTATGATAGCCTGTGGCAATATCGTGCTCCAAAGTATAAACTTTGCAAAACTTATCATCCGATTGACTGAGACTTACCGTATTCCTAATAAAAGGCTAGTTTTAATAAAAACTAAAGGGCATATATGTTTAAAGCAATGAGAATTTCTGCACATTTGATTTTTACTAAATGAGATTGAAAATCCTATTAAATACTCCTAAAAATTGCTAAAATAAAAGAATCAAATATAACAAACTGACGAAGATATTAACTTCTTAATAAGTGGCAGAGCAAAATGACCTCTGAGAAGATAAATAGAGGCGATCACGAGACGTCTTAGCATACCTCCGCCATGACTCAGAACACGACATCGCGAGTTAACAGTCATGCGCTGCACCACGAAGGCTGAGCTGGCGGATTACAAAGCGTGAGCGACTTCCCTATCTCACGGGGGCGGCGCCTATCTTCCGGCGTTCTAGGAGGCTTAACTGCTGATGTTCGGCATGGGTACAGGTCGTGTCTCTGGGCTATCGTCACTTAACTGAGTAATACCTACTCAAAATTGAATATCTCAAATTTCCGCCGACAATAGCACCTTCGTATTCTCAATTTCACTTTGGATAAGTCCTCGAGGCTATTAGCTGTTGAGTCCGCTACATGTGTCGCTTGCACTTCCTTCTAACTTCATCTACCTGATCTTCCTCTCAGGGCTCTTACTGATATGTAATCATGGGAAATCTCTGTCTTGAGGGTGGGTTTTCACGCCGATGCTTTTCAGCGTTTTATCCCTTCCCTACACCGCTGCCAGCGATGCAGCATAGCAGAGCTGGTACCTGGCAGTGATCACTCTGGTCCTCTCAGCTGCTAGGGCAGATCTCTCAGAATTTCTCGCCCGCGACGGATAGGGACCAGGAACGTCCTCGGCTTGATTCTGAGCCCAGCTCCGCGTGCCGCTTTGCGACGAACAGCCCAGCCCACTTGGGACCGACTACCACGGCAGGATCGACGAGGCCGACATCCGGTGCCGACCTCGTCGTCTATGAACTCTTTGGGGGAGATAAGACTCTGTGTCCCCAGAATTGGCTTTTATCCGTTGACGATGGCCCTTCCGCGCGGAGACCTGCCGGATCACTACATGCCCATTTCGTGCCCTGCCTCAGGTGCTATGCTCTCGCAGTCAAGCTCCCTTATACCTTTACACTCTGCGAATGATTTCTAGCCATTCTGAGAACCTTTGGGCGCCTCCGCACCTTTTAGGAGGCGGCCGCCCCCGATCAGAAGCTGCACGTCAGGCACTGTCATCCGATAGGATCACCTATCTGGGTTAGATTGGCCCATAACGCTGAGTAGTAGCCACCAGCTGTCTCAGCCAGGCTGGCACGTCCCGATCTCTTAGACTCCTACCTATCCTGTACATATGGTACAGACACTCAATATCAAACTGACAGTAAAAGCTCCAGTGAGGGTCTCCGTCCTCGTCGCTGGGTAACCTGCATCTTCACGGTACTAAAATTTCACCCGAGTCTCTCGTTGAGACAGTGCCCAAATCATTACGCCTTGTGCTGATGCGGGTCGGAACTTACCCGACAAAGGAGTTTCGCTACCTATACGGACCAGGTATAGTTGCCCGCCGTTTTGCCTGGGGCTTCAATTCGCTACCTTCGCTTACGCTAAGCACTCTCTGTAACCTTCCAGCACCAGGAGCAGGCGCCTATACATCATCTTACCTGATGTGGCAAAGGCTGTGTTTTGATAAACGCGTTGCTTGGAGCCTATTCACTAGCGGCTGACACATACGTCAGCACCTTCTCCAAGTTGCAGGGTCATTTTGCCGAGTTCATAACTTTGGGAGTTCTCTCGATCACCTGAGAGCTACTCGCTCAGACCACCTGTGTCGGTTTGCAGTACGGGTAGGTATGTTTAAACCTGTCGAAGCTTTTCTTGGCAGTGTAGGCGTCACTAACTTCGCTACTAAACCACGCTCCCCATCACGGCTCCATGTGACTACGCAAATGACTCAGCTCCAGTTCCTCACTGCTTAGACATTGCTCTTCCATTCGCACGCTGGTTAGCCCTACCGTCCCTCCATCCACTACACTATCTAGTACGAGATATCAACCTGTTGTCCATCGGATACACCTCTCGGTCTCCTTGGGTCCCCGCCACCCAGCGGACACGCCTACCCTAGAAACCTATGGTCTTGACGGTGGACAGGATTCTCACCTGTCTTCCTTTCTCATGCCGGCATTTCTCACTTCTGTGCGTTTCGCAGCACTCACGGTCACACCTTCCTTTACACATAGGGACGCTCTACTACCTATACTGGTGTCACAGCTGCAGTAAATTGTTTTGGCCCAGTGCATTTTCTGGCGCAGGGTCACTCCGGCTAGTGAGCTAGTACGCACTCTTTGAGATGAATGGCTGGCACTTCTAAGCCCCTAACGTCCTGAGTTGTCTGTACAGCCCCACATCACACTGCATAACAATTATTTTGGGACATAGCTGGTGGTCTGGGCTGTTTCCCTTTCGACTACGGATCCTTGCACGCACAGTCGACTGCCGACCATGAATTCTTTGGCATTCGGAGTTTATCTGAGATTGGTAATCCGGGATGGACCCTCACCCAAACAGTGCTCTGCACTCCAAGATCTCTAATGTCGACGCATGAGCCCTATGAGCTATTTCCGGAGAGAACCAGCTATCCTCCAAGTTCAGTTTTGAATTTTCTCCGCTACGCACAAGTCATCCAAGCACTTCAACGTGCCTGGTTTCGAGTCCGCCAGTGCGTCTTACCGCACGCGCAACTGCTCATGGGTAGGTCCACATGGTTTCGGGTCACCGACGCGATGCTAAAGGCGCCTGTTCTGGACTCGGTTCCCTGGCTCCGTCTCTTTCAACAACCTCACGCCATCATGCTCGTAACTCATGGTTCATTCTACCAGCCACGCATCTCACCCATTAACGGGCTCGAACCAGTTGCAGTGCCCGGCTTTGGTTTTCAGGTTCTATTTCCTCCCTCCCGTGCTTTTCACCTTTCCCTCACGGTGCTGGTTCCACTGCTCGGTCACTGCAGAATGGCCCAGGGTTGAGGATGGTCCTCCCCAGATTCCGACCAGGGATTTTCGCGTCGTCCGCAGATTACTCAGGATACTGCTAGAGTACAAAGACTATTTTAAATGCGGGCTATCACCTCTCTTTGTGCTGATCTTTCCCAGTCATTTCTTCATGAGTCTTTGGGTCCACATTGCGGTCCTAACTGAAAGAGGCAAAGCCTCTTCGTTTGCCCACCTCCTGCACGTTTCGCTCACGCCGCTACTACAGGCCGTCCTTTTGCTGCTCTTCTACTGGCAGCTGCTTAGATGTTTCCGAGTTCCTGCGTCTTCCTCCTCCATATCCTTAGCAGATACTGGGTGGCATGAGTGCCTGTTGGGTTTCATTCGAAATCCCTGGATCGTCAGCTTGCCCACAGCTGCCAGGCAGCATGTCGTCGTTGTCCGTCGCTCACTGTCGACTGCCGCAGGTATGAGGCGTCACCAGTCGCCCTTAGTAGCAACCTGTCACCTGACCTTTCAAGTCACTTAAACTCTTTATTAATGGCCACTACAGCGTTTCAGTTTATTTTCTTGCTGCTATAGATGCCAGATGTTCAGTTTTCAATGTGCATGACGGTGATCTCACCAATGGCAGCCTAGCGGGATCGAGACCGCTGACCTCCTGCGTGCAAAGCAGGCGCTCTGCCCAAGCTGAGCTAAGGCACGAGCTCTCAGGGCTAAACAAGACCAATGCGCATTTCCTTGTACTCCTTAGAAAGGGTGAGTCCAGCGCACCCTCCGATGCGGCTACCTTGTTACGACTTCACCCCCAATCATCTATCCCACCTTGGGCGGCTGGCTCCTAAAAGGTTGCCTCACCGACTTCGGGTGTTACAAACTCTCATTAGTGTGACGGGCGGTGTGTACAAGGCCGGGAACATGTATTCACCGCGGCGTGCTGATCACGATTACTAGCGATTCCGACTTCATGTAGGCGGGTTTGACGGCTTCTGGTCGAACTGAGACTGGCTAGAGTGGCTTGCCGTCACCGGCTTGCGACTCGTTAGCCACCAGCCATTGCTGGCACGTGTGGCCCAGGTCATAGGCGCAGTGATTTGACGTCATCCCACCTTCACTCCGGTTGTACCGGCGGTCTCGCTAGAGTGCCCATGCAGATGATGGCAACTAACAATGAGGCTGCGCTCAGTTTGCGGGACTGACCCAACATCTCACGACACGAGCTGGCGACAACCATACACCTGTCTGCCTCAGCCGAAAGCTCTATCTCTACGAGCGGTCAGAGGGATGCTCAAGACCTAGTGAGTTCTTCGCGTTGCTTCGAAATTAGACCATGCCTCCACCGCCTGTGCGGGCGTCAAATTCAGCAGGATTTCCACCTTGCCGGTCAGTACTCCCCCAGGCAGACTTAGCAATGCGTTAGCTACAGCACTAAACGTGAAAGGGTCTAACACCTCGCTTCTCATCGTTTACGGCGTGGACTACCGGGTATCTAATCCTGTGTTTGCTCCCCGCTGCGAGCGCTCAGCGTCAGTTACAAGCCAGAGAGCCGCTGCGCCACCGGTGTTCCTCCATATGTCTACGCGTTTCCACCCGCCACGCCCAGAATTCCCTCTCCTCTTGCACTCCGGTTAGACAGTTTCCAAAAGCCTACTGTAGTTAAGCCACAGCCTTTAACTTCAGACTTATCTAACCGCCTGCGCTCGCTTTCACGCCCAATACGTCGGACTTAGCTCCGACCTACGTCCTTCACCGCGCGGCTGCTGGCGCGGCGGTTAGCCGTCCCTTTCAGATGAGATACCGTCACGAGGTGTAGACTTTTCCACTCTCACACTCGTTCTTTACTCTGTACAGCAGGCTGCGAGTCAAAACCTTCTTCCCTCACGCGGCGTTGCTCGGTCAGACTTTACGTCCAATTGCCGAAGATTCACTGCTGCCTCCGTAGGAGTCTGGGCCGTGTCTCGGTCCAGTGTGGCCACGTCACCCTCTCAGGTCGGCTGTGTCGTCGCCCTTGGTGAGCCGTGCCTCACCAACCAGCTAATACAGCACAGGTCCATCTGGTAGCCCAGTGCATTTTGCACCTTTCAAGCAGATATCATGCGCTATCTACGGTTATGCGAAAGTGTAGCCCTCCGTTTCCAATAAGTCCATCACACTACCGGGCAGGTTTACTACGCGTTACTCGCGTTCGCAACTCATCCCGGGCTAAGCTCCTCCTTCAGCGTTCTATCTTGCATGTATCAGGCACTGCCGCCAGCGTTCGTCCTGAGCCAGGATCAACTCATCGATAAAGTTTGGAGATTCTCACTCATTTCCTGTACTGGCTTCAAGATTTGTTATTTTCATTGGCTGGTCACTATAGCACCTTAGTTATAGTGCCCTGCACGATGAGTTCGTCTTGTTCCAGTTTTTCAAAGGTCTTTGTCCTCAATGCCTCTCAAGCGACAGCTATAATGGTATATCCTAGACACATTTCCTTGTCAACACTTTTGCCGACTTTTTATCATCAGTGTTCCATCTGTAACATACCATAGTCCGTGCAGGATTCGGGCGTCTTACCCGCCGTGAAAGGCGGTGCTCTATAACTATGACCAGCGGACTGGGTTGTGGCCTCGCTCTTGCTATTATGCCGCCTGACTTGCTGTCAACACCTCAGCTCATGCAATCTTTTGAGAGACCACCTTTAACTCCCACAGGAAAGGACTTTGCGAGCCTTTCGAGGCGTTCATCTACCCCAGGTTTCCAGTTAATCTTACGATGAGTGTGTGAGGCACATATCGTGGTGAACATTCTTCCATACTACTCAAATGACTGTTTGCATTCTTATTTTTCAGAAGGTTTGGATCATTTTCCTCTAGAGAGCGATTAACATAGGTGAACTTGTGTTTTGTTTTGTCTATTAGACTTCCTGCGAGAACTAAAATCCTAGTTCTACGGTTGTCAATACCAGCAATCAAATTCATTCGTAATCCAAACCGTTTGCGCGATTTCGATGGGTTGTTGAAAATATTTTTAAACGTTTTTACTTTGGCAAAATATTCTCAACCTCAGATCTCTCTCTTTGAGATGGCGCATGGTTATGGGTTTTATCTTCAAGGTTAGTGGCTTCAGTTTGCTTGATTTCCTCGGAGGTTTGCGCTATGGTAGATACCTCTTAATGGGCCCATGATTAACCACTGTCAGCCAAGATTTTTGTCTACAGCTTGTCCAATGTTTCTGCGACTCATTTTAGAACAATTTCGTATCGTGGCAATAGTTCACAGCGTCTCAGTGAAACAATTCTCCTTGGCTGTGACAGCGTCAGCGAGGCTTTCATAACATGGCATTTCTACCAGAATAGTGGCTTCAGTTGATAGGACGGTTCCTATTTTGCCTCTGTTGCATCCACAGTCACCGTATCCTCGGCACGCAGATGAGCTGAAATCAGTAAAACCACTGAACAAAGAGTTGATTCAACTCATTGACTCCGACGGATTAAAGTTGCTTTTCAATGAATGCAAAATCAATACAATTTAGTTTCATAAGTGCGGTATTCTCGCATGTGATTGAAGAAGTGGCCATGAGGAAGTCTTGCAAAGCAATTTGGGTTTTCGTCCACCCTTTTGCGTGTTTGCGTTGATAAGCCAGCTTTTAACACAGCTAACTTATCTCTTCAAAAAGTAGTGCGCTGTGAACGCGCAACAAGGCGCTATAAATCGTGCATCCTTAATGGTTTACTGAGATTCGCAATTCATAGTTTCTATTGCACTCATGGCCTTTGTTTTACGCAGGAAGTCTACTGTATTTTTCCGACTAAAACATGAGAAAACTTGTGCCTCCTCTGTTTATAGTATTTAAGATAATTAATTTCTCTTCTCTCATTTTTGAGTTTTCCTCATCGTAAGAAAGTGCATGTGATTCACCTCTTCTACTGTTTCAGGCATCTTTCCTGTTTCGTGTAGAATTTAATTTGTATGCCTATCCAATGTTTCGTGTTTCAATAATGCTACAGCAATTGACTTATGAGGTTTCACGGTTTGATTCAGATAATCTCAAGCCGCTTTGTACTGGGCTACATTTAACGATGCGAACTTCTTCATCCAGTTTTCATAAAGCGACACGCTCTGAAATTGTTTTTGTCAAGTTCTGGAACTGGAAACTGAGCGCCAACGTGCATTACCATGCGTACTGAACTGGACCGAGTTTTCACTGCCTACACATACTCGGTAACCATGGCACGCTGTTTCCATTTGTGAGCTTAGTTTCAAAGTCGTTGGATGCACCTGTTGTTTTGGACATTGAAGATGAAATCTCTTCAACAGCAACACACTATCAAACCTGCTAATTGTTCTTTTCGCCATACTTCTTTAGGTAAAGCATTTGGTCTTCTTTGGGAGTACAGTCATATCCGCCCACTGCGTCCCACGTGGTACCTATGATAACCTTAGAACAACGGGCGACTGACAGTACTAGACCGACAATGAGCTGTCCTGCCTCATGGTGAGCAACCATTTCACGTTCTTTTGAGCAGTTTTATCTTTCTTGAGAGGCCGTGCAATAACGCGATCTTCTGCCTCTGTCAATATCAGAAGCTGTCAATGACTGATTTGTTGACGGGCGGCAACCAATGCGCACGTTCAATACATGTTTCTGAAATCAGCACCAAGCAAAACCTGGAGTTTGACTGTGCTACTAACCTCAAAATCTACACATCTTCCTGACTCAGAGGTTTATGGCATGGACTTTCCAGAATTGCTTCGCGTCCTTTAACATCTGGACGACCAACCATTATACTTTTCTGTCAAAGACGACCTGGACGGCGAAGAAGAGCTGGATCTGGGAACATCTAGACACGGTTTGGTTGCCGCAATGACATATGAGTCGCCATTTCGCACAAAGACCATCCATTTTCAATCAGAAAGAGTTGGTTTAGGGTTTTGATTCACGTTCAGCTCGTTACCTCACTAAACCGACACACTTCGCGACGCGACCAACAGCGTCGATTTCATCAATAAAAATAATGACTTTAGGTGCTGGCACGTTTAGCGTCCTCAAAGGCTAGAGACACGGACACGGCTTGCGCAACACCTGGCGAGACATTTCTAGTCAGGACACGATACTGAGAATGAGTGCATGGCTCCCTTGCAGCACCAGCATGGCCGTAATGTTTACTCAGTTCCAGGTCCTTCTAAGAGAACACCAGCTGGGATACGAGCACCCTAATTTTGTAAGCGTTTTGGATCTTTTAAAAAGTCAGCAACTTCTACTAATCTCGTCTTTCCTCAGCACCCCGCAACATCTGAGAAGCGAACTTTGATATCTTCTTTATTAGCGGCTTTCAGCTTTCCACCGTCACAGCTCGTTGGATTACGTCCACTATGCTTCGCACATATAAGCACCCATCCTAAGAGAGGAAGAAGAATAAGAGATAGGCAAATGGTACTACTGAGCCAGGATGTTAATCCACCTATCGCCAGGCTTTCGTGTTTCACTTCAGTTTGTGTTTGATGTTCACTTGCCTAACTTTTGCAAAATCCGCTACAGTTGTATCAGATGGGAGGACAATACTTGTAAATTTCTCTACTTTTAGCCAGCAGAGGTGTAAAAATTAGATTCCCGTTCCTGTTTCTCTGTCTTATGTGATGTAGGCCACCATACACTTCAATATGCACTACCACTAGAACTGGTGAGGTCATTTCTTTACGGTGTCGTTTAGTTGATTTCCTGAACCAATTCTGAGTCGCTGAATTTGTTGACTACCCGGCCCAGCTGGATCTGCCAGCAAAAAGCACTGAATCCTGTCACTAACAGAAAGATCATCAACAAATAAAGAGAATGGATATGAAACCATTATTTTGTTTTTGCGATTTCAAACACTTACCCTTCTATTTTGAGTAAACTTCCTCTTTCTAATACACCTAAGGAAAGGTTGCGATGGGTTTTCATTATAGTCAAACCGTGGCCTGCAACAAATTCTGTTTGGAGTGTAAACACGTAATAATCTGCTTCGATTTCTGCTGTACGACCTTCTGGTTTGTCAAGCATGGGTGACAATCGCAACAGATATGCTTCTCTTGCAGTGAGCATATCTCTCAAAGCTCTTCAAGGTTTTGACCGGTATCAATGATCTCTTCTACAGAAAGACAACATGTCGACCTTTAATATCTTGAGCTACGTCTTGTTTAATATGTAGTGGCACCACTACTGCAGTCCCACCATGATAGCTAAGACCATCATAGAAAGTCCATTTCAAGATGTGTATCAATATATTTCGCAAATTCTGCCGCATAAAGAACTGGAACACCGTTTAAATTCCAGCTAAAATCGGATTTTTCCCTCATAATCTTTTTGTCAACCAGGCACTTTAATTTTGCTTTCTTCACAACGTAATTTCATCTTGTGAAATCAGACTTTTCTTGATATCTTTTTCTCTGACATGATTTTACCTATCTACTTTTCTAGATAAGTACAGTAGTTTCATTATGTCATTTTCATACTCAAATCACTGATTTCAGATTCCTAAAACTGGAACAAATTTTCCAAAGTGCTCCAATGATAACCAGCTTTTCTCGTTTTTCTTTAGGAATTTTAAATCAATAGTCGTCTTAGTACTGATGACCATTTTTATCAAATAATCACCAGGCTGTCTGATGCCATCAAAGTCCAGCGATGTTTCACGAGAAACATTCGTCTTGCAGACATTTTCCCACTTTTAGAGGATTCCAAATAGGAATAAATAGCTTCATAATGAGACTTGAGTTTTGATAGTTTAACACACACTCCTACTTTTCATCAGACTTTTGGGTCAGATTTTACAAGTCCAAAGCGCTGGTGTTCTTTTTACAAGTTCATAGCCATATACGTGGCGATATTGACTCTTGGTTTTTAAAATACCAGTGAATTTCTTGAAATTGTTCTCTTGTACGTTTAAATCAGCAAAACAACTAAGGTGTTGTTGTCGTAAAACTCGCTGTGTTGCTTCACTAAAAGATGAAAACTGCAGATTCGATCTTCCACATTGACTGTTTGACGGATAATTCAGTCAGAACAATTTGATAGTCAGATACTTCTTTTCCAAACTCTAAAAGCGCTATCTCTTTGGCTGAGATATTTTCTCAGATTGTGGTAAGCATCGTCTACGAACTCGATTGCGAAAATAATGAATTTTCTTTATTCGTCCCTATCTTCAAAATGTCAACTTCAGGAAAATCCCTCTTTTATAAAAGGGCTAGCTGACGGACAGTGACTCTCCTTACTCAAACTCTTGTCACTGCTGTAGTAGCAGATAAATAGTTTGTAATCCGCACTAATCCATTCATCACAAAATCGTCTCCAGACCTGATCATCTCGCGATGAGGCTAGCTACGGGAAAGCTGTAGAGGACGTTTTCGTCACTACTCTCAAAATCACTAGCGAAATTGACGAGGCATTTGCTTCTGAAACAAATCTCCAGTCAAAATGAGGCTACGTGGGTGGAACTCCAACTTGTTCAGCTGGTTTCTTAATTCATATTCGTCCATTATCCAAGTTCTAATCGTTATGGTTTTACCATAGATCTAAAAATACTTCAATCCCGGGTTCTTCATGTTGGGTTGATAGGGAAGTGAAAGAGAAACATCAGATCAATCCACCAGACAAAGGCTAGTACGACTCGTGAATAATCTTTAATAACCTTTTTCTAGAAAATGATTTGAAAAATCTTAGGGTCCTCATCATTTGGGACCTCCATAGACACATCCCTTAGCAATTTTAGAAATGGTGTCATAATCTGGATTTTTGAGTAGAGATAGAAATAATGAAAGGAATTTGAATCGACTTCGAGCAGTGTCGGCCCTTGTATTTCGTCGCATCACGATTTTATAGGCTACACTCACAGGAAATATCTTGCAGTCCGCTGAACGTCCAAAGGACGTTTAATGATAAAGTTCTAAAACAAAAGCATTCTGATTATAAATAGCCTCCATAACTGACCTGCCATTTTGGCTGGTGCCAACTTATCCTCATCATCACTTCGCCTGAAATTAGCCAGCCCTCTCTTTTGAGGCATCTCACTCAGCTTAGTACGCATAGTATCCAAGAATCATGTCGCATTTCCATTATCAGATTCTTTCGCTGTTTTGATATCAAATCTTTGATGGTATATTCTCTTTGTTGTCTGCTGTTTTAGGGAAGACTTCCACTACCTTTCAGGTATATATAGAACCAGGAAATCATTCACTTCGGAAACATACTTCAGTTTCGTGTCAAGTTGTGTAATCACCTTGATTAATCCTGAGACATAATAAAAGATAGAGCACCTTCCCTATGTATAAGCATCACATTTCTCATTCGTAGTCCAGCTTCCTTACCTGTATCAGTTGTATTTAACATAAATAGAAAACTGTTCATTTTTGTAGTAATTTTTCAGACCAGTAGCTCTTGTGCTTTCTGGATACGATTATCATCTTGAGAAATAGAATCGTTAGAAACCCAACCAATTTGTTTGATATGTAAAATTCCCGTCCCTCAGCATAACACTGTACATCACTCCGCCCAATCTACTTGATAAGGAGCTAAAGTGGTTGTTTTCCCTGTTGATCATAGGGACTATAGTAAATCCATCGAGTTCTAACCATACTGGGATAGAGCTGGCTGATGCCATCATATAAGTCTTTGTCTGCTTAGCAACACTGAGTTATTAGATAATTTAAGACAGGCCCACCTGTGTCCATTTAACCGCCATTCTACTACTGGATAATGTTGTCTCTGCATTGACTTTCCTGACTCTTTTATCAAATTCATCTGAGGCATAAATGAGGTTTCACCGCCAAAAACTTAGGTTTCAATTATCTCTGATAATAAAATGATATATAAAAGTATTAAGAGTTAAAGGAATAAATTTCTTGGTTGGATGATGACTGCAGATTCTCAAGTGCTTACTACTTGGACGCTTTGCAAAGAAAATAGGAAAGTAAGTAATATCACACAAAATTTACGCATTCTTCCTTTTCCTCTTCTTCTAAGAGTCGTGACAGATGAGAGTTTTTGGTAACTCTTCTAATGTTTTCATCAGATTGACTTAAAAATTGTTCAACAATATCAATAAATTTTTCCATATTCTATTACCCTAGAAGCAAGTCCCGGAATGGTGTATACTTCCTCCCATGATTTTGAATAATAATAACTAGCACGCAAATATTTAGCTGCGTAAAGTTTCGTCCTTTCAGTTTTGTTTGCAGAGTTTGGTTCTTTATCTTTTTCATCGCTCAATTCTTGATGCTGCTTTTCAAGTCAGATAACTGTTGGCGACGTTCAAGTAGTTGCTGGTAACTTCAGGTCAAATTATGCCGTTGGTAGGATAAACAACAACATAATCAAACGTCAACACCCAACCCATAAAACAGTTTCGATCTTTGTCGTTCTTCCATCAAGTATTTGACGTTGGTGTTCATTTTGAATAAAGAGGTGTTCATTGTATGCAATGCATACATCGTTTTCTACCCTTGTTTCGTCAGTAATTTCTTTCTCCTGCACATCTTCTTTTAGTGCTACTCTTTCATTTCTAACACTTTTTACAGAGCAACAATTGTCCAAAGGCACAATTTCCAACTTGGTCATTGATTTTAAATCTAGCAGAGCTCTTTGCAAGAATACCATTTACCTTGATACGTCCACTTATCTGCAACTTCTTTTAGCCACTGCTACGACGCTTAATAGTCGTGATACTTTTAAATGTTATCAAAACTCATTTTGTACACCTCAAATTATTATTGTACCCATTTTTCTACCCTTTATAGAAGATTAACTCCTAATGCGACTCTTTTTGATTCTTTTATATTTTACTAATGATTCTCCAAAAGTTAAAAGACAACTTCTAAAATCTCATAATCCCTATGTACGAATATCACAACTTCGATTAAACCTTGATTTTTCCCAAATATTTGCCTTCAAACTTGTCTGAGAAAGAGGCCTGGAGAATAATCTTGTGTTAAAATAATAGTTGCGATATTTTTCTCAGACTGAATGACCAGCTTAATGACCTTTGCTACTACCGATTGAGCCGATACTTTATCAGATATGCTAGCAATCCAATTTCTAAGGTAAGCAACCACATCACGATGTTCTCCCAGGAGCGATCGATCAACTCATCTTGTAATCCCTCATAGTTGACACACGATTATCAATCTGACGAATTCTCACGCAATTTCAATTTTATGTCTTTCCTCCGATATATAAATCATCTGGGAGATGAGGCATCGAGTTTGCTAAAGTAACTCAGCATTTTCCCTTTTTCACGTGTCAGTTCCATTTTCTTAGCTGTTAGCCCCTTCTAACAACTGAGTACAACTCGAAAACGCAACACAATCGATCAAATCCGGACTGAAGCTCCTAAAAGATTTCCAGCTCTCCACGAGATGGATAAAATCACGCATAACAATTTTAAAACCAGAACCTGGTTCAGTAAAGGCACTGATAGTATAATCTTTTCTCAGAAACTGTCAAGGTATCTGGATGATCACATGAGATAAGCATGGGCAGTTCGAGTTACTACGACCAACCCGACCTCTTAAATGATTACAGTTGTGCAATCCCATATGATCTGCATTTTCAATAAATAAAGTATTTGCATTTGGAGCCTCAACTCCTGTTTTCAATGATTGTTGTTGATACACTAAATATCATATTCACCTTCAATAAAGTCAAGTAGCGTGTTCTCCGACGAATTTCACTCGATTGTCCATGGGCAAAACCAGTAGACACTTCCTGGAATCAACTCTTGTAACTCTGAAACCTTCTTTCAATCGTGCTCAACTTTAACCTGAAAAAGATAGTAAAACCCTGACCACCACGATCCATTTCTCTCAATACAGCATCACGAGATGATTGCGATCATTCTGTTTCAAGTACGTAAGTTTTGAACAGGATATCGATTGAGTGGAGGAGTTTCGATGACTGATAAATCTCGGATACCTAGCATAAGACATATGAAGAGTTCGAGGAATTAGTGTCGCTGTCAGGTTAGAGACATCAACCTTCTTTTTAATTCCTTGAGGGCTTCCTTATGCTTGGCACTTTCAGACGTTGCTCTTCATCAGCCAATCATCAACGATAAGCTTAAAAGCTCAACATCACAAGACCAGGGCTCAGTGAGGTCCCTATCAAGATCTCTGTGACCTAACTTCTCAAGTGTTTCAGTCTGTTCTTTCTTACTTCTAAAACGAGCTCAAAACATCTACAGTGACAGCAAATTGCTCACGTCTTTCCCTTAAAATTACTATAATGTTTGCTGCTGAAGCAGAACGGTGAGTTGGTACCTAAAAGAGCAACAACCTGTTTGCCAGTCGGTGACAGCCTTATAAATGCAGCTCGCATAGCCACCTCAGTCTACCAAAACCAACATCTCAACTACAAAAGTCGGTCCATCAGTTTGAGGAGCCTGCATATCACTTTTTAATTTCATCTATACTTTCGAGAAGTTGATCTTCGGTTTCAACATAAAGGAAAGCTTCATCAAAAGCAGCCTGATCTTCATCATCTTTTTGATGCAAAACCTTTAGGTTGGCTTCTCTCGGCATACAACAATCAAGTCATCTGCAATATCTTCAGCGTGACTCTTTACTTTTGCTGTCGCTTTTTAAAACGTCCATCGTTAAGTGGTTGTTTAACACAGTGCCTTACCATCACTAGAGACGCCACTTAGAAAGAATCTGTATCTGTTCCACAGGGATGAAATACGGTCTCCATTTTGATATAGGACACTTACGTAGTCTCAGGTGAATTCTTGACAGTTTCAGTCGTTTTCCAATCCTAAATAGGCCAATGTACCATGAGATTTGATGAACAACCTGGTCTCAACATGGAGTTCATTGTAATCCTTTAATCGTTTCAGCGTTACCTGATATTTTGTCTGCGATGCGCGAATTTAATCTTCTTTTACATTTCATATTCAGTGATAAATGCAGATTCTCATCTGCAAAGTGCAAATCCATGACGAAAGATTTCCTTCAACAAGATTGACAGTTCAACTTTACCTGGATTTCCACTTTCGTCGTCATGTATCCTTTAGTGCTCGTATTCATCAGAGTCGTTGACAGTTCTTTAGTTCAGTTTGCTACTATGACTGAGAACAATCGTATATTTTGTGTACATAGCGTTCAGTTTCTTCTTTCAGAAAGAAAAGCAGATTGAAGAACTCCTGCATAGGATACTGATTAAATTGAGTACAGATGATCAAATTTTAGATTTCCAAGCCCTATAACTGGAAATTTGAAAAGAAACTAACTGGTAAATATAGAATTGACTTTCCTGCATCAGCCAGAAATATTGCAAACTTGACACCAGTTTTGCTATTAGCTGTAAATCTTCTGTAAAAGCCCTAACTGTGATCTCACTTATCAACGCATCACATGATTCATGATGAGAAATCATCAAGATAATGGGCACTTGATTCCGACTAATCTGTCAGTGTCCACTGTTTTCTCAAAATTAGATAAAAACTTACGAGATATCCAGCATGAAGAGACTTGCTCTTTCAGTACGCTTCAAAACTTCTTCTAAAGTAAGACTTTAGGAGTTGGAGAAAGTGCCTATGATCAATCATGTTCTAAAATTTCAGACCACAGTATTAATCTTCGTTCGTTAACATATCACTAGCTGGATAGTGAGTACCAGAGTTTGGCTATCTTTTGATAATTGAGTTTCCAGTATCAAATTCTCTAATGCCGTCAATCTCATCGCGAGAAAATTCAGTCCGATAAGGACGAAATTTGAGAGGTTTCCAAATATATCTAGAATATCTCACGGCTAAATTCACCACAGACTTTGGAACTTGTAACTTTCTTATAACCAAGAGAAATCAGGTGATAATTCTCTTTGTTCGCATTCACCGCCCCACCTGGCAGAGTTCTAAGATACTGTCATCAAAAACTTGAGGATTCGGCAAGAATACTCGACTAGCTGCGACGTTACAAACTCAAAATCCCTCTTTGAGACTCATTTCTTAGCAAAACGCACAGCTTCTAGCCCGAGATCTTTTTCCTGAGATGATACCAAAAATTTCAACCATTGGTGGATCATCTACTAGGAAATGGACTAAACCATATCCGAGACCTAATAATATGGAATTAGATCATTAATCAGACGCTCGCCTCTCCCATATGCTGAGTCATCACTAAAACCTTAACGACTCTTCGACTACTAGCAATCGCTTCACGATTTTTGACTAGACCAGAAAGGCCTAGCAATAATTGTCTTTGTTTCTGTGGTAAGTTTCTCATGCCAAGATAGAGGGTTGTTTTATTCTCTAAAAGAAATCGATTAATGCCATTTCACTTGCATTATGTTCTGCATCATCGTCTTTTCAAAGTTTTTCTTGTAAATAATAATTTACAGCATCAGTCAGCACTTGTCAATTGACTGTAAAATACCAATATAATCTTCGCGATCCGACTTCCTCAAAACGCACGGTGAGACTACTGGCATTTTCCTAGGGTCTGTAATTGCCAGTCTTACACGATTGAGAAACATGTGCCAGATGTATTGAATAATCGACTAGATTCCAGTGCGCAACACCCAAGCTGATCACTTTGGCACGGGACGAGATCCGGCTTCCATGTCAAGATCATCGCATAAATAATCGGTAAATCTTTCAATATCTAAACCGCATGGTAGGTTAACAATACGCAATGCACAGCACTGCACTTTCGTTCATAAGGTAGTTGGTTTCACCAAATAAATCCCATTAAGGAGGATGCTAAGTCAGCTTGATCTTATCGTAGCCTGTAAGGTGACATGACTGTATAGCTAGTTGATCAATCCAGCATAAAAAGCCAACGTATGTTTGGTTTCAAATGTTATCCTGGGTTTCCCAATCCTACAAGCAGTTTGTCATTTAATTTCCTTTCAAAAGCCAAAGGGTTGGAATCCAACCTAATTGGCGATATTTTAAATATTGATTAAACGTTAAAGGCAGATTCCATAGTATCGCCATCTTGCGACATATTCTTCATGCTTCGCGAGCGATCCGGCTTCTTTACGCCTTTTCAGGCCAAAAGCCGTATTTAATTGAGATCAACTCATAAGACATAGTCACTGCACGAGATAAAAGCCTAACACCAAGTCAGGTGAGATGATACCAGCAGCAGGGAGCTTTCAGACCTACGTTTAAGGTCAAGCACGAGACCTCTTTTCACGCTGTGAAGTAAGTTTCCAAGTCAAGTGGATGCAGCGGCTCCAGAGTCAGTTGTCAACTCCTGATTCTGTCAAACCAGTGACTAGAAAACTCTTTTTCATCTTCATCAGTCTAACTCAGAAATTTCTTCTTCAGCGCATGAGAGATAGCCACTAGCACAACAGCATTTTCTGTCGCTGCAGGTCGCCGAATTTGTTTGACGCATAGTCGATAGAGTCGAGGTTCTGAAACCATCATCCTCAGCTACATTGGCTTACGCAAAAGAGCAGGGTTTTGTTGTCGAAAGGACCTGTGACTACTTTTTGCTCTTCGTCTGTAAATTCAATGGTACGAGGCTGATTTACCGTCTTCAGAACAGGTTTAATCTTTTGAGAACGTTCAAATTCTGCAACCCAGTTTCATATCTTTTTGCACAGTACGTGCCATCCACTGCGCATAACGTTTATGACTGGTTCCTGAGTCGGCGGGAATCAACTCTGAGTTAATCAAGTATCAATATCTGCAAAGTGGATCCACAGAGCACTCTTCCACGACCTTGCTCACGCGCGGCGCTTTTCATCATCAAAGGCATCCAGACCACATGAACAATCCGCATCAACTTCACGGATGTTGGCCAAGAATTTATTTCCAAGACCTTCCTCCTCTTGATGCTCCTTTTACAATCCCTGCAGCATCATCAGCAAATTCGAAAGGTTGTTGACCTTCTTTTGGGGTAATCATTTCCCGTCAATTTTTGGAGGCGTTCATCTGGAACTTCTACCATTCCAACGTTTGGATCAATGGTCTGCAAAGGATGGTTGCAGCCTCTGCTCCTGCTTTTGTAGTTACATTCAAATAGGGTTCCGGTTACCAGCGTTTGGTGAGCTACACTACTGCTGTTAAAGCCCATAGTTTCTCATTCTCGTTCACATGTCGATCTTCAATGACTCTGCTAAAAAGGAAAAGCTTGCTAACCCTCTAACTAAGGGTCACAGTCAATAATTTTACTCATTTTTCTTTCAAAATCATAGCGACTCATCACGGCCACGCGATCACAATTTGCTACATTTAGTTTTGATACTCTACTGACAGATAATTTCCCAGCGGTTGCCTTTTTGCCCATAGCAGCTTAATCGGCCGCAGCATGAGGTTTTCATTTCGCCAAATTTCCAACCAGTCATCCCGACTGCGTCTCCTTTTTCTTTTTCGATTATGCTCATAAAAGGCAAATGACTGAGCACAACCTCTTTTCCATTAATTTGTGCGACCATCTGGTGCGGTAGACTGCTTGACTCTTCATCTGTATCAGCTGGAACCAAAGAGTGAAAGGACGGGCACAGCAGAAATAAAGCTGATTGTAACTATTTCGCTGTATTCAAGCTTTTGGTAGCTAATTAAATAAGTTGGGTTCGAAAACGATTGTCAAATCAGCTGCCCACATCAGTATCAATTTCTTCGTTTACTTTCCCTACACTCTGAGAGAGTGAGACACGCCACTTACGACTCCTGCACAGTGTTCTAGTTGACTGGTACCATTTTGCTTATGTCCGCACGTGATGAGGGCAGGCACGTTTCCATGAGACTGGCGTAGTTTACGAGCGTCAAAGAAGTCACTGTTGTGGTGAAAGTCTGTTGGAATCAATCGAGTCGGTATCTGGATAATTTCCTTCTAGAGGACGTGTACTGTAGAAAGCTAATAACTTTTCCACTTCTAAGGGAATTTGATTATTGGCGAAAATCTCTACTGTTTCGATATCATCCGTAAAAACCAGCTGAAAATTCGCGTAGAGGCGACTCAGGATGACAACATCAAAAATCATCACTACTTGTCGAAGTCAATGTCTGGCTAAGGACAGTGAGTCTGTCGCAACTAGTGAATTCTTTGTGCAGTGCTTCAAACAAAGTGAGACCTGCCCGTCAAAACCGGACGAGCTTTCTTGAGTGCTAGCGACTGGCAGATTTCGTTGATAAATCTTTTTAAGTTTTGTTTCAAGAGACTAAAAGGATTACTTGCGGAAATTTCTTGGATGCAGTGGATGCTGCTCGCTGTCTTTTCACCATTTAAGGTAATTTCCACAGTTTACCACTTGTTGGTGACAATCTGCTTTGTTTCAATCTCTTTTAAAATCAAAGTGTTACATCTGGACAGAACTTGAAACAACGATTGATAAAGAGCTTCCAGTAGAACAGATCCTAAAAGAATTAATCAAAGAGCCACCATTTTCATGCGAGAATAGGAATTTTCGATTAGTTGACCATTTTGATCCAATCAGTGGTCCTTCATTGGTAACATCAGATTTTACAGTTGATAAAATCGGGAATGGCATTTTTGAGCTAATAGCTCTCTCTTTAGTTTAATATTTAAAAGCATGTAAAGGCGGTACAATGATGATTGAAAATGAATCGTGGATTCTCCTTTATTCTACTGTTATTAGAAGGATAATGGTAATAATAGGGCGTGTGAAATATGTAGAAACAACAGATGCTAATCAAGAAAACTCAAAGGAAAGAGCCTTGTTTTAAAAGGTGTGGATAAATAAAAATTTTTATCTAAAGTTATCCACAGTTATTTAATTTTCTTTTTGAGTTAGCTTCGATTTCTAAACGTAAATTATCATCTGTTTTCAAGCATGGTTGATTTTTCCATGGGCATGAATGACCGTTGTGATCTTTGCCACCAAACTCTTTTCCAATCTTAGGAAAGAGGCTATTATCAGTCATTTTCTCTTGGCTAGAGTACATAGCAACCGGCGACTAAAACGATATTTTGAACGTCTAGTTCCTTTCATTTTCCTTGACACTAACACCATAGAGTTTCCAACTTCTGTTTGGATTTATCAATTGGAATCACAATCATTTTGCTAACGTCTTGTTTGCGAGCACGAATAACCTCAACAGCGATGTCAACTGTGATGTTGTTAATCTTTTTGACTTTTGGCCATCAAGCTGATGTCGTTGAATTACCCTCTGTCTCTCACGTTCGAGTCAATTGTCCAGCCAAATATTCAGTGTATCATTCTGAGTGATAATTGGATATTTCAGTCTTACTCTGTAAAAATCGCAATACGTGTTTCAAAATCAGGTGGTGTGATATCTTTGTTAAATCCCAGGAAGCGCGTGACCAGACGTTCAGGTAGATTCTCCAAATGTTTCAGAGCCTACGGTCGCTTCGGCTAAAAACAATTTGTTTATTATTATTGTGAAGACGTTAAATGTATTGAAAACTCTTACTGAGTCTGAACTTTCTTTCACTAAAGTTGAATATCATCAATGAGTAGGAGATCCAAACTACGATAAGTGAATTTTCCATATCATTAAGTCTTAAATGCTCTAGGAATTCATTAATGACTTTCAGCAGGTATGTATTTCTTACGCGCATTCAGGCTCTTTGAAATTTCATTACAAGGGCATTTAGTAGGTGGGTTTTTCAAGACCAGGTCCTCCATAGATAAATAGAGTTGTTAAGTTAATCCAGGATCTTCAGAAACTGCTAAAGCTGCGGACTTAGCTACACTGTACCATTTCCTTGAACAAAATTATCAATGCACTTTTTCCTTGAGTCAGTTCAGAATATGGAATGGTGGGACGGACTTGTCTGATAATCGCTAATAAGAATCAGATTCTATAGCCACTTGAGGCAACTTCTTCAACTTTTCGTGAGAGACATAATGGGCTTTATTTTCAGTATCATAGATTTCACCCACTGCCGCTAAAAGCATCCATTGATATTTCTTCCAGAATATCGCATTTCATCTCGAGGTAGAAAATCGTTGCAGTGGCATCTTCAACTTTAACAAGTTTCACGTCTAAAATATAGAAATCATAAACTGGCCGGGTTAGTTTATCATATTACCAAGTTCTAAAGACGATTCCAAAATTGTTTTTCCTTCAATGATTTCCTCCTCCTTTACTATAAATTTAAAAGGGTTTATTGATAGAATCATTTTACCATAGATAGATTATTTTTCCACAACATGGAAAACAATTTACATGTTTTTAACTGTTATCCACAAAATGTGGATAACTAAGAAAATTCTGAAATACTGGAACTTTTAAAAGCTAAAAGTGCATGGATAACTATGTTCGATAAGAATACTAAAATAGCAGTATGGCTAGACTGTTAATAAGTGTTGAGTATTCATCTTGGTTATGGAGAATTGAGTTTTACCTATCTGGAGGCTAATCTGAACTTATCTAATCCGGTATCAATTTTGCTCTTCCTCTTTGACAAAGTGGTCTTTTTCTCTTTTGCTGCTCTTCTTCGTGTATGTTGTTCAACTTGTCGAACAAGAGATTTTCTGTTTTGAATGCGATGCAAGAGTGTCTCTTGTCTGTCGCTTGATAATTGAATGAGGAGTCTAGCATGAGCCTGGAAGCTTCCCACTTTCGCTTCATGTCAGGATATGTTTAGAGTGGCCTAACAATCGAACTAGGTTTGTAATATAAGGTCAAGATTTCCCCATCCTTAATTTCTGTGTGGGTAAAACCTTTATCGATTAAGGACTGGTATGCTTTAGCTGCTTCGATAGGGATTTAAATTTTTCCGCGTTGGAGATTTTTCAATGATGGGATGAAAGCATCATATCTTGATCAGAAAGTTGCTTAACTAATTACTGGAATTTCTGAAAGTCCAGCAACTAGAAGCCTCGATGCGTCTTTCTCAGCTAGAATTTCATATCCAAAGTACTGGAGATTTTCTAATGATAATTGGCTGGATCAAGCCGTTTTTCCATAATGGATTGTACCAACTCATGTACTTTTTCTTCTGAAAATTCCTTCCGAGGTTGATAGGGATTTTGTGAATATCTTTTATTTGAACAATTTTAAATTCTTCCATAATTCTACATTAACACAACTTAGATATTCTGTAAGCAACCCCACATATCTGTAAATATTGTTCAGATCACTAGTACTCTTATCTAATTTAATAGTGGTTGTTTCTTCCCTTGCCATTTACGGTAGTATCATAGTGGTCATGCTATCTCGATAGAATGGCTATATAGAGCACTTTGTAATTCAGTAGTTGAGAGAAAGATGACTTTTATCATCCACTTTTGTAATAACGTCATATTGTTGTAGATGTCCGTTGGCAGGCATACTAGTTATAACAGAACGAACAACTACTCCTGCGAGTGACGTGATGGTAGCATTTCAATCTTTGTAAATCAGTGCTACTAAGATTTGGAAAAGGTTGACCATTTGAATGCCCAGGAGCTGGTCGAGGTGACTTTTCATTTCTTTATCCAAGTGTGATTGATGATAGTGATGCGCATCGACTGGAAGAGTCCTGCGATCCAAGTCCTTCACGGACGTTGTTCCACCGTTTGTGGCTTGATTTTCTCGATGTAATTCCGATTACTGTCCTGAATATTGATTAAGGACCGCCAGGAGACCTCAAGGGTTGACGATGGCTGCCTGTTTGGATAGCCTTTTGTAGAGACAGCTGTCCATCTTCAGATTTTAAAGAAACATTTCACCTATTCAGAACTTGACACGATGCCTTGTGTCACGGTGTTATACGCCAGGACCTAGAGGGCTTCCGAGTGCAATGAGCACTGTTTCTCCAGCTGGTTAGTTGATCAGAATCACCAAATTGGCATACGGTAGTCACCTTATCTGCAGCAATTTTTACAACTGCTACTGATGCTCCAGAGATAAGTATCAGAACCGACTTAATTTTCACCTGGAACTTTGGTTCCAGTCAGCTAAACGAATATCTACTTTTGCAGCTCCTGACACGTAGGCTGTTAGAGTTTACGAGTGACAGTTATCATCTTTCACATAAATAACTCCAGACACCTTCCTCGATGCTTGCTCAGTGCTTTGTATCTGTATCAGTTTCTGCGGATCCAGAATAAACTATTTTGGGAGTTTGCAAGAGTAAGTAATAATGAGATACCACCATCTTTGCAGCACTCCAGCTCGACTGCCACTAGTAGCTGAGATTTGGGTTTTTCATGCAGCTGGCTGCTGACGAGTGTTGGTATGTTGTTGGGACTTCAGTGCTGATTTTGGCTGAGGTTGCAATGTCGTCAAAACTACTAAAACACCACTAAGCTAATGCGACTAATAAAAGTTAGCACCATGGAACTAGTTTTGATAAGTTTTCTGAGAGCCTCCACCTAATCAATGAAAGATATAAAATAGCTAGCTTAATCCAAGCAAAAGAAAAGTTTTCACAACTTGGATAGCTTTCAAAAACCTAATAGATTAGTGAGATCGGAAATCTACTCTGTGAATAAGATGTGAAATTGAGTGTGAATATAGTTTAGAATAGAAGAATGAGAAATTAAAGTGGTAACAGTTGGAAAACTGAGAGAAAAGATATCTCAAAAGATGGCATAGCAGAATATTTTCAAAAGTTTCACTGCTTTGCTAATTTAGAAATGATTGGGTTGACTGCAGGCTGAAAAACGCAGATCAGAGCCCAACTTGAATCTGAAAATCAAGATTTTGGAGTTGGAAGAGAGCCGCATTCTTGCTAAGTAAAATCTAGTGATTTTGTAGTTATTTAGCTATTGCAGGAACAACTTTTTCTTCTAGAAGAGTTAACAAGCAAGCAGCAGAGCCTCTGTGATGGATTTTCTGCAATCACTTTTTATCATTGGTGGGGTTTAGGACTCTCCAGAGGTGAGAGAGAGCCAATCTTTCTGCAGATGGAAGTAACGCTATCATCAGCTGATGAGGACTGGTCTTAGTAGAACAAATTTATAGAGCGTTTTCGAGTTAGCAACGGATCACCTTATCACGAAATAGATGATTGGCTACGCTAGCTGATAAGATAGATGAGAAATGGTCTCATGGCTCAGCTGGATAGCGACATTCATGCCTTCCGAGCGGGCGGTCGCAGGAGTTCGGAAATCACGCTGGGATCAGTGTTAAATCGTGAGCTGGGAAAAAGTCCCGGCACTGTACAAAAGTTGATGACGTTTTCAGAATAAAATTTGAGCATTTGAGAGTAGTTCTCACCATGGAATCGTAGATTTTATATAATATTTTGTAGGAAAGTTAATTTACAAAGAAAAACAGTATAAGAGTTGCTGTTATGAAAAGAATACAGATTTTGCTCAAATGAAAGATTTCCAACAATTGAGACGAAAGAAACTGCAGGAAATCAGAGGTGAATGAGACTTCCGCCATACACATACGTCATTTCTTTTCACAAAGAAAGTAAGTAAAGTAAAATAAGGTGAAATAATCGATTTATTCGGATTAGTAATTGCTAGTAGTTTTATGTTTTTAATATGACAAATTCGCTAGAATGGGTTTGTAAAGCAACTAGAAAAGATCAATGTACACTTTTAGTCTTTATGTTTTCTAATGCCATTAGTATTGGGAGTAATTCTCTTGTTATGAACTCCAGATAGTTTTGGTTTGTCTAAATTTTTATTTCCTTTCCTCCTAGCTTGGTTACTTTATTTGGATTTAAAATGTATGCGAAATCTAAAGGAAATATCAGTCTATTATTTTCTCACTATATAATAGTACTAATAACTTTATCAGTGACATATATCATCTATTACACGAGGATGAGTTTGCATTGATTATAACAATTATTTTCTCCTCTTATCCTGGTTGACGATATCTGGATTTATTAAAGTTGACTGTTTCTGATTTCACCTGGAATTTAAATATTTTTGATCCAAGACTATCTTTATCTGTTTCTGAAGAGAAAGTGACTCTTTGCATTTATCTTCTACACGCATAGTCTCTTTTCTCGATGTTGTGAGTACGGTTTCGTCACTTAAATAGTTTGGAAGTATTTTATCATCCATTGTTTTGTTGGTCTGCTTTTGACTTTTTCTCCATGAGATTCTCTTAAGGTTCCAGATAGAAAAGAAGATTGGGTGGAGACAAAAGAAGTTTGACAGCAAAACATTTACAAACCACGGATGGGGTGCGCTATATATAAGCAAAATTCAGTGGTTTTCGTCATTATACTGGGAATGCTTGTCCAAGCTTAAGAATGGCGATTGAAGTAAGTTTACAAAAGTTGACAGAGTTTGGTGAAGTTCTTGCTAAAAGGGACGAATCAAAGTACGTTCAGACAGAGTATGCTTGTGCAGTTGAACGATGTGAGGATTCAGCTCTTCATCGTAGTTTGAGTGCTCAATCTATTGTCAATGCGAAAACGAGATGATGTAGCAGTACACATTAGAGGTAAAGATGTTATCACACCTTTGTCTATGGAATTGTGCCGATTTGGTGCGCGTGATGGGCGTTCTGCTCAATAATAAATGCCGTTGAGGGGCAGTTGAAGCTACTCAAAACAACTGGTAGCTATCATCAAGTTGGATCTTGGAAAGCCTAGTTGATCATCCGAAACTCTTGTAAAAAGAGAGGTAAAAATCGAAAGGAATCTATTTGAGATCAGGATTTACCAGCCAAAGGAAGACACAGAGGACTTGGACTCCAATAATGTTAAAGAAATTTTAGGAAAATATTGACAATGTTATTTTACAAACAGAAATTGATAATGATGTGTTTAAACAAGTGAGTAGCGATGAGAACTGATATGAAAGTATTAATTTTAGAAGATATTATAGAACACCAAGTAGAGGTTGGAAACAACTCTAAATAGAAATTTCTAAAGAGCGAAATATTTCCGAATCCTATAAAACAACAGGAAAAGTAAGAGAGATTTATGGAATATGCCAGAGCATGATGAGAGTCAATCGAAAGCACAACTTTTCTGAATCTTCGATATCAATAGGATTGAGAGAAAGAGTTTGAGTTGCTCAATTTATTCATCATCATGATCCTTATGCCATTATTGTTTTTATTTTACAAGCTGCGATCTAGATTGCTGCTGTGACTTATAAGTACAAAGGAAGTTTCAGCATTAAATTTCGATTGATAAAAACAAGTGAGTTCAACATTTTAAAAGTCGAGGTTGCTGACTGTGCTCGTTACGCTACTGCTACTTGAAAACCAATCAGTCGTTGATTATTTTGATTATGAGTTATAAAGGAAATGATCTTTCTATCCTGATGTGGTCTTCTACATTAGAGCATACTCGAGACTTCTCATAAATTACTAGGTGTAGGTAAGAATTTTGCCAAGAATTCTATGGAACAGACAGATATTCAAAGAAAGATCTCGAGAGCAACGTTTTATCAAGCTCACAGAAGTCATTTTGAGTCAATATCGGTAATGTGAAAATTGATCAAAGCCATGGAGTTGTATTTTATGAAGATCATCGTTGTCTATCCTCTCCTACAGCTAAAGGGTGAGAGAGAACTAGTGGCTAAAAACCAGTAATTGTTAATTTTGATAAATTGATATAATCCATCTTTGACGTTTTTGAAATCCCAAAGAGCTAAATGCTGATATAGCAGCGCAGAACTGCCTATCTCTACTGATGCGTACTTTTATCTAGATTTGGTTTTTAAAAATCCATCATTTTCCTTATAATCTCAAAAGTCAGTTTGAAACCAAATGCTTGGTGGAGTTGATCCGTGAGACTTGTTCTGGTTATGGTTGGAAGATCTCCTGCTCACAAGGTGTTTTGAACTTGCCTAGTGCGTAAGGTTTGGATAGTTCTGAGACAGGTAGCAGTTTTCTCCTAGTCGTCCAAGAGACGATAAATCATTAGTGCTAGGAAACAAATAGTGAAGATGAGCTTGAATCCTATCTACAGACGGCCAGATGACAGGTCATGGCTCGTGGTTCCTGACTACATGATGACGAAACTCTCTTCAATTTCCCACCGTCTTTGATTTGAGTGGCTACCTGGTGTCCAATGGCACCATCTAGATTAGCCAAGCTACGGCGTAAAGACCGTCATATTGAGGCCTCAGCTAACCCAAAGATCCGATTTTCCTCATCGAGGTTAGAGTCCTTTTCTCTACGATTTCCCCTTCTTTAAGTGAGTACTTGTTTCTTTCAGATCTCTTGAAAATCAGTTTGTCTCTCTTCTTGAAGTAGCTTGATTGGGCACTAGCCCTAGTGACTGGCCATTCAATCTGTTCCTCTCAGCATCGTTCGATGATAGTCTTGATATTTGCAGTAGAAAGGGTCAGAATCAAGCGTTGATTTGGTAGAGTCTTCATCATAAAAGAGATCTTTAAAGAAGAGCTGTTTTAATTCCTCTCTCTGTCCTGCTCATCCAGATTGTAAAGATGATTCTTATCCCAACCATTCGCCAACCACTTTTATCCGGCCAGTCTCTGTGTTCTTTCTTTAACCTTGATAGATTATGAGTTTGTGACATAGGAACGTTCCCCAAAATTATAACCCTTATTGGCTTTTGATGAGGTCCAGCATCTGTACAGATAACAAATTTTGAAACTTATAATCCCTTGACAATCTTCTTTCTAATAGTTTAAAGTTGTTTGTTCATTTGTATTTCCAGGATGGATACAGAAAGCTGATCCTTGTTTGTCCATAAAGAGTCCCATCTCAGCAATTGGATTTGCGACGTTCCTCAGCCAGGACGCGTGTTGTCTCAAGCCCCTCCTCGTCTTCAGCTTCAATTTCCAAAATGAGGTGAGTACAGTCATAGTAGAGAACTTCTGTCTGTCGTTGGGTCATCATGAAAGTTTGATGGGTTTGTTCTTGTATAAACTCTGTTTTCCATTAGAAATAACTTCAAGGGCGATAAAAGTGTTGGAGTTCAAATTCTTTTCGGTTCAAGTAGTGTTTTTGAGAAATTCTAGGGTGAGATCGTTTTGAGGCAGGGCTAGAGAATCCGTCCATAAATCAAGCGAGATAGGATATCATCTAGAGAGAAATTAAAGCAGATGTCACGTTTTAGTTTCTTTTGTAATTCTAGACGCAGATCTAATTGATAGTACGGGTCTTGTAGGAAGAGATGGCCTCCATGATATTCGTTCAATTGATTTTGTTTTAATTGTTTTGGTCGACTAAAGGTAATGAGAAATGCTATTTTCTTCTTTTCTTTCTCTTTCCTCAGTTAATTCCTTGGCACGTAAACAGAGCCTCAAAGAGGTCCATATCAGGATGTTCTTTTAAAGAGTGTGTTATGATTGCCCTCCGATTTTCTACGATAAGTAGAAGTCGATTCTTCCAACCTGTGATATCTTTAATAATAGCGTAGTGATAGTGTTTTTGACACGGTTATTCTAGCTCTCATCTTTTCTCATACCTCACTCTATCACTACACACAAATTACAGGAAAAGTCACACATAGCAGTAGGTAAAATTTGACGAAAATGCGACATATACCAGCGGCTGCACCCAATAATGGGACAAGAAAAACCCTCTTAACCGACCAGTTTCTCACTCTACAGGAGACTGGTCGATTTTCATTCTCTTAGTTCTAGTTTCATTATAAAACATGAGTGTAACAATTTTGACAATGCTCATGTGCTCTATCTTTGGTTAAGTTTCTCCACTTGCATGAGACTCGAAGGTTTCAGACCCGAGTGAGAGTGGAACCATTCCGATACAGGCATTGTCCGCTGGTGTTCCTTTTCGGACGTGGGCATGGGTGATACCTTTCTCTGAAACCCTGATGGCCAGGCTTTTGCAGGGTGTAGACAGATCCACAATCCTCAGCAATAAGCGCTCCTTGAGGTAAGCTCAAGTTGATGAAGTGTATCGAGCACCAGTTAGTATCTTGTGCAATCGGAGATGGTATAAGCTACAATTTCGCGATTATCAAGAGATCCACTGTCGACAGAGATAGGTAAAGTCCACGGTTTCCAAAGTAGAGCAAGGTGATGTCTACTTGTACAGCTTCTCCATGAGGCTTGTCCTGCGCAGAAATCCCGATCAAAGCTTAGCGTCTGTTTACATGGTATGGCCTTCCCTAATTTGATCCCTTCTTAGGACGGACACAGCAAGGCAGCCTTTTCTCATAATGCGATGAGACCTTCTTTTGCGATTAACGACGAGGATTATACACTTTCTTGAGCAAGCAGGTGAGTGGTTCCGATAAGCTACGTAAATAAAGTGATTTTTCCATACAGGGTTGTTCTATTTTATCTACTATTTCGTCTCTTTTCTGAAATTCTTACACTCCTGTTTCCAGCGATAAAAGGTTGAGCGTTTGACATGAAAACACTCTAAAATAACTAGATGCAGGGCACGATTTCTCGCCCATATTCTTCCACTAGCTTGACAGACTTGCACCTTTGTCAATTTTCTTACTCAAGCTCTGATACCCACAGTAATTCTACCTGCCACAAACGTAACTGTTCGCTTCAGATAACTGTCTTCATCCACTTTACCGCCAAGTGTGTGTTTGCAACGGGTTGGTGAAACAGAACAATTCATCATTCTGATACCATCGCCACCGGGTCTTGGCCAGACTAGCATTTTTGATGCCGAGGGTATCCACTTACTGTATTTGTGACTTACCTGCGCTAACCGTCTTCCATTTACGATGGGCTACAAGCTTAGTTTCTGCTGAGATGCTTTTTGATCACATAACAAAAACACCTCCTGTTTCTATTTTACCAGATTTCAACTTAGATGACTGTAACGTATCTCATTTTATAGGTGCAGTGCCAGCCTTTGTGAGGATATTTCACAGCTGCATCCAGAGTCCCGAGACTAGTAAGTTTTAAAAACATAATTCGGCAATTTTGAAGTAGAATTGATATAATAGTTATATCTGGTACAAGATAGATGGTCCCGTTAGTCAGAGGAGTTCAAGGCCACCGCTTTCCACGGCGGTAACGCAGGATTCGAGTCACGCGGACTCTTTAATCACGCCATAGCTCAGTTGGTAGTAGCGCGCGACTGTTAATCCTTGATGTCGTAGGTTCCGAGTCCTACTGGCGGGTCAGGCAAAGGAACACTAATTTGGTGTTCCTGCACGGTCTTTGTCCGATGTAATGAGGGGCATACCTAACATACGGATAGATAATAGTTGTGTCCGAAAATAAAACTAAGAAATTGTAGTGCTAAGCCTATCGAAGACAAATAGGCTCCATAATATTCATAGGTGATGTTCCTATAAAGTATTATAGAGCACTGTATTAATTGTATCTAACATTTTCATTAAAAGTCCGGCTGATTTTCTTGTGGACTCTCTTGCCAGATGGGCAATCCAGGTTTGACAGACTCCCAGAGAGCGGCTGTGAGATAGACGCCTACTGTGTTCTAATTCTACTTCGTTTGGATTTGAGTTGCATAACAAACGTTTTTGAAGATCAGTGCTTAGTAGGATCGTGAGTTTTGTTTCTCAGAAATTTTGAATTTCATGGTTTCCATTTTCAGATAAAGAGAGCTGCTAGGAGGTGGTTCTGATTCCAAGTATTCAAATGCACTTCGAGACGCATCGTCATGTGATTAAGCATAGTGAAAGAGATATTCCAGAAGGTGTGAAAATGGTTTGACTGTAGTAATGTTCCAGTCATGTCCCGTATTTATCTTTTGTAATGGTATAGAAACTGGGCAGCTAATTCCAGCTTTTGCGCTAATTTAACAGTTGTAATCTGATCAGATGGTTGTTCCATCAATAATTTCTACCATGGCATTTTCAATAATGCGCTTGGTTTTTAATCGTTTATTACTTTCTTGCATATTTCCCTCAGATGAACGATTTCTAGACAATATGTGTTTAAAAACAGATTTTTATCTTGTCTTTTAATATGTATAACTATATATCATACTCAAAATTTAGACAAGTAGTTTTAAAAAGGAGACAATATGTTTAAAGAATGGAAAGCAATCTTTAAAAACCGACATTTATTATTGTCATGATAGGAATTTCGTAATTCAGCTCTTTACAATATCATTTTCTTATCATCAATGTGGGATCCACTATGGTAAACTTTCAGGTTAGCAATGTGTAAATAAGGACAGCTGCTACTTATAATGATGAAAACTCACTATTGGTGAACACATGGTGTCTAATTTAAAAGATAGTAATAGTCTCGATTTTCATTTTTGGTAGATGAAAGTGAGGAGAAAGAGGACTGCGGATGAGATTTATTACGCCGTTGTAGCATTGCCAAGTAATCTTTCAGAAAGCTACCTATCCTTACAAATCATCCCGGAACAGATGACGATTGACTATCAGACATCAAGTGGTCATAGTTTATTGTACTGTAGAGATGGGTGATTCTGCCATGACACAAATCAAACAGACTGTAGCTACTAATGTTACTCAATCTTATACAAGCTTTATTTGATAAGATGGGGGATTTAAAACTTGGTTTATCTCAAGCTGCAAATGCAAGTTTACAGTTGTCTGATGGTTTCAATCAACTTTTCGGATGGGAGTCAAACCTTAACAACCAATCTTGAAACCTTAGCTCAATCGAGTTTCACATTTTTCTAATGGGTGCTGATCAATATCTACAGGTTTAGGGCTATACAGCTGGTGTAAAATCAGTTAAATCTTGGTCTTGGTAATTTTAATACTGGTTTTAAATCAATATACCAGCGCTATTTCACAAATCGACAATGGATTAAACCAACTAGAATTCACGGACACCGCACTGGTATCAGGTTGACCTCAACTTGATTCAGGCACACAAGCCTATCGGGTGGTGTTTCTCAACAATTCAGGATTAAATCAATTTTTCACTTGGTATTGATACTATACAAATGGAGTTCAAAGTCTATCATCAGGTACAAATCAGATTTCACAAACAATCAGAGACCTTGCATTCGGGACTTACCCAACCAAATCAAGGAGATTCAAGAACTTTCTACTCAATTAAGTTTATCAACTCAACAAAGAGATCAGATTCATCATTGGTTTCTGGCTTTAGAGCAATTGAATCATGCTATTCAAACATCAGACATGAGGAGAAATAACAGAGTTAACAAAACCAGTTTTCTAGTAGTCTATCAACGATTGCAAATTCAGCTACAAAGCATCGTTACTTCAAATCAATCTGAAAGAAACTACTTTATCAGCTATTCAATCTACGAGTGCTTATCAAAGCTTAACTCCTGACCAACAGGCAGAGATAACTTCTGTGGTTTTCTAATCAATCATCTTCTACTGAGTGAGTCAGCACGAACACAGATACTACAGTTCAAACGTTACAATCTTCTTTAGAAATGTAAATACTCAAATACAAATAGTGTGTCACTTTACAAGTTCAATGTCCTATGCCCAACTACTACTCTACCTGACAGAGTTTGTCAGAGTGGATTAACCAGGTTCAAAACAGCAATTGACGGTCAGATTTATTGCCAGCTAGTCAAACTCTGATCTGGTGATTGCAGCTATACAAAATCTCTAGACCAAGTAAGCATGGAGCAAGTCAGTTGAGTTCGAGAAAATTCCGAACTTGACGGGAAGTTTCAAATAAGTTGCTACAAGGCTCTAATCAGTTGACAGAAAAATCTTCTACATTGACGGTACAGCTGCTAGATTAGTGTGAATGGGCCAGACTAGCAACAGAGAATTGATAAAACTTGCATCAGGGTGTCAACCAAGTAAACAATAAAACATCAGATTTAACTCTGGTTTGACATCAATACAAGCGGGTTCTCAACAATTGGCTGATAAATCAGACCAGCTAGTTTCAGAGCAAATCAACTGGCTAATGGTTCGATAGCTAGTGGAGCAGATCAACTTTGCTCAAGGATCAGAAATTTTACAATCAGGACTTGGAAAATTAGTGATGGTTCAAGTCAACTAAATCAAGGTTTGACAGGATGCTATGAGGGCAATTGTCAAGGCTTCAACTGAACCAACAAATGCAGACTTACTGGCTGATCCTTTGCAGTCTTTCAGAAAAACTGATACGGATCAAGTTTGCTGTTAATGATACCATGGTCTCATGTATGATATCAGTTGCTCTTTTTGTTTGTATACTACTTCAACTAATATGATTTTTCTACAATTGCCTTCTGGGCGCCATCCAGAAAGTCGCTGGGCTTGGTTTAAGTCTCGCTTTGAAAGTTAATGGTATCATTGCTGGTTTTCGCTAGGGATTATTAGTTTATAGTGGAGTACATTTAATCGGACTTACGCGGTTCACGAATTAAAAAGCATTTTGCTTTGATTATTTTAACTAGTCTTTGCTTTCATGGCGATGGTAACAGCATTGACCAACCTGGAATTCTCGTCTAGGGTGCCTTCTTCTCTTTAATTTTATCCTCTTCAATTAGCATCAAGTGCAGACTTATCCTTTAGCTTTGACGAATCAATTCTTTGAAAACTATTAACCCATGGTTTGCATATGAGTTATTCAGTTTTCAGGTTTACGACAAACCCATTTCTATGACAGGTAATATTCATAGTCAGATTATTTTTCCTTATCTTTACAGTAATGATTTTTGTTGCTTTCAGGAATGCTAGCCTATCAACCTAAAAAGCTGAAGAGACTGAAAAACTATCGACCGATTTGGTCGGATAGTTTTTATCTAGAAAATATTTTTCTTTTGGATATCATAAAAATAAAGACAATAATAGTATGAAAGAGAACAACTTGCACCAGTAACAAATCCTTTTTAGTATAAAGGAAAGGGTAATAGTCCTTCACCTTCAAACATCAATTTTCATAAATCCAGTTTGTGCCTGTTCAATTTGTAATTTTTACCATTTTGGTAAGCAGACCATCCTCGGTCGATGGAATTGCAGTGACACGATTGATCTCATTCTCTTTACCTTATAATTTACAGTGACCTTTATTTTTATAAGAGCTCACCTTCTACTGGATTTCTCTTTTATTTTGCATGTATAGCCTCAGTAAAACTTCTCTTGAAGCATCTAAGCTGACAGAAAGTTGGAGACCAAATGACGATACTTTGGGCATTTTCTCGAACCCTGACCTGGATATCGAAAGTTTGTTTTCTATGTTCTTGCATATCCGCGTTAAAAATGTAAAGAGCTATCGTCTGTGGTAAAGGATCACCATTGACAATGATGTCAACCTGCTTTATCTTACTACTTGAAAAATTTGAACTGGTCATGTGGAAAGGTAAACCTGACTCTTATCAGGTACTCTCGATGCGTGGCCTGGATAGTTGCATCTTCAGTATCAGTTCCGTTTAGATTGACCACGTTGTCACCAGAGTCTGTATGATAATTTATCGGATAAAGTACTCTTCATTAAACCAGCAATTTGATTTAAAAATTGAGTTTGGTTATCAAGAGTATGGTCACCAAAAGTGACATCTTTAGCAGAGACTGTGTAGCAAAAGCAATTGGGAGGCGAATTGATTTTTATAAAAGGGTTAGATTATTTTTGATAGCTTGGATGAAAACCATATTTATCTGGATAGGTTTCAGAAATATTGAAGCTGATTCCAAATAAACTATCTGCAATGATAGTATTATTTTCATAACGAAGATTAAAGGTTGGTGACCTGAAGATTTAAAACCCAACTTATCTAACGTTGTACTTGCAGAACGATTACGAACAGATGAAAATTGTCGAGATGCCATTTTGTAGTTAAATTTCATGCTATCGTTTCGTTTGTGTCTGTAACTTTTTCAGTTCGTGTAAATGTATCTGGTTGCTGTTTGGTATACTCCAAAATAAGCTCCATACTTGGAATATCTTTATCATCAGGTACCACGAGAAGCAATCCCATTCTTTCTTGAAATTCCATTGAATTGCGATGATGCGTTCAAACTAATTTCACTTACTGTAACATCAAAAATAAGAATTGAAAAAGATTTTGAGAAATCAGTTTTTAATAAGTGCCAATAGTAGCAGTAAGCATACCACTAAAAACTCAAGCGTTAAAACGATATTTAGTTAGTTACGAATAATGATTTTAAACAAATGGTGCCCAGATAGCCAGATAAAAGGAAGGTCATTGAGAATAAAATATTCCATAACTTTTATATCCTTAAATCTCATTTAAAAACTTCGTTGAAATATAAATCAAGAGAGTAGAGAAAAATCCACGCATAGCGATGAAGAAACATATTTGGTAGCGTGCATTCCTTGCCAAAAATAGATCTAAGGCTTCTAGATAAAAACTAGCAATGATGATAATGAGTAGAGTTGCATAGCATAGTTTCACGTGAGCTAATTGATTTACATATAAAGAATACAATTGTTAAAGATAAAAGGAAGGAGGCTCACAAAATCATTGGATAGAACCATATTTAGTTGTATCGAAAGCACCAATAAATTGTTTAGCGAATAGAATCTAGATACCAACTGGCATCTGCTTTTTATTTTGTAATAGCGGTTAGTTTTTCACCATGAGTTCTTAAATCAAACAAGGTTGGGAGTGTCGATGAATGACCTTGTTAAACCAGCGAGTAAGGATGTTAGGAAAATCAAGGAAAGAATACTACGACTTTAAAATCCCAGGAAAGTTGGCAAAAATACCAAACTACCAAAAACAGGGGCAGTCATATAGCAAAATAGTAGTTTTGGATAAATCAAGATTGACAAACTTGTAAAGTATAGAATACGTTTTTCCGTTATGAGTAGATGTAAACCAGTTAAAATTAAGGGATTAAAATAAAAACATCTAACCAGGTTTTAATCTCAAGTTGATTAACTGTAAAGCTCATTAAAGCTATAAGGAGGTAGATAAAGATAATCTGAGCGGGGCTGGTAGATTTTGAATATTATACTCAAGCTAAGGTTGACAGACCTATCAAGCCAAATTTCAACAAAGGTTGACAAGATAAACTACATCTAGCATGCTTGATACATCAAAAATAAACAAGAGGAGATAGAAAACTACCAAGGTAATAACTGGACAAGGCATAAAAATTGAGACCTAGACCGCTGGTAAAAAGTATAAAATAGACTATCACTCCCATGTAAAATATTACGAAGATTAAGATCAAAAATAACATATTGATGAAATCCATCCCCTAATAAAGGTGAAGTATCACTGTTTCCAGTAGATACCTTGAGAAAGATAGACTCCTGAACATAATTACTAGGGAATGATGAAAGAAATAAGATAGGTCCAATAGTTTCTAAAAATGTTTTCATGTTACCTCATAGATGTGAAAACCCAGTTGGTTAATCCAACTGAGTTTGAGCATTAGGATTAGGTATGTTAGCTTATCAACCTAAAAAAATGGATGAAGATTAAAAAAGTTTCACGTGAAACAATGAATGATTTACAAGTAATTAATAAAAAAACTCAGTTGGTTTAACCAACTGAGTTTTTTTAAAGTTATACTTAATCTTTCCAAAGTTCTTTTGACTTTTTGCTTGAACTTCAGCATTTTCAAGGAATTCATCGTAGGTTTCATCAATACGGTCGATGACACCGTTTTTAGATAAGACAATGATATGGTTAGCCAAAGTTTGAATAAACTCATGGTCGTGACTGGCAAAGATGATAGATTCTTTGAAGTTTTTCAATCCATCGTTCAAGCTTGAAATAGATTCCAAATCTAAGTGATTTGTAGGATCGTCAAGTACAAGAACGTTTGATTTTAAAAGCATGAGTTTTGAAAGCATCACGCGCACCTTTTCTCCCCCTGACAAGACGTTTACAGGCTTTGTTAACCTCGTCTCCAGAAAAGAGCATGCGACCCGAGGAAATCCACGCAGGAAGGTGTTGTCATCTTCTTCTTTACTTGCAAATTGACGGAGCCAGTCAAGGATAGATTCACTGCCAGCAAAATCAGCTGAATTGTCTTTTGGCAAGTAAGAGCGACTAGTTGTAACTCCCCACTTGACAGTTCCTTCATAGTCAATTTCACCCATAATGGCACGAATCAAGGCAGTTGTTTGGATGTCGTTTTGTCCGATAAGAGCTGTCTTGTCACCTGGACGCAAGATGAAGCTGATGTTGTCAAGAATAGTTTCACCGTCAATCTTTACAGATAGATTTTCTACTGTCAAGAGGTCGTTCCCAATTTCACGTTCAGCTTTAAAGCTGATAAATGGGTATTTACGACTAGAAGGAACAATTTCCTCTAGCTCAATCTTGTCAAGCATTTTTTTACGTGAAGTTGCTTGTCTTGATTTAGAAGCATTAGCAGAGAAACGAGCAACGAATTCTTGAAGTTGTTTGATTTTTTCTTCTGCTTTAGCATTACGGTCTGCTAGCAATTTAGCAGCAAGCTCAGAAGACTCCTTCCAGAAGTCGTAGTTTCCGACATAGAGTTTGATTTTTCCAAAGTCAAGGTCAGCCATGTGAGTACATACTTTATTCAAGAAGTGACGGTCGTGGGATACGACAATGACAGTATTATCAAAGTCGATTAGGAAATCTTCTAACCAAGTGATGGATTGAATATCCAGACCATTGGTTGGCTCGTCCAAAAGAAGGACATCTGGTTTACCAAAGAGGGCTTTAGCAAGGAGAACCTTTACTTTGTCGCCATTTGCTAGTTCACTCATATTTTGGTAATGAAGTTCTTCTGGAATATTCAAATTTTGTAAGAGTTGTGAAGCTTCACTCTCAGCTTCCCAACCACCTAGTTCAGCGAATTCTCCTTCAAGTTCAGCTGCGCGAACACCATCTTCTTCTGAAAAATCTTCTTTCATATAAATGGCGTCTTTTTCTTTCATGATGTTGTAAAGTTTTTCGTTTCCCATGATGACAACATCAATAACACGCTCGTCTTCGTAGTCAAAGTGATTTTGACGAAGAACTGAAAGACGTTCGTCTGGTCCAAGAGAGATATGACCAGTTGTTGGTTCAATATCCCCAGCTAAGATTTTTAAAAAGGTTGATTTTCCAGCACCGTTGGCACCAATCAAACCATAGGTATTTCCTTCTGTAAATTTGATGTTTGACATCATCAAAAAGTTTTACGATCACTAAAACGTAGTGAAACATCAGATACTGTTAGCAAAGTTTTTCTCCTATTATATGTAATACTCTAATTCTACTAGAAAATCATCAATTATTCAAATTTTTATTTGTCAATTTTTTGTAAACAAAGTTGACAACCCCTTTACGATTGAAAGGGGTAACATCTCTATTGTTTCAATAAAAAAATTATCTGTCTTTTTATCAAAAAAATGCTATAATTGAAAGGACCATATCAAAGGAGAATATTATGAGTAAACCCATTATTTTAACAGGAGATCGTCCAACGGGGAAATTACATATTGGGCACTACGTTGGTAGTTTGAAAAATCGTGTCTTACTACAAGAAGAAAATAAATATGACATGTTTGTTTTTTTAGCTGACCAGCAAGCACTAACAGATCATGCAAAAGATCCACAAACTATTGTAGAGTCTATTGGGAATGTTGCTTTGGACTATCTTGCAGTGGGATTAGATCCTAATAAAGCAACGATTTTCATTCAAAGTCAGATTCCAGAATTGGCAGAGCTCTCTATGTATTATATGAACCTAGTTTCATTAGCTCGCTTGGAACGAAATCCAACCGTAAAGACTGAAATTGCTCAAAAAGGCTTTGGAGAAAGTATTCCAACTGGATTTTTAGTTTATCCAGTTGCGCAAGCAGCAGATATTACAGCATTTAAGGCTAACTTGGTTCCAGTAGGGAATGATCAAAAGCCGATGATTGAACAAACACGTGAAATTGTGCGTTCTTTCAACCATGCCTATAACTGTGATGTTTTAGTAGAACCAGAAGGAATTTACCCTGAGCATGAAGGTGCGGGACGTTTACCAGGTCTTGATGGTAATGCCAAAATGTCGAAATCACTTAATAATGGAATTTACCTAGCTGATGATGCAGATACTTTGCGTAAAAAAGTAATGAGTATGTATACAGATCCAGACCATATTCGTGTTGAGGATCCAGGTAAGATTGAAGGAAATATGGTTTTCCATTACTTGGATGTATTCGGTCGACCTGAGGATGCTCAAGAAATTGCTGAAATGAAGGAACATTATCAACGTGGAGGCCTTGGTGATGTTAAGACCAAACGTTACCTACTTGAAATCCTAGAACGTGAACTTGGTCCAATCCGTGAACGTCGCCTAGAATATGCTAAAGATATGGGTGAGGTTTATAATATGCTCCAAAAAGGTAGTGAAAAAGCTCGAGAAGTTGCTGGGCAAACACTATCAGAAGTAAAAGCTGCAATGGGTCTAAATTACTTTCACTAATGGATAAAATATGAACTATAAAACTATTTCTTCTTTAAAATAAGAGGGATAGTTTTTTATTTATTCTCTTATAAATTTAATTGACAAATTTTCATAGAATGGTATGATAGATACAATACAAAAAGCGTTTAGCTCAATAAAGAAAGAAAAGAGGAAACTTCAATGTCTAATTGGGACACTAAATTTTTGAAAAAAGGTTTTACCTTTGATGATGTATTGCTAATTCCAGCAGAGAGTCATGTGTTGCCTAATGATGCGGATTTAACAACAAAATTAGCAGATAATTTGACTTTAAATATCCCAATTATTACAGCTGCAATGGACACTGTAACAGAAAGCCAAATGGCCATTGCAATCGCGCGTGCAGGTGGACTTGGAGTTATCCATAAAAATATGTCTATCGAACAACAGGCAGATGAAGTTCGTAAGGTAAAACGTTCTGAAAATGGTGTTATCATTGATCCATTCTTCTTGACTCCTGAACATACAATCGCTGAAGCAGATGAACTCATGGGCCGTTACCGTATCAGTGGTGTCCCAGTGGTTGAAACTCTAGAAAACCGTAAGTTAATTGGTATTTTGACCAACCGAGATCTGCGTTTCATTTCTGACTACAACCAACCAATTTCAAAACACATGACTAGTGAAAACCTAGTTACTGCTCCGGTTGGTACAGATTTAAAAACTGCTGAGAGTATTCTTCAAGAACACCGTATTGAAAAACTACCTCTAGTTGACGAAGAGGGTCGTCTTTCTGGTTTAATCACCATTAAAGATATTGAAAAAGTGATTGAGTTCCCAAATGCGGCAAAAGATGAATTCGGTCGTCTTCTAGTTGCTGGTGCGGTAGGTGTTACTTCTGATACATTTGAACGTGCAGAAGCCCTCTTTGAAGCAGGAGCTGATGCTATTGTTATCGATACTGCTCATGGTCACTCAGCGGGTGTACTTCGTAAAATCGCTGAAATTCGTGCTCATTTCCCAGACCGTACACTGATTGCTGGGAACATCGCTACTGCTGAAGGTGCGCGTGCTCTTTATGATGCAGGTGTTGACGTTGTTAAAGTCGGTATTGGCCCAGGTTCAATCTGTACAACTCGTGTTATTGCTGGTGTAGGAGTTCCTCAGGTAACAGCTATTTACGATGCTGCAGCAGTTGCGCGTGAATATGGTAAAACAATTATCGCTGATGGTGGAATCAAGTATTCTGGAGATATTGTAAAAGCCCTTGCTGCTGGTGGAAATGCAGTGATGCTTGGATCAATGTTTGCAGGAACAGATGAAGCTCCAGGTGAAACTGAAATCTTCCAAGGGCGTAAGTTCAAGACATACCGCGGTATGGGTTCAATCGCTGCTATGAAGAAGGGTTCAAGCGACCGTTACTTCCAAGGTTCTGTCAATGAAGCAAACAAACTGGTTCCAGAAGGAATCGAAGGTCGTGTTGCTTATAAAGGTGCAGCAGCAGACATCGTCTTCCAAATGATTGGTGGTATTCGTTCTGGTATGGGTTACTGTGGTGCTGCTAACCTAAAAAGAATTACATGACAATGCTCAGTTTATCGAAATGTCAGGTGCTGGTCTAAAAGAAAGCCATCCACACGATGTGCAAATCACTAATGAAGCACCAAACTATTCAATGTAATAAAAAAATCTCCTGTTAAACAGGGAGATTTTTTTTATTTTACATAGATGTAAACTTTAATTTACAGTCAATTGACCATTATCTACTGTAAAGACGCTCAAGTTATCAGGCAAGTTTTGAAGATGGTCTAAACTAGTAGTTGTAATAAAAGTTTGAATGTTATGAGAAATAGTTTCAATAATTTAAGTTGACGAGTATTGTCAAGTTCACTCATGACATCGTCAAGCAAAAGAATGGGAGATTCTTTGGTAATGCTCTCCATCAATTCGATTTCAGCAAGTTTTATAGAAAGTACCAAGCTACGATGTTGCCCTTGACTTCCGAAACTTGCTTCCATTCCATTAATCATGAAAATCATATCATCTCGATGAGGACCAACTCCAGTATTCTTTTTAAATAAATCTCTGGATCTACTTTTTTGAAGTGCTATATGGAAAGATTCAGCCAAATGTTCCTTGTCAACAAAGTTTACAGAAGGTTGATAAATGATTGACAGTTCTTCTAACTGATCTGAGATGTCAAAATGTTTTTTCTTGCCAAAGAGTTCCATTTTCTGGATAAAGTCAGCTCGATGAATCATTACACGACATCCATACTCTACTAGTTGGTCATCAAGAACAGATAGGAAAGTCTCGTCTATGTTTTGTGTAGATTTGAGATAGGTATTTCTCTGTTTAAGGACGTGGTTATAACTTGACAGGTCTGACAAGTAAATTGGTTTAATTTGCCCTAATTCTATGTCAATAAATTTACGACGAATGGCCGGAGCGCCTTTGACAAGTTGTAAATCTTCTGGAGCAAATAAGACAACATTCATATGACCAATATAGTCTGATAGGCGAGCTTGCTTTAAGTGATTCACTTTAGTAATTCGCCCTTTTTGTGTTAGGTCAATTTCAAGTGGAATGCTTGTTGTTTTCTTTTTCAAGATTCCAGAAACTTGCAGTTGTTCTTCTTCAAATTGAATTAAATTTTTATCAGTCTTTGTTCGATGACTTCTCGTTAAGGCTAAAAAGTAAATACTTTCAAGAAGATTGGTTTTTCCTTGAGCGTTTCGGCCAACAAATACGTTTAATTTTTGGATTAAAATTAACTTCGACATCTCGATAGTTACGAAATTGTTTAATGGATAGATTTTTTTCAGCCACATATTTATCTACCTGGGAAACGTGGTGCAGGTTTTTGCTTTTTGTTGACTGGTTCTTTTTCGCTGGCTTTTTTTTTGTACTTTTTTTATTCATTTCCTTGACAAGCTTTAGCTACACGTTCTTTCTCAAGTTTTTTTCTAGACGAAACTCCTCTAGTTCTTCTGATGTTGGTTTAACTAGAATAATTTGAGTTTTTAAATCAGGGATTTCAATAGAATCTCCGATTCTAATTTTTCTTGCCTCGACGATTTTCTAATTCTCCATTAAAATATACAAGATGGTCAGCTAAAAAGATTTAATAGCACCGCCACTTTTGGATGATTCCAAGATCTTTTCAAAAAGAGCTTGGAGAGTAATAAATTCTTCAAATAATTTGTATTCCATAGTTCACCTCAATCTTTGGTATTATACCATATTTT
>BNJU01000831.1_pt1 | contig 125024 bp, 144 predicted proteins | sample 8539281 | NCBI WGS metagenome assembly BNJU01 (sample SAMD00202456, study PRJDB9452) | human saliva metagenome | isolation source: human saliva | place: Japan | reverse complement strand
TTTGCATCTTGCAAGGTGTTTTTTTCTATGAGAACTGGCGGTGCGCAATTAGGATAGCTCTAGCGACTTTAGTCGCATAGAGATATGCTATGCACAGTTGCCTCAAGAAAAACAATGCTTCTTGGTCCACCCTGTTAGACAAGCTTCAAAACCAAGGAATCCAACAGATTTCTCTTGTAGTTACAGATGGCTTTAAGGGGCTTGAGCAGATTATCAGTCAGGCTCACCCATTAGCTAAACAACAATGTTGCTTAATTCATATTAGTCGAAATCTAGCTAGTAAAGTGAAACGAGCAGATAGAGCAGTTATTCTGGGGCAATTTATAATGATTTATCGTGCTGAAAATTTAGAAATGGCAGGACAAGCTTTTAGAGGACTTTCTCGCCGAATGGAAACCAAAGTATAGGAAAGTCATGGAAAGTCTGGAGAAGACGGATAATCTTTTAACTTTTTATCAGTTTCCCTACCAGATTTGGCACAGCATGTATTCGACAAAACCTCATTGAGTCTCTTAACAAAGAAATCAAACATCAAACGAAAAAAAGAAGGTTCTTTTTTTCCTAATGAGGAGGCTCTGGAACGTTACTTAGTTACGTTGTTTGAAGATTATAATTTCAAGCAAAGTCAACGAATCCATAAAGGGTTTTGGTCAATGTTCTGATACACTTGAAAGCTTATTTAATTAACACTCCGTAACTCTACTTAAGTGTTTACACATAATTATTGACAGTATCAAAAAAATAAAGTATATTGTTTTCATCATAATATAATTAGATATCAGTATAGAGAATTTTATCTATATATCAGATATCAGCAATTGCTTTTGCTGTCATTTTTCGCTACAATAGTTACAAGGAGGAAATAAACATGTTAAAAGAAGTATTAAACGTCGCAAAAGTTGCGAAAAAATCATCTCTCTTCTTAGGAGGGGTAGCATTTGGGACGCTTGGCTTGAAAGTCTTAGCAAGTAAAGAAGCTAAGAAAGGCTATTCTAAGGCCTTGGCTAAAGCTTACAAATTGAAAGATGGACTGGATGCATCTGTTTCTGTTGTAAAACAACACGGTGATGATGTTTTACAAGACGCTAAATATTTATACGAACAGGAAAAGAAAGAAGAACAATTAGATAGCCTGACAGGTGAATAATATGTCTTTTAAAGTGCTACACAGAGGATATCAACATATCCGATTATCGTCCTCGTTTTCACTGACCTTGGATATTCAAGATTATCTTCGTTCCTTGGCTAAAGATGAAAAAGGGATCGACTCTATTCAGTTTTTATATGGATCAGCGACACTTTACTCTACGTATGAAAGAAGGCTTCTCTGTATTAGAAAAATGCAGAGGCCTTTTTAAAAAATTGACAAGGGAAAGTTTCGGACTTGATGACTCTTCCCATTCGTAGAGAAGAGTGCTTATTCAATTGTATCGGGTGCAGCGATTAAGCGTTTGCTGTTTCGAAGTTTTGTACCCTACCCTATTCGTTATATTTGGACTTGTTATCAGGCTTTGGGTTATGTCAAAGAAGCCTATCAAACTTTAGCGCGCAAGGAACTAACCATGGAGGTCTTGGACTGTTCGGCCATTTTGTTGTCCTTGTTTATGAACCAATCCAAGACAGCTAGCAACATCATGTTTATGCTTGATTTGGGTAATCATCTGGATCAGTGGTCTTTAAAAAAACAGCAACAGATTTGGAACAAAGCCTTCTTGCTAAAGAAAGTGATGTTTTTCTTAGTGCGGGGAGACATGGTCATCAGCATCAAGAGTTCTGATGTTCAAGTAGGTGATGTATTAGTTGTCTCCCAAGGGTAATGAAATCTTGTTTGACGGCCAAGTGGTTTCAGGATTAGGCATGGTCAATGAGAGTTCCTTGACTGGAGAGAGCTTCCCTGTTGAAAAGAAAGAGGGAGATTCTGTATGTGCGAATACTGTTTTGGAAACAGGAGAGTTAAGAATTCGTGTGACTGATAATCAGATAAACAGTCGTATTTTTGCAACTCATCAATCTGATGAAAAAAATCTGAAGAGAGTAAGAAGACAAAAACAACGTCATTTTTATTAGGATGGCAGACAAGGTTGTAAAATATAACTTCTTAGGGTGCTGGTTTGACTTATCTGTTAACAGGTTCGTTTTCAAAAAGCCATTTCCTTTTTATTGGTGGATTTTTTTCATGTGCTCTAAAAAAATATCCACACCTGTAGCCTACCTTACGGCCATAAAGGAAGGTCTAAATCGAGAAATGGTTATTAAAGATGGTGATGTATTAGAAAAAAATATCTGGAAGTGGATACTTTCTTGTTTGATAAAACGGGTACCATCACGACGAGTTATCCTTTGGTTGAAAAAGGTTCTTCCTTTCGGAGATTATACTGAGAAAGATATTTTTAAGAATAAGTGCATGTTTGGAGGAACATATCTATCATCCTATTGCCAATGCAATTGTTAAACAAGCTGAAATTGAAGGCATTGAACACGAAGAAATGCATGGCAAGCTTCAGTATGTTGCAAAGCAAAGGGATTAAATCGCAAATTGATGGTCAATCGGTTGTCATTGGAAATTATGTACTAATGCAAGACGAACAGGTAAGAATTAGTTCTGAGCAGCTGGCCTTGATTGAGCAATATAAGACTCATTACAATTTATTGTTTTTGGCTTATAAGAAAAGAATTAATTGGGATGTTTTGTATCCACACTCCCTTGAGAAGCGAGGCGAAAGTTGCATTGAAAAAAAGCTAAAGCGCCAAGGGAAAAAAACTGATTCTGGCAACTGGTGATACGTTGGCTAGAACAGAAGAGTTGGTTAAAGATCTGCCATTTGACAACGTTTATACTGATTTAAAACCAGATGGTAAGTTTCAGTTGGTTCAGGAATTACAGAAAGCTGGCCGAACTATTTTGATGGTTGGAGACGGGTTAAACGACTCTGCTGCCTTGACGCTTGCAGATATTGGGGTTGTGATGAATGAAAGTGCTGATATTTCTAAGCAGATGAGTGATATTTTATTATTAGATAATCGTTTAGATTTCTTCGAGGAATTGAATTCTTTATCTGAATCGTTGCAGAAATTAATTCAAAGAAATATTCAAGAAACAGTTGTAATAAATGGAAGTTTAATTGGATTTGGGTTGTTAAATTGGTTAAGCCCATCTAATCTTTCGATATTGCACAATCTGACTACTTTAAGAATCGTCCTTCGTAGTCTTTCTATTAAAAAGTAGGTAAGAGACCGAGAAGCTGAGGTTATAAAAAAACTAAAAGGAGTTGTCTCATTTGAGAATAACGGCTCTTTGTCAACTGTAGTGGGTTGGTGGAAAAATTATACCCTGGAGAGGACCAAATTGGTTCTCTCCTTTTAAATATTGAAAAAAACCATTGGCAGTGGACATACTTTAAGACTATATATTTCTGAAACTAGTTTCACAATACAAATATTGACATGCAATTATTAATTGGTGGATTTTAAGTTGACATCTACAAAGGTTAATGTTAGAATACATTCAAAAAAATATTTGAATGAGGTGTTTTATGATTCAAAAATATTGTTACTTCAATAATCCTGTATTCTGGGACAGCCGTAGACTTACTTATTATCCTAATGTTATTTTTTTTGCCAAAAGAAAAAGCAGAAAGGACATCATTAACATCTATTTAGGACAATTTCTAGGCTCTGTTAGTCTAATATTCCTAAGTTTGCTTTTTGCATTTGTCTTAAATTATATTCCTAGTAAAGAGATTTTTAGGTTTACTCGGTTTGATTCCAATTTTCCTAGGGCCTCAAAGTTTTTGCTTTTTAGGAGATTCTGATGGAGAAGCTATTGCAAAAGATGGTTTGCGAAAAGACAATAAAAACCTGATTTTTTTCTAGTCGCTATGATTACTTTTTGCAAGTTGTGGCGCTGACAATATTGGTGTCTTTTTGTCCCATATTTTACCACCTTAAATTTAGCGAATTTGATAGTGACTTTACTTACTTTTTCTAGTCATGATTTATCTCTTGGTTTTTCTGCCCAAAAATTAGCTACAAGTCCCTTCTGTTGGAGAAACTTTGGAAAAAAATATAGCAGATGGTTTATTGCCGTTGTCTATTTAGGATTGGGGATGTATATCCTGATTGAAAACAACAGCTTTGACATGCTATGGGCTGTGTTAGGCTAGGAGAAAAAAATTATGAAAAAAAGATAGTATCTGTCAAGTGGATGTTATTAAATCAACAAAATGTTACAACCGCAACGAACTACCTTGAAAAAGGAAAAAAGTCCAAAAAAATCACTTCGCATTTTATCAAAATTTACCGATAATAAACAGATAAATATCATCTTTTATCTCCTTGCTGTTGAAGAACTCTGTGTCTGCGATATAGCCTGTTTACTAAATCTCAGTATGGCATCTGCCTCCCACCATCTTCGTAAACTAGCCAATCAAAAACATCTTGGACACTAGAAGAGAGGGAAAAATTATATATTATTTTATAAAAGATGAGGAAATCAGAGATTTTTTTAATCAACTAGGATAACAACTATTTTTTTACTACTTTATCATGATTATAGGGGAGATTATATATGAAATTTTTTTGATGAAAATTACTCATAAGAAATACCTACTCGTATCAAATGTTTAAGAAAAAAAGTATAATTTAAAAGCAAAAGCGACCTAGGTAATGCAGGTCAAGTTAGCCAAGTTGAAAAGGGAGGAATTTGAAAAGAATTTGTATCTTTTTATTTTTTTGTTTCATTTATGCCCTATGCTACTGGAATAGTTAGTAGTCATTTCATGAATCATACGGCACAGCTCTTTTATGGACTGATCGTTATTGTTTCAACGGTAGCAAACTGGTTTTTACATAAAGTAATTGATAAACCCAATATAGATCAGAAAGAATTACTTGAAGCTACCGCACAATATAGGAAGTTATTGATACCTGACCTAATAATTAAAGGAGTGGGATTGATTCTGTCCTTAATTCTCTATCCTCCGATTATGATGTATAGTGTTTTAATTGCGGCATTTTACATCATAACTTTAAAAACACTATCCGAAAAAAGAGTGAATAACTAAAAAACGGTGACCAAAGTTAGGTGTATTATTTTAATGCTTACAGACCTAAACTATTCCCTATTTTTAAAAAAATATTGATTCAGATTTTTATGAAATTAAATAAAGTAGATATCGTTCAGAAAAATCCTTGATATTACGCTGTTTTTTTAGTCCAACTGAAATCCATACTTTCCAAAACCAGGCTTGAAAAAAAGCTCGTAAAAGCATCACAATTTAGTAAACGTTAAAAACTTATTTAAACTTATTGAAAGCATTTCGTATCAAAAAAATACGGGATGCTTTTTCTGTTCACCCCAAATTTTTTTGTAACTAGGTGATACTTGAAATTAATACAAATTTGGTTGTTTTTGATAAATCTAAGCAACACTAAATGATGAAGTGAAAGGGGATGAATCTTTGATAGTATTCATTTATTGTGAAATATGATATATTTATTAATTAGATGGATGAATACTTCTAGAGTTAAATATAGCATAATAGGGACAGACTTTTTGGTTTATTTTTTTGTTTGTAGTCGGATTATGAAAGAATATCCAATATTATGCGATAAGATAGAATGTTACAAAAAAGAAAGGGGATGCAATCCGATGAAGAAAGACAGATTAATTGTATTGACAGATGCTGTTCTAGCAATTATTATGACCATCTTGATTTTAGAGTTAGAAAAAAACCAACAACACCAAGTCTTGAAGCTTTTTTTGGGATTTACGGCAAAAATTTCTTTGCTTGTTTTCTTTCCTTTTTTTCTGGTTGGGATCGTTATGGATGGCACTAAACACATTATGGGAAAAGGTTGAGAAAATTTCCTCAGAAATTATTTGGTGGAATTTGTTTCTACTCTTGGAGCGGCAGGAGTTCTCTTTGGAGAATTTCATGCCATCCAAGATACCAGTCTGAATGATGTGGTGGACCGGATCTATATAAATGTCAAGGATTTACCGTTTCAGTCCTTGGGAGCTTTAGCTAATATCCTGTCTGATGTTAAGAAGGGACTGATTCAAGACAGTCATATCTGGTCTTTCTTCCAGTCATTTTTTTCAAACAATATCAGTTGATAATCAGCTTAAATCAGATCTATCAGTTTGTCTATCTTTCTCTGATGGAGATCATGTCCTATCTTCACTTTGATTATTGGAAAAAAACGGCTCGGTCAGGAGCTAGTATGAATAAGGAGAACAAATGAGACGTTTAAAAAAATGTTATGGCATATTATACAGGTTACAGGGTTTTACTCGGTTTGCTCTGAGTTTTGTGACCTTTGTTTTTGGGTCAGGAGGCGTGCTTTTCCTAGTTGAACCTGCTATCACAAATTACGGAGACGGTCTTTGGTATGCTTTTGTGACTTCGACGACTGTCGGCTACGGGGATCTCCTAGCTGTGACCTTGATTGGAAGGATTACCAGTGTCTTCTTGACGATTTATGGGCTCATATTTTTTGGCTGTTTATCAGCTGTTATTATTAATTATTATACCGATTTAAATAAGGAAAGAGGAGAGGACAAATGACTGCCAATTATTCAACACGGGAATACCGTGAGAAATTATACGATGACCTTCATGTTCGATTGAGAGATACAGCGATTTTGATGTGTGCAATTTTTATTGCCTCTATCGGTCTAAATATGAATTCAACAGCTGTTATTATTGGAGCCATGTTAATTTCACCTCTCATGACACCGATTGTTGGACTGGGATTCGGTTTAGCTATTTTTGATACGCGTTTAATCAAGCAATCTCTAGAGGTTTTATTGACTCAAGTGTTGGTCAGTTTGCTTGTCTCGACTCTGTATTTCTGGATTTCTCCCTTGTCTTATGCAAGTAGCGAGTTGATCGCACGAACCTCTCCAACCATTTGGGATGTTCTCATTGCTATTGCTGGTGGGATTGCTGGTGTGATCGGTTCAAGGAAAAAAGAAGCAAACAATATCGTGCCAGGAGTAGCCATTGCTACAGCTTTGATGCTCACCTATCTGTACTGCTGGCTATGGTTTAGCTAATGGGAATGTACGATTTTTATTGGGGGCTCTCTATCTTTTCTTGATCAACTGTGTCTTTATCATGCTAGCCAACATTGTTGGAACAAGAATTTTGATGAGAAAATCTCCTTTAACTTCATTTAAAGAGCTGAGCATTAAAATGAGAATTGGCTTGATTTCTTTGATTGTATTGTTGATTCTTCCAGCTAGCTATTCGGCAGTTACTCTGACAATAGAACAAGCGCGCAAAGAAGGGATCAAACAGTTTGTAGGAAAAAGAGTTCGCCAATTATACGGTTATTAATCAAGTCTACAAGTCAAGTAACAATGAATTGGTCTTGACGGTTGTTGGAGATCCGATTTCAGAAGAAGAATTAGAAACACTCCACCAAAAAAACAAGCCTCTTACGGTATTCAATCTGTTCAATTGAAAGTGAATCAAGTTCAGAACTCGCCAACATTAGATAGTGAAGCGACCAAGGAATTTTATGAAAAACATTGACAAGTATATTGATCAAAAAAACTCTCTGAAAAAAAGATTCACAAAAACGATCTCGTAAAAAGAAAAATGAAGCAGACAAGGATTGAGGACAATGAACTGAATCGGTTTTTACGCCGTGTTTTTTTCTTGTATCTTCCTCTTTCTTACTTATAGCAGGTTGTTTTTGCTTGAATAAGAAATAAATTAGAAGTTCTATCATCTAAGAAAAAAATGATGAAAAAAATCATTTAACTAATGGTGTGAACGTTTAGTGTTTATCAGCTCCATTCTCTGTAATTTTGGGGGTAAAATCCACACCATTTAGATAAAATTAGTTGAATTTGATTGGAAAAACGCTTTTATAAAAGCGGAGAAAAGTCTTGATATTACGCTGTTTTTAGTCCAACTGAAATTCATACTTTCCAAACCAGGTCTTAAGAAAGCTCGTAAAGCATCACAATTCTCAAAACGTTAATCAACACGATTATATCAACGTTTACAGACATTCAAGAGTTTTCTCTTGGATGTCTTTTTTTGTTCAAAAAAACTAAAAGTTCACCCCAAAATTCACCCTATATTCACCCCAAAGAAATAAAGGTCATATAATTGCAGCCGAATTACTGCCCCACTCAACTAGATTCAAAGATGAGAGGCATATGAATTTTGTGCAGTTAACGAATTGGGCAAATCATGCTAATAGTGATGAAGCTATAGATATGCACTATTTTTGAAAGTGAAATGTTATATCGGATAAAAAAACATGAACTCTTATGAGAAAAATTTTTTTATCGTATCACTCCAATTTTTTTCTCAGTAATGAGGTTGTACCTAGAGCAATGATTCTAGAAGGTAAATTAATTCATAAGAATAATACCTGAGTCCATTCGTATAAATTAGATAGAACAGAATTTAATGTTCTAATTCCTAACACTAAAAAGAAATCTTGAAATAAAGTGCGGTAAGGTTCCTAATCTTTAAGTTATATGGATAAGTCAGAAGTGGTTGATACTATTTAGAGCAAGCATTATTCGATTATTTATTAATATGTAGAATAAATAGTTCAGGGTACTTTATATCTTGTTTTTAAAATAGTTTGATATCTCGTCTATTGTTTTTATTCTTAAAAATTAACATCTTTCAATACTTGAAATTTTTTTCTCCAATTATTTCTTCTGTAATTAAACCATTACTGTTTTCAACTTTAAAAATAAAATATTTACACTTTTTTTAGTGGTTTAAGAATTAACAAACTGTTGCCATAACGTTTTATGGTTTCTTCATTAGCACATTTTTTTAAGATATTCATATGACATTGCCCAAATTCCGTTATTATTATCCTCGTTATTAATGTATTTTTTTAAATTTCCATTTTTTTGATTTTTTTTAACTGTTTGGCATAATCTATGTAACCAGCTCCATAGTATTCACGTAGTTGTTGATCTAAGTCACTTTGGTTTTTTTCCGTACAATTTATATAGGGTTTTTATATTCTAGTTCACTCCCTAACTTTTAAATGAAATTGTTTATATTGCTTTTAAAAAAATTCGATTAATACTTGCTTTCCCGTAGAGTTGGAGTCGATTTCATACATCCCTGTATATAAGTCTACTGTTAAAATTATTTACGGACGGTTCTTTGTTCAAGTCGCCTAAATTGTGATTCAAGTGCTTCCGTAAATCTTCACGTGTCAAAGTGGAGTCGATAAGAATTTCATAAAATTGATCAGAATATTTAATTTTTACAGAGCAAAAATCTTGTAAAAAGAATATCGACCTAAGGATAGTTGTATTATAGTCAAATCTATAATTTCTTTATTATTTTTTTGTCTTTAAGTAGTTCTTTAAGTTGCATTCTAAAATGTCTCCTAGATTATTGTTATATATATTATGTCATATAAATTATTAAAAATAGGGAAAAATTAAAAATAGAATATGAAAAGAATATTTTATTGTTGTGGACAACACTCCACTATTTTTTTATACAACCAACTCAACTAAAAATAATTTAGTTTTTATAGATTATGTCTAAGGAAGACACCATTTTTTTGGATGGATTGTATACAAGAATAAGTAAGTCTACCAAACAAGTGTCATATCAGTATATGAAGTATAACGATATTTCATTGCTAAACTATAATTATAACTACTTTTTGTCAACATTGTTTTCAAAAATATAAAAATTAAAGTAATTAGCCACCATTTTCCAAATCATAAGATTGAAGGTCTCACAATAATTGATAGATACGGGATCAGTTTTTCTTATGAAAAAGATAATTCAAAAAGTAAAAACAGAATTTTTACCTTGCGTTATGAGCTGGGACATTTTAATTTAAAACATGATGGTTTTTATTTCACCGAATCTGTTGACAATCAGAAATCCAATTTAGAGCTAGAAGATAAAATTATTTCGTCGAATAAAAAAACTTTGATTGCATAATTCAATCAGTATCAACATCCTCTGTTCGCAAGGTTAAAAAAAGCTCGTAAAAGCATCACAATTTAGTAAACGTTAAAACTTATTTACATTGATTGAAAGCATTTCGTATCAAAAAAATACGGGATGCTTTTTCTGTCTAGCTTAATTTTACAAGTTAGGTAATTAAGAGTTAGAATTTGGCCAGAAATTATGATATAACTTAAGTAAGTGAGAAGTATTTAATGTATTTCTCGTGATATTCTAATTTAATAAATTGGAATTCTATCAATATTTTGAACACATTTTGAAATGAAACATTTGAAGGGTAAGAGAAATCAAAAAAAGGAGGTTCTTATGTGTATAGTTGACCAAGTTAAAAAAATAGAAACTTATATTTGTGAGTGTTTTTGAAGATTGGGATTTGGATGATCCTGTAGAGGAAGGATATCTGGAAGATTATCAGGACATTTCTGGTGCATCTGAGGAGGAAATTCAGGAGTTTGAGAAGAGAATTGGAATTTCTCTCCCCGATGAGCTTAAGGAAGTCTATCGCTACAAAAACGGCAGTAAATTCTTAGCAGTCCTACCCTGTGTGATTGGCCAAAGAGAAATGGCTTTCTCTTTGATGAGCCTGCAAGATATTGAGTCAATAAAAAAATTTTTTCAAAATAGGGATGCCCTATTGACGGAATTTCCTGACTATTTTTCAAGCCAAGATGTTGAAGAGATGCGTGATAGTAGAGTTAAACCCTATCTTTTTAATAAAAAATGGCTTCCTTTTGCGGAGTATTGCGATTCTTGTTATCTCATGCTTGATTTTGATCCAGAACAGGAAGGGCAAGAAGGGCAGATAATCTGCTACATTCATGACCCTGATGAAATTATCTATGTGGCAGAAAGTTTTACGGAGCTGATCGAAGGGATAATGGAAGTGATCGTATGAAAGAGGGCAGTATATTGTCCCAAATGTTTCAGAATGGTTTGAGAAAATGAAGTAAAATGTTTTTAGGGACCTGCAATTACTTTGCTCAATTTCAGTAAAAGCCTGAGTGTTGTTTGAATTGGATGGCAACCACTGCACTCTAAACGTTCATTCAAAAGAATTACAATACATACAAAGAGCCCCCTTTCGAGGGGGTCTTTTTTCTATACCCAAACTAAATCAAAGATAAACAAAAACCACCCCATCTCTACAAGCCAAATAGTGCTGTAAAAAATAGGGTGGTTTTAGGACATTAACGATTAGTTATCGTCTTTGTGAAGGATGTTTTTCACACCGTTGATAGCTCCTTCGACAGCTTCTTTTGCGTCTTCAGCAACTTCTTTTGCTTTTGATGCAACTTTTTCAGCAACGCCTTCAGCTTCTGTTTTTGTGTCGCCGGTTACTTTACCGAGACCTTCCTTAACAGAACCTTTAACTTGGTTTAATTTATCTTCTAATGACATAGCGCCACCTCCGTTAAGTAAATAATTTTTTTAATCTGAATTGAAGACAGTTCATTTAAAAAAATTAAAACTATTTAGTTCAGATTAATATAAGTATATACCCTCTGAAATGGAAAGTCAAATATTCGCTACGGTATTCTGAAAGTTGGAGTGAATCCTTACGATATCGTGAAAAAGAGGGATGAATAAGTCGCGACTTTGTTTTCTATTTGAAGAAATATCGGTCTTCAGCTATTTCAAAACAAAATCCTCCAGATGATTAAGGGATAATACATTGTAGAATCGTCAGGCTAGAAAAATCTAAACGGTTGTTTTCTTCTATCAAAGTGGAGTAAAAAAACAAAAAGAAGATGCCACTTTCTGTTCAAAAAAAGGTATAATTTAGGAGTTTGTTGATTTAAAGATTTTTTTCGTGTGCTATACTAAAAATTGTCAAAGTTGCAACTAGACAATATTTTTTTAATCTAATAAATATAAGGAGGTATTCATAATGAATACAAAGGTTTTGGAACATTTTGATGGTTTAGATAGCGATTTTCTTTCAACAGTAGCAGGTGGTGCGATTTTTAATACTATATATATGGGGCCACCCCCAGTTTCAGGTGGTCCGAATGGCTGGGAATATTTCCGTAAGATGATTAGGCCACTTGAAATGCGAAGTTTCTTCGCAATTTAATGAGTATCGGCTAAAAAAATTTTTTTGTTGGTGGAGGATGATATGAAATATGCCAAACATGGAGTTGCTTTTACTGTTTCTGTTATATCTATTTGTTTTTTTGGGATTGAAGGTCTTGGTATCTACCTAACTGGAGTTTTCAATGGTGATGTAAGTTTTCTTTATTTCATGTATTTGATTCTCTACTCTTTGCTACTCATCGCCATTCTATTTTGGTTTAAAAGACAGAAGATAGCCACCCATTCAAACAGACAGAAATGGAAGTGGTCCTATCTGGGGTATTTTGCTTTGGTGCTTTTGTGGTTCTTTTTTGAAAGATGGGTGCTGCAAACTTTTCAAGATTTGCTTGTTCCTGTCGTTCATCAAACCAAATTGCCATCCTCTATTTATCTAAATGGCCCTGGTATTTCGGCTACTCTGTTTTTTTGTTCTAGCAACCGTTACATCTCCCATGATCGAAGAATTTATTTTTAGAGGTTATCTGATGAATATCTTCTTTAAAGAAAAGCAAGTTTCATTTAGACGTTTTGCTTTCAGGCTTTCTCTTCATACCTTTCATCTGATTCTATCAATATCGGGATCCTGTAACCTTTTCTCTTTATTTCTGTTCGGGCCTCTTCTTGGCAGCTGTCTACAAGAAACACAAAGATATCCGTTTACCGATTTTCTTACATGCCTTTAGCAACTTTCTTACATTTTGGAAACCGATCTGGATTTTTTTATCTTCAACTATATCTACTGGCATTTTCTTGTCTAGCAGCCCTGTATCTGTAGCTAGGCGTAAAATGGGAGTCAAAGTAGCTTAATAATCAAACTGGCTCTTAAGCGAGATTTTTATCTTGCTTCCTTGACTCTTCCATTATGGCGCCGTATAATATTCTATATCAATGAAGAAATCACCTTTTGTCATTGTGCAAAGGGTGATTTTTATAACGATAAAAATGGAGACTCAATGGGATATATTTCTACAATTAAAAACAGCTGTTCAGCTCTTTCCTTTCCTGGCATTTTTTTGCTGACCTTGCCTTTATATGATTTTTGAATTATCGAAAAATATGGTTCGGTCAATAAGTTGCGGGTGCTGATTTTCTATTCTTTTTATGCTTTACTTAATGACGGTCTATCTGTTGGTGGTCTTGCCCCTACCAGACCCGAGTAAGATCCATACCAGCTACTCGGAAATGATCAATCTTTATCCCTTTGCCTTTGTGGTGGATTTTTTTCAAGGAGAGTCCCTTTGATCTGGCGCAGACAAGCACTCTGGCTTCAGGCCCTTAAGCATCCGACTTTTTACGTGCCTGCCTTTAATGTTCTGATGTTGATTCCTTTTGGGATGTATCTGCGCTATTATTTTAAGTGTGGTTTTTAAGAAGACGATTTTCCTGACGGCCCTCTTTAGTCTTTTTTTGGGAGCTGACCCAGTTATCAGGTCTCTACTTTCATATCCGGGCCCCTACCGCCTAGCAGATGTCGATGATATCATTCAAAAAATACCACCGGTGGTGGAGTGGGCTACCTGCTCGGTTGGTTTTTTTAGTTTGGTTACTGCCAACACGAGATGAAATCGACGAGCATTCTTTCCGAGTGGGGACGAGTATCTGGCTTTTCGGATTGGACTTGCTTTCTTGATCGACTTTGTGATGGTATCTATTCTCTACGCATTGATTGGGCGTTTAGGGACGATTCCTTATGTGGCAGTTCTAGCGGTTTACTTTTAGCTTGCTTCCTTTGTGGCGGGGCAAAACCTTGGGAATGGCTTTGTTGAAATGCTGCTTGCATTTTGATAAGCAAAGATGGCTTCGCACCATTTGGAGGGGGATTCTAGTGGCGGGCTATTTCTACTTGATACCCCAAGGATTGTTCTATTTGATTTCACTCTTGAATCAGGATTTGACGGACAATTCCCTCTTAACCTTATCCATGATCTTGTTGCTCTTCTTTGTGCTTTTATTGTACCTGATTCTCACCTTTGCCATCATCTTGCTCAGTCGTCGCTTTCCATTTGACCGCCTGGCTGGAGCAACATATGAAAGTACGGTGTGCGTGAAGGAAGAGATCTTTAAGGATGAAACCGAATCATCAAAATAGAGAGAGTGGGACAGAAATCGGTAATTCGTTAGAATTCGATTTCGTCGTCCCACCTCCGCACAGTTGAGTAGGGGCTGTAAAGCTGATGAAATCAGCGTAGTAGAGCCCACTCAACCACTGCGTCTTGCTCGAAAAATCCAAAAAAACAATAAAGAGGCTAGGACTTTTTGTCCCAGCCTCTTTATTTTTATACACGTTTAAAAATATCTGAACGTTCCCAGTTGGGAAGGGTGATTTTAAGGGAATGTGCTACAATGGAAGCAAATAGATAGAATGGAGCAGTGAAATGAAAGCAATTATTACAGTCGTCGGAAAAGACCAAAAAGGAATCGTAGCAGGTGTTGCGACTAAGGTGGCAGAGTTGGGACTCAATATCGATGATATCTCTCAAACGGTATTGGATGAGTACTTCACCATGATGGCAGTCGTATCATCGGATGAGAAAAAAAGATTTCACCCAGCTTCGTTCAGAATTAGAAGAATTCGGTCAGTCTCTTCATGTCAAAATCAATATCCAGAGCGCGACCATTTTTTTGATGCCATGCACAATTTGTAAGATAGGGGTTGAGAATTTATGGACATTAGACAGGTAACAGAAACCATTGCCATGATTGAGGAGCAGAACTTTGACGTTCGGACCATCACCATGGGCATCTCCCTTCTAGATTGTATTGATCCAGATATTGATAAGGCGGCAGAAAAAGTCTACCAGAAGATTGTGACAAAGGCCAAGGACTTAGTAGCTGTTGGGGATGAGATTGCGGCAGAACTCGGCATCCCGATTGTGAACAAGCGGGTTTCGGTTACTCCGATTTCTATTATCGGGGCAGCAACCAATGCGACAGATTATGTGCCCTTTGCCAAGGCGTTGGATCGTGCGGCTAAAGAGATCGGAATTAACTTTATCGGTGGCTTCTCAGCCCTGGTTCAAAAAGGCTACCAAAAGGGGGATGAAATCCTCATCAATTCTATTCCTCGTGCCCTAGCAGAGACGGATTTTGTCTGCTCTTCAGTCAATATCGGATCGACCAAGACGGGGATCAATATGACCGCTGTCCGAGACATGGGCCGTATCATTAAAGAAGCTTCCCAAGCGGATCCAATGGGACCAGGGAAACTCGTTGTCTTTGCCAATGCAGTAGAGGACAATCCTTTTATGGCGGGTGCCTTCCACGGTGTTGGTGAAGCGGATGTTGTCATCAACGTTGGGGTTTCAGGTCCTGGCGTTGTCCAACGGGCGATTGAAAAAGTTCCTGGTGCAAGCTTTGATGTCTTGGCTGAAACAGTTAAGAAGACAGCCTTCAAGATTACTCGTGTCGGGCAACTGGTTGGTCAAATGGCTAGTGAACGTCTCGGTGTTGAGTTTGGAATTGTGGACTTGTCTCTCGCGCCAACACCAGCTGTTGGGGATTCGGTTGCCCGTGTCCTTGAGGCTATGGGGCTTGAAGTAGTAGGAACCCATGGAACTACTGCAGCGCTCGCTCTGCTCAATGACCAAGTGAAAAAAGGCGGCATCATGGCTTGTAACCAAGTCGGTGGTTTGTCAGGTGCCTTCATTCCGGTCTCAGAAGATGAGGGGATGATTGCGGCAGTCCAGTCAGGTCATATCAACCTGGAAAAATTGGAAGCCATGACAGCCATTTGTTCAGTCGGTCTGGATATGATTGCCATCCCAGCTGATACTCCAGCTACGACGATTGCGGCTATGATTGCCGATGAAGCAGCTATCGGAGTGATCAACCAAAAGACAACAGCGGTTCGGATTATTCCTTATGGAGAAGAAGGTGATATGTTAGAGCTTGGAGGACTTCTTGGCTCTGCTCCAGTGATGAAGGTCAACAAGGCTTCGTCAGCTGACTTTATTGCCCGTGGTGGTCAAATTCCGGCCCCAGTTCATAGTTTTAAAAAAATTAAAAATGGCCCTGGCGCATGATGTTTTGCTCAGGGCTTTTTAATGTTGACCAAGGTAGTGAAAGTGAATCTAGTGGTCATCGTCGCCAGTTTCCTTTTTAAAAAATGATATAATAGAAGAACGTAAAAGGAGATCACATGGCGAAAACAAGATTATTTATTATTCGGCATGGAAAAACCATGTTTAATACGATAGGTCGTGCCCAAGGTTGGTCGGATACGCCTTTAACTGCTCAAGGAGAAGAAGGTATCCGTGAATTGGGGGTTGGTTTGAGAGAATCTGGTTTGGACTTTGTCCGTGCTGTTTCTAGCGACTCAGGTCGTGCCATTCAAACCATGGGAATTGTTTTAGATGAGCTTGGGCTCACAGATCAGATTCCTTATACTTTCAATAAAAAGATCCGGGAATGGTGTTTTGGAAGTTTTGATGGCGCCTATGGAGGAGAGCTTTTCCGTGGAGTCGTTCCCCGTGTTCTGGATATAGAAGACTACAAGAAGTTAACACTAGAAGAGTTAGCGAATGGGATTTACCAAGTGGATACAGCCGGATGGGCTGAACCGTGGGATGTGTTGAAAAAACGCATTGTAGATGGTTTTGAAGAGATTGCTAAAGAAGTCGAAGCCAAGGGTGGTGGAAATGCCCTAATTGTCAGTCATAGCATGACCATCGGTTCCTTTGTGTGCATTTTAAATCCAGAAATTGTATTGGATCCAAGGGTTGAAAATGGCAGTGTTACCCTGGTAGAATACGAAAATGGACGTTTCTCGATCCAAACCATCGGAGATGAGTCTTATCGCAAGCGGGGTGCTAACTGGTTAGCAACCCACTCAGAAGAACTTGATGTAAAAAAATAAGATAGCTTTTATAAAAAGATAACAATTGCAGGAGGATAAAAATGGCAAAGACAAAATTGTATATTGCCCGTCATGGAAAAACCATGTTTAATACCATTGGTCGTGCCCAAGGTTGGTCTGATAGCCCCTTGACGGAAGCTGGTGAACGAGGGATTCATGAATTAGGAATTGGGCTACGCCAAGCTGGTATTCCGTTTCAACAAGCTGTTTCCAGTGACTCGGGTCGAACCATTCAAACCATGGGAATTGTGTTAGAAGAATTAGGCTTGACTGGTAAAATTCCTTATCGCTATGATAAGCGTATTCGCGAATGGTGTTTTGGAAGCTTTGATGGAGCCTACGACGGGGAACTCTTTATGGGGGTTCTGCCACGTGTCTTTTCGAGTCGATGATTTCCATCATTTAAAGCTTGATGGAGTTAGCTGAAGGAATTGTCGAAGTGGATACAGCAGGCTGGGCGGAGTCCTGGGAAACTCTTCGAGATCGAATTTTGGATGGCTTTACGGCGATTGCCAAGGATGTCGAATCTCAAGGTGGTGGCAACGCCATCGTGGTCAGTCATGGGATGACGATCAGTACCTTGATTTACCTGATTGATCCAAAAAGCCTTCAAAGAATTGGTCTTGGACAATGGTAGTGTGACAGTTATTGAGTATGAGGATGGCCAATTTAAACTGGAAGCCGTTGGCGATCTGTCTTATCGTAAAGTTGGTGCACAGGAATTAGAGGGAGAACATGAGTAAGTATCAGCGTGCAAAGAAAAAGAAAACAGGCTGGATTTGGTTTTTCTGCCTACTTCTGCTCCTTGTAGGTTCAGGAGTGGCTGTCTTCTATTTGAAACCTGAGTGGGTGCAATCACTTGCTTTTTGGGAACAAAAAACTGTACAGACAGCTCCGAAAAAGGTTGAAAAGAAGAAACAGGAGAAAAAGGAAGAAAAGCTGAAGACAGACCTTCCCCAAGTTTCCACTAAGGATTGGAACTTGGTTTTGGTCAATCGGGACAATAAATTGCCTGAGTTGAACCCTCAACTAACAGATGTGGAAGAGATAAAAGTAGATAGTCGGATTGCCGAGCAAACCCGGCAGTTCTTAGCGTCGGCTAGAGCTTTGGCGCCGGAAGAATCTTTAATTTCAGGCTATCGGAGTGTCGCTGAACAAACAGAACTCTATAATGAGCGGGTAGCTCAGCTAGAGGCGACGGGCCTTCCTCATGAAGAAGCAGAGAAGCAAGTCCAGACACAGGTACAAGTGCCAGGGGCTAGTGAACACCAAACGGGCCTAGCCATTGATATGAGTCTCCCATCAGGGCAATCAGAAGAATTAGCCAAGCAATTGGTAGCTCTAGCACCACAATTTGGCTTTGTTCTCCGCTACCCAGAAGGGAAAAATGCGATTACAGGTGTGGACTATGAAAACTGGCATTTCCGCTATGTTGGTGTTGAGAATGCTCAGTATATGGCCAAGCACCAGCTAGTCTTAGAAGAATACATCCAAAAACTGAAAGAAGCAGGATTATAGTTTTTTTAGACGACTATCGGTCTTAAGAATGATTTTTAGCACTCTTGAAAAAAGAGTGCTAATTTTTTGGATTTTTTTCTTGACTTTCTCTTGAGAGGGTGTATAATAGAATCATAGTTTAGCACTTGAGCGTTTAGAGTGCTAAATATGAAAGAGAGGTGAGGTCATGGTTACAGAACGTCAAAATGAGATTTTAAATCTTGTTGTCGACATCTTTACCAAGACCCACGAACCGGTCGGTTCAAAAGCACTGCAAGATATGATTCAATCCAGTAGTGCCACTATCCGAAACGATATGGCTGCCCTCGAAAAGCAAGGTTTACTAGAAAAAGCCCACACTTCGAGTGGTCGAATGCCGAGCCGGGCTGGTTTTCAATATTTTGTTCAGAACTCGCTTGATTTGGAGTTGATTGATGAGCAAGATGTCTACCAGGTGGTGAAAGCCTTTGATTTTGAAGCCTTTAAGTTAGATGATATCTTGGATGCTACGGCCAAGTTACTAGCCCAGATGACGGGCTATACCGCGGTGATCCAGGATGTTGAGCCGACACGACAGCGCTTGACTGGTTTTGAGATTGTTCCATTATCCAACCACGATGCCTTAGCGGTTCTGACCTTGGATGAATCAAAGCCTGTTACCGTACAGTTTGCGATTCCAAAGAATTTCTTAACCAGCGACTTGGAAATCTTCCATCAGTTGGTTCAAGAACGTTTCATTGGAAATACTGTCTTGGATATCCACTACCGCCTGCGGACGGAGATTCCACAGATTGTACAGCGCTATTTTAAGACGACAGACAATGTATTAGATCTGTTTGATTACGTCTTCTCACAACTGTTTCAAGAATTGGTCTTTGTAGAAGGAAAGGTTTCATCTTTAACCTACGCCGATCTTCAAACTTATCAGTTCTTAGATAACCCCCAACACGTAGCTCTCGAGTTGCGAGGGGGGATGCCAGAGGACCAAATGACCCAGATCCTGGTTGCTGAATCCCAAGAGAAGGCCTTGAAAAATGTGACCGTGATTAGTCATAAATTCCTGGTTCCTTATCGTGGGATGGCCCTCATGCATGTGATTGGTCCCGTAGAGATGGATTACAGGCGTGTGATTAGCCTGGTCAATGTTATCGGACGGGTAGTGGTCATGAAGTTAACGGACTACTACCGTTACCTCAACAGTAACCATTATGAAGTAAATTAAGACCAAATGAAAGGGGTGTATGCCTTGACAGAAGAAATCAAAAAGAAGACGTGAAAGAAGAGGAAGTTGCCGAGACAACTGAAGAAGTTGTAGAGGAGACCAAGCAACCTTCTGAATTAGAAGAAGCACAAGCGCGTGCCGAAGAATTTGAAAATAAATACCTTCGCGCTCATGCAGAAATGCAAAACATTCAGCGCCGTGCCAATGAAGAACGCCAACTCTTACAACGTTATCGTAGCCAAGATTTGGCAAAAGCGATTTTACCATCACTTGACAACCTCGAACGTGCCCTTGCCGTTGAAGGGTTGACAGATGATGATGAAGAAGGGCTTGGAAAATGGTCCAAGAAAGCTTGATTCACGCCCTAAAAGAAGAAGGGATTGAAGAAATCGTAGCGGACGGAGAATTTGACCATAATTACCATATGGCCATCCAAACAGTTCCAGCAGATGACGAGCATCCAGCAGATACCATCGCACAAGTCTTCCAAAAAGGCTACAAACTCCATGACCGCATCCTAAGACCGGCTATGGTAGTTGTCTACAATTAGGCTAGAGAACTTAAAAAACCTTGTCCGAAACGACACTAAACTATGAAAGAAAGACTAAAATTGGTTCGGCTTTGCCAATAGTGAGCGAAGCGAACCAAAGGCGATACTCTTCGCCGTGGCGCTATCTTCGCAAACTTTGAGACCTTAGGCTCAAAGTTTAGTCAAAGAGATTGACGAAGGTCAAGCTCTGACGGCGTCGCCACTTAAGAAGAGTATCAAAAAGAAAAAAGAAGGAAAAAACTTAAGGAGAAAAAACACATGTCTAAAATTATCGGTATTGACTTAGGTACAACAAACTCAGCAGTTGCAGTTCTTGAAGGAACTGAATCAAAAATCATCGCGAACCCAGAAGGAAACCGCACAACCCCTTCTGTAGTTTCTTTCAAAAACGGTGAAATCATCGTTGGTGACGCTGCAAAACGTCAAGCAGTCACAAACCCAGATACAGTTATCTCTATCAAATCTAAGATGGGTACTTCTGAAAAAGTTTCTGCTAACGGGAAAGAATACACTCCACAAGAAATCTCAGCGATGATTCTTCAATACTTGAAAGGTTACGCTGAAGAATACCTTGGTGAAAAAGTAACCAAGGCTGTTATCACAGTTCCCGCTTACTTTAACGATGCTCAACGTCAAGCAACTAAAGACGCTGGTAAAATCGCTGGTCTTGAAGTAGAACGTATCGTCAACGAACCAACTGCAGCAGCTCTTGCTTACGGTTTGGACAAGACAGACAAAGAAGAAAAAATCTTGGTATTCGACCTTGGTGGTGGTACATTCGACGTATCTATCCTTGAATTGGGTGATGGTGTCTTTGACGTATTGGCAACTGCAGGGGATAACAAACTCGGTGGTGACGACTTTGACCAAAAAATCATCGACCACTTAGTGGCTGAATTCAAGAAAGAAAATGGAATCGACTTGTCAACAGACAAGATGGCTCTTCAACGTTTGAAAGACGCAGCTGAAAAAGCTAAGAAAGACCTTTCTGGTGTTACTTCAACACAAATCAGCTTGCCATTCATCACTGCTGGTGAGGCTGGACCTCTTCACTTGGAAATGACATTGACTCGTGCGAAATTCGATGATTTGACTCGTGACCTTGTAGAACGTACTAAAAACTCCAGTTCGCCAAGCCCTTTCAGATGCAGGGTTTGAGCTTGTCAGATATTGACGAAGTAATCCTTGTCGGTGGTTCAACTCGTATTCCTGCCGTTGTAGAAGCTGTTAAAGCTGAAACTGGTAAAGAACCAAACAAATCAGTGAACCCTGATGAAGTAGTTGCTATGGGTCTCGCCATCCAAGGTGGTGTGATCACTGGTGATGTGAAAGACGTTGTCCTTCTTGACGTAACACCATTGTCACTTGGTATCGAAACAATGGGTGGCGTCTTCACAAAACTCATCGACCGCAACACAACCATTCCAACATCTAAATCACAAGTCTTCTCAACTGCGACGAGACAACCAACCAGCCGTTGATATCCACGTTCTTCAAGGGGAACGCCCAATGGCGACGAGATAACAAGACTCTTGGACGCTTCCAATTGACTGATATCCCAGTCGCACCTCGTGGTATTCCACAAATCGAAGTAACATTCGACATCGACAAGAACGGTATCGTATCTGTTAAAAGCCAAAGACCTTGGAACTCAAAAAGGAACAAACAATTGTTATCCAATCTAACTCAGGTTTGACAGACGAAGAAATCGACCGCATGATGAAAGATGCAGAAGCTAACGCTGAAGCAGATAAGAAACGTAAAGAAGAAGTTGACCTTCGTAACGAAGTAGACCAAGCTATCTTTGCGACTGAAAAGACAATCAAGGAAACTGAAGGCAAAGGCTTCGATGCAGAACGTGATGCTGCTCAAGCTGCTCTTGATGACCTTAAGAAAGCCCAAGAAGACAACAACTTGGAAGACATGAAAGCAAAACTTGAAGCTTTGAACGAAAAAGCTCAAGGACTTGCGGTTAAACTCTACGAACAAGCCGCAGCGGCACAACAAGCTCAAGCAGGAGCAGAAGGCGCACAAGCAACAGGAAACGCAGGCGATGACGTCGTAGACGGAGAGTTTACGGAAAAATAAGATGCAAAGCCCGTTAAAACCTCACAGTGAAAATAGGAAATCTGACGCAGAAACTTTAGTTTCTAGAAAGATTTGTCTTTTTCACCAAGAGGTTAGGGCGTGCTCGATTTAATCCGAAACTCAATTCAGCCTTACTAGTTCAAAAACAAAGTATAATCGACTTTGTTTTAGAACGTCGTAATGATAAGAAGAAATCCAGAGGTTGCAACCCAGCCTCTGTTTTTCGGTAAAATAGAGGATGTTGTGTATGAAAAAAGTACTTTGTATTATTTATCCTAATTTTTCTCTTTATGAGATAACTGCTTTAACGAGTACTTTAGCTCTGTCTTTTGACATCACGATTGATTATGTATCTTCGGATGATTCGATAGTGATCTCTGAAGATGGCCTGCCCTGTCAACCGACGAAAACATTGGATCAAGTACGTATAGAAGAGTATTCTTGTGTGATTTTGCCCGGAATGGTTAACATTGGACCTGCTCTAAAGGATGAGAAATTGATTTCGTTTTTGAGGAACCTTGGTGAGCAAGATATCCTAATTGCAGCCATTTCTTCAGCGCCTCTTTTATTAGCGAAAGCAGGTCTGTTGAAGGACACGAAATTCACAGGTGGAATTTGGCAAAACTTCTTTGACTATTTTGAATTTCTTCCTCGCGAAAATTTCCAACCGAAAGTTCTTGTGCAAGATAAACAAATCATTACGGCTATCGGTTTTGCACATCAAGAGTTTGCAAGAAAAGTGATTCTAAGTTTAGGGCTGGCAGAGAATACGGACAACTATTTTAAAGAACAAAACGAGTATGCAGAAGAGGATTTGATATTTACTCTATCAGAAGTAGAGTTTGATCAAGTGAAGCAAAGTATAGAAAACACCCTCTAAAAGTTTTTACATGGAAATTATAGAAAAGGAACAAAGAGCGTTCGGAGAATTGAACTCGAGCGGAAAGCTTGAAATTAGATAAACCGCCTAAGAAATCAGGATTTCTTGTCGGTTTCCTAAATTTCAGTCGCTTTCTGTTCGCTCTTAGTATCTTAAATGAACAATACTGAATTTTATGAACGTTTGGGCGTTTCAAAGAATGCATCTCAAGATGAGATCAAGAAAGCCTATCGGAAATTATCTAAGAAATATCACCCGGATATCAACAAAGAACCTGGTGCTGAGGAAAAAGTACAAGGAAGTTCAAGAAGCTTATGAGACTTTAAGCGACGAACAAAAGCGGGCAGCTTATGACCAATACGGTGCTGCAGGAGCCAACGGTGGTTTTGGTGGCTTCGGTGGCGGAGCTGGTGGTTTCGGTGGTTTTGATGGCGCTGGCTTTGGTGGCTTTGAAGACATTTTCTCAAGCTTCTTTGGAGGTGGCGGTGCGAGTCGCAACCCAAATGCTCCACGTCAAGGAGACGACCTTCAGTACCGCGTCAATCTTAAGTTTGAAGAAGCTATCTTTGGAACTGAGAAGGAAGTGAAGTACCATCGGGAAGCCAGCTGTCGCACATGTAATGGCTCTGGTGCTAAGCCGGGTACTAGTCCTGTGACCTGTGGACGTTGTCATGGTTCGGGTGTGATCAATGTGGATACACAAACCCCTCTAGGAATGATGCGTCGTCAGGTAACCTGTGATGTCTGCCATGGACGTGGTCAAGAAATCAAAGAACCTTGTACTACCTGTCATGGGACTGGTCACGAGAAACAAGCGCACAGTGTCAATGTGAAAATCCCTGCTGGAGTTGAAACAGGTCAACAAATCCGCCTCTCTGGTCAAGGAGAAGCTGGCTTTAATGGAGGACCATACGGAGATCTCTATGTGGTGGTCAACGTTGAGCCGAGCGACAAATTCGAGCGTGATGGATCAACCATCTACTATAAATTGAACTTGAATGTTGTTCAGGCTGCCCTTGGAGATACGGTCCATGTACCAACGGTTCACGGCGATGTTGACTTGGTCATCCCTGAAGGAACCCAGACTGGTAAGAAATTCCGCCTCCGTGGTAAGGGAGCACCAAGCTTACGTGGTGGCTCTGTAGGAGATCAATATGTATCTGTTAATGTAGTGACACCAACAGGTCTAAATGACAAGCAAAAAGAAGCCCTTCGTGCATTTGCGGAAGCTGGTGATATCAAGGTAAATCCAAAGAAAAAAAGGCTTTTTGACAAGATGAAAGATGCCTTGGATGATTTATAAAAAGAAGATTTGGTTTTTCCAATCTTCTTTTTTTATCAAGAAAAACACCTCCGAAACCAAAGGATTCAGAGGTGAGGCAAAAGAATCAAATTAAACGATACCTTGGGCAATCATCGCATTTGCGACATTTTCAAAGGCTGCGATATTGGCACCAGCAAGGTAATCTTTACCAAGACCGTAGGTTTCTGCAGTTGTTTTAGCAGTGTTGAAGATGTTAGTCATGATATCTTTCAAACGACCATCTACTTCTTCTCGTGTCCAAGAGAGACGGAGGCTGTTTTGGCTCATTTCAAGAGCAGATACAGCAACCCCACCAGCATTGGCAGCTTTAGCAGGTCCGTAAAGAATGCCGTTTTCTTTGTAGACTTTGATCGCATCAAGGTCGCTAGGCATGTTGGCTCCTTCAGAAACAACTTTAACACCTTGAGCAACCAAGCGTTTCGCTGCTTCACCGTTGATCTCGTTTTGAGTCGCACATGGAAGGGCGATGTCATAGTTGCCGGTATAAGTCCATACAGAACCTTCGTAGTATGTAGCAGTTGATTTTTCTGCAGCGTATTCTGTCAAACGAGCACGACGGTTGTTTTTCACATCTGTAAGAAGATCGAAGTCGATCCCGTTTTCGTCGATCACATAACCGTTTGAGTCAGAGACAGAGATGACAGTTGCACCAAGTTCAGTTGCTTTTTGAAGAGCGTATTGGGCTACGTTACCAGAGCCGGAAACGACGACTTTCTTCCCAGCGAAGCTATCGCCGTTGGCTTTTAGCATTTCTTCCGTATAGTAAACCAAACCATAACCAGTTGCTTCTGGACGAATCAAGCTACCACCGAATCCAAGAGGTTTACCAGTCAAGACACCTGCATCAAATTGGTTCAGGCGTTTGTATTGTCCGTAAAGGTATCCGATCTCACGTCCACCAACCCCGATATCACCAGCAGGTACGTCAAGAGAAGGTCCGATGTATTTTTGCAATTCTGTCATGAAGCTTTGGCAGAAACGCATGACTTCAGCGTCAGTCTTGCCTTTAGGATCGAAATCAGATCCACCTTTACCACCACCGATAGGAAGGCCGGTCAAGACGTTTTTGAAGATTTGTTCGAAGCCGAGGAATTTCAAGATCCCTTGGTTAACAGTTGGGTGGAAACGAAGTCCGCCTTTGTATGGACCAACAGCTGAGTTAAATTGGACACGGTAACCACGGTTCACTTGAACCTTTCCATCACGGTCAACCCAAGGAACACGGAAAGAAATCACGCGTTCTGGCTCCGTGATGCGGGCCAAGATGTTTTCTTCAATGTATTCTGGATGTTTTTCAAATACAGGTTCCAAAGTGCTAAGGAACTCTTCAACAGCTTGAAGGAATTCTGCTTCATGGCCATTACGAGCTTTTTACAGCTTCGAAAGTGCTTTTGGATATATTCTTTTTGCAGTTGTCATCTTGTTTCTCCTTTTTTTATTGAAACGAATGCCAGTAGGGGCTGTCTTACTGGGTATGGAGGCACTGCTAGAAGCAATGTCATGCTTTATTACGTGGACAATTATAGCAGACTTTTTCTGTCTTGTAAAGAAAAAAGTTGAATTTTCAGAAAATTTTCACGACTTGAATTTGAGTAGACTTAAATAGTTTCATAAGGTAACAATCATCTGAAGATGTACGGTATTTCTATTCAATAATCTCTAGAAAGAGAGAGAAATACAAGGCGATTTTTTTCTATTTCGGACGTTCTTTCTTAATTTCTAGTTTTCTGAACTCTAGAGGTCATTTTCGTGCTATAATGGCTGTAAGAATTCGTTCCAAGGAGAAGAAGATGGTATCGACAAAAAACAAACATTGCAGGTTTTGAGTTTGACAACTGCCTGATGAATCGTCAGGGTGTGGCCTGTATGACAATTGCAGAACTTGAAGAAGTAAAGAATTCTGTCATGGGAACATTTGTGACCAAGACTGCGACCTTGAGTTCCGTGCTGGAAATCCAGAGTCACGCTACCAAGATGTGCCACTTGGTTCAATCAATTCTATGGGTCTGCCCAACCAAGGTTTGGACTATTATTTGAATTACCTATTGGACTTGCAAGAAAGGGATCCTGACCGGACTTTCTTCTTATCTCTCGTCGGTATGTCTCCTGAAGAGACCCATACCATCTTGAAAAAAGTGCAAGACAGTGACTTTAAAGGTTTGACGGAGTTAAACCTTTCTTGTCCCAATGTTCCTGGGAAGCCTCAGATTGCCTATGATTTTGAGATGACGGATCGTATCCTTTCAGAAGTTTTTGCTTACTTTACTAAACCACTGGGGATTAAACTACCGCCTTACTTTGATATCGTCCATTTTGATCAAGCAGAAGCGATCTTTAACAAATACCCGCTCAAGTTTGTCAACTGCGTCAACTCGATCGGAAATGGCCTCTACATTGAGGATGAATCCGTAGTAATCCGTCCGAAGAACGGCTTTGGTGGGATCGGTGGCGAATACATCAAACCGACTGCTCTAGCTAATGTCCATGCCTTTTACAAACGTCTGAATCCAGAAATTCAGATTGTGGGGACAGGTGGCGTCTTGACTGGTCGCGATGCCTTTGAACATATCCTTTGTGGGGCTAGTATGGTGCAAATTGGAACCACGCTTCATAAAGAAGGAGTAGGGGCTTTTGACCGCATCACTGCGGAGCTCAAAGCCATCATGAAAGAAAGAGGCTACCAAAGCTTGGAAGATTTCCGTGGGAAATTGCGCTATATGGATTAAGTTAGGATGATGAGAAGAACCCCTCACGTTACTAAGACCGGAGGGGTTCTTTTTAGCTTTTCTTAAACTGCAAAGAGTGACAAAAAACTGGTCCTGGTTTCAGTTGTTTTGCAACTATATTTTGCTCAGATAGGAGTGAAATGGTGTATAATGAAGATGAAAAGATTTAGGTGAAGATTGAGTTTGTTTCTTTTTTGGTAAGTTCGGAAAGGAAGGTGATTCTCATGGGAGCTGGTGACTTTATTCAGGAAGCCTTGCTTACTATTCAAGCTATTGAGGACTCCTTTTTGGCTTATTCCCAGACCATTCCAGACGCAGTCCGATTTCAGGAAAATCTGGACTATATCCTTCGCTATTTAAAAAAGGCAGAGCGTGTGGACAATCGTGTCTTAATGGAGCTAGAGAAGTTTTATCAAAGAGCGGGCTTCTTGATTGGTTTGAGTGCCCTGCACTTGGATGAAGCAACGTTTCAAGCTTGGAGAGTGTATGATCGCTTTCATTATGACAGGGTGAAGTCTCAGTTACAGGTCTACGGACCGACAGTGGTTTTGTAGTTGATGATAGCTTTGTGTTTGTCCACAGATATTCAGAGGAGGTGTTGGTCATGCTAGTCCTTCATGATTTTCTACATCAGTTAACCATATCATTTTGGAATTTCTACTACTCACTCTTTTTCCTATTTGAAAAATAAGAATAATCTAATCCCTTTTACTGGTATAGTAGAAGGGATTTTTGATGCAGAATCCTTGAAAATCTGAGCCTCTTGGATTATGATGGAGCTAATAGATGTCAAGTGTTCCTCTTAGGGAACGCAGGAAGCGAGGAAAAAAGATGGCAGAGATTTATCTAGCAGGTGGCTGTTTTTGGGGATTGGAGGAGTATTTTTCACGAATCCCTGGTGTAGAACAGACGACAGTGGGCTATGCCAATGGCCAGGTGGAAACGACCAATTACCAACTGATCAAGGAAACGGATCATGCAGAGACCGTTCAGGTCATCTACGATCCAGACAAAATCACCCTACGAGCGATTCTGCTCTACTATTTCCGTGTGATTGATCCCTTGTCCATGAACAAGCAGGGAAATGATCGAGGTCGCCAGTACCGGACCGGTGTCTATTACCTGGACGATGCGGACCGTGAGGTAATCGCCCAAGTGTTTGCGGAAGAAGAAGAGCAACTTGGCCGCAGGATCGCGGTGGAACTAGAGCCTTTGCGGCACTACATCCTAGCTGAGGACTACCATCAAGACTACCTCAAGAAGAATCCTGGAGGCTATTGCCATATCGATGTGACGGATGCTGATCAGCCCTTGATTGATCCGGCAGCCTATCAGAAACCAGATCAAGAAACCTTAAAGGTAAAATTGACACCAGAGCAGTACCAAGTCACTCAAGAGAGTGCGACAGAGCGACCTTTCCACAATGCCTATGACCAGACCTTTGAAGAGGGAATCTATGTGGACATTACGACTGGAGAGCCTCTTTTCTTTGCCAAGGATAAGTTTGCGTCTGGCTGTGGATGGCCAAGCTTTCTCGTCCCATTGCCAAAGATGTCGTTCATTATTACCAGGATCATAGCCACGGGATGGAGCGGATTGAAGTTCGTTCCCGCTCAGGCAATGCCCATCTCGGTCATGTCTTTACCGATGGACCAAGAGAGCAAGGGGGCCTTCGTTATTGTATCAATTCAGCCTCTCTGCGCTTTATTCCTAAAGAGGAAATGGAGCGAGAAGGATATGGGAACTTAATCAAGGACTTGCAGTAAGAGGATGTTTCAAAGAGAGGGGGTTATCCTCTCTTTTCTCTTCCTCATGTGGAGCTTTGTAGGTAAGGAAAACAAGAACTTTGTGAATGCTAGGTCAACCTTTTTTTCTTTTTATCAAAAATTGTGTTACAATGAAAAAAAGGGTATTAGCTCCCCTAGCAGATTTTTGCTAGGGAAAGTCCTTTGGGTGCGAGAAAAGAATGGGAAGAGGAAAAAGGATGAAAAATTGGAAGGATCTTCTGAAAGGGTGGAAAGGAGTCGGAAAAGATATTCTGACTATGTTCAATGAATGGTTGGATGCTGGATTGGAAAAGGTAACAGCGATCCATCTGACCAATGAACAGTTTGTCTATGGTTTGCTGATTACTGTATTTGCGGCTGCCAATGTAGTCTTGTGGGTACAAAAATTTAATGGTTTTCCCATTACAGCGACAGAAATGCCAGATAGTATCGAACAAAAGGAAGAACTGGATGCGAATCAAATCCCTCGGACAGCTCGGATCATGGCCAATGGAGACCAGCTTTATCATGACTTGCTCTATATGAGTGCAGCCAAGGAAGATGGAAGCTATGATTTTTCTGAGAATTATCGCTATGCTAAATCTTGGTTGAAACAGGCGGACTTGGTTTTAGGAGATTTCGAGGGAACCATCAATCCGAATTATTATCTGGCTGGTTACCCTCTCTTTAATGCGCCTGAGTCTGTAGTAGATTCGATCAAAAAGGCAGGTTACCAGGTGATGGACTTGGGCCACAACCACATTCTAGATTCTGGTCTAGAAGGTGTCTTTTCAACAGCCAAGGCTTTTGAAGATGCTGGAATTCAGACAGTAGGTGTCTATCCTCACGAGACACGGGACCAAGCTCCTCTCCTCATTAAAGAGGTCAATGGTATTAAGATTGCTATTTTAGCCTATTCATACGGTTTTAATGGCTTGGAAGCCTATTTAGATCAAGAAGATTATGACAATCGTTTGTCGGACCTCAACGAGGAGCGCATGCGCAAGGAAATCCAAAAGGCTGAAACGGAGGCAGATCTTACGATCGTTATGCCACAGATGGGAATTGAGTACGACCTAGAGCCGACGGAGGAACAAAAGGAACTTTATCATAAAATGATTTCTTGGGGAGCTGATATCGTTTTTGGCGGTCATCCCCATGTGGTTCAGCCTTCTGAAATTGTTGATAAGGATGGACAGCAAAAACTGATTATTTATTCTATGGGGAATTTTCTTTCGAATCAACGGATAGAAACCATGGAAGATATAGAGAACGCTCAATGGACTGAGCGAGGGGTCTTGATGGATGTCACGGTCGAAAAAGTAGGGCGTAAAACACGAATCAAGACAGCAAAGGCTCATCCGACCTGGGTTAGCCGGACACCAAAGGGGACCTATTCCCCTGAGGGATATGAACTCTATCATTACCAGACTTATATTTTAGAGGACTGGATTGAGGGAGGGAAATACGGGAAAAAAATTAGATGAGGACACCAAGGACCGAGTGGATGCGGCATATCAGGAAATGAAAGAACACGTTCATTTGGATTGGAAATAGGAAGGAAAAATAGAGAGTGGACAATCTTGGATGGCTGCCAGTTGGCCTCATTGGACTGGTCATGGTTATTGTTCTAACAAATTATATGTCAATGATTCGTCTGAGGAAAAAATTAGCAAAGGCATGGGATGGAGAACGATTCTTTATCAAAAAAGATACTGAAGAAAGTTTAGTGGATGGTATGTTGCTAGCTTCTACCCTCCAACCAACAGATAGCCAGGTAGACGATCAAACTTGGTATGATTTGGCTTTACATAAAGTGTTTGATCAGTTGAACTATACGCAGTCTAGTATAGGGGCAGAAGCTTTGTATCAGAAAATGCGTTTGCTAACATTTCAACCAGATGACTCTTTGAGGGAGTTGGAGGAATTTTTTGAACGTCAGCCTGATCTTCGTCTGAGGGTTCAGGTAATCATGAACCAATTGGGGAAAAAGAATCACAATATGGCTAGAAGTATTGTCGCTAATCCAGGGAGACACTATTCTTATCTCTATCTTTATATTTTCTTAGCGTGTTTGCCGGTTCTCTCTCTCTTCTTCCTTCCTTTTTATCGTATTCCAGCTCTAACGGTCTTGTTTACTAGTATGTGCTTTAACATTATTTTTTCTATTGTACGGAATGGGTTTCATAAAACTCGCTTGGATCAGGTTAGTTACTTAGTTCGTCTCTTTGCCTCAGCGGAAAAACTCAGCCGTTTAGCACTTCCCGAGCAAGAGGTTCTTAAACAGGCTATCCAACCATTTAAAAAGGCCGGAGTAATTTCTGGAGTCTTACAAACTCCAACAGGTAGTTCAGAAATGGAGATTATTCTGATTTATCTTAATCTTCTTTTCTTGATTCCTCAGATTGCTCAAGTATATATTTATAACCAAGTGAAATCTTATCAAAAGGAAGCTCAGGAAACAATCAATCTACTAGGAGAAATGGAGGTGGCTATCAGTCTTCTACGCCATAAGCGTGATTTTGAATTGATCTGTCAGCCACACTTTAGCAAGGAAGGAGGTATCAGAGGCAAGAGCTTGTACCACCCTTTGATAGCGAATCCTGTTGTGAACGATGTCAGTTTTGAAAAAAATATGGTGATTAGTGGGGATAATGCCTCAGGGAAATCTACTTATCTGAAAATGGTAGCCATTAACTGTATTCTGGCTCAGGGATTGGGATTCGCCTATGGTGAAAGTTTTGAGCTTCCTTATGGACATGTTATGACTTCCATGGATGTCAGCGATGATATTGAGGTTGGAGATAGTTATTTTATCACAGAGAGTAAAACGATTCTCAGAATGATTGAGAATCTAAAAAAGCCTGGTTTTCATTATTTCTTTATTGATGAACTCTTTAAAGGAACCAATACCATCGAGCGAATTGGAGCAGGATTGGGCATTGTCCGCTGGCTATCTGGTCGTAATTGCTTGTATATGATATCGAGTCATGACATTGAGTTAGTCGTAGCATCTGGTGCAGTAAATGATAATTATCATTTCGATAGTCGCTATGTCGATGGAAAAATTGTCTTTGATTATCACATAAAGCAGGGGGATGCAGTAACGAAGAATGCGGTCAATACATTAAAAAGCCTCCATTTCCCTTCGGAAATCACTCTAACTGCTCAAGAGTTAATTGAACAATATGAAGAAACAGGGAAATGGTCTTTGAAAAGAATGTTGAACTGATAAAGATACGAGGTACTTGGCTCTATCCCAGGTTCCTACTGTAAATAAATTAAAAGCACATAGAACATCTGGCTTAAATATGTTCTATGTGCTTTTACTGTTTGATGGTTTGATTAGAGGCAGGCTTTTCGATAGTGACTAGGAGTTGTTTCGTAGTATTTCTTAAACTGGCGGTTAAAGTTTGAGAGATTATTGAATCCTGACTGGCTAGCAATCTCAATGATGGCTTGATCTGAATGCTGCAAAAAGATGGGCGCTTTTTTGAGACGGAATTGAATGATGTATTCCATACAGGAAATCCCTCAGTTGTTTTTTTGAAAAAGTTCATAAAGTGGGTTGGACTAAAATTGCAAAGCTCTGCCAACTGCTCAATCATGAGTTCTTCTTGATAGTGATCAGAGATATGATCAAGAACCAAGCGAATTTTTTCTTCTCTTCGGTAGGCCTCTGTGGAGAATTTCTTCTCGACGATGTAGTGATGAGAATAGAGAAGATAAAGGAGCTCGTTAAGCTGGGATTTAATGCGGAGCTCATAGAAGGGGCCTTGGTCTCTCCCGTTTTTCATACAGTCCAAAAGACAGCTCTTGATTTCTTCATAGCCTGGAGCGTCTGGTTGGATGCGACGCGCAAATTCAAAATCTCCATTGTACAAAGGTTGCAAGTATTTAAGGGTCGCAATATTTTTATGGCTAATCCCAACTAAGTCCAGATTAAAGTGGAGGACATCCATGGTATGGGAGTCTCTTTGGATAGGGTGGATCGAGTGGAGAGCATTTGGTCGGATCAAGATAATATCGCCGGCTTGGCTATCAAAATACTCATAATCGATATGGAACTGGGCTGTGCCTTCACTTACATAAATAATTTCGATATCGGTATGCCAGTGAAATAAAATGTCTGGTTGCCCATTTTGAGTCAGGATCTGTTTGATAGAAAAAGGGAAATCCTTATTGGCAAAAGTTGTTTGTCGGTATAGAGTGTCAGTTTTCATTACTACCTCTTATGTCTTTATCGGGGAAAGCAGACCCATGATTGTACTGGAAATAAAAAAGTCTGCTAGTTCATCTATACAGGGAAAATTCTACTATTTATATTATAATAAAACTGGACAAAAAATTAAAGAGAAGGGATGAGATTTTTTAATTTTTAAGGGGGAGATGAAGGAGCGCTGGTCTTTGGGAAAAGATGGTTCCTAAATCAAGAAAGAAAAGTGTATAATAGGGATAGAATAAGGCCAAGAGGTGGCGATATGATACAAATGATTGCAACAGATATGGATGGGACGCTCATGAACGAGCGAGGAGAAATTGATCGCGAGCGTTTAAGTGCTATTATAGATCAACTAGATCAAAGAGGAATTCCTTTGTCATTGCGACAGGGAATGGATATAGTCGTATGGCTCATGTATTAGGAGAGCTAAAAGACCGAGTTACCTTAGTTCTAGCGAATGGGGCACGAATCCTAGAAAAGGGAGAGTTGATCCGAGAGTGTAGCTGGCCTGAAGAGATGGTACAGGAAGTCTTGCTTCATCTAGAGGGACGCGAGCAAGATCTCCATCTAGTCGTGAGTAGCCTATCTGGAGGCTATGCCAAGAAAGGAACAGAATTTCCTCTTTTGGAGCAATTGATGACACCTGAACTAGCTGCAGCTTTTTACAAACGGATGCAGTTTGTAGACGATTTGGTTCAAGAGCATGGAGAGAGGGTTCTGAAGTTGAGTGTCGTCACTGAAGCGGAAAGCGTAGCCTCTTTCGTACAAGAGATCAGGGATGAGTTTGGAGGGCGCCTTCTTCCAGCTGCCAGTGGCTATGGAGCCATTGATATTTTGCAACCTGAGGTCAACAAAGCTACAGCTATTCAGTTTTTAGAAGAACGTTGGGGCGTGGATGGTGGTCATTTGATGGCATTTGGAGATAGTCAAAACGATGTCGAGATGCTTGAGTTGGCGATTTATTCCTATGCGATGGAAAATGCGGATGAGCACGCTCGAAAAGTAGCCCGTTATACCGCGCCATCTCACCAAGAAGGTGGAGTCTATGAAATCATTGAAGCCTATTTAGAGGGGAAACTAGATTTGGGCTAGATTTTGTATAGCAGGTAGTTCACTCCTTTGGGCAGTGAGTGGATTCCATGCTACTATACTAAAGGAAAGGAGTCTTCATGGCCGTACAATTATTGGAAACATGGCTATTAAAAGAGCAGGAAAAAATACAAAACAAATACCGAGAGCTCAATCGAAATCCTTTGAAGGAACCAGATGTCCTCTTTATCGGTGATTCTATCGTCGAATACTATCCTCTTCAAGAGTTGTTTGTGACAGATAAGTACTTGGTCAATCGAGGGATCAGAGGCTATAAGACGGATCTCTTAAACCATCATTTAGACGTCCATATTTTCGGCCAGGCGGTGGATAAGGTCTTCTTATTGATCGGAACCAATGATATCGGTAAGGAAATGCCCCTGTCAGAAACCATCGATCATATGACCAGCATCCTACAGGAGATAGCACGACTCTTACCTCTGGCTCAAATCAAACTCCTTTCGGTTCTCCCAGTTAATGAGGGGGATATCTATAAGGGAACGGTCTATGTTCGGACTAACCAAAAAATTCAGGCTTTGAATCGGGCCTACCGTGACCTAGCTGAAGGAATGATGAATGTCGAATTTATTGATGTTTTTGACAGTCTGCTCGGAGCAGATGGTCAACTCAAGCCAGTTTACACAACAGATGGTCTTCATTTAACAATTGAAGGGTATAGAGTTTTAAGTGAGCGACTTCAAAAGGAATTATAATCCATCCTAGCAAGAGAAGCTGATTTTTCTTGCTAGGATTTTTTTGCTTTTTCCAGTGCAACAGATGATCTAATTTCCTAATTTTGTATCAATTTTACTTAACTTAAATTACTGATTTTATGCGTTTTAGGAAAACTATTATCCTATATATCGCCAAAAATATAACAGAATTAGATACTGTGTTATGTAACAGTTCTAGAGTATCTTTGAGCATATTCTTATACATGTGAATCTCTTTGTGATAAATTAATATTGTAATCGTTTTGTAAATCGTTTTCATGAGAAATGTCAGAAAAAACTCATTTTCAAAACGAGATCTGATCGCAAAGATGAAGTAGAAGCGCTATGCTCCATTTTTTTAGGATCAAAATAGAACTAAAGGAGAGTTATCATTATGACTCAAGGGAAAATTACTGCATCAGCAGCAATGCTCAACGTATTGAAAACATGGGGCGTAGACACAATCTACGGGATCCCATCAGGAACACTTAGCTCACTTATGGACGCTTTGGCTGAAGACAAAGATATCCGCTTCTTGCAAGTTCGCCACGAAGAAACTGGTGCTCTTGCAGCGGTTATGCAAGCTAAATTTGGCGGTTCTATCGGTGTTGCAGTTGGTTCAGGTGGACCTGGTGCCACTCACTTGATCAACGGTGTTTACGATGCAGCGATGGATAACACTCCATTCCTTGCGATCCTTGGATCACGTCCAAACAACGAGCTCAATATGGATGCCTTCCAAGAGCTTAACCAAAACCCAATGTACAACGGTATCGCTGTTTACAACAAACGTGTCGCTTACGCAGAGCAATTGCCAAAAGTCATTGACGAAGCTTGTCGTGCTGCCGTTTCTAAAAAAGGTCCAGCTGTTGTAGAAATTCCAGTAAACTTTGGTTTCCAAGAAATTGACGAAAACTCATACTACGGTTCAGGTTCTTACGAACGTTCATTTATCGCTCCTGCTTTGAACGAAGTTGAAATCGACAAAGCTGTTGAAATCTTGAACAATGCAGAACGTCCAGTGATCTACGCTGGTTACGGTGGTGTGAAAGCTGGTGAAGTGATTACGGAATTGTCACGTAAAATCAAAGCACCAATCATCACTACTGGTAAAAACTTCGAAGCGTTTGAATGGAACTATGAAGGTTTGACAGGTTCTGCTTACCGTGTTGGTTGGAAGCCAGCCAACGAAGTGGTCTTCGAAGCAGACACAGTTCTTTTCCTTGGTTCAAACTTCCCATTTGCTGAAGTTTACGAAGCCTTCAAGAACACTGAAAAATTCATTCAAGTGGATATCGACCCTTACAAACTTGGTAAACGCCATGCCCTTGACGCTTCTATCCTTGGTGATGCAGGTCAAGCAGCTAAAGCTATCCTTGATAAGGTAAACCCAGTTGAGTCTACTCCATGGTGGCGTGCAAACGTGAAGAACAACCAAAACTGGCGCGATTACATGAACAAACTCGAAGGTAAAACTGAAGGTGAATTGCAATTGTACCAAGTCTACAATGCTATCAACAAACATGCTGATCAAGATGCGACTACTCAATCGACGTAGGTAACTCTACTCAAACATCAACTCGTCACCTTCACATGACACCTAAGAATATGTGGCGTACCTCTCCACTCTTTGCGACAATGGGTATCGCCCTTCCTGGTGGTATTGCTGCTAAGAAAGACAATCCAGATCGCCAAGTATGGAACATCATGGGTGACGGTGCATTTAACATGTGCTACCCAGACGTGATTACCAACGTTCAATACAACCTTCCAGTTATCAACGTTGTCTTCACAAATGATGAGTATGCCTTCATCAAAAACAAATACGAAGACACAAACAAACACTTGTTTGGTGTAGACTTCACAAATGCTGACTACGCGAAAATTGCTGAAGCACAAGGAGCTGTTGGTTTCACTGTAAACCGTATCGAAGATATCGATGCAGTTGTCGCTGAAGCTGTTAAACTCAACAAAGAAGGTAAGACAGTTGTGATCGATGCGCGCATCACACAACACCGTCCGCTTCCAGTAGAAGTACTTGAATTGGATCCAAAACTTCATTCAGAAGAAGCAATCAAAGCCTTCAAGGAAAAATACGAAGCAGAAGAACTCGTACCATTCCGTCTCTTCTTGGAAGAAGAAGGGTTGCAATCACGCGCAATCAAATAATCCTGCTCGTCGAAAAATCAAATTTTAAATTTGTAGACTTTATTTTAAGGTTTGCTTCCAACAAATTCATGGTTGAAACTTTAATTTACAATGAGGGTTTACTTCCTGTTTTACGTTAGATAAGAAATTAGGTGCTAAAAAGGAACTAATTTTTTTGCTTTCGGGGTTTATTAAATAAATTAAAAAAGGTTGCAATATTGCATCCTTTTTTTAAATTTTAGTGGATTAGATAAATACATAAAATTTTAGTTCATAACTTTTTTTCTACAATATATTTATATTTCTTAGTAAGAATTTCGATTCCATAAAAGTTTAAAAATACTGTTAAAATTTCAAAAACTATGACGAATTAATAGTAAGCTTCGTTTTTTTATTATGTTATAATATGATTAAGATAATGTTTTCAAAAACAGTCTTAGTTACTTTATAATATAATCAATAACTTTAGCATATGAAAGGATAGTCTAAATGAATAGAGGTTCTGAATTTAGAAAATGGGATTTGCATATACATTCACCATATACAGTGTTAAATAATCAATTTAGTAAATTTGAAGATGGAAGTCCAGATATTGAAAGTTTTATTCAAAAAAATTAAGGACGAGGATATTTCAGCAATTGGTTTAACTAATTACTTTAATTTTACCGATGACGATTTTTAATTTAAAAACAAGACTTGAAGAGAACGGTATTGTAACTTTTTCTTAATTTAGAAGTGAGATTATCTAATATAAATAAATCTGATCAGTTATTTGATTATCATATCATTTTTGATAATACATTAGATGATGCTATTATTAAGAATTTACTAGGAGAATTAAAAGGCAAATATTGGTGCAACTGAGAAAGCATTCAATAGATTGAGTAAAAAAATGAGATTGAGTCTTCTGCACATGTTGATTTCAAAAAGTTTAAGTCAAATATTAGAAAGTAATACTGAATTAAATGGAAACTATTTGAAAGGCTTTCTCTCAAGAGGACATGGTAGTGCTACTAGTGATTCTGATCCAAAAAAATAAGGCTGTTTATGAACAGATTTGTGTGAATTCAGATTTTATTATTCATTCTAGTTGTAATAATTCGTCAACTTGTGTAGATCCTAAATGCGGACATAAGAATATAATATCCGATCGAGAATATTGGCTACATTCATCTGATTATATTAGACCTCTTTTGCAATCTTCTGATTCTCATTCTTTAGAGGGATTGGAACTAAGTATAGTTGGATTAAAAGCAGATTTAACCTTTGAAGGCTTGAAGCAAATAATTTTTTTGAACCAGAATATCGGATATCTGTAGAAATTGAAAAAGCCAGTCCGGTTAGAGGATGAGTTAATTATTGATAGAATCGAATATAATGGAGATACAATATTTTTATCTGATAATTTAAATACTATCATTGGTGGTCGATCAACCGGAAAAATCTACCTTATTAAATTCCATCGCTTTTAAGCTTAATGATAGTGAATCTAAAGATAAATATGCGTATGAAAATATAGAAAATTTTCATGTGTTCTGGAAAGATGGGGAAGAGGACAACAATAGAAAAAAATACAATACCTACCTCAAGAACATATGATTCAACTGGCGAATAACACTGAAAAGTTAAAGTCTCTTTGTTAATGAAATTATTCAATCCAAAGGATTGGATGAGAATATTAAAATCTACCAACAAAGTCATAACCAAATAGATATAGAAATTAAGACACTATTGAATCAATTTAAAGAGAATCTTCAACATTATCAAAAATCTCGTAAGACCAGAATTCGATAAAAATGCTACTTACAGAAGAATTAATGAATTTCAAGAAAAGAGGAAAAAAACTGTTATCTGCAGTAAATATTGATGATGAAGAGAAGGAAAAAATTTGAGATAGATAACTCTAGTCTTAAGAGTTTAAAAGATGAAATAAAGTTAATAGAAAAAGATTTAGCATTCATTGATGATATATTTATTCCTAATATCACCTTAAATTCTAGATCTAATTCTTCTCTTGATTGTAGTTCAGCAATAAAAGATAGTATTGAGATTGTCGTTAAGGCTGTAAAATGAAAAATTCAAGAGATGTTTTCTGAAAAAAATTATTACTGTAAGGCAGAGTTTAAATAATAAAAATTACTGAAAGAATTAGGAAATTGAATCTATTCAAAATACGCCAGATTTTAAAAAAATTTTTATCGTATTTACAAGATAATAAAGAATTGTTAAAAAAATAGAAGAGGATATCAAACAAGAAAATATTATATTACAAAAATATTACTAGCTACGAGAAAGAGCTATCAAATCTTAATAAAGAGAACAATCAAATTAAACAAGATATTGTAGCTAAGTATAGAGAGTATTCACAAATTAGAGAGGAATTACTTACTTCATTTGATATTTCTGAAAGTGATTTGAAAAATTACCGTAGATTTTTTTACTTAAAGGATCTAGAACTAGAATTTGACTACATCAATGCTCAAGGACGTTTAAAGTCAGAATTTATTGAAAAATTAAATAGTAATTTTGATTCAATGATTGATACTATATTTGAAGATAGCTCTCTAAAAATTTAATGGAAATAAAACTAAATTAGAGCATATAGAAAAATTTTTCACTACGGATTTCTATTCATTTAAATATGAAATCGAATACCAAAAATGATAAGTTTGAACAGATGTCACCAGGAAAAAAAGGCTTTTTGTTGTATTAAAACTTATCTTAGATTTCTCAATAGTCGAGTTCCGGTATTAATAGATCAGCCAGAAGATAGTTTTAGATAATAGAGCTATCTACCATGAGTTGACAGCGTATATCAAGCAGAGAAAGTTAAAAAGACAGATAATACTTGTAACACATAATCCTAATATTGTAGTATCAGGTGATTGTGAAAATGTTATTGTAGCAAATCAACATTCAGAAGATTGTCCTAATCAAAAACAACTTACCTTTTGCATATAAAAAAATGGGAGCTTTGGAAAACCAGAATAAAGAACCTGACAGTAATTTCATTTTAAACAAAAATGTATAAAAAGAGCATGTTTGTGAAATTTTGGAGGAGGTATTGAAGCTTTTAAGAGACGAGAAGATAAATATGGTATTAAAGCAGATAATATAAATTCTCAAAAAGTAATTGAAGAATAGAAATAAGAAAGTTTGAACTTTAATTAAGGAGATTTTAAAGTTATAGGGAAATGATCCTAGAAAACCAAAAACATTCCTATGTAGAAAGACCTTTAAAAACCAGGTCGTTATGCATGGTTGACTAAATGTTTAGCTTATTTCCTTGTTATTCTGTTGGTTGCTCTAGCTTTCTTTACGGTGTTCATTCTTCCAAGTCTTATGAAATAAAGCAGTTTTGCGGTGCATGAGAGTAGCAAACGCCATAGAATAGTATCAGTTTTTCCTAGGATGTTGTAAGACTTTTCAGGGTTAAAGAGGGATATACTAGAACTATCAAATCAAGTGAGGTAGAGAGATGACCGACAAACTACAATTTCCAGATGGTTTCTTGTGGGGTGGGAGCGACAGTCGCCAACCAATGTGAAGGAGCTTATAATGAAGATGGCCGTGGTTTGGCCAATGTGGATGTGGTGCCGATTGGGCCTGATCGTCAAGCGATTATTACGGGTCAGAAAAAGATGTTCGACTTTGAAGAGGGCTATTTTTATCCGGCTAAAGATGGCATTGATATGTACCATCGCTACAAGGAAGACATTGCGCTCTTTGGGGAAATGGGCTTTAAAACCTATCGTTTGTCCATAGCCTGGTCTCGGATTTTCCCACAAGGAGATGAGCTTGAACCAAACGAAGCGGGTCTACAGTTCTATGAAGATCTCTTTAAGGAATGTCACAAGCATGGCATTGAACCCTTGGTGACTATTACCCACTTTGACTGTCCCATGCATTTGATTACCGAGTATGGAGGTTGGCGCAGTCGCAAGATGTTGGAATGTTATGAACGTCTCTGCCGAACGCTCTTCACTCGCTATAAGGGATTGGTCAACTACTGGCTAACCTTTAATGAAATCAATATGATCCTTCATGCGCCTTTTATGGGAGCGGGTCTCTGCTTCGAAGAAGGGGAGAATGAGGAGCAGGTCAAATACCAGGCAGCCCACCATGAGTTGGTCGCTTCAGCCATTGCCACTAAGCTTGCCCATGAGATCGATCCGAACAACAAGGTCGGCTGTATGCTGGCAGCAGGGCAAAATTACCCCCATACCTGTGCTCCGCGAGATGTCTGGACGGGTCTAGAAGAAGACCGCAAGAACTATTTCTTCATCGATGTGCAGGCGCGTGGGGAATACCCTAACTATGCTAAGAAAGAGTGGGAACGTCAGGGAATCACGGTTGAAATGACTGAGCAGGACCTTCAATTATTGAAAGAGCATACGGTGGACTTTATTTCCTTCTCCTACTATGCCAGTCGGGTCGCTTCAGGCGATCCAGCTGAAAGGGAGAAAACAGCGGGCAATATCTTTGCCTCTCTGAAGAATCCCTACCTAGAAAGCTCGGAATGGGGTTGGCAGATTGACCCTCTTGGGCTTCGCATTACCCTCAACACCATCTGGGATCGTTATCAAAAACCTATGTTTATCGTGGAAAATGGATTAGGAGCAGTTGATACACCTAATGAAGCGGGGGAAATCGAGGATGATTACCGGATTGACTACCTGGCTGCCCACATCAAGGCCATGCGAGATGCCATCAACGAAGACGGTGTCGTCCTATGGGGCTATACGACTTGGGGTTGTATTGACCTTGTTTCTGCTGGGACAGGAGAAATGAAGAAGCGCTATGGCTTTATCTATGTTGATCGGGACAATGAAGGAAAAGGAACCTTAGCCCGCTCGCGCAAGAAATCCTTCTATTGGTACAAAGAAGTCATTGCGACCAATGGGGCTTCTGTTGAGTAAACGTCTCCTCTAGAGCCAAACCATTTTCTGGATAACTCTGTGACAGCAAACTAAAAAGCTTAGAATCCCAACCAAAGCTGGGGTCCTAAGCTTTTTGTGTAGTTAAGGCAAGTCCTTACTGATTTACTGGTCGTAGTCTAAGACATTGTTTTCGATGACAAACTTAGATTCAGCGGAAATGCTGGCTTCTCCTAGTTGCAACTGCGAACTTCCGTCTGGTTTCATGAAGTGCCACTGACCGTCCTTGTGGGCAAAGATAGCCTGAAATGTGACGTTATCACTCTTGTCTCGAATCGGCAGAACAAATGCTTGATCTGTATTCTCTAAGAGAATCTCTTTTTTTCAAAGTTATAGATATAAAATTGCCCAGTTCTTTGTCCCAAACCATGAAGTTCATCGACTTTTTGCCAATGCTCAAATTTTGTCCGAATAAGGGATTCATTATAAATCTTGTTGAAAGTTTCGTTCCGTTTCTTGGTTTCTTCCTCGTCTAGTGTTTTCTGAAACTCTGCAACCTTTTTAGTCGTTTGGATGGTTTGTCTGTTTTGCTCCCTGATTTGCTGGCGGTGGATGACTCGCATCATTCTTGCAGCAATGCCCAGAATGACGAGAATGGATACAAGGCTGATTTTAGTTTTGGCATTTTTTTTCATAGATGATTCTCCCTATTCTATCGTTGGTCCTATTATACCCTTTGAAAGAAAGGATAGTCAAGTTCATCTGGTGATGACCTACCATGCAGATCTGCATGGGGACTATAGGATTTTATCAAATTTTCATTGACGAAGGCCTCTTTATTTGATAGGCTAGAGGAATAGAAATGATTTGGAGTTCAAAGGAAAAAGGAGCTGGCTAGGTGGCACGCATTTTATTAATTGAGGATAATAATGATATCCAAGAAATTTTGTATAGTCTCTTAAGCGAAGACCATGAGGTGCTTCAGGCTTTTTCAGGTACAGAAGGGCTACGACTCTTCCAGCAAGAAAGGTATTGATTTGGTCCTTCTCGATATCATGCTTCCTGGAAAAAATGGGGATCAGGTCCTGGAGGAAATCCGTTTGCAGAGTCAGGTACCAGTTATCATGATGACAGCTCTTGGTGACAAACACCTCATTAGCCAGTACCTCCTTGCAGGAGCCAATGATTATATCGTCAAGCCCTTTAATCTGGATGAGGTGGCAGCGCGGGTGACGGTGCAACTGAGAAATAATATCACTCCGGCACAGGAACCTCCATCATCGAAAAAAAGTTCTCTTTTAAAAAAATCTGGTCCTGAACCCAGAAAGCTTTGAATTGGAGTCTGGAGCAAAAACGCTTCGCTTGGGCAAGAAGGAATTTCAAATTTTTGAAACTTTGTTGGCGCATCCAAAGAAGATTTTCACCAAAGAAGAATTGTATGAGGCAGTCTGGGAAGAAGTCTATCTGCCTGGAGACAATACGCTTAATGCCCAATTGAGCAATCTCCGAAAGAAAATTGCCCAGCTTGATCCGAATGAGGATTACATTGAAACTGTCTGGGGCTTGGGTGTTCGCTTGAAAGGAGACCAGTAATGTGGGGATTGGTTCTAGTTCTAGTCTTCCTTGTCCTTCTCTTGAGCCTGGGTTACCTTCGCCTGCTTTCTGCCTTAAGAGATTTGCAGGAGCAGATTCAAAAAGAAGCTCCAAAATGGGAGTGGGGTACGGTTGACGTCCCAAGTTTCAAATAAAGAATTGGTCAGCTTGACCAAGCAGGTCAGTGATCTCTTTGACCAGATTGAGCGGACCAATCGGATTGCTTTTCAAGAGAAGAAGACCTTGGATATGGCCATCAGTAATATTGCTCACGATATTCGGACACCTTTGACCATTGCTTCGGGCTATACCCAACAAATCATCAAAGGAGGGATGCAAGAAGAGGAAAAACTGAAGAAAATTGCTTCCAATCTTCAAGTCGTCTCAAAACGTCTGGAATCTCTCTTGGAGTACAGACGCTTGATGGAGGGAGCCATCCAGCCTCGGATTTCAGACGTTAATCTCAGCCAAGTGCTAACCCAGCAGTTATTCCAGTATTATGATAGCTTGTCTGAGGCGGGGATTGCCTTAGAGGTAGAGTTAGAAGAACATCTCCATTATGCTACTGATCCGGAGCTTTGGGAGCGCCTCTTGCAAAATATGCTTAGCAATGTCCTCAAGCATGGGAAGAATCAGGCACGTTTGACCCTGATGTCGGACACGGACACGATTCGGGTCGAGCTACGTAATATTGTGCAACAACCGATTCAGCACTTAGACCAACTGGCTAGTCGCTTCTACTCAGAAAATCTATCGGATACAGAAGAGTCTTCTGGCTTGGGTCTCTACATCATTCAGAATTTTGTAGAGATCTTAGGTGGTGACTTACAACTGGCAACGGAGGCAGATTGGTTTATCTTAACCATTACACTAAGAAAAAAGAGAGTGGGACAGAAATCGGTAATTCGTTAGAATTCGATTTCGTCGTCCCACCTCCGCACAGTTGAGTAGGGCTGTAAAAGCTGATGAAATCAGCGTAGTAGAGCCCACTCAACCACTGCGTCTTGCTCGATAATCCGAAGACAATTGAGAGGCTAGGACTTTTGTCCCAACCTCTTTTTGTTATAAATCTTTGTGTTTAAAGGTAGCTAGTCCTAGGAAGCCGAAAACAAGGATGAAGCCAAGGGCGATCGAGAGGGTGTTGTTTGTTGCTATCGTACTTGGACCATGGAATATTGGAATTCCAAGTTTAGATAGTGGAGAAGATCAATATCTTTAAAGAAGAGCGCAGGAAGGCTTAAAAAGATATTTCCAATGAAGTAGCCAACGAAGGCCAAGGTGATGGATTGGCTGGCATAAAGGAGGAAGGAAATGATGCTGACCCAAGCCAGGGTGGAAAGGAACTGAATCAGCACGGTCAGACCAAAATGAGCAAGGAAGTGCTCTGGCATGGTGCCAAGTCCATTGTAGAGGGTCGCGAGCAAGAAGACGAGACCATAAGAAACAAGGAATTGGAAGAGAGCAATGGTTAGGACAACAGCACTTTTGGCAAAGTAGTAACTGGTGCGAGAAACGCCATAGGCCAGACTATTCTTGTATAAGTTTTGCGTTAAGTCTGTTCCCAGGACCAAGGTGATGACAATAATGGTAAAGAGGATAGTCACACTGATGCTGGAAGAGTAGTTGGTCAGGGCTTTAAAGCCCGTCCAAACTTCTGTCGCTTGGGGTAATTTGGATTCCGTATTGACGCCGAAGTGACCGGTAGCACCAAAAATGACTCCAGACAGGATGTTGAGAACGAGAATGGCTTCTGTAATCCAAAAACCTTTGGAGCGAAAAAGTCTATAAAAATCAGCTTGAATAGTATGCAACATGATAAATCTCCTAAATGAAATATGTGGGATAAGTAATACAAGACGGTGGTTTGACTAGTCTACCAAGTCCGTAAAGAATTTTTCCAGATCTTGGCGGGCATAGTAGATTTCGTCCACATCAATATCCGCTTGCACGAGGGCTTTGACAATGACTTTAATATCATGAGTCTGTCCGAAGATATGGATTTCGCCATCTTTATCGATGACCTTGATACGGTGATGGAGTTGATCCTGGATCAGTTGACTGGCAAGGGCTAGCTGGCTGGTCTTGAGGATGATGTAATCTTCTCCTTGTTCTTCGAATTCAGCCTTGCTAATTTCTTTGATCAGGCGTCCTTGGTCGACAATGCCAAAACGATTGGCAACCAGATAGAGTTCAGAGAGGATGTGACTGGAAATGAGGATGGTCATGCCGAGTTCATCGTTGAGACGCTTGATCATCTGACGGAACTCCTTGATTCCGACCGGATCAAGGCCATTGATGGGTTCATCTAGAATGAGGAAGTCGGGCTTGGCAATGAGTGCGATGGCAATTCCCAACCGTTGTTTCATTCCCAGTGAAAAATCACGGAATTTCTTCTTACCCGTATTATTCAGGCCTACATAGTTCAAAGTTTCTTTGATGACCTGGTCGGGATTTCGGATATGGCGTGCCTTGCAATAGTAGACTAAGTTTTGGTAGGCGGTCATATGCTTGTGAGCCACGGGACTTTCAATGACGGATCCGACCCGTTTCAGGGCTTGCGTCCACTGGGAGCGATTTGAAGAAGCAAAGAGGGAGACGCTTCCGTCCGTTTCTTGAATCAGCTGGGTGATGACCTTGATGAGGGTGGTTTTCCCAGCTCCGTTCTTACCGATCAGGCCGTAGACGTCGCCTTTGCGAATAGTCAGATTCACATCATTAAGGGCGTATTGTTGACCAAATTTTTTACTCAAATGGGAAATTTCTAATACTTTTTCCATGTTTTTCTCCTTAGTACAGCTTATTTTCTAGCAAATCGAAAACGATTCCGTAGGCTTCATGCTCGTAGCTATGCTCTATAAAATTTGTTTGACTATCGTTGAATGTGACCTCAAAGTTAAAATCGTTATGTACGAGGCTCCAGACGCTAAGAGCAATGATAGAGGCGATGGCGACAATCATTAGTTTCTTTTTCATAAGTGAACTCCTTCTTGGTTGTTTTCTTTACACTCTTAGTATACAGCTTGCTTTTTCAAATAACTATCAAGCAATTCTAAAATATTTTCTAAAAAAACGACTAACCTTTTAAAAAGTTAGTCGTTACTTGTAGTTTAAGTTTTCTAGAGGCTTTCCTTAAGTGAGTACGGACGTCAGCGAACTTCGAAGAAGTTCCATGACTTAGTTTTTGAACCTAAAGTTTCAAAACTCCCGAGTGCCTGAGATATCACTATTTCAGGGACTTTTCTCACGGTGGAAAGCCTCAAGGTATTCATGAGTAACTTTAGAAAATAAACATTTCTTTAAATTTCTTGATTTTTTTAAGTTATGTAACATGAAAAAAATACTTTTATCTACATTAAGAGGAACTGTTTTTTTAAGTTAGCCTCTTCATTTTTAAATTCACCAACAAACTCCTTGATGGCTTCTGCAAGTTCATAGGGTTTCTGAGTATTAAGCGTATGGCCTCCATCTGCGATTTCTTGATAGTGACCTTTGGGCAGAAGATTTGCCAACTTTTTCGAAGAAGCCTGATTGGCCCCATCTTTGCTGCCACAAATCACTAAGCTAGGGAGAGGACAAGTTTTAGCAGTATCGGTTAGATTGAGGGTTTTTAATTCGGTAAATATTTGCAACATGTGCTGTTTGTTGGCGCCCTGCTTTTTCAAAAGACATGTTTGGGAATCAGACGAAAAAGGAGAATTTGGAGCCGATAGAGGAGATTGGTGTTGAGTTTGTATTGCGTCCCTGAAAGCACCAAGCCCTTGAGTTGTGGCAAGTCTTGGCTGGAGAGATCAAGAGCGAGAACGCCTCCCAGTGAGAGTCCGACCAGCATAAAGGGTTCGCTTTCTTGTTGGAGGTACTCCGTCAATCTTTCTTTGGTCTCCTGATAGCTTTCGCTTGGATGGGAGAAAATAGCAAAAGATTCAGAATGCAAGGAGGAAAGTGCATCTTGGACTTTTTGCCAAGAGTGAGCGTCTTGGCCTAGGCCGTGTAAAAAAATAAGTTTCATTATGAGTCTTTTCTTGTGAAATCGAGTGGATAGAGGCCACGAAGGGCATTGCAGGCATAGACTTGGTCAGCAAGTTCTAAATCCTTCAGTGTTAACAGTTTTTCCTCTACTTGTCCAGTTTCCAATAGATGGCGGCGGTAGATCCCGTCGAGGATAGGGAGGTGAGCTGGAGGAGTATAAAGCTGGCCGTCGATCTCTAGGATGAGGTTTGCGATGGTCGTTTCTAGCAAGGTCTCATCTTCTAAAAAGTAAATCTGCTCCCGATCTGACTGGATGAGGTGGTCTCTCTGGCTCGTTTTAAAATAGGTAAAAGGTCGGTCTAATGGAGCTGTTTGTTTTCTTAATTGGGCCTGTAGATAGCTAGCTGGCAAGTCTGTTAGCTCGGTGATCGTCAGTTGGAAGCTTCCGTTTTTCTGCAAGGCAATGCGACAACGGTAGTCAAGGCTAGGATACAAATGAGTGAGCTCTTCTTGAAGGTCGTTCAGGAGTTTTGGCTCATTAAAAGGATAGGCAAAGTAGCGGCTGGCCTCTCTCAAACGGGCCAGGTGTTGCTCCAGAAAGGTTAGCTCTCCTTGATGGATGCGACCAGTCGTCAGGAGCTCAAATCGAGGCTCTTGTCGATAGAGAACAGCTGATTTTTGTTTGGTTTCCTGGTATTCGCCTTCCCATTTACTATCCCAAGTGATGCCACCACCAACGCCATAGATAGCTTGATTTCCCTGCATTTGAAGGGTCCGGATAGCTACATTAAAAATCCGTTTCCCTCTTGGAAGAAGGATCCCAATCGTGCCACAGTAGACTCCACGAGGAGCAATCTCTGTATTTTGGATGATTTCCATAGTAGAAATCTTCGGTGCGCCTGTGATCGATCCACAAGGAAAGAGGGCCTGAAAGGTTTGGACTAGGTCGACTTCGGGGCGTAAGCGGCTTTCAATGGTCGACGTCATCTGCCAAACGGTGGAGTATTGCTCGACTTGGCAGAGACGGGTCACCTGCTCACTTCCAATTTCCGAAATCCTATTCATGTCATTGCGCAGGAGATCCACAATCATCATGTTTTCCGCTCGATTTTTGGGATCGGCTTCTAGCCAAGTAGATTCCTTGAGGTCAGCTTGGTTGGTGAGACCTCGACGAGTAGTCCCTTTCATGGGGCGCGTGGTCAATAGACGATCTTCTTGTTCAAAAAAGAGCTCAGGACTGATGGAAAGGATGGCGACATCATCGTGATGGATGAAGGCATTGTAATGGGCCTTCTGCTCCACCACTAGTCGATTGTAGATGGCTAAAGGGTCAGCCTCTAGTTCCTGAGAAAGCTGGACAGTGTAGTTGACCTGATAAGTATCTCCTTGACGGATGTGGTGCTGGATGGTCTCAATGGCTTGTTGATAGGCAGGAGCCTCGACCTCTTCCTTCCAATTGGCTGGAAGGTCCACAGCTTCATAATCCTCTGGAAAAGGAAGGGTTTCTACTTTCTCGTGGATGGTGAAATAGAGGAGATACTCTCCCATGAGAGGTGCTGGATGGACGGCTAATTTTTTCTCAAAAGCAGGGGCGGCTTCATAGCTGACATAGCCAACGGCATAAAAACCAGCCTCCTGATAGGCTTCTACCTCTCTTAGAAGAGCCTCTACCTGGTCGAGGTCTCTGGTTTTTAATTCCTTTATGGGCTCGGTAAAAAGGTATCTCAATCCAAGCTCTTTAAAATCAATAATCGTTTGTTTGTGCATGCTTTGAGTATATCAAAAATAGAGGGAAAAAGGTAGATAAGGTTCTAAAGATTCCTTGCTTGGTCCTCTCTTTCATGCTAAAATAACCATAGAATCTGCATTGGCAAGGAGTAGGACCATGAAAAAGAATTCCCTCTATAACACCTCCAGTATTAGTCTTTTTCAATACCTCTTTGCGATTGCAGTGATTATGGTGCATAGTGGTCGCTTAACTTCTTATGAGCCGGTTCATTTTACACTAAAGAGCATCCTGGGAAGGCTGGCAGTGCCATTTTTTATCGTCTGCGCTAGCTTTTTCCTCAAGCAATCACTAAGGGATTCAAGGAAAATGAAGGCTTATCTGGTCAGAATCGTAAAAACCTATTTATTTTGGAGTTGTGTCTATCTCCCTTATGCTTGGCTCTTTTTTTCTAGTCTCAACCTCCCTGTCTATCTCTTTCCAGCAGGAGTTCTTATAGCTCTGCTCTATCTGGGGATGTGTTACCAACTTTGGTATATCCCAGCCTTTTTGCTGGGCTTGTTTTTGGTCAATTACCTGGTCAAACGCCTAGGGATGGTATGGGCAGGTTTGATCACCTTGCTTCTTTACTGCTGGGGCTTGATCGAGACCTATTCAGCTTATCTGGATACTACGAGTCTTCTCAAGGGTTACCAGCTCTACAGTAACTTATTTTTCACAGCGCGAAATGGGCTCTTTTACACACCAATATTTATCTATATGGGTTACTATCTGTTTGATCATTTTCATTCACAAAATTTTAGGGTTCACTGTTGGCAAAAGCTTGCTCTGGCTTTTGGCTTACTCTGTTTAGAAGGTATCATTGTTTTTCAAAATGAAGGAATGGATAAGAACTTTTTCTTTCTCCTTCCCTTTGTGACAGTCTATTTGGTCAATGCTTGCCTAAAATCGTCCTTTCTAAAAAACTATGACTTACAGTATTTGAAACAGATGAGTGTGGCGCTTTACTTTTCGCATCCAATCTTCATCGAATGGGCTCGCTATGGCTTTAGCAATCTCCCTCTCTCTTATCCAGATAGGGGCAAGCTGATTTTTGTGGTGGCCTTGTTTGGAAGCCATCTCTTTGGAGTGGCCATGCTTTCTTATCACTCTAGGCAAAAAGAAAGGAAGAATCGAAGTTTTAACAAGGGAGGTCTCTAAAGAGGCTTTCTTTTTTTACCTTAAGGAAGACTTATAAAACAACTAAGAGTTGCAATTCCTTTCAACTTTGGTTATGATGTAAGGGATTACAAGCGAAATCAAAAAGGAGAAACACATGGAGAAAAAATGGTGGCATGATGCTGTGATTTATCAAATCTATCCCAAGAGCTTTTTAGATAGCAATGGAGATGGAATCGGTGACCTCAAAGGGATTACCAGTAAATTGGATTATTTGGAGAAGTTAGGCATTACAGCCATTTGGCTGTCGCCTGTTTACCAAAGTCCTATGGATGATAATGGCTATGATATTTCCGATTACGAGGATATTGCTGCCATCTTTGGAACCATGGAGGATATGGAAAACTTGATCGCCGAAGGGCAAAAGCGCGGTATTAAGATGATCATGGATTTGGTGGTCAACCATACATCTGATGAGCATGCCTGGTTTATCGAGGCCAAGGAAAATCCAAACAGTCCAGAGCGAGACTACTATATTTGGAGAGACCAACCCAATGATCTTCTTTCTACCTTTAGTGGTTCAGCTTGGGAATTTGATCCAGCCTCCCAGCAGTATTATTTGCACTTCTTTAGCAAGAAGCAACCGGACCTGAATTGGGAAAATGAAACCCTTCGGAAGAAGATTTACGATATGATGAATTTTTGGATCGACAAGGGGATCGGTGGTTTTCGGATGGATGTCATTGATATGATTGGAAAGATTCCAGATCAGAAGATCGTAGCCAATGGTCCCATGCTCCATCCCTATCTGAAGGAAATGAATCGAGCGACCTTTGGGGATAAGGATTTGTTGACGGTTGGGGAGACCTGGGGAGCTACACCTGAGATTGCCAAGCAATACTCTGGTCCTGACAATGAGGAATTGTCGATGGTCTTTCAATTTGAACACATTGGCCTTCTCTTCCAAGAAGGCCAGCCAAAATGGCACTATGCCAAGAAGCTCAATGTTCCTAAGTTGAAAGAAATTTTCAACAAGTGGCAGACGGAACTGGGCATGGACGAGGGCTGGAACTCCCTTTTTTGGAACAACCATGACCTTCCTCGGCTTGTCTCTGCCTGGGGAGATGACCAATCCTACCGGGTGAAGTCCTCGAAGGCTTTAGCCATTCTTCTTCATTTGATGAGAGGGACCCCTTATATCTATCAGGGAGAAGAGATTGGTATGACCAACTATCCATTTGAAAGTATAGACGAAATTGAGGATATTGAGTCCGTCAACTATGCCAAGGAAAGTCTAGAAAAGGGAGTAGACCTCGACACCATTATGGACCAGATCCGGCATATTGGCCGGGACAATGCTCGGACTCCCATGCAGTGGTCCAAGCAGCCACAGGCTGGTTTTACGACTGGTCACCCTTGGCTAGCAGTCAATCCAAACTATCAGGAAATTAATGTAGAAGCAGCTTTGGCTGATCCTCATCCATTTTTTTATACCTATCAACAATTGGTTGCCCTCCGTAAGGAGCAAGACTGGCTGGTTTCTGCTGACTTTGAGCTACTTAATACAGCAGATCAAGTCTTTGCCTACCAACGAGTAGAGGAGGACCAGCGCTACTTGGTCGTTGTCAATTTGTCTAGTCAAGTCCAGAGGTTTGAACTGGAGGAAGACTACCAGTCTGTCCTTATTAGCAATACAGATGTAGAGCAGGTCAAAGAGAAGAAGGTGTTGGAGCCTTGGGATGCTTTTTGTGTGCAACTAAGAGAAGCTTAAAGACCTACAAAAAAGAAGCGGATAGCTTCTTTTTTTGTTTTAGAGGGAGCGAGGACTTTCCAATGGGAGGGGGCTCAGTCTTTCTGGTAGAAGCCTTATAGTTATTATTTATAAGGACTATTAGTTCTGGTCAATGACAATAGGCAAAAACCCTTGATTTACAAGGGTATAGTTTAAAACTATATCAAAAACCATCAAAAAGCAATTATACAGAAGCTGCTTCTTCTGATAAGATAGACTCAACTTGAATTTTTGGAGGACAAAACATGTCAACTACAATTATCGGATTCCCTCGTTTGGGTGAATTCCGCGAACTAAAATTTACAACTGAGAAATATTTTAGAAACGAAATTACAGCAGAAGATTTGTTGGCTGCAGCAAAAGAATTGCGTGCGAAACACTGGAATATTGTCAAAGAAAAAGGGATCACTGAAATCCCATCAAATGATTTTTCACATTATGACAACTTCCTAGATGCAGCCTTCCTTTTCAACGTGGTTCCTGAATCGGTTCAAAACTTGGACTTGTCTGACCTTGAACGCTACTTCGCTTTGGCGCGTGGTTACCAAGGTGAAAAAGGGGATGTTCGTGCCCTTCCGATGAAGAAATGGTTCAATACGAACTACCATTATATCGTTCCAAAATTTGAAAAAACAACAGAAGTTAAATTGGCTGGTCACAAGATTTTTGATGAGTACCAAGAAGCCAAAGAATTGGGTCTTGACACTCGCCCGGTTGTGGTTGGCCCCTTCACTTTCCTTCAATTGTCAGACTTTGAAGAAGGCGTAAAAGCAGAAGACTTTGTAGATAGCTTAGTAGCTGCTTACCAAGACGTTTTTGCTAAATTGGCTGAACTTGGTGCAACTCGTATCCAATTGGACGAAGCTGCTCTTGTCAAAGACTTGACAGCAGAAGAAAAAGCCCTCTTCTTGAACCTTTACAACAAATTGTTGGCTGACAAAAAAGGTCTTGAAGTCTTGCTTCAAACATACTTCGGTGACGTCCGTGATATCTACGCTGACCTTGTCAAATTGCCAGTAGATGCCATCGGTCTTGACTTCGTTGAAGGTAAGAAAACTCTTGAACTCGTGAAAGGTGGCTTCCCAGCTGATAAGACGCTTTATGCAGGGATTGTCAACGGTAAGAATATCTGGCGTAACAACTACGAAGCAAGCTTGGAAATCTTAAAACAAGTACCAGCTGAAAAAGTTGTTTTGACAACTTCTTGCTCACTACTTCATGTGCCATTTACAACTGCTAACGAAGACTTTGAGCCAGCTATCTTGAACCACTTTGCCTTTGCAGTTGAAAAATTGGAAGAACTTCGTGACTTGGATGCTATCCGCAATGGCCAAGGAGATCAAGCTCTTGCTGCCAACAAAGAACTCTTTGCGACGGAACGTGTCGGAGCAAATGCGGAGCTTCGGGCTCGTATCGCTGGATTGACTGACGCAGACTACACTCGTTTGCCAGCCTTTGCTGAACGTGAAGCTATCCAAGAAGATGCCTTCAAACTTCCAGCTCTTCCAACAACGACCATCGGTTCATTCCCTCAAACGAAAGAAGTTCGTGCTAAACGTTTGGCCTTCCGGAAGGGTGAATTGACTCAAGAAGAATACGATGCCTTCCTTGCTGAAACCATCGACGAATGGATCAAATGGCAAGAAGAAGTTGGATTTGATGTACTTGTACACGGTGAATTCGAGCGGAATGACATGGTTGAGTACTTCGGTCAAAACTTGTCAGGTTACCTCTTCTCTAAAAACGGTTGGGTACAATCATACGGTATGCGTGGGGTGAAACCACCAATCATCTGGGGCGATGTGACTCGTCTCAACCCAATCACTGTGAAATGGTCTAGCTACGCACAAAGCCGTACGAACAAACCTGTTAAAGGGATGTTGACTGGACCTGTGACCATCCTTAACTGGTCATTCCCACGTGAAGACATCTCTATCAAGGATTCAACTCTTCAAATCGCTCTTGCCATCAAGGATGAAGTTCTTGACCTTGAAGCAGCAGGCGTGAAAATCATCCAAATCGACGAGGCTGCTCTTCGTGAGAAATTGCCACTCCGTCGTAGCGACTGGTATGAAGATTACCTTGACTGGGCTATTCCAGCCTTCCGTTTGGTACACTCAACAGTTGCACCAGATACACAGATCCACACTCACATGTGTTACTCAGAATTTACAGATATCATCCCAGCGATCGACAACATGGATGCGGATGTGATCTCATTTGAAGCGAGCCGTTCAAACCTTGAAATCTTGGATGAACTCAAAGCTCAAAACTTCCAGACAGAAGTGGGTCCTGGAGTTTACGATATCCACTCTCCTCGTGTGCCAAATGAAGGCGAAATCGACCACACCATCGAAGCCATCCTTGCCAAAGTACCAAGCAAGAAAGTATGGATCAACCCTGACTGTGGTTTGAAAACACGTGGTATCAAAGAAACTAGAGAAAGCTTAATCCGTCTTGTAGAAGCGGCAAAAGCTGCTCGTAAAGCGCTATAAGGCAAGCAGCAATTCCTAAGCTTACCGGTTAGCAATAAAACGCTCAATCAAGAAAGGAATACATTTGATGACTAAGCAAACACCGTCGCTCTCCTTTGAGGTTTTCCCTCCAAATCCTGAAGTAGGCAATGCCAAGCTCTTACGTGCCTTGGAAAATATGCAGGAATTAGCTCCTCACTTTATCAGTGTGACAGCTAGCAATAACAAATACAATATCAAAGAGACGACGGTTGCTTTAGCCAATCATATTCAGAATGAATTGTCTATTCCGACCATTGCCCACTTACCGGCTATCTATCTCAGTAAGGAAAAGGTAGCAGATACCCTTCATGAGTTAGATCAAGTAGGAGTTCACCGGATCTTGGCCCTTCGTGGAGATATTATTCCTGGTATTGAACCTTTAAAAGACTTTCGTTATGCAACGGACTTGATTGAATTTATTAAAACAGAAGCTCCTCACTTTGATGTGATCGGTGCTTGCTACCCAGAAGGACACCCAGATTCACCTAGTCAGATTTCAGACATTCAAAACCTTAAAAAGAAGGTAGATGCTGGCTGTTCAAGCTTGGTTACTCAACTCTTCTTTGACAATGAACGCTTCTATGATTTCCAAGATAAGTGTACCTTGGCGGGGATCGATGTGCCCATTCATGCTGGAGTGATGCCTATTCTTAACAGAAATCAGGCCCTTCGCTTGTTGAAGACCTGTGAAAATATTCATATTCCAAGGAAGTTTAAGGCTATCCTAGATAAGTATGAGCATGATCCAGAATCGCTTCGTGCTGCTGGTTTAGCCTATGCAGTGGACCAAATCGTTGATTTAGTCACTCAGGATGTTGCTGGTGTTCACCTCTACACCATGAACAATGAAGATGTAGCCTATCATGTCCACCATGCAACCAAAGCCTTGTTCAATCATCAGCCACACTTTGAGGGAATTTAATCAACAATTACCATCTAAAATGGAGAGATTGGGGACGTTATGTTCCCAGTCTTTTTTTACGAGTGTAAATCACTTGCTAAAAGGCGACTTTTTTTTTATAGTATTAATATACAGATTTTGGAGGCGCTTGCAATGAAGAGGAATCTTAAATTAAAGCTATTTGGCCCCCCGAAGGTTTATGTCAATCAGAAAGACATTCGCTTTTCTTTCTCAAAGATGGAGGCTTTGCTCTATTATTTAGCAGTGATGGGTGAGGTCAATCGGGACGAAATAGCTGGAATTCTTTGGGGAGATAAGGAAAACCAAGTAGCTCGGAAGAATTTACGGAATACCGTTTATCAGGCCAATAAAATCTTTGAAGGAGATGTGATTGTCTCTCCAAGTAGAAGTAGTCTGGCCCTCAATCCTGACTTGGATCTTCATCTGGATGTTCAGCTCTTTGAAAGAGATCCAATCAGACATTTAGATCTCTATCAGGGAGACTTCCTAGAAGGATTTTATGTCAAGGACGATGAAGATTTGATCAGTGGGCTTCTCGTAAGCGCAATGCTTATAAGCAACTCTATATCGAAAGCTGTTATCAAAAGATTGACCAAGATGGCTTTGGGGATCCTAGTATAGAATCCTTGCTCCATCATTTAGTAGAGCTGGATGAGTTTGAAGAGAAAAACTATCAGCTTTTGATGGAGTATTACAGGTTCCATCACCAGTTGGGGAAATTTTTTGAGACCTATTACAAGCTGGTCGATTTGTTGGATCGTGAGCTCAGTGTTCGTCCTAGTCGGGCGATAGAGGAACTCTATCACTCTGTTTTAGAAGCTAAACGGACCCATAAACTGACTAGACGGTCCAATATCCGTGAACTATCCTTTTTTGGTCGTAAGCAGGAACTCTCTCAACTTGAGGATTACCTGTCTCTGGTTGAAGTAGGGGAGTCTTCAGGACCTCTTCTCGTCTTGGGCCAATCGGGTACGGGAAAGAAACGCTTGTTACGCCAATTAGTCTTGATGTCCAATCGTAGTTTTCTTTTTGTTAAGCTGGAAGCAAAATTGGCACATCAGCACCAAGAAGGAAGTAGTTGGAAAGAACTTGGAGTTGCTTTAGAAAAAGCAGGTTTGGGTCTTTCTAAAGAAGATGATGATGAGGAGCTAATAGCTAACATTCTTCAGGAATTTACCCAAGAAAAACCTGTTGTCCTCCTGCTGGAGAATGTACAGTGGGATTGATGCAAGCTCTCTGGAAAAGATTGCCCAGCTCGAGGAAAGCTGCAGACAGGATCATTTGGGGATAATTCTTTCTGCTGAGCCTCCTTTATCTTCTCATTTGTCTAGCTTTCTTGGACGTTTCCAAGTTGAAAGACGCTTGTCCCAACTAGAACTGAGAAATTTCAGTCCGAGCGAAAGCCGAAGCCTCCTGCAAGGAGAGCTTGGGCCAGGTAGAGCCAGCCATCATTGAGAAGATGATGGACTGGAGTGAAGGAAGTCCCTTTATCCTCTCCAGCTACATTGAAGAGTGGAAAGAAAAGGAGAGCTTAGAGCCCTTACCGGAGATCATTCAAGCCTACCTCGCTCAAGAGCTTGGCGAAATGACCAGTGAGGAAGAGTCTATCTTGCAGTATTTATCCTGTTTTCATAAGCCCATCTCTATGAGACTGTTAGCCGATTTGACAGCCGTGAACTTGGAGATGGTAACGGGAACACTGGATTCTTTGTCAGAAAAAGGGATTCTTCGTCTGGAGGAAGAAGGGGAACTTCTCTCTGTCTGCTTTAACAAGCAACTGGTGGGGATGTATTTCTACCAGCTTTTATCACCTGCTAGACGGCGACTTTTCCACCAACAGATTGCCAAAAAACTGGAAGAAACATTAGAAGATTCGACAGACCTTCTCTTTTATAAGGAAATTGCCTACCAGTACAAGCAGTCTCAGAATCTTTTACGCTCCTTGTCCTTCGAGCTAAATTATTTGGAAGAAATTCTGCAACTAGAGCACGAACTATTTCCAATCTTTTATAAGGGAGAGGAAGAGCAGGTGGTGGATGGGGCTAATAGCCACTTGGATATCATAGGGGAATTAACCCGCCTTTGTCAGCAAGTAGATGACCTATTCCCTCGTTACCAAAGGATAAAGACTATAAGTACTTGCAACTGCGTTATCTGTATCTAGAGGGTCGCTATTCTATTCGGACCGGTGAGTATCAAAAGGGAATCCATGCTATCCAAAAGGTTATTTCCTACGCTCGAGAACTGAAACATTTAGATTATCTTCTAGAGGGCTACCGGCAGATTATCTATTATTGTATCCAGACAGAAAATATTTCTGAAATGGCCTATTACACAGATTTAGCTCTGGAGGATGCTATTCAAGCCAATAATCACGAAGCCATCGCCTTACAATTACGCTTAAAAGGGCTCTATTACCTGATGGTGGGCGATGAGGAGCAAGCGACACGTCATCTCTATCGTTCGATTGACTGCTTTAGTTTGACCCGTAGTATGCAGGATAAGTATGCTATTCAAATTGCGGCTTCCTTGGCTTATCTAGCAGAAATTGAGCAAATTAGGGGCCATTTTCAGGTGGCTGTAACCCACTTAGAAGAGGTCCTGAATTTAGTGGGGGATCAAGCGGTCGAGTCTGTTCGTGTCGTATTTGATATCGATCTAGGGATTGCCTATTATTGGCAGAGAGATTTTGCGAAAGCAAGTCTCTGTTTCGATCGTGCTCAAAAGGTTTTGTCAAGGGTCAGCTTCCCTTGGAAGGAGGACCAACTGGAATTCTATCAAACCTTAATCGCCTGCCAGCAGGGAGAACAAGAAAAGGTTGCTGATTACCTCGCTCGAAAAGAAATTTCTATGAAGCAGTCGGCGAATCCACGAGATAAGGGTATGGTCCATTATCTTCTAGCTTTCTTATTGCGACAAGAGGAAAAAGGAGCGGAGTTGGATGCTGTATTACTTGGATTCTTGAGAGAGGATATGAACTACTACCGAAAGGTGGCAGAACAACAACTGAATCCATATAGAGATCGTCAATTCCTTAAGAAACTAAAAGAAATGTAGAGGAGGCCCTTTGTTATAGCCAATGTGCAGAGGCGTTTCTTATATTTACTTCCCTTGGGGATAAAGAAAAAAACGATTCAGTCGAGAACTGAAGAATGAAAAAAGGCTTAGCATGCGCCTGTTTAATCAGGTACTTCTAAGCCTTTTATGTTTCTTGGGGATTTCCTAGCCCTTGGATTATTTTTGCTGTGCTAAGATTTGGGTCAAGTAAAAGATAAAGGTTGCGGCAAGATTGGAAGTATGGTTGTCAATATCATGAGGAGGCGAAACTTCCACGATATCAAATCCAATCAGCTTTCCGCTGGCTGCAATGTGTTGGAGGAGCATGAGAGCTAGTTTTGGATCAACCCCTAGTGACTGAATAGCACTTACGCCAGGGGCAGATCCAACGGCAAAGCAGTCCATGTCGATGGATAGGTAAACAGCCGTTTGTTTTTCTAAGAAGTGATCGATACGATCGAGAATCGCTTGGTGACTCATCTGGAAGAGGTCTTGTCCGGTTAAGAAATCAATGCTAGGAGTTTGAGCGACATAGTTAAATAAGAACAGGTTATTGCTATGTTCCTGAATTCCTAAGATTAAGTAAGGGAAATCTTGGTTCTCTTGTCTTGCATGATCTGCCATTTGACGAAATCCTGTTCCAGAGTTGGACCAGTTTGGTCGTAGGGACGCAAATCAAAATGGGCATCCAAATTAATGACGGCCAACTGCTCACTTGGTTGCAAGGATGCTTTCAGGCCAAGGTAGTGCCCATAAGCTGTTTCATGTCCGCCACCAAGAACAATGGGTTGAATGTTTAAGTCGAGCATCCGTTTGACAGTTTGAGAGAGACTTTCTTGCAACTCTTGGAGAGAGCGGTTAGGACCATCGATATTACCGACATCGAAAACAGAGACATTGGTCCCCCAATGCCAAGGAAGTTTGGCGATTTGGGTTCGAATAGCGGTAGGACTCTCGACAGCACCGACGCGACCATTATTAATATAAACTCCTTTATCGCTCTTGAAACCGAGGATTCCAAAGGTCACTTCGTCAAAAGGGGTCAAGGTTTCATCATTTAAGTCCAAAAACCTCGTCAGCATGCCCCACTTGGCTGTATAGGGGTTATCTTCAATACTGCCTTGGTAATAGCTGTAGGTCATTGGGTAGTAATCTCTAAGCACGTTACATGCCTCCATTTGTCTGTATTTAGGTAGAAAGGGAAAGGCTGAGAAAATTTCCCAGCCTTTTTTCTGCTGTATCTTTACTGTATCAGTATTGAATGCTTAAGTCAACTGCTTTTTCGATGGTTGCTAAGAATTCTTCACTTTCTACAACGGTAGATGCTTTATTGAGTTCTTCGAAGATTTCGATGTCCTTGTCAAATTCAATGAAGGCAACCTTGCTGCGAATCATGTCATAGGCTGGTTTTGTACCTTTACCAAGTTCTTGATTTTCTGGTTTGAGATCCAAGGCTTGGCAAGCGGCCATGATTTCAGTAGCAACGATGCGACGAGAATTCTTGAGGATTTCTGTTGCTTTACGAGCCGCAGTTGTTCCCATGCTGACGAAGTCTTCTTGGTTTTCACAAGATGGGATAGAGTCTACGCTAGCTGGGTGAGACAAGATTTTGTTTTCAGATGCAAGGGATGCACAAGCATACTGCGTGATCATGAAGCCCGAGTTGAGGCCAGGGTGTTTGACCAAGAAGGATGGCAATTTACTAAGTTGGCTATTGACCAAGCGTTCCACCCGACGTTCAGATACGTTACCGATTTCAGAAAGAGCAATGCCTAAGAAGTCAAATGGTTGCGCCATTGGTTCACCGTGGAAGTTCCCACCGGAGATGACATGGCCTTCTTTGGTAATAATTGGGTTATCCGTAACAGAGTTGATTTCAATTTCAACTTTTTCTTTTACGTAAGCAATAGAATCCTTGCTTGCTCCATGGATTTGAGGGATACAACGGAGTGTATAAGGATCTTGTACCCGTTGTTGAGTCGCAACAGTCGTATTTTTGCTTCCTTCAAGAAGGTTACGAATGTTACGAGCTGTTGCCAATTGTCCACTTTGTGGGCGGATGGTATGAAGGTCTTCTTCAAATGGACTTGTAATACCATTGTGAACTTCCATTGAAAGAGCACCTGCAATATCAGAGAGTTTGAGCAATTGAATACCATCGTATGTCGCAAGTGCTCCGATACCAGTTAGGACCGTTGTACCATTGATCAAAGCAAGCCCTTCTTTAGCAGCTAATTGAATCTTTTCAATACCAGCTTGGTCGAGAGCTTCTTGACCACTTAAAAGTTGACCTTTGTAGTAGGCATGTCCAAGTCCCAACATTGGCAAAACCATGTGAGAAAGAGGAGCGAGGTCACCAGATGCTCCAAGAGAACCTTTTTCAGGAATAAAAGGAGTGACACCTTTATTGAGCAATTCTAATAGTTTTTCAACAGTTGAAAGGCGGATGCCAGAATAACCTTTTAAGAGTGAGTTAATACGAATTAACATAATGGCACGAACAGCATCTTCAGGAAGTGGATCTCCAAAGCCTGATGCGTGGGTACGGATTAAGTTTTCTTGAAGTTGAACAGTATCTTCTGGAGAGATGCTGACATTACAGAGAGATCCAAAACCAGTGGTAACACCATAGACCACTCGTTTTTCACGTACAATGTCATCGACGATTTTACGAGAAGCGATAACAGCTTCCTGTGCTTCTTTGTCCAGCTCACATTGAGCCCCGTGGCGAGCTACAGCGATGACTTCTTCAAGTGTTAAGCTATTACCATCTAAATGAATCAATTGAGTCATATAAAACCTCCGTTTATAAGTATCTATTTTGTGGAAGTAGTGTTGATTACTACAGTATGAATACCAAACATGGGCTCTTTGTCTATCCGTCTTAAAAGGATTTAAAGGAGGCTTAGAGAAAAGAGCTCATGTTTGATATTCGTTTGGTGATAAGATGGGAAGGGAGTAGTGAAGGGGAGTCCACTCACTCCCTATAACAATCCCATCTAGTTAGGGGGACAATTTTAGGCTTAATTCTTAGTAGGCTTAATTCCTTTGTTACTGTGGAAGACGAAGTAGAGGCCACTTGAGATAGCGAGACCAACAACTCCCCAGACAAAGTTCATCATATTGTCTCCGGCAATCATCAAGATACTGATCACAACAGCTAAAACTGGGATGACGGGACCAAATGGTACTCGGAAGGTAACCTTTTTGTCTGGGTACATTTTTCTGAGTTTGATGGCTGCCAAAGCAGTTGGTATATATTGGAAGAAACGGAAGACAACACTGAAAGTTGCTAATGATTCGAAAGATCCAGATAACAAGAGTAAGAATGCAAAGACACCGGAAATGATAATGGCAATGACAGGAGCGTTTTTACCGTTTGTTTTTCCAAGACCTGCTGGCAAGAGTTTTTCATCTGCTAGGGCTGCCCCAAAACGAGGAACCATAATGGATTCACCAATGTTTAGACCAGCGATTGAAATGAGGGCACCGTATGAAATGAGAGGAGCTCCGATAGGGCCAATCATTTCAACAAATGCGTCTTGTACTGGTGCCTCTGTTCCCATAATGCCTCCACCAAGCATAGCGATTGTTCCAGCGATGATCAACATGTAGAGAACTGAGACGATACTGATAGAGCCTAAAATAGCACGGGGAACGTTCTTTTCAGGGTTGCGCATTTCCCCTGCAACGATGGACATGGTTTCAAATCCGATGAAACCGTAGAAGATGTAAACGGCGGTACTAGAAATAGCACCAAAGAGACTTGAACCACTTTCTAGTTGAAGGAAAGGAGTAAAGTTGCCCTTGCTTATACCACCTGGAATGAAGAAGATGGCAAAGAGTGAGAAGAGGACGATTGGGATTAATTTCGCAACAGTAGCTGTCAGTGTGAACATTTTCGATGTTTTCAAACCGGCAATGTTCATCAGACTCAAGAGAACCAACATAACGATACTAATCTGTAGGTTGTAGCCTTCGAATGCTGGGAAAGGTAATGATGAAAATCTTTGGCAAAACCAGCTAACATGGCGACCCAAGCGATGACAGTAACGGCCCATCCTAGGATTCCCGACGTTAAAAGCCGACAAAGTCTCCGAAAAGCGCTTTTTGAGTACTGCATGGCTCCACCGTTTTTATCGAAGTAGCCAGCTGTTTCAGCCAGACAGGCTGATAGTAGCATGACAAGAATAGCTACTCCAAACATGACAGCTAGAGAAGCTGGTCCTGAGGCCAGAATATATCTTTTTGGGTAGGAGGAAGATACCAGAGCCAATCACGGCATTGATACCGTATAGAGTGGCACCGCTAAAGCTGAATTTCGCTTTTTCTTGTTCCTCAATCGACTGTTTATGTGCTCCGTTCATAATGTCTCTCCTTTTAAACATTATCTTAGCGCAGTCCAGATAGCAATCGGTTGCTCCCCAGACTGAAGGGGTGAAAACGTGATTGTCATCTCTTGAAGAGGAGATGCTTGTTCGATCAAACAGGAGCTCGTGAGTTTGGAGGGAGTATAGTTGTCCCTTTTTCCATTCAAGTGTTAGTGGACAGAGAGCATAGATCAATTGATAGCGACTCTGGCTCGTGACACTTTCATTTGGGGATATAGCACTCATATGCCCCTGATAGGAAGGTTTATAGATGAGATTAAAAGTCTTGACAGGTCCCTTGACTAGATACGGGATCTCCCCCGTCAAAGAAGTAGCTTTGAAATGGTTTCAAAACCACTTCTTTACCTTGATGGGTGAGTGTAATCGATGAAGTCAGAGGCATCAAGATTCGGTGGTAACCAGTGAGATCGGTAAAGTCACTTTTTTCAACCTCCACTGTTGCAGTAGAGAGGCGAAAGTCAAAGTTCCGATCGGGATAACTTCCTTCTTTTGGAGAGAGGAAGAGTTGGATGGTTTGGCCACCAGACCAAGTAGAAATCTGATAATCTGCGGGCGTGAGATGAAGGATAGTCACCATAGGACGTCCTCTTTCTTAAAAGAGACCAGTAATATTGCCTTGGGCATCGATATCAATCTTTTCACTGGCAGGAACTTTAGGTAGGCCAGGCATGGTCATGATCGTTCCGGTGAGAGCTACGATAAAGCCAGCCCCTGCAGCTACCTTAAGGTTACTGATTTTGACAATGAAATCTTTCGGTGCACCCATCTTCTTGGCATCATCGGAGAAGGAATATTGTGTTTTGGCCATACAGATTGGGTAGTTGGAGAAACCAAGTGCTTCCAATTCTTTTAGTTCACGTTTGGCAGCTGGTGTTAAGCTGATGCCTTTACCACCATAAACTTTTGTGACAATCTTGGTCAATTTTGTTTCAATGCTGTCTTCTTCGTCATAGACATAAGAGAAGTGGTTTTCTTCTTGAGCTAGTTGAATGACTTTTTCAGCTAGGTCACGTCCACCAGCTCCACCATTTGCCCAGACATCAGAGATAACAACATCTACATTGCGTTTCTTACAAGATTCATAGACAGCTTCTAGCTCCGCTTCTGTATCCAGAGGGAATTTGTTAATGGCAACGACCACAGGTAGGCCGTAGACTTCTTGGATGTTGGCCAAGTGTTTGTCCAGGTTTGGTAGACCATCGATGACAGCTTGGACATTTTCAGTAGCCAAGTCCGCTTTGGCAACTCCACCATGCATCTTGAGAGCACGGATGGTTGCGACGAGGACTACGGCAGAAGGTTTAAGTCCTGCTATGCGGCACTTGATGTCAATGAATTTTTCAGCACCTAAGTCTGCTCCAAAACCAGCTTCTGTAACAACATAGTCTGCATATTTGAGAGCTAGTTTAGTAGCCAGCACACTGTTACAGCCATGAGCGATATTGGCAAATGGACCACCGTGGATGATAGCAGGATTATGTTCCAAGGTTTGTACCAAGTTGGGATGAATGGCATCTTTGAGAACAGCTGCCATAGCCCCTCCGGCTTTGAGGTCTTTAGCTGTCACGGGTTGCCCTTGGTAGTTGTAACCGATAATGATACGATCGAGGCGTTCTTTGAGGTCAAGGATGTTTTCTGAGAGACAGAGAATAGCCATGATTTCAGAAGCCACTGTGATGTCGAAACCATCTTCACGAGGAACTCCGTTTGTCTTTCCTTGAAGGCCATCGACAATATGGCGGAGTTGCCGGTCGTTCATATCGACCACTCGTTTCCAAGTGATGCGACGAGAATCGATGCCCAACTCATTGCCGTGATGGATGTGATTGTCAATCAAGGCTGCAAGCAGGTTGTTGGCAATCCCAATGGCATGGAAGTCTCCCTGTAAAGTGAAGGTTGATGTCTTCCATTGGAACAACCTGAGCATAACCTCCACTAGCGACTCCACCCTTGATCCCAAAGACAGGGCCAAGAGATGGTTCGCGGAGAGCGATGACCGCTTTCTCACCGATGGCAGAGAGGGCATCAACTAGATCCAACAGAGGTGGTTGTCTTTCCTTCTCCAGCAGGTGTCGGAGAGATGGCTGTCACGAGAATCAGCTTTCCATCTTCCTTGTCCTTTTCAGTTGTTCCAGTTGATTGCTATCGATTTTTGCCTTATATTTTCCGTAGAGCGAAATATCGTCTTCAGTCAATCCAAGTTCAGCGACGATTTCCGTGATGGGCTTTCATTTGGACAGAATTGGCAATTTCAATATCCGATAAAAACCATAGAATCCCTTCTTTCTTTGTAGATATTTTGAGTTAGTAGAGTTGATTTACTATGGGGGTTAAGATAGACTTTCTAAAAATGATTTGGTAAATGCTATCTGCAAGCTCAGAACCTGTTTGGAGGAGTTTGAGTCCCTTGCCGTGGTATTCTTGGACGAAGTCTTGGTCCTTGATTCCTGAAATGTTGATCAGGACATTGAGCCAAGCACCTTGAAGTCCAGCTTTAAGGTTGAGAGCAGCCACTCCTAAGTCACTAGCCGCATTGGTGTTGGACTTACCAACAGCTTCTTTTGTTGTTTCAAGAGCTTCAACGATGAGCTCCATCATAGAGAAAGGAGATACTGTCGCATGTTTCAAAGCTTTTTGCATGGCTTCACGACGAGCGGCTTTCTCTTCTTCAGTTTCTTTTGGAAGATCAAAGACTGCTGATACGACATTGAAAGCTTCTGTATCCTTGTCGATGGCTTCTAGTAGTTGGTCTTGGAGTTTTGCGCTTTTTTCGTGAACCCCTTTGATGTGCTCTTCATATTCAGCGTATTTTTTCTTACCAATGGTCAGTTCACAGACCATTTTTGTAAGTGAAATCCCGTTTGCAGACTGATAGGGCGTGACAGAGACCACCACCTGGAGCTGGAGCATCTGAACCAAGAACTTTGGCAAACTCCGTAATACTTAAGTCAACTAGTTTCATAGAACTCCCTTTCTAACCCAACAAGTGATTTTCCAAGACTTGTTTGCTGTAGTCAAAGTCTTCTAATTGCAAGTAGTATTCAGCAGAGTCGATCAAAGCCTTAGCAGGAGCCAGACCAATGAGTTCTGTTCCGAGTGATTCGAACACCATAGCGTTGTGCTTCGAAAGCGAACAGTTTCAACGACACGATACAGTGGGAATTTGTTTCCAAGTTGACCATGTTGATTGAGACTTGAGCGATGTTACGATCTTCTAGCATGACACCGATTGCTTTACAGTATTTGTATCCGCCACTGGATCCACGAATAATTTTAGAAATTTTATTGGCAATATCTAAATTATCTGTGTCAAGGTTAATATTGAAGGCAACGAGTGGCATACGGACACCAACAGCGGTAACTCCTGCTGTTGGGTGAATCTTACGTTCACCGTAGTCTGGCTTCCAGTCTTCTTCCAATAATTTTTCTGGCATTCCTTCGAATTGGCCTTTGCGCACTTTAGCAAGGTTGGTGCGTTCTGGACGAGTTGTCAGCATCTTCATAGAGGAAGATTGGGATACCTAATTCACGATTGATGCGTTCCGCAACTTTATTGGCGATTTCGACACATTCTGCTGTTGTGATATCTTTGACCGGAACGAATGGACAAACGTCTGTTGCTCCCATACGAGGGTGCTCGCCTTCGTGTTTAGTCATATCGATGTTTTCAGATGCGTATTTTACCAATTGGAAAGCCACTTCTTGAATACTTTCTTCATCCCCAACGAGTGTAAAGACGCTGCGATTGTGACTGGCATCAGACGAGTAGTCTAATAATGTGACACCTGGAATACTTTTTGCGGTCGCGACTAATCCGTCAATAACAGTCTGATTGCGTCCTTCAGAAAAGTTTGGAATACACTCAACAATTTTTGCCATATGATTACCTCTTTTTATATAGGAGAAGGTGAGGAGGAGTGAAGTTGGCAGATGTCCTCCTCCCTCTCATGTTAGTTTATTTATTTGATTTTAAAATAATTTTTGAACTGCATCTTTGACCAAATCTTCATCTGCAAGATAAGGAATGGTGATGTGGTCTGTGCCTGCATGGAGACGGTTATATTCGATCGCTGTTTCAATCGCATGGTTATTTCGTGCCCAGTTCCGACGAGCAACACCGCCCATGGTATCCCATGCAATAGCAGACTTGATGATTTCATCGATCCGGTGGCTACCGTCTAGAACGAGACCAAATCCTCCGTTGATGGCTTTACCGATACCAGTACCACCACCATTGTGGAGCGCCACGAGACTCATACCGCGAGCAGCGTTACCAGCGTAACATTGAACGGCCATATCACAAGTAACATTAGATCCATCTTTGATATTGGAAGTTTCACGGAATGGAGCATCTGTACCAGATACATCATGGTGGTCACGTCCAATCATGACAGGTCCAATCTTACCTTGGCGAATGAGTTCATTAAATTTCAAAGCAATGTTGACACGGCCCATACAATCTTGATAGAGGATACGAGCTTGTGTGCCAACAACTAGCTGATTCTTTTCAGCATCGCGAATCCAGTTGTAGTTATCGCGGTCTTGGTAACGACGAGTTGGATCGATCGCTTCCATAGCTGCATGGTCGGTTGCAATCAAGTCTTCGTGTTTACCGCTGAGGCAGACCCAACGGAATGGACCGTAACCATAGTCAAAGAGCATAGGTCCCATGATATCTTCTACATAAGATGGCCAAATGAAGCCGTCTTTGTCATCCAAACCATTCTTAGAAATTTCCTTGATGCCAGAGTCGTAAACAGATTTCATGAAGGCATTACCGTAATCGAAGAAGTAAGTACCTTTAGCAGTTAAGTCTTTGATGACTGCATAGTGACGAGCCAAGGTTTCATCAACGAGGCGGTGGAAGGTTTCTTTGTCTTCTGCCAGCAAACGTGTCCGTTCTTCAAAACTGATACCAACTGGACAATACCCACCATCGTAAACGTTGTGGCAAGAGGTTTGGTCAGACAATAGATGCACGTGGACTTGGTGCTCATTGACATATTCGAGCAAGTCTACGATATTACCATGGTAGGCAATTGAAGTAGATTCACCAGCTTCCAGTGCTGCTTGAGCCAATTTCACAGCTTCTTCCGCACTGTCGGTCACTTGGCTAATCCAACCTTGAGAGTGACGAGTTTCGATACGAGAGCGGTCCACTTCTGCAACGATGGCAACAGCTTTTGCAATTTCAGCTGCTTTCCCTTGAGCTCCACTCATACCACCGAGACCAGATGAGATGAAAGAGTTTACCAGTTAAGTCGCCATCATCAGCAACACCGAGTTTAAGACGTCCAGCGTTGAGAAGGGTGTTGAAGGTACCATGGACGATCCCTTGAGGGCCGATGTACATCCAACCACCAGCCGTCATCTGACCGTAGTTGGTAACGCCCATCTCTTCAGCAATTTCCCAATCGCGCATGTTGTCATACTCACCGATCAAGAGACCGTTGGTAATGATGACGCGAGGAGCCTCTGGTTTAGACTTAAAGAGGCCGAGAGGGTGACCAGATTCAACCACCAAGGTTTGGTCTTCTGTCATCACTTCTAAATACTTCTTGATCAAGTTGTATTGCATCCAGTTAGCACAGACAGAACCTGTTTCTCCGTAAGTGACTAATTCATATGGATAAAGGGCAATTTCAAAACTCAAGTTATTGTCGATCATGACCTGCATAGCCTTAGCAGCAGTGCATTTACCTTTGTACTCATCAATTGGTTTTCCATAGATACGTTCTTTTGGACGGAAACGGTAGCCGTAGATCCGACCACGAGTTTTCAATTCTTCTAAGAATTCTGGGATCAACTCTTGATGGAATTTTCTAGGAATGTAACGCAAAGCATTCTTGAGGGCAATCTCAGTCTGAGCTTGCGTCAAGCGGAAGCCTCTATCTGGCGCACGTCGGATGCCTTCTTGAAAAGTAGTCTTTTCAGGAAGGACATCATAGTCAAGTTTGACAGACATAGCTGCTGCAATTTCTTTATCGTCGATAAATGTCATAGTAGGAACCTCCTTATAGTTGAACTATGGATTTATATTTTCTTTATTGTATCGAAATAGCGTCAATAAAGAGTCAAAAAAAAAATAAATTTTTAATAAAGCAAAAAAAGATGAGCAAACTAGTTTTTGACTTTTTTTTGACGCTTTTGTTTTAGAATTATAAAATGAAATCATAATGGAAATAGAAAGGAAAGTATTCACATGTCTGCTGATGTAATCTTAACCCACTTTAACCAGTTGTTTTGTCCAAATGATCTAGGCCATCCTCTTTATGGCGAGGAGATGGCAGAGGCAAAAATCCTTTCCGATGCTTATATTGCAATAAAGGATGGAAAGATTCTCGCGATTGGAACAGGTCAGCCAGACCAAGAGCTGGTAGACGACCATACGGAAATCCGATCTTATGAAGGAAAAGTTGCCACCCCTGGCTTGATCGATTGCCATACCCATCTAGTCTATGGAGGCAGTCGGGAGCATGAGTTTGCTAAAAAACTAGCAGGTGTTTCTTACTTGGACATCCTTGCCCAAGGGGGAGGAATTTTGAGCACTGTTCGAGCTACAAGAGAAGCCTCTTTTGACAATCTCTATGACAAGTCTAAACGACTTTTGGATTACATGTTGCGTCATGGGGTGACAACCGTTGAAGCGAAAAGCGGCTATGGTCTGGATTGGGAGACTGAAAAACGTCAATTAGATGTGGTTGCAGCTCTGGACCATGACCATGAGATTGATCTGGTTTCAACCTTTATGGCAGCCCACGCTATTCCAACAGACTACAAGGGGCGTTCAAAGGAGTATTTAGATCTGATTATTGAGCAAATGCTTCCGAAAGTGAAAAGAAGACAATCTGGCTGAATTCTGCGATATCTTCTGTGAAAAGGGTGTCTTTACAGCAGATGAATCTCGCTATCTTCTCTCTAAAGCTAAGGAAATGGGCTTCAAGCTACGGATTCATGCAGATGAAATCGAGTCCATCGGTGGAGTAGATGTGGCGGCTGAGTTGAAAGCAACTAGCGCAGAACACCTGATGGTGATTACCGACGAAGGGATTCAGAAACTGGCCGAAGCAAAGGTCATAGGAAATCTTTTGCCGGCAACAACCTTTAGTCTGATGGAAGACACCTATGCACCGGCTCGTAAGATGTTGGATGCTGGTATGGCCATTACCCTAACGACTGACAGCAATCCGGGATCTTGTCCGACAGCCAATCTCCAGTTTGCTATGCACCTTGGTTGCTTCATGATGCGCTTGACTCCAGTGGAAATTCTCAATGCTGTGACCATTAATGCGGCCTATTCGGTGGATCGGGCAAACAAAATCGGAAGCTTGGATCCTGGAAAGGATGCGGATATTACTATTTATGACGCACCAAACCTAGATTATCTCTTCTACTTCTTTGCAACTAACCTCGTGACTGATGTCTATAAACATGGGAAGAAAGTCATTTAATTCTCCCTTTTAGTCATAGGCTCCTAAAGTTTTGAAAAGGATCTTATTCTCTACTTCTACAGGATAAGATCCTTTTCTGGTTTTTTTATAGGCAAGTGAGATCGAAACAGTTAGTGACCACAGTTTCCTCAAAAAGAAAACACCCGTAGCGAGCGGTCTCTTGACCTAGCGTCACGGGTGCTTCCAATTAGTCGATAAGGTTTTCTTGATGGCTGTATGTTATACACCAAGCTTGACTTCTGGGAATTTCTCAGAAATCTGTGCATAGAGAGTGTAAAGCTGTTCTTCAGCATTTTTCTTGTTTCGAATAGGCATATTGAATTTTTCTTAGGTCTGTCCTTGCGGATACAGCAAAGTTGGTAGATTGGACGGGAAATCGCTGATTGACGAATGCGAGTGATGGTCAAGTAGAGTTGTTGGACATCTCGGAGGTCTACTGCCTGAGTCCCCTTGAAATAGGTGATTAAATGATTTTTGTATAAGATTACTTTTAGTTCTTGGTTGTAATAGCTTGCTTGGTCAGCAACATGGCTGATGTCCCCTTGTAACTCTGGGTAGGCTTGGTAGAGTTCTTCGTAAGAAGCGATAGTTCGTTTTCGAAGGAAGAAGCTAGCCACAAGCGTTGAGATGGCTACCGCTATAATGAGAAGGGAACTACCTAGGAAGACAAAACCATCTTTTTGGTATTCGGTCAAGCTGAAATAATAATTCTTAGTCATATTGAGAGCAACGACAGAGCTAGGATCAAGGACAGAACGGATAAATTCACTGTAGTTGACAATGCGCTCATTTCGAGAATTGTTACTAGAAGATTGTAGGGGGGCTAACTGACTTCCCTTAAGGGTATAAGGTTTCTTTTGTAGTTCCCCTTTGTCTGCTTTTTCCAGAATTTCCTTGATAGCAGCATCGTCTTTTCTTGGCTTCAATCCCTGCATATTTTCCATCATTTTTAGTATCGTATTGGACCAAATAGATGACGTGACCATTATCGATGGTTCCGATAGGTTCTGGATAGATATCGTAGACTTTCATGGTAACAGTATCTCCAGATTTCTTAGCTTCAGGGAAAGAAGCAGTAGGGTTTTGATGACGATTCCAGAGAAAAAGCATCATCCCAGCAAAAGCTAAAAAGAAGAGGGAAACGACAAGGCCTGAGATAAACCCTTTATTGCGTTTTTCTTTAATCATAAATGTCTCCTTCACTTTGATACTGAAAGTATATCATGAAAGCGCTCTGTTGACAAGGTGCTCAAAAAGAGAGGCGTTAAAAGGCTTGGTAGAACATTACTTTACAGAAAACGAAAACTTATAAAAACAATGATTTATATGTGAAAAAAATCATAGAAAGAAACTTTTTATAAAAAAATTATATTTTTTTCGACTTTTCTATATACAAATGGAAAATTTATTGATAGAATAGAGAAGAATTGAATTAAATTTGGTTCGCACTCATTCTGTCTTCATGTGAGTGAAACAGAATGTTTATAACCTAAATACTTGCACTGGATTCTAATTCATCAGAATCATAGCTAGAATTTGAGAGGAGACAATATGACTGTTGATTTTAACAGCAAAGCATACTTGGATAAAGTGGATGCGTGGTGGCGCGCAGCCAACTATATTTCAGCTGCTCAAATGTACTTAAAAGACAACCCGTTGTTGAAACGTGAAGTGGTTGAAAACGATTTGAAGGCTCACCCAATCGGACACTGGGGAACTGTACCTGGACAAAACTTTATTTACGCACACTTGAACCGTGCAATCAACAAGTATGACTTGGATATGTTCTACATTGAAGGACCAGGTCATGGTGGACAAGTAATGGTGTCCAACTCTTACTTAGATGGTTCTTATACAGAATTGAATCCAAATATCCCACAAAATGAAGAAGGATTTAAACACCTATGTAAAATCTTCTCATTCCCAGGAGGGATTGCATCTCACGCGGCACCTGAAACTCCAGGATCTATCCACGAAGGTGGAGAACTTGGTTATGCTCTTTCTCACGCAGCTGGAGCTGTTTTAGATAATCCAGAAGTCATCGCTGCAACGGTTATCGGTGATGGTGAAGGTGAAACAGGACCATTGATGGCTGGTTGGTTGGCCAATACTTTCTTGAACCCAGTGAATGATGGTGCGATTCTTCCAATCTTCTACCTCAATGGTGGTAAAATCCACAACCCAACGATCTTCGAACGCAAAACAGACGAAGAATTGGCCCTCTTCTTTGAAGGTCTTGGATGGAAACCAATCTTTGCAGACGTAACGGCTATTTCTGACGACCACGAAGCATCTCATGCTTTGTTTGCAGAAAAATTGGATGAAGCGATTGAAGAAATCAAGAAAGTCCAAGCAGAAGCTCGTAAAGGTTCTGCAGAAGAAGCAACTCAACCAGTATACCCTGTCTTGATTGCTCGTATTCCTAAAGGTTGGACAGGTCCAAAGCTTGGGAAGGAACACCAATTGAAGGTGGCTTCCGTGCTCACCAAGTGCCAATCCCAGTAGATGCTCACCACATGGAGCATGTGGATGCTCTTCTTTCTTGGTTGGAATCATACCGTCCAGCTGAGTTGTTCGACGAAACTGGTAAATTACTTCCTGAAATTGCTGAAATCGCACCAAAAGGTGATCGACGCATGGCTATGAACCCAATCACAAACGCAGGTGTCATCAAGCCAATGGACACTGCTGATTGGAAGAAACATGCCTTCAAGATCGAAACACCAGGTGCTATCATGGCGCAAGATATGATCGAATTTGGTAAGTATGCAGCAGATCTTGTGGATGCGAACCCAGATAACTTCCGTATCTTTGGACCAGATGAAACCAAATCAAACCGTCTTCAAGAAGTCTTTACTCGTACAAGCCGTCAATGGTTAGGACGTATGAAACCAGACTACGATGAAGCTTTGAGCCCTGCTGGACGTGTGATTGACTCTCAATTGTCAGAGCACCAAGCGGAAGGAATGCTCGAAGGATATGTCTTGACAGGTCGTCATGGATTCTTCGCATCTTACGAATCATTCCTTCGTGTCGTAGACTCTATGATTACTCAACACTTCAAATGGTTGCGTAAATCGAAGACTCACACGACATGGCGTAAAAACTACCCAGCCTTGAACTTGGTTGCTACTTCAACAGTATTCCAACAAGACCACAATGGTTACACTCACCAAGATCCAGGTATCTTGACTCACTTGGCTGAGAAAACTCCTGAATACATCCGTGAGTACTTGCCAGCAGATACCAATACGTTGCTTGCGGTGATGGACAAAGCCTTCAAGGCAGAAGACAAGATTAACTTGATCGTTGCTTCTAAACACCCACGCCCACAATTCTACTCAGTAGATGAAGCTGAAGAATTGGTACGTGAAGGATACAAAGTGATTGATTGGGCATCAACTGTTTCAGCAGATGAAGAGCCAGATCTTGTCATTGCAGCTGCAGGGACAGAGCCGAACTTAGAAGCTCTTGCAGCCATCACAATCTTGCACAAGGCTTTCCCAGAATTGAAGATCCGCTTTGTCAACGTTGTGGATATCTTGAAATTGCGTCACCCATCAGTCGATGCGCGTGGACTTTCAGATGAAGAGTTTGACAAAGTCTTCACAACTGACAAACCAGTGATCTTTGCCTTCCACGGTTACGAAGGAATGATCCGTGATATCTTCTTCAACCGTCACAACCACAACTTGCGTGTGCATGGTTACCGTGAAAACGGTGATATCACAACACCATTCGATATGCGTGTCATGTCTGAATTGGATCGCTTCCACTTGGCACAAGATGCAGCTAATGCAGCTCTTGGAGCAGAAGCAGCTGAATTTGCAGCTCAAATGGACGAAACAATTGCCTTCCACAATGCTTACATCCGTGAACATGGTGATGATATCCCAGAAGTACACAACTGGAAATGGGAAAACGTAAATAAATAAGTTTATTTCAAAAGAGAGTGGGACAGAAATCGGTAATTCGTTAGAATTCGATTTCGTCGTCCCACCTCTGCACAGTTGAGTAGGGCTGTAAAAACTGATAAAATCATCGTAGTAGAGCCCACTCAACCACTGCGTCTTGCTCGATAATCCAAAGACAATTGAGAGGCTAGGACTTTTGTCCCAGCCTCTTTTTTATACCATTTTTAAACCTGCTTGCTATTTATCTATTTTGAAGTCTATTAACTAGCGATTAATTCATATAGAAAACGCTTTATTAAGATATGGTCACAAGTCTTTATCTAATATATCCAGGATATGGAAAAAGCTGGTAAGAAATTAACCGCCTCTATCCTAGGAAATAAAGTGTTTGTGGAAAAAGTGGAAGAAGAAAAACCACAACCACAACCAACACCAGAACCACAACCGCTTCCGCAACCACAGTCTGCACCGGTTGTACCAGAAACTCCTGCTCATGAAGAGAAGCCATCTGATCAACCTCTAAGTTCGGCTGTCGCAAGCAGTCCAGTAGTTGAAGAAGCAAGTGTGAAAACCGTCGCAGTGAGCTACCATACTAGAGCTAGCATTAAGGAAGAAGGAACCAGTGGCCTTCCAAAAACGGGACAAGATGAGCTTTCTTCAGTACTTCTTAGTCTTTTTGGAATGACCTCCCTTGACTTGGCAGGAATGCTTATCAGTAAAAAGTGTGAAGAAAACTAATAAAAAAGGAAGATGCCTCTTTAGGAGGGCATCCTTTTTTTCTATAATTGAAAAAGTCTAACTTGATTTTTACACGAAGCTTCCAACTTATAAATCGACCTCATTCCATCCTTCTTCATATGCAAAATTCTCAGAAAACAACAAAATTTTATACTTTTTTTAGATTTTTCTAGAATACATTGACTTTACATAAGATAAGGACTAAAATGAAAGTGCGGTAAACGCTTACAAAAACTTAAGGAGGTCAGGTTATGGGAAGTGACAGACAACAACGGTTTTCTTTCCGTAAATACGCAGTTGGTTTAGTATCCGTGGTAGTCGGGTGCCTTTTTTATGGTCCTGCTGTATTAGCGCAGGAGCAAGGAGGGACTCCTCAGCAGGATCTGCCAGCCAGGGTTGAACAGGGAACGGAAGGTGTAGCAGAAGCGGAGACAGGTTCTCAGGATTCGAATCTAATTGTTTCAGTGATTGATCAGAAGCATCAATTGCCGGAAGCGCCAGATAGTAAAAGTTCTCTGACGGAATCAGAAAATGCGGATAAGAAAGTCGGAGATGTGCCTTCTACTTATGATAAATCCAGTGAAGAAAAGTCCATACCAGAAGCTGTAGCTACTAAAGATGAAGGACTTGAAGGAAAGAAAGGAGACCAGGAAGTCTCTGAACCTGAAAAGGAAGGAACTTCATCAGTCATAGATTCAGCCAAAGAAGAAGCGCGGGTTCAAGCTCTTGTTCGCTTAGAATCCAAACACTCTGAAACTCCAGTTGGGGCTGAAAAAATCAAAGAGCGACTGAATGAAAATCTTTCCAGTCAAATCTGCAGTTTTAAAAGAACTGGAGGAAAAGGGGATTCAGTATAAGAAATTAGCTGATTTTGATTTACTCTTTAATGGCTTTGTCTTGGAGACTAGTTACAAAGATGCCTTGAAAATTCGGAAAGTAGCTCGCGTTGAAAATGTTGACATTACGCCTCTTTCCGCAACTGCAGAAAACCAAGATCTTCCTAAGAAACAAACGACCCTAGTCCCTACCAAGGTTAGTGATGAAAATGAACTGATTAATCTTCAACCATTGTGGGATAAGGGAATCAAGGGTCAAGGAAGTGTTGTTGCTGTCCTAGATACTGGGTTGGACTATGACCATAACTTCTTTAGTTTAACAGATAAAAGTAAGGCTAAATACAAAAATAAAGAGCAGATGGAAGCGGCCATGAAAAAGGCTGGCATCACTTATGGTAAGTGGTACAACGATAAGGTGATTTATGCCTATAACTATTCCGATATGAATGATGAGATCAAGGAAGATGATCCACGTTCGCACGGAACTCACGTTGCGGGTTCTGCCGTCGGGAATGCAACAAAACCAGTGCCAACAGGAGAATTGCTTAAGGGTGTAGCTCCTGAAGCACAACTCATCTTTATGCGGGTCTTCTCAGATAAAAAAGGGATGACGGAGCAAGGATTTGTTGTTGCCAAGGCTGTAGAAGATGCTGTGAAACTAGGGGCTGATACCATCAATATGAGCTTTGGGGGAGTTAATGGTGCAGAAGCAGATACCCACCCACTGACTCGTAAGGCTTTTGAATTCGCTAGAAAATCAGGTGTTGTCATCAATGCTGCAACAGGGAACTACGCTGTCAGTGGCTATTGGCAAGCCAAACCAAAAGCGGATGCACCAGACACTGGAACCATGGATGAACCAGCCGTTGAAAAGGGAGTTTTAGCAATTGGTGCCTTCAATAATAGTATCACTCATGAGACAAAAATTCGCCTAGAAGTTCCTGCCTTAAAGGATAAGAAAGAGTTCCAAAATGGTCTGGTCGACCTTCCTGTCTATCGTTTGATCTTCCCTGTTGAGGGACCACAATCTTATGTCTATGTTCCAAAAGGTGGGGAAGATGCTTATCGAACTCCTACTGTCAAGGGGAAAATTGCTTTGGTGGAAAGTGGTGGTGATGTCTCAGACGAGGATAAAATCGATGCCCTAAGGCAGGCCGGCGCTAAAGGAATCTTGGTTTATCAGACAGAAGACCAAGGAGATACCGTGCAAAAACTTCCGATGGGCTATTGGGGATCCTTCTACCCTGTTAGTGTACTTGGCCATAGTTTTGGAAAAGAGCTAGCGAAGCACGCTGGAGAGTATCAATTGACTTTCCATCAAGAAGTGAAAAAGTACCATATAGTGAAGCGAATAAGATGCTCTACTTTACAGGTTGGGGTCTGACAGCTGAAGGTATGCTCAAGCCAGATGTAACCTTGCCGGGTGGAAATGTCTACTCTGCTATTCCAGATGGCTCTTACGACTTAGATGCAGGTACGAGTATGGCCACGCCCCATGCCGCAGGTGCAACAGCTTTGATCAAGAAAGCCTTGGAAGAACGTTTCCCTCACTATAGTCCAGAACAAATCCATACTTTGCTACGCCAGCTAGTCATGAGTACCGCTAAACCGCATAAGGATACGGAAAGCAATACCTACGCCTCTGTTCGCCAACAGGGATCTGGCTTAATGGATGCTTCTGGCGCTGCTTTTGGTGATCTTTTTGTTACAGGAAAAGGAACAGATAGTAGTTTGACGCTTGGCAATGTGAAGGATAGTTTCACATTTGAGGTAACGGTTCATAACTTGAGTCAGGAAGCTAAAGAGCTGACTTACCATACAGTTGTTAATACAGATCAGGTTGAAAAGGGACGGATTACCTTGCAAATGCGCCAATTACTTGATCAAATGGGGGATAAAAAGATTGTCGTTCCTGCTTCAGGTAGCGTCACTATTCCAATTAAGATTAATACAAGTAGCTTCACAAAAGAACTTTCGGAACAAATGAAAAACGGCTACTTTTTAGAAGGTTTTGTCTTCTTTAAGGATGCCAAGACTCAAAAGGATTTGGTTAGCATTCCTTATATTGGTTTTAAAGGGCAGTACCAAGATTTACCTGGTATTGAAAAACCAGTTTATGAATTTACTGGAAGTGAAAAACCTTTCTACTATTACAAAAATGAAAAAGACGACAATCCGGTTAAGGATCCAGGAAATCATTTTACTGCCTTAGTCAGCACCATCCGTAAAGATGGGGAAGATAAACAGGTGGTTCTGGGAGAAACAGAGGATCGTTATGATGGAAAAGCTCTTGCATTTTCTCCAAATAAGGATGGAAACTTAGATTCGGTTAATTTAAATGCGGTCGTTTTGAGAAACGTTGATAATATTCACTTGGCTGTCTATAAGGCGGAAGACTTGAAACGGGAACATCCAATTTTTGAAAAAGGCAATGAAAGTCAGAAAAAATCGGACTATGGATGGAGAATTAATGAACGGAGCAAACTCCTTTCAGCTAGCCATTGGGCAGGAACAGATCAAAAAGGTCAAGTAGTTCCTGATGGAGAATACCAATACGTCCTTACCTATCGACCAAGCACTCCAGGTGCAAAACCACAAGAAATTATCTTGCAGGTGAAGGTAGATAACCAAGTTCCTCAATTAGCCTCGACAAAAGATTTGTATGACCCTACTTCTCGCGTCTTTAAGCCAGGAGCTATCATTGAAGAAGGTAGCGGTTTAGCTGGAAAATCCTTGACCTACCAAAAGGATGGGGAAACCGTTGAACTTTCTCCAAATCAAGATGGCAACTATCGTATCCCTGAGGGGGTTGATTTGACTACGGTTCGCTTCTCTATTTGGGACAAGGTTCACAATACCAATATCTTAACACTTGAAGGGAAACCAGCTCCTGTTTCAACAGAAAAAGAAAATACCAAACCGAAAGAAGAAACAGGCTCTGAAACAAACAAACCAGCTACGGATGGTCGCTTAGAGGTTCGGATTGTTGATGAGGAAGGAAATGCAGTTTCTCAATATGCTGAAATGATGCGATATCAGGTGTTTGATAGCAATGGCAATCGCATTGATAAAGAGTTTAATACCTATTATGAAAGTGAGTTGCCAAGACTACCTTTTCGGAACTTACACCGTCAAGATTACGGGACAGGATGAAAAACTATTCATGGGTTTCTCCAACAGTTATAACGGTCGAATTATCTAAAGATCATCCAGAAGGAGTCGTCAACTTCGTTTACCGTTATCGCGATAAGAATCGCTTTGATGTCGTCTTTGACAAGGAATTGCCATCTGGAACTCGTGTATTTGCAATCCATAAAGAAACTGGAGAGCGGCACGAACTGGAGCAAACGATTTATGAACCTAAGACCTTTGAAAAGATTTTGTTAAATGGGGATTATCGTATTTTGATTGACCTACCTGAGGGCTATCGGGCCCTAGAGAATAATTTCTACTATTCTGTAGGGGAAAAAATGAATCGATACCTAACCAGTTTTGTAGAGGTAAAGGAAGATCCTACACCTTCTCCAAGTCCAGTTCCAAGTCCATTTTCTCCGGATCAGCAACCTCATCCTAGTGAAACAGTGACGGAGCTGGATCAGCGTCATCAACCAATTCCGAAAAAAGCAGACTTGCGTCCGATGTACGTTCGGCCAAATGAAAAGGATGAAAAGGATACACACGTCACTCCTCGTCCAAATCAGAAGGAGACCTTACCAAATACAGGTCAAACTGGAGACGCCCTCGGTTTAGTGGGTCTACTCTTATCCCTCTGTGGAGTAGGTTTCATTCGTCAAAGAGGAAAAGAAGGTCAGGACTAATCAATGAATCGTTAGAGAATCATGCAGGCTAGGGGGAGGTGACCAATTGGGTTGCCTTCCTCCTTTAGATAAAGGAGTATTATATGGAGTTTCATAGTAAACAACGTTTTTCTATTCGAAAATATGCAGTTGGAGTAGCGTCAGTCCTCATTGGGCTTACCCTTGTCGGACCAATGGTAGCTGCAGATACAGTAAGCTCAGAAGAGCAAGTACAGACAGTCTCCGTGGTAGATGATGCCAAGGTGGATCTTGAAAAAGAGAAAACCGATCTTGTTACAGAATCAAGTAGTAAGTCGCTTCTATCAGAAGAGATAAGAGAAACCACTACATCTGATAAGGGACAAGAATTTAATGAAGAAAGAGCAGTAGAAGCTACTGCGATTATCGCCCCCAAAGAAAAACCAACAGTCGATCTTCCAACACCAACAGAGAAGATTGCTGAACCAGTAAGTTCGCCCAAGCCTTTTGTGACAAATCCAACGTCAACCCAAGAAAAAACAGAGGAAACGATACCTAACGGTTCAGAAGTTCCTTCTCCTAATGAATTGGATGAAGCGACTCCTGTCGAAGCTTTAGTTCGACTAAAAGAAGAAAAAGAGTCTGGTGAAGGGCTCCCTTCTTCTGAACTGGATAAGGCAAGGCGGATTGAGAAGACCAATCAAGAGCATGAGCAATTTTTAAAAGAACTAGAGAAACAATCGATTCGGTTTAAAAAACTCTATGATATCAATCTGTTATTTAGTGGACTAGCCTTAGAAACAACTTACGGTGATGCTAAGAAAATTCGGGGACTGGCGCGTGTGGATGCAGTGGATTATGCTCCGCTTGGTCGGACCAGAGTGGAGGATTCCCAGCCAGTTCCTGCCTCCCCAACTCCAAGTGTGACCAAGGTCAGTGAAGAAAATAGCTTGATTAACTTGCAACCTCTTTGGGATAAGGTATCAAAGGCCAGGGACAGGTTGTAGCGGTTATCGATTCGGGGGTGGATCCAGCACACGACATTTTCCGCCTAACAGATATTAGTAAAGCAAAATTCAAGAGTGAAGCGGACATAGAGGAGGCCAAGAAAAAGGCTGGAATTTCTTATGGCAAGTGGTATAATAATAAGATTGTCTACGTTCACAACTATAGTGATATGAATGACAATGTTAAGGAAGACGATCCAATCTCTCACGGTGCCCACGTAGCAGGAACAGCAGTGGGAAATGCTTCTCAACCTTCCCCAAATGGTGAAATTATTCGAGGAGTTGCCCCAGAAGCTCAATTGATGTTTTTACGGGTCTTCTCAGATACCAAGGGGGGGACAAGTTCAGAACTTTATTTATACTAAGGCTGTGGAAGATGCGGTTAAATTAGGTGCTGACTCCATCAATATGAGTTTGGGAACTGCATCTGGTTCGATTTATGATGTGGGAGAAATTACGCGCCAGGCTTTTGATGCTGCAAGAAAAGCTGGAGTAACCATTACGGTCGCATCTACCAATATGGCCACCAATGGCTTCTGGCACAGCAAGCCACTTGCAAGTACACCAGATTATGGAATGACAGGGACCCCATCCGTCAATCCAAATGTCATTTCAGTTGCTTCTATCAATAGTCTAACCAAGCATGAGTCGACCGAGGCTAGTGTAAGCGTTAAAGAGTTAGAAGGTTCAAAAGACTTCCCAGATGGAAAAATTCCAATGCACTCCTTTGTAGAACGAGACGCCTTTCGGACAACCATCCCTCAAAGTTATCTCCATGTTGAGAATGGAGGACTAGAAAATTATCAGGGAAATCAAGTAAATGGTCGTTTGGTATTAACAGAAAGAGGAGGCCAAGTTTCTGATCTCGAAAAGATTAAACAACTAAAAAGTGCAGGTGCAACAGGCATCATCTTCTATCAAACTAAAGAGCAGGGGGATACACCGACATCATTTGACCTGGAAGGATTGGGAGAACGCTTCCCAGTTGGGGTCATTGGACACCGTGCAGGAGAGCTTTTATCTCAGCATGCCGATAATTACCAGCTACATATTTCTAACAGCTTCAAACGAGTTCCGTATGATGCTGCTAAACAGATGTCAGACTTTTCATCCTGGGGGCTCTCAGCCGATGGGGACTTAAAACCAGATGTGACCTTACCAGGTGGCATGATCTATTCATCTGTCAATGATGGTGAATATTACATGGATAGAGGGACCAGTATGGCCTCTCCTCATGCGGCAGGAGCCACTGTACTGGTGAAAGCAAGCCCTGAAAGAACGCTTCCCTTTATCTTAGTCCAGAACAGTTGCAAGTTCTTGTCAAACAAATGACCATGAGTACGGCTGTTCCACATGTGGATGAGGAAACCAAGGCTTATTCCTCAGTCCGTCAACAGGGAGCTGGAGTGATGGATGTCACAGCTGCAGCTCTAGGAGATCTCTATGTGACTGCAAAAGATGCGAAAAAGCAGTCTAACACTTGGCAATGTCACTGATACCTTTGAGTTTGACGTAACCATCCACAATCTTTCCAATCAAGAGAAGTCGGTCCGCTATGAAACCACCCTTCAGACAGACCAAGTCCAGGATGGCAAATTCACCCTTCATCCTCGTCTGTTAGAAACCCTAGATGGCAAGGAAAGCATCACGATTCCAGCAAATGGACAGCGGACGATCCACGTGTCCGTTGACGCGAGCAAGTACAAGGAAGAGCTCAGCAAGCAAATGCCAAATGGCTACTTCTTAGAAGGATATGTCTTAGTTAAAGATGCAGGCACGAAGCAACATTTAGTCAGTCTTCCTTATGTAGGTTTCCATGGAGATTATCAAAACTTACGTGGAATTGAAAAGCCAATTTATGAATATACAGGAACCGACAAACCTTTTTATTACTACAAGGACAAGACAGATTATCCAGATGAGAAAATTCCTGAAGTAGAAGAACGGCATCCAGATAATCATTTCACTTCTCTCATTAGCTACGTCTATGAAAATGGGGAATCTGTAGCCAAGACGCTTGGTCAAAATGGAGATCAGTTTGATGGAGATCAACTCTACTTCTCACCAAATAATGACTCTAGTTTTGATACTGTGAAGGTCAAGGCCGTCATGCTTCGAAATGTTGAAAATGTCCATCTTTCTGTCTACAAAAAAGAAGACACGGAGCGAAAAGAAGCGATTTATGAGGTCGGAAATGAAGTTCACCGAAAGACGGACTGGAGTTACCGGAGTGGGAATCGCAGTGAAGAGTTTTATGAAATCTCTTGGGAAGGCTTAGACAAAGATGGCAAGCAACTCCCAGATGGGGAATATCAATTTGTCATCACTTATCGTCCGACTGCTTCTGGAGCCAAACAGCAAGAACTTAACTTCAAGGTTAAAATTGACAACACGGCTCCAAGCATTGAGACTGGAAGTGCTCACTATGACCCGCAGACTCGGATTTTCCGTCCAGGAAAGGTGATTGAAGCCGGCAGTGGACTAGCAGGAACTTATCTGTCCTATGTCAAGGACGGGGAAACAGTAGCTTTAGAACCTCAAGAGGATGGCAGATATCTGCTTCCAGAAGGGGGTGGACCCCTCTACTGTTCGCTATACCATCTGGGATAAGGTCTACAATACAGCTGAGCTAGATATTCATGGCAATAAGGTGGTCGTAGCAGATACACCAAGCTCTGATTCGGAAAATAAAGAGGAAGATAAGCCAGGAGAGGGCAATACGGATCCTAAGAAAGCTGAAAAAGGATCTCTCGAACTTGTCTTCACAGATAGTAGTGGGGAAGCCGTAAGTTACTATCCTTCTATTGTCCGCTATCAAGTCTTTGATGATCAAGGTAGCGTCGTAGAAGGGGAGTTTAATGCCTCCTATAATGGAGGTACGTTCCCTGAACTTCCATTTGGGACCTATACTGCTAAGATCACACTTTCAGATTATCATTACGATTGGGGAACTGAACTGGTGAAGAGCATAACTGTTTCACCTGAAATCCTCATCAAAAGATAACCTTTGCCTTCCGTTATCTCGATGAAAACAAACTCACAATTGGATTTGACAAGGCAGTTCCAGAAGGAACTATGGTCCAAGTAGTGGACGAGACAGGAGTTCTCCATAGCCTGCCTCAAAGTATCTATGATCTGACAAGTTTTGAAAGCATGCTTATGAATGGCAAATACCGCGTTCAAATTCAACTTCCGACCGGCTATCGAGCAACTGAGAACAACTTCCTTTACGAAGTGACGAACAAGATTAATCGCTATGTTCTCTCTTACTTGAAAGAAGCCATGCTTCCTACACCAAGTCCTAGTCCATATATCCCAAGTGAAGGAATAGGAAATACAGGATATCACACCGAGAAGCTGCCTCCTTTCGTAGCAAAAGAGCAAGAGAATCCGGCTGTTGCAAGCAGTCCAGTAGTGGAAGAAGCAAGTGTGAAAACCATCGCAGTAACCTACCATACTGGCGCTAGCATCAAAGAAGAAGGAACCAGTACCCTTCCAAAAACAGGACAAGATGAGCTTGCTTCCCTTCTTCTTAGTCTGTTTGGAATGACCTCTCTTGCCTTGGCAGGAATGCTTATCAGCAAAAAGCGTGAAGAAAACTAATCAAAAAAGGAAGATGCCTCTCTAGGAGGGCTTCCTTTTTTGCTACATTTTAAAAAGAAACGAGAAAAATGTCGTAGCCTATATGGACTACGACAAATGCTTAATAATTGATTAAGTGGTCATTCCCGCTTTCTCGTTGACCCAGACACTTCGGACAAAGAAGATGCTGATGAGGGCAAGGGCTAGGAAAATCCCTGCGACATAATAGTAGGGCTGGTCGAGAGTTGTAGAACGACCAGAGAGCTTAACAATGCCTCGGTAGAGGGCTCCAGCAGTTGCCGTGGCAACTGCTGAGTTCCAAAGATTGAGAGTGAGTCGAGAAAGGCCTTTTACCACTAGTTGCAGAGCCACTAGCAGGGTGCCGCCGATCAAAGGAATCAAGAAGAGATAGTGCATGAAGGCAGAGGTTTCGCCAAAACTAAAGTGTTCGTAGATGCGACTTCCGACGAAGAAGAAAGCTGTAATCAGAGTGTACCAGAGGATGGTCTTTTTCAACCGTTGTTTGATAGGATTAGTAACCGATGTAGACAATGTCACTCACCGCCCTTTCTGAGATAGTACCATTTGTAGTTGGTTTGTTAATAACTTGGCCATTGAAGTAAAGTGTAGAAGATCCACCACCATCCAGGTTGTAGGCTGTTTTTGACGTCGTACGATTTCATCACTTCCGCTAATTGGTAGAGAGAGACCCTTCACTCTCTGAAGTCCGGCCGTCTGAGACGACAATGATGTAGTGGTTTTTCATCGATGATCCCAATGGCAGTACGTGGGATTAGAAGCCATGGATTGTCCCACCTCTGAGTTCGTATCGACAGTAATTTACTCCATCTTCAACCAAGGAAGGTCCGAAAGCGAGGATATTGACGACCCCGTCTTTGACCAACTGATCCGCAGTGATTTCATCTTCGTAGATAACCTTTGAAGGAACCATCTTTATAAATCGCTAAGTCGCCATTGCTAGAGTCTTCACGAACCGTATCGCGATAGACCACTCCATTTCGGATGACATAGCCGGTGCTATTAGCACCGTAGTAGTCTCCATTGACGGCTAGAATGGCATTATTTTCAGTCGCAGTGACGGACGTCTTAGCCGTCACGTTTGTCCCGTAGGTATTTTGAGCAAAAGCAGTTTTTAGATAGTCAGAAGAGCTAACCGTAATATCTGCAATGTAAACTTGAGTGTTTTCAACTGTTGTTTCTGTCAGGCTCACCTGGATATTGTCATCGGAGTAACTGGTATCTGTAGTAGTAGCAGTTCTGCGCCTCCTCAGCAGCCTTTTGGTATCAGTGGTCGTAGCTTTGACTGTTTGGATAGCATCCGATAAGATAAAGGTCTTGAGCATAGAATAGCTGAAGGAGCTTGTTAGCAGGATGCCGAAACAAGCAGCATAGGTATAAGATTTTTTAAAGAATTTCATGAGTAGGTGCAGTCCTTTCCTTGAAAATGATTTTTTTCTGAATCAACCATGAGACGACGAAGAGCAAGAGTCCGACGATCACTTTGCTGAGGAGCAAATGGAGACCAAAGCTTGTATAGAAGAGTCGAATCAAGAGGGTATCGAGAATAAAGAGTCCAATCGCAAGTCCCAAGTAACCACTTCCGGTTCGAGCCAGGCTGTCTTTGTTCTTAAAGACTAGATGTTTGTTGGTTGAGTAGTTAAAGATGGAGCTGGCCACACGAGCGATCCCGTTTGCAAGGAGGATACGAAGACTAATCGGCACAGCCATCATCACGAAAAGGAAGAAGGCATAGACCAGGTAATCCACGATAAAGCTACTCAGGGAAGAGAGGGCAAACTTGAACATGTCCTTGTAGATCATGAGACCGTCGCGAATAGGACGGAAGTGGGACCCTTCATTGTCATTTATATAAACTGTTTCAATCGGAACTTCCAAGATGGGAAAGGCCTTACTAGCTGCGAGGAGCACATTCATTTCGTACTCATACCGTTGTCCCTCGATATCTAACATAAAGGGGATCATGTTGGTTGTAAAGGCTCGAAGGCCAGTCTGCGTATCTGTCACAGCGACCCCTGTTTGTTGCTTGAACAAGAAGCGGGTCAATTTATTTCCGAAAAGCAGAACGCAAAGGAACCTTGCCTGAAAAGGCGCGTGCCCCTAGAACCAATTGGTTCGGATTTTCTTGTGATTGATTGGCTACACGGAAGATATCCCAAACCTTATGTTGACCATCAGCATCGGCAGTGATGACTGTTCCGTATTGCCCTTGTTCTTGAATGTAGGTGTAGGCAGTTTTGAGAGCCCCTCCTTTTCCAAGGTTGGTTTCGTGGTGAATGACTGTAGCTAGCCCGTCTAATTTTTCAAAAATCGCTTGGCACTCCTCAGAACTACCATCGTCTACAACGATAATGGAGAAGTCACATTTTTCTCTCAGTTTTTTAACCAGTTTGAGAAGTTTTTGATCGGGTTGATAAGCGGGGATTACTAAATAATTCATAAGCGTTCCTCGTTTCTTGTTTGTGATGAAGGTAGTATAACGGCCCTTTCTTAAAGCTAACTGATATCAGTTTTCTTTAAGGAAAGGGAGAGATTTCCTTGTTGTAAAAAAGGAGAGAAAATAATAGAAGAAAAACAAATCTTTTCGAAAAGAATGTAGAGAAGGTATTTTTTTACTTGCCTTCTATCCCAAAGTCTGGTATAATAGTTTCTTGTGAGCAAACCTCACTTACCCCTTTGCAAAGACTTGGGGTCATTAGACCAAAAAGGAGGAACATATCAATGGCTAAATACGAAATTCTTTATATTATTCGTCCAAACATTGAAGAAGAAGCTAAAAAAACGCTTTGGTAGCACGCTTTGACTCTATCTTGACTGACAACGGTGCAACTGTTGTTGAATCAAAAGATTGGGAAAAAAACGTCGTCTTGCATACGAAATCCAAGATTTCCGTGAAGGACTTTACCACATCGTAAACGTTGAAGCGAACGACGATGCAGACTCTTAACGAGTTCGACCGTCTTTCAAAAAAATCAACGGTGACATTCTTCGTCACATGATCGTAAAAGTTGACGCGTAAGCCCTAACGAATAAAGAAGGTGACTAATGATTAACAATGTTGTACTTGTAGGGTCGTATGACTCGAGATGCTGAGCTTCGTTATACCCCTCAAAATCAGGCTGTTGCGACATTCTCACTCGCGGTTAACCGTAATTTTAAAAAACCAAAATGGTGAACGAGATGCGGACTTTATCAACTGTGTGATTTGGCGTCAACAAGCTGAAAAATTTAGCGAATTGGGCTAAAAAAGGGTGCCTTAGTTGGGATTACAGGTCGTATCCAGACTCGTAATTATGAGAATCAGCAAGGTCAACGTGTTTATGTCACTGAAGTCGTAGCGGACAGCTTCCAATTGTTGGAAAAGTCGCGCGAATCGTGAAGGACAAGCAGGTGGTGGTTATGCTTCAGCTGGAGGATTTGCAGGAAATGCGGCTCCAAGCTTTGGAGGATCTGAACCATCAAACGCAACACCAAACTTTGGACGTGATGACAATCCATTCGGAGCTAATCCAATGGACATCTCGGATGACGATCTACCATTCTAAGAATGGGTTTAACGAATTAAAATTATAAAGGAGAAATAAACATGGCTCAACAACGTCGTGGCGGATTCAAACGCCGTAAAAAAGTTGATTACATCGCGACAAACAAAATTGAATATGTTGATTACAAAGATACTGAGCTTCTTAGCCGTTTCGTTTTCAGAACGTGGGAAAAATCCTTCCTCGTCGTGTAACTGGAACTTCAGCGAAGAACCAACGTAAAGTAACAACAGCTATCAAACGCGCTCGCGTAATGGCTTTGATGCCTTTCGTAAACGAAGATTAAAGAAAAGACCCTTACGGGTCTTTTTTTCACGAGCCTGGAAATTGGATAGCGAGTTGAGGTCCGGGTGGCCCTCTTTTTCATGAGCTTGAAAACAAGAAAGCGAATTAAGACCCTTACAGGTCTTTTTTTCAGGTCCGGGTGGCCCTCTTTTTCATGAGCTTGAAAAACAAGAAAGCGAATTAAGACCCTTTACAGGGTCTTTTTTTCGAGCTGAAAGTCGAGGTCCGGGCGGCCCTCTTTGATCTTTCCCAAGCTCTAATTATGCTATAATGAGGGGGAGAAAGGTATCAAGAAGCGCAACATGAAGGAAAGCACAATCATCAGAAGTATGATGGAGTATGATATTGAAGGGATCTCTCAAGCCTTTATCCATCAAGGGTGGCCGGGTAGAGAGGATATCTTGACTAGCTATTTTCAGGATCAGGAGAACGGAGAGAGAGACGTATTAGTAGCTGAGTCGGATGGATTTGTGGCAGGTTATATCACTATATTGCCTTATGCCAAGCACGGCCCTTTCGTGGAGTCTATCCTGAACTATCTGATTTTAATGTTTTTTTGAGCCATTTAGAAATCGAGGATTGGGAATCAACTCTTAGAAGAGGCGGAAAAAAAGAGTCCGGCTACTATCAGAGATTGTTACTTTAGGGGTTGGTTTACACTCAGGTTATGGACCTGCTCAGAGATTGTATGTCAAACGGGGCTATATCCCAGACGGATCTGGAGTTTGGTTTAGGGATCAGCCCTTGGACCCTTACAGTTCTTGTGAAAACAATGATGACTTAGTCCTCTATTTTTTTCAAAAAAAGATTGAACAGGGAAATACAGTAAAAACAAAAACGGATGAAAACTTCATCCGTTTCTTTTTTAACGTCGTTGAGGTGCTGTATTGGCGCTCTTGATATTGTATTTTTTTCTTCAAAGTAGTAGCGGAGGAGAAGAGCTCCACCACCGAGTAAGAGCATGAACCAGTTTGGTACACGAGGGATTGAGGAATTGTGGGAGCAAAGCAGTGACCATGAGAATCACAACCCAAAGAATCATGGCTAACATTAAGATAGGGAGTGACTTGGTTAGAGCCGGACGTTTCATGCCACGTTTTGAAACTTCGTAGTACTGGTAGAAGTAGTAATACATCAAATAGAGCACAACCCCACCAGCCAAGCTACCAAGAGTCAAGGTGAGCAGTCCATAAGTGGTTCCCTGAGGTGCAAAAAGGTTCATGAAGGCTGAAATGGCAGCAAAGAGACCAAAGACGAGAAGGAAAGAATCTGTGATCATGAGATGAGGAGCATCATTCTCTTTTGGATGCTCTTTTTCGTAGCGTTCCTGATCACTAAAAGCATTGGCCCAAACAGTTGGCGCTCCAAAGAGAGTTCGCGCCGTTACTCCTTTTGGTTGGTTTTCAAAGATAGCTGGAAGAATTTCTTCAATCAGGCTAGTAGCCTCTTCTTCTGTTTTGCCGTTTTCAATCAATTGGTGTTTAGCGATGCGAACGAATTCTTGATTCTTTTTACTTAATTGGGTCAAATCAAATTGAGACATAAATACTCCTTAGTGTTATTAGTAGGTGTTAGAACCATTTTTTATGGATGAGGTAGACAACGAGCGATCCGGTCATGGCAAAGGCAATAAAGATAATGAGCCAGAAAGCATTAGGTTCTCCGTTGAGGGGGAGATCATTGTTCTTAAAGTTCATGCCATAGGCCGAGAAAATCATAGTTGGGATGGACATGACGATGGTCACCATGGCCAAGGTTTTCATGATATTGTTCTGGTTGTTGGAGATGATCGATGCGAAGGTATCGGTCATAGAGTGGAGAATGTTTCCATAAATATCCGCCATCTCAATGGCCTGTTGAGTTTCAATCAAGGTATCTTCCAAGAGATCCTCGTCTTCCAGGTATTTCTTGATGTTACTAGTGGCACTGGTCAATTTCTTGATCACGCGCTCATTAGTTTTCAGAGAGGCCTTAAAGTAGACGATGGTCTTTTCCAGCTCCATCAGTTCAATCAGCTCTTCATTACGCGTCGACTTGTGCAGTTGACTTTCAATCTGTTCACTCTTACGATCCAGGGTACGAAGTGCGGTCAAGTAGAGCTCGGCATTTCGATAAAGGATCTGGAAAGATGAAGCGGGATCGCATGAAGGTATAGAAATTCCGCAAGCGACGATTGATAAAGGTGTCTAGGAGAGGCAACTCTTCCAAGCAAGTGGTGATGATAGCCTCTTCTGTTAGGATGATTCCCAAAGGGATGGTGACATAGTAGGTCTGATTGTTCCGCTCTTCCTTGATGGGAACGTCTACGATGATCAAGGTATACTCATCTTCGATGGTCATACGAGACATTTCTTCCGCATCGAGTGGTGCCCGTAAGTCGGCAATATCAATGTTAAAAGCAGAGGCGATTTCCATCGATTCACTTTGGGAAGGATTGACAAGGTTGATCCAGCTACCGGGTTCCAGTGTCTCTATTTCTTTAAATTCAGTCGTTGTCGATAAAAAGACCTGTTTCATGGTGCCTCCCCTTGTTTTTTTACACCTTAACATTATAACAGAAAAAGCACGCTTTTGGATAAAAGAATGCTGAAAAATTTGATATAATGAAGGATAAATAAATTGATGAAAAAGTGGAAGAAATGCTCGATAAAATTGTCATTCATGGAGCGCGTGCTCATAATTTAAAAAATATTGATGTTGAAATTCCTCGAGATAAGCTAGTGGTGGTCACTGGTCTATCAGGTTCTGGGAAATCGAGCTTAGCCTTTGACACTCTCTATGCGGAAGGACAAAGACGTTATGTAGAGAGCCTGTCAGCCTATGCTCGTCAGTTTTTAGGAAATATGGAAAAACCCGATGTGGACTCGATTGATGGCTTAAGTCCAGCCATTTCCATTGACCAAAAAACAACCAGCAAAAATCCGCGGTCAACGGTTGGAACGACAACTGAAATCAACGATTACTTACGTCTTTTATATGCTCGTGTGGGGACTCCCTACTGTATCAATGGGCATGGAGCGATTACGGCTTCTTCGGTCGAGCAGATTGTTGACCAAGTTTTGGAATTGCCAGAGCGCCAACGCCTGCAAATCTTAGCGCCCATTGTTCGTAAGAAAAAAGGCCAACATAAGAATATCATCGAAAAGGTGCAAAAAGACGGCTATGTCCGGGTGCGTGTGGATGGTGAGATCTTTGATGTGACAGAGGTCCCAGAATTATCCAAAAGCCAACAGCACACAATTGAGGTTGTCGTAGACCGGATTGTCATCAAAGATGGCATTCGTTCCCGTCTCTTTGATTCTGTCGAAGCGGCCCTTCGGATCGCAGATGGCTACGTGGTCATCGATACCATGGATGAAAATGAATTGCTCTTTTCAGAGCACTACGCTTGCCCGGTTTGTGGCTTTACCGTCCCTGAGTTGGAACCTCGTCTCTTTTCATTTAATGCCCCCTTTGGCTCTTGTCCAGATTGTGATGGACTAGGGATCAAGCTAGAGGTGGACTTGGATTTGGTTGTTCCAGATGCTAGCAAGACTCTCCGTGAAGGAGCACTAGCACCATGGAATCCGATTTCTTCTAACTACTATCCTCAGATGTTGGAGCAGGCCATGATCCAGTTTGGGATTGATATGGACAAGCCCTTTGAAGACTTGTCTCCAGAAGAGCGACACTTGGTTTTCTATGGTTCTGAGGGCAAGGAATTCCATTTCCATTATGAGAATGAATTTGGTGGGGTTCGAGATATTGACATTCCTTTTGAAGGGGTCGTTACCAACATCAATCGCCGCTACCACGAAACCTCTAGCGACTTTACTCGCAATCAGATGTTGTCCTACATGAATGAATTGACTTGTGCTACCTGCCATGGTTATCGCTTGAATGACCAGGCCTTGTCTGTCCGAGTAGGAGGAGAGAAGGGGCTACATATCGGGCAGATCTCGGACTTGTCCATTGAGGACCATCTTAAGGTGGTAGCTGATCTCAAAATTAACCAAGAATGAGGAGACCATTGCTCGACCGATTCTCAAAGAAGTCAAGGATCGTTTGACCTTCTTGAACAATGTTGGCTTGAGCTATCTGACCCTGTCTCGCTCGGCCGGGACTCTATCTGGGGGAGAGAGTCAGCGGATTCGCTTGGCGACCCAGATCGGATCCAACCTCTCAGGTGTCCTCTATATCCTGGATGAGCCTTCGATCGGTCTTCATCAACGGGACAATGATCGCTTGATTGCTAGTCTCAAGAAGATGCGTGATTTGGGCAATACCTTGATCGTTGTCGAACACGATGAGGATACCATGAGAGAGGCTGATTACCTGATCGACGTCGGTCCAGGAGCCGGTGTCTTTGGAGGCGAGATTGTTGCGGCTGGAACGCCTAAGCAGGTAGCCCGCAATAGCAAATCCATCACTGGTCAGTACCTCTCTGGAAAACGGGCTATTCCCAGTACCAACGGAACGACGGGTAGGGCAACGGTCGCTTTATCGAGCTGACAGGGGCTGCTGAAAATAACTTAAAAGAGGTGACAGCACGCTTCCCGCTGGGCAAGTTCATTGCTGTCACTGGCGTTTCTGGCTCAGGGAAGTCAACCTTGGTCAACAGTATTTTGAAAAAAACGCTGGCGCAAAAATTGAATCGCAATTCAGAGAAACCAGGGAAATACAAAACCATTTCAGGTGTCGAGCACATTGATCGACTGATCGATATCGACCAAAGTCCGATTGGCCGCACTCCACGCTCCAATCCAGCTACCTATACAGGTGTATTTGACGACATTCGTGACCTCTTTGCCCAAACCAATGAAGCCAAGATTAGAGGCTACAAAAAAGGCCGCTTTAGTTTCAACGTCAAAGGAGGCCGGTGTGAGGCTTGTTCGGGAGATGGGATTATCAAGATTGAGATGCATTTCCTACCGGATGTCTATGTACCGTGTGAAGTCTGCCATGGGCGACGCTACAACAGTGAAACCCTAGAAGTTCACTATAAAGAAAAGAATATCTCCCAGATTTTGGACATGACCGTCAATGATGCGGTGGATTTCTTTAAACATATTCCAAAGATTAATCGCAAATTACAAACCATCAAGGATGTCGGCTTGGGCTATGTGACCTTGGGACAGCCGGCAACGACACTTTCAGGAGGAGAAGCCCAGCGGATGAAGTTGGCTTCTGAGCTTCATAAGCGTTCGACAGGTAAGTCTTTCTATATTTTGGATGAGCCGACAACAGGACTTCATACAGAAGACATCTCTCGTTTGCTCAAGGTCTTGGAACGCTTTGTGGATGATGGCAATACCGTTTTGGTCATTGAGCACAACTTGGATGTCATTAAGACAGCGGACCATATCATCGACTTAGGACCAGAAGGTGGTGTCGGTGGTGGTACCATTATTGCGACAGGAACACCAGAAGAAGTAGCCAGCAACCCAGCTAGCTTTACAGGACAGTATTTGAAAGGGAAATTACAATGAACCAACGAATTACAAATCTACGAACTAAAATGAAGGCACAGGATTTAAAAGCTGTCCTCATTAACAACTTAAAAAAATGTTTACTATTTGACAGGTTTCTGGGGATCAAATGGGACTGTTTTGGTGACAGAAGAGCGCGTGGTCCTCTTTCACCGATTCTCGCTATACCATTCATGCCCATGCGACTTGTTTCCCTTTGTTGAGATTGTTGAAACCCGCAATGAATTGGAAGAAGCATCAAAAAAATTAGTCAAAGATGCAGCGATCCAAGAACTTGGCTTTGAGGATGAGATCACAGTTGCCTATCATACTCGTCTGGCGACAGCTTTCTCAGGAGTCTCTCTAAGAGCCTTGTCTGATTTTGTGATGGAGTTTCGTTTGATTAAGGATGAGACAGAAGTGGCAACCATCCGCAAGGCCTGCAGTATTTCAGATCAAGCCTTCCTAGATGTGCTGGAGTTTATCAAGGTTGGTCAAACAACAGAGTTAGAAGCTGCGACCTTCCTGGATTTCAGAATGCGGGAATTGGGAGCGTCAGGTGTATCCTTTGATATCATCTCCGCTGCGGGAGAGCGCTCTGCCATGCCTCATGCGACTCCAAGTGATCGCATTATCTCTGCGGGGGATGCCTTGACCTTGGACTTTGGCTGTCTTTACAACCATTACGTGAGTGATATGACCCGGACCATTTATGCAGGTCATGTCAGCGATAAGGAAAGAGAAATTTACGAAACGGTCTTGAAAAGCCAACCAAGCTCTCATTTCTGAAGCCAAGGCTGGACTAGGTTTCCGTGAGTTTGATAAAATTCCTCGAGACATTATCGAGGCGGCAGGATACGGCCAGTACTTTACTCATGGTATTGGTCATGGAATTGGCTTGGACATCCATGAAGAGCCTTATTTCAGTCAAACTTCCAAAAGAAGTTATCAAGGCGGGGAATGGTCTTTGACAGATGAGCCAGGGATCTACATTGAAGGCCTATCTGGTGTCCGGATTGAAGATGATCTCTTGATTACAGAAAGTGGCTGTGAAGTCTTGACCCTTGCACCGAAAGAGTTGATTGTGATCTAAGGAAATTTGCAGAGACAGATTTGAGAAATCTGAGCTTTTGTGATAAAATAAAGAGTAATATATTTTTAAAAAGAGGTATGAAAACATGATTGAAGCAAGTAAGTTGAAAGCTGGTATGACCTTTGAAACAGCTGATGGGAAATTGATCCGCGTTTTGGAAGCTAGCCATCACAAACCAGGTAAAGGAAATACCATCATGCGTATGAAATTGCGTGATGTTCGTACTGGTTCGACTTTTGATACAAGCTACCGTCCAGAAGAAAAGTTTGAGCAAGCCATTATTGAAACTGTGCCAGCTCAATACTTGTACAAAATGGATGACACAGCTTACTTCATGAACACTGAGACATATGATCAATATGAAATTCCTGTTGTAAATGTTGAGAACGAATTGCTCTACATTCTTGAAAACTCAGAAGTGAAGATCCAATTCTACGGAAGCGAAGTGATTGGGGTGACTGTTCCTACAACTGTTGAATTGACAGTTGCTGAAACTCAACCATCTATTAAAGGGTGCTACAGTGACAGGTTCTGGTAAACCAGCTACAATGGAAACAGGTCTCGTGGTAAACGTTCCAGACTTCATCGAAGCAGGACAAAAAAATTGATTATCAATACAGCTGAAGGAACTTACGTTTCTCGTGCCTAATCAGCTCTAAACAAAATAGGTCTGATAGAAAAGGAACTTCTATGGCAACTGAACAATACGGCGAAATCGTCATTGCACCTCGTGTGCTAGAAAAAAATTATTGCGATTGCGACTGCAAAAAGTGGATGGTGTTCATTCTCTTGAAAAACAAGAGTGTATCGGATAGCCTTTCAAAAACGTGCTCTTGGACGTGGGGTTTACCTTCGTACACAAGAAGATGGTCAAATCTCTGTCGATATTTACCTCTACCTAGAGTATGGTGTAGCAGTCCCTAAAGTAGCGGTTGCGATCCAAAAAAAGCAGTAAAAAAACAGCTGTCTACAATATGGCAGATGTGACCTTGGATGATGTCAATATCCATGTGGTTGGAATCGTGACTGAGAAAAAGCAGCGAAACCTGATTTGAAAGATTTGTTTAATGAGGATTTCCTCAATGACTGATATTTTATTTGAATCACGTCGTGATCTACGGGAGCGTGCCTTTTCAAGCTCTAATGAGTTTAGAGTATGAAGGGGATGTTGTAGAAGCGTGTCGATTTGCTTTTACGCATGATAAAGAAGAAACAGACCAGGAAGTGGAGATTCCAGCTTTTCTACTCAACTTGGTATCGGGTGTTCGTCAATCAAAGGATGAATTGGATCAACAGATTGCCCAACACTTGAAAAACTGGATGGACCGTCAGAACGCTTGACTCTAGTGAGAAAAAAACATTCTTCGTTTGGGTGTGTTTGAAATTACTTCCTTTGATACACCTCAATTGGTTGCAGTGAATGAAGCAATTGAATTAGCTAAAACATTTTTCAGATGAGAAATCTGCTCGGTTTGTGAATGGTGTCTTAAGTCAATTTGTAACAGAAGCAGAATAAGATAGAAAAGAAACCACCTCTACGGGTGGTTTCTTTTTGAGTATAGAGCTTTGATTGATTATTAAAAGGAAAAAGGTTGGTACAAAAGTCCGGCCTCTCAATTGACTTTGGATTGTCGAACAAGACGCAGTGGTTGAGTGGGCTCTACTACGCTGATTTTACCAGCTTTTACAGCCCTACTCAACTGTGCGGAGGTGGGACGACGAAATCGAATTCTAACGAATTACCGATTTCTGTCCCACTCTCTTTTAAACACTTTTTCCAGGTAAAACACTCACTGGGAGAAAATAGCCTGTTGTTTTTACGTCTTTTCCTTCGATTTTTTGAAGAAGAAGGTCGACTGTCAGGCGAGCAATCTCTTGTAAGGGTTGCTTGATGGTGGTGAGACGGGGGAAATAATTTTCGATAAAGTAGGTCCCGTCATAGCCAATGATCTTCAGGTCTTCTGGAATGGCAATGCCGAGTTCGTCAGCGATTTTCATCACCAAAATAGCCGTTAGATCGTCAGACGCAAAGATGGCATCCGGTTTTTGCTGGGTCAAGATGGACTTGATTTCCATTTCTTTGCGAATGGGTGAATAATCACTGGAAACATTGATAATTTGTGCTTCTGGTAGGACGGAAGCAAAGCCAGCATGCCGGAGGCCAGTAGGGGAATTGGAGTTATCATTCCCTGTGAGCATGATAATCTTTTTTGCCCCCGTCTTGGCAAGGGTTTCCGCAGCGAGAACGCCCCCAGCGTAGTTATCCGACGAGACGACTGGAATCTCAGGGGAGAGGTTCCGGTCAAGGCGATGATAGGAGCTGTGACCCGGTTATAGTCTTCAATTCCCAGATTATGACTACCAGAAATAATCCCATCTACTTGATTGGCTTCTAGCATTTCGATGTATTCACGTTCTTTTTCCGAATCATGCTCGCTATTACAAATAATAGTTTTGTACCCATGTTTGAACAATTCTTCTTCCAGTTTATCGATTAATTCTGCATAGAAGACATGGCTGATTTTGGGGAAGATTAAGCCGATTAACTTGGCTGATTTTCCTTGTAGGCTCCGAGCGATCGTATTGGGCTTGTAGCCCAATTCTCTCATGGCCTCTTTAACTTTTGAGACAGTTTTTTCAGATAAATAGCCCTTTTTGTTAATGACTCGTGAAACTGTCGTGGGGGCTGACGCCAGCTAATTTGGCGACATCAGTGAGCTTTGCGACCATAGTCTAGTTTCGTAGTATGTTCCAGTAGGTGTTCCGGATTTGATCAAAATACCAGTTTGATCAGCATGCGGGAAAGACGCGACCAGAGAATACCTTTTCTCCTTTGTTGATAAAGATTTCAAAAATCGAGTTATCGATGAAAATTGTAGCAGTTGTCGCTTGATTTTCGATCGGGCAAGTACGAGTAGTTCCAAACTCTTGGGCATACTGTTCACCAGCTTGGCTACGGTCGACAATGACTTGACCATTTGCAATATCAAAAGTAATAGAAAGTCCTTTGCCTTCTTTATCGGCTAGGAGAACAATCTCACTTTTGCTATTGGCTTCAAAGGCTAATTCTAACTCGTAGCAATTATTGGTTGTTTCCTTGTTTGTAAACTCGGAAGAAGTGGAGCGGAGCTCTTTTACTGCTTCGACCGGATATTGATAAAGTTTACCATCCTGAATAGTTAGCTCTTTGACCAAAGAGAAGGCTCCTTGGTGGTCATAGCGATCGGATGGGTAAGCGACATCTGGTAAACCTAACCAGCTAACCGTTAAGGCTCTTCCATCAGGAGTGTTGAAGCCTTGAGTTGCATAGGCTTCGAAGCCGTAGTCCAAGTTGTGTAATTCAGATACGTTAACGAGACGAGCTTGTTCAGGATCAAAAGAAGCCCCGATCTTATACATATTTGGGTAGATATTGTCGTAGTCGAGGACTGCTTTGTCCAAACCTTGAGGGCAATACAGAAGGACAGGTTGCTCGCCGACGAAGACCAAGTTAGGACATTCCATCATATAAGCTGTACGATCATTGTTGAAATCAAGATCTCCTACTTCAACCCAGTTGGTATAATCGTTATTCACTGCTTTGTAAAGGCGAACGAAACCTTTTTTCTCAAGGTCTTGACCACCGACGATGGCATAGTATTGATCTTTGAATTTAAAAAAATTTGTGGGTCGCGGAAAGTGATCGGTAGCATCCTCTGGTTGATCAATGAGATTTTGGTCGATTTTTTTCGAGGTTTCCATCCTGGTCCATCAAAAGGGCCCCGATTTGGTAGGGATGACGGATCCCAGTTCTCATCTCGTACATTTCCTGTATAGAATAAGAAATAGTTTGTCATCGAATTGCATAGCAGAACCAGAATAGGCTCCATGGCTATCTAAAGGTGTGTCTGGTAAAGACCTTTAAGACCAGTTTCTTTAAAATGAACTAAATCATCACTTTCCAGTTGTACCCAAGACTTCAATCCGTGAGCGACTCCAAAGGGAAAAGTTTCTGGTAAAAGAGAATCCATTTACCATTAAAATAGGAGAAACCATTTCGGGTCATTTAAAAGGCCAGTTTTGGGTTCGACATGGTAATGAGTATGCCAAGGAGAATTAGCCATGTTTTTCTTTTAATTTGTTTCTTTTTCTTCTTCGGTCCAGTCTTCATACCGTTTGTACCGAAGTTCTGTTGTCCATTCCATTTGACTCCTCCAAAAATTTTTTTCTTACTTCCATAGTACCGATTTCTATAAAAAAAGCAAGACTTTGGCTAAAGAATTGAGAAAAAATGTCAAACGTTTATCATAAAATATCGAGGTGGAGGCTAAATTTGATTTATGAAAACAAATGAAAGAATGAAAGTATTTGAAAATTTAAAAACCTGATAAAGCCCATATTCTACAGTAGATCAGGGCGTTTAGGGTGAATGAAAAATCAAAAAGCACTATGTTTCAAACCATCAAAAAATCGCAAAATAAATGCCAAAAAAACTTTCTGCAAAACGGTTGACATATTCTTAATACGTGGTACAATTAAGAGCGTAGAGATGGTTTAACCGTTTTCAAAACAATAAAAAATAAGGAGATTTTTTTGCAAATGTCAAATACAGAAATTGCAAAAAAAGTCATCGATGCAATCGGTGGAGTTGAGAACGTTAGCAGTGTTGCTCACTGTGCGACTCGTCTTCGCGTGATGGTTAAAGATGAATCAAAAATCAACAAAGATGTTGTTGAGAACATTGAAAAAGTACAGGGAGCTTTCTTTAACTCAGGTCAATACCAAATCATCTTTGGTACTGGTACTGTAAATAAGATCTACGATGAAGTAGTAGCTCTAGGATTGCCAACTTCAACTAAGGCTGAGATGAAAGCAGAAGCAGCTAAACAAGGAAATTGGTTCCAACGGGCTATCCGTACTTTTGGTGATGTCTTTGTACCAATCATCCCAGTTATTGTTGCGACAGGTCTCTTCATGGGTGTCCGTGGACTCTTGAATGCCCTTGGTGTGACTCTTCCAGAAGATGTTACGACTTATACTCAAATCTTGACAGATACGGCCTTTATCATCTTGCCAGGTCTTGATCGTTTGGTCAACCTTCCGTGTCTTTGGTGGGAAATCCCAGCGGTTGGGTATTGTTCTTGGTATGATGATGGTTATCTGGTTCACTTCCAAATGCCTGGGCTGTTGCTCTGGTGGTGAGGTGACTGCTATGAAATTCTTTCGGCTTTATTCCATCTGTAGTTGGTTGCAGGATCTGTTCTTCCAGCCTTTATTATCGGGGTCTAGTTGGAGCTAAGCTTTGAAAAAAGCTGTTCGTAAAAGTAGTTCCAGATGTCTTGATCTCTTAGTGACACCATTTGTTACTCTTTTACGTAATGTCAATTCTCGGTCTATTCATTATTGGACCAGTATTCCACGTTGTTGAAAACTACATTCTTCTTGGAACAAAAGCTGATTTCTTAGACTTTACCATTTGGTCTTGGTGGGGCTTTGTTGATCGGTGGGGTACACCAAAGTTGATTGTCGTATCAGGTGTCCATCACATCTTTTCAACTTGCTTGAAATTCAATTACTTGCTGCTGACCATGCCAGACCCATTTAATGCTATCATCACAGTCGCTATGACTGCTCAAGTGAGCTGCTACTGTAGCGGTTGGCAGTGAAAACTCAAAAATCTCTAAATTGAAAACTCTTGCTTTCCCTGCAGCTCTTTCTGCCTTCTTAGGTATTACTGAGCCTGCGATCTTTGGGGTGAACTTGCGTTTCGTAAACCATTCGTTTCCTTTCATTGATTGCAGGTGCTGTAGGTGGTTGGATTGCATCTATCTTGAGTCTTGCTGGTACTGGTAGTGGAATCACAATCATTCCAGGTACAGTGCTTTATGTAAATGGTCAACTCTGACAATACTTCCTTTATGGTTGCAGTATCATTTGCTCTTGGTTTTGCTCTTACTTACATGTTTGGTTTTGAGGATGAAGAACCTGAAACTGTAACTGAAAGTGCTATAACAGATCGTTTTGTTGAGGAAGCTGTGACTGGAACTGTTCCAGCAACTCTTCAAGATGAAACCATCATCTCTCCAATCGTTGGGTCAAGCTGTTGCTTTGTCTAAAGTGGATGATCCAGTATTCTCAAGCGGTGCGATGGGTCAAGGGATTGCAGTGAAGCCATCTGAAGGTGTTGTATATGCTCCTGCAGATGCAGAAGTAACAATTGCTTTTGCAACGGGACATGCTTTCGGTTTGAAGACAGCAAACGGTGCTGAGGTTTTGATCCACGTTGGGATTGATACAGTTTCAATGAACGGTGAAGGGATTTGATCAGAAAGTTGCTCAAGGCGATAAGGTTAAAGCTGGTGATGTTCTTGGAACATTTGATTCTGCTAAAATTGCAGCAGCTGGTCTTGATGATACAACAATGGTCATCGTCACAAACACAGCTGACTATGCTTCAGTAACTCCAGTAGCTACTGGTGCAGTTGCTAAAGGCGATGCGATTATTGAAGTAAAAGCATAATCTAAAATATGATTGCTCAAGGACTGGTTAGGGTATCCTCCAGTCCTTGAATTTTGTTTGGAGATGAGGTTTGGAATAAAAAAAGTTGCTCACCTAATGTTTAAACATAAATAAGAGTAGTTTTTTCTTTAAGGAATAGAAGTGAACCGTTTTCCTTTATGATATAATAGAAAAAGAGAATTGAAGAAGAGGATTGATATGACTAAATTATATGGAAGTCTTGAAGCTGGTGGAACAAAGTTTGTTTGTGCTGTAGGTGACGAAAAATAATAACGTCATTGAAAAAGACACAGTTTCCAACAACAACCCCTATTGAAACCCTTGATAAATGTATTGAGTTTTTCTCTAAATTTGAAAAGCCTTGCTGGTTTAGCGATTGGTTCATTTGGACCGATTGATATTGATAAAAATTCAAAAACATATGGTTTTATTACAACAACTCCCAAACCCCATTGGGCGAATATTGATGTGGTAGGGGCTTTCCGTCGTGCGTTAAATGTACCGATTTACTTTACAACTGATGTCAATAGCTCAGCTTATGGTGAAGTTGTCGCTCGTAATAATGCGGGTGCACGGATTGAAAAACCTAGTCTACTACACAATTGGTACAGGAATTGGGTGCAGGTGTCATCCAGCGTGGTGAATTCATTGGTGGAGTGGGACATCCTGAGATGGGCCATTACTATGTTGCCAAACACCCAATGGATGTTGAAAAAGAATTTAATGGTGTGTGTCCATTCCACAGAGGTTGTTTAGAAGGTCTTGCGGCTGGTCCAAGCTTGGAAGCTCGTACTGGTATTCGTGGGGAAAATATCGAACTCAATAGCTCTGTATGGGATATCCAAGCCTACTATATTGCCCAAGCTGCTGTCAATGCGACTGTAACCTTCCGCCCAGATGTGATTGTATTTGGTGGAGGAGTGATGGCACAACAGCACATGTTGGATCGCGTTCGTGAAAAATTCACAGTATTATTGAACGGCTACTTACCAGTTCCAGATGTTCGAGACTACATCGTGACTCCTGCGGTAGCTGGAAATGGTTCAGCAACCTTGGGTAACTTTGTCTTAGCAAAACAAGTCAGCAAAAAAGACTAATCAGGTAAGGCTGAAACAACAAAAAGCATCGAAAATGCTAGGGGAGGGAGTTCTTCGTCGGGAAGATGGATGAATGACCTTCTCTTTTTTAAGCAAGAGAGGAGAAAAGATGGAAAAAGCCATTATGAAGGATCCCTTCTTTTTGAGTCAAGTATCTGAAGAAGCGACAAAAGAGGATTTGTATCTGGCGCAAGATTTACAAGATACCTTACGAGCTCACCAAGATTCCTGTGTTGGCATGGCGGCTAATATGATTGGTGTACGCAAGCGAGTGATCATTATCCAATTTGGTTTGATGCCCTTGGTTCTCTTTAACCCTGTTCTAGTCAAGAAAGAAGGGAGCTTTATGAGACAGAAGAGGGTGCCTTTCTTTGGCAGGGAGCCGAAAAAAACGAGCTGCTTTGAAAAGATTCAAGTCTCCTACTGCGACATGAATTGGAAGCCTCAGCTCATAAGCTTAGAAGGTTTTCTACTCAGATCTGCCAGCATGAGCTAGATCACCTGGAAGGGATTTTGATCTAGGTCCAGTTGCTGCTTGTTAAGGAATCGATCGAAGAGAAATTGTTGATGAAAAAAGAATATTTGTTCTATGAACGGGTTAGACCATTTTTGTGTCCCATCCCTATTATCTTTCTTTATTAAAGTGGGCTAACCGCCTCGTCACCCTGCTGATGCCACTCCTTTATTTTTATGTTCTTTGGGCAGCTTATCTGAAAGCTTCCGAGATTTGGGTTGTTCTTGCCTATCTATTGGTTCCGGCATCTGGCTTTATTTTATTGAGTGTCATTCGAAAAGCAATCAATTGGCCCCGTCCCTATGAGCTTGGCGCGCTTCCACCTCTCCTAGAGAGAGAAGGTAAGGGAAGTTCCATGCCAAGCCGGCACGTCTTTTCAGCGGCAATCATTTCGACAGTAGCCTGGGGAGTGAATCCTCTTCTATCTAGCCTTGGCCTCTTCCTGGCTCTTCTATTGGCAGGAGTTCGTGTTCTGGCAGGACTCCATTTTGTCCGTGATGTCGTGGTCGGATTTGTTGTTGCACTCCTATGGGGAATCGTCAGTTTTTCTCTATTAGGAATTTTCTGATAGAGGTTGGATGGGAGAAGTTTTTGAATGTAGACAAACTATTGTTTTACATAAAACAGTTAGATGATTACCAAAAAAATGACTTTTATTTTTTTAGTTAGTTTAAGAAGATCAAAGAAACTTTCCAGCTGTAGAAAATGCCTGAAACATAATTGTTTCAGGCATTCGGAAATAGTTTGAGACCTTAGGCTCAATAATTAGTCATGGAAACTTCCTGGATTGCTGAAATCATCCACTGGATAATTTTCACCTAACGTCCGTACTCACCTAAGGAAAGTTTTTCTGAAGACTTTATCTTAAATCTGAAACTGCCTAACTTAGTTAGGCAGTTTTTAATTATGTGAGATTTGGTGTTGGAATTTTTGGAAAAATCGTTCGCGTTCTTCTATAATAGCTGGACTAGGGTTTTTGAGGGAAGTTAATAAATCAACCAAGTCAGGTGTGACTTCTCGAATCAGCTCTCCCAGTGACCAAATGGCGGTTGCAATATGAATCTGGTTTTGTGAGGTTTCGATGATTTCTAACAGTTTTGGAATAGCAGACCGGTCATTAGCATTGGCCAAAGCAATGATAGCATTGCGCTGAAGGATATTTTTCCCCCGCCAACTACCAGCGACCATTCCGAATTTTTCTTTGAATTGTCCATTGGATAGCTCGATAAAGGGGATTAATTCTGGGTGAGCGAGTTCCGGATCAATGTCAGTGGCTAGTGGATTATCCAAACCACGGTTGTAGGGACAACAGATTTGACAGATATCACAGCCGTAGATGACCGTTTTAATCTTTTTACGGAATTCCAGATCCATCATCCCCTTGTCTTGTGTCTGAAAGGATAGGCAACGTCGGGCATTCATAGAGCCATCTCCGATTAAACAAGAAGTCGGGCAGGCTTCTACACAGCGGTTACAATCACCGCAACCATAGTCAACGGCTTGATCGGGTTCAATTTCTAGGTTGGTGATCAGCTCCCCTAGAAACATATAAGAACCGTATTCTTTTGAGATGACGAGGCCGTTCTTACCGATAAAACCAATGCCGGCTCGTTGGGCGACTGCAGTATCCACCAAGGCTCCGGTATCCACCATGCCCTTGTATTCGAAGGTAGCCGTCAATTCTTCAATCCCTTTAGCCAGGCGGTCCAATTTATCCTGCAGGACATAGTGATAGTCTAGCCCCCAACTGTTGGGAGTGAATTTTCCGCGTTTATAGGCCGTCTTCTGGGGTTGTTGTTTTAACTTGTGGGGATAGGCAACGGCAATGGAAATAATTGTTTTTGCTGAAGCCAAACTTAGACGAGGTTGGATACGTTCTTCGATATTTTTGTGCTCAAACCCTGAATTTCGGCCTTCTTCCACAGCTAGGCGGAGGGATTTTTCTAAATAGGAAAAATCATCTGCCGTGGTAAAGCCAATTTTTGAAATACCAATGGAGTGAGCCAATTCAATTATGGATTCTTTGAGATTCATATACCTATTATAGCGGAAAGCTGGTAAAAATGCGAAAAACGTGCAAAAAATTAAAAAGGGTCTAAAGAGCTTGGCTGGGCTTTCAAAAATGAGTAGAATTTGGTATAATAAGGTATTGAATACAAGGATATATGGAGGCAGGTATGTCACAACCGTTATTTTTACAATCCGTCATGCAGGAAAAGATTTGGGGTGGAACTAGATTACGAGATGAGTTTGGCTATGAAATCCCGAGCGATCATGTTGGTGAATACTGGGCTATTTCGGCCCATCCACATGGTGTTTCTGTTGTTAAGAATGGACCTTATGCTGGAATGGGCTTAGACCAACTATATGCAGAGCATCGCGAATTATTTGGAGATCGAACTGAACCGGTCTTTCCTTTATTGACAAAGATTCTGGATGCCAATGACTGGCTCAGTGTTCAGGTTCACCCAGATGATGCCTATGGAATGGAGCATGAAGGAGAACTTGGGAAAACTGAATGCTGGTATATTATTGCCGCTGATGAAGGGGCAGAGATTATCTATGGTCACCACGCTCAGTCCAAGGAAGAATTGCGCCAAATGATCGAAGCCAAAGAATGGGATGATCTGTTAGCACGGGTTCCTGTGAAAGCGGGAGATTTCTTCTATGTTCCAAGTGGAACCATGCATGCCATCGGTTCGGGTATCTTGATTTTGGAAACCCAGCAATCAAGCGACACGACGTATCGAGTTTACGACTTTGATCGCAAAGATAATCAAGGGAATTTACGTGAATTGCACATTGAACAGTCTATTGATGTGCTGAACTTAGGTGCTCCGGCAAATAGCCGACCAGTTGAGGAAAAAGTTGACCACTTGTCATCGACTTTGTTAGTGGCCAATGACTTCTTTGGTGTTCACAAATGGGTGGTCAATGGGGAAGTTCGATTTGAAAAGACCCATGATTATAGCTTGGTGAGCGTTCTCTCAGGGCAAGGAAGTCTTCAGGTAGATGGAGTGGAGTATCCAATTGGAAAAGGGGACCACTTTATTTTGACCAGCGATATTCAAGAGTGGATGCTATCAGGAAAAGAGATGGAATTAATTGTCAGCCATCCATAATAGTCAAAAAAAGTTGAGTAGGTTCTTGCTCAGCTTTTTAATTTGTACTAAAGCAAGAGAAATACAAACCCGAATGGGGGCAGGAATTGATTACGAAAAATGTTGCAAAAATCCTTTTTCCTAATGACGGAATTTCTTGAAGGATAGGGATGGTTATGCTATAATTAAAAGAACGTTTAAATTTAAGAAATATGAAAAGTAAGGAAAAAAATGGCTAATTTATTAAAAACAATTATCGAAAATGATAAAGGTGAATTAAGACGATTGGAAAAAATGGCAGATAAGGTCTTTGCTTACGAAGATCAAATGGCTGCCCTTTCAGATGATGAATTAAAAGCAAAAACAGAAGAATTCAAACAACGCTACCAAGATGGAGAATCATTAGATGATCTTCTTTACGAAGCATTTGCGGTGGTTCGTGAAGGTGCTAAGCGTGTCTTAGGCTTGTTCCCTTATAAAGTACAGGTTATGGGTGGAATTGTTCTTCACCATGGGGACGTTCCAGAAATGCGTACAGGGGAAGGAAAAACCTTAACAGCGACCATGCCGGTTTATTTGAATGCTCTGTCTGGAAAAGGGGTTCACGTTGTTACGGTCAATGAATACCTAACAGAACGTGACGCGACAGAGATGGGTGAATTGTACTCATGGCTGGGCCTTTCTGTCGGTATTAACTTGGCAGCCAAGTCGCCGTCAGAAAAACAAGAAGCTTATGCTTGTGACATCACCTATTCAACCAATGCGGAAATCGGTTTCGACTACTTGCGTGACAACATGGTCGTTCGTGCAGAAAACATGGTACAACGTCCATTGAACTATGCCTTGGTCGATGAGGTAGACTCCATCTTAATCGACGAAGCCCGAACTCCGTTGATTGTTTCTGGTCAGACTTCTACAGAAACTAGCCAGCTTTACCATATGGCAGATGCCTATGTAAAATCTTTGGAAGAAGAAGACTACATCATTGATGTGCCTTCAAAAACCATTGGCTTGTCTGACTCTGGGATTGATAAGGCTGAGAGCTACTTTAATCTTGAAAACTTGTACGACATCGAAAATGTTGCCTTAACCCACTACATTGACAATGCCCTCCGTGCAAACTACATCATGATTTTGGATATTGATTACGTGGTCAGTGAAGAACAAGAAATCTTGATTGTCGACCAATTTACAGGTCGGACCATGGAAGGACGTCGTTATTCAGATGGGTTGCACCAAGCGATTGAGGCCAAAGAAGGTGTACCAGTCCAAGAAGAAACCAAAACATCTGCATCGATTACTTACCAAAACCTCTTCCGTATGTACAAGAAACTTTCAGGGATGACAGGTACAGGGAAGACAGAAGAAGAAGAGTTCCGTGAAATCTACAACATTCGTGTGATTCCGATTCCAACCAACCGTCCGATTGCCCGTATTGACCATCCAGATCTTCTTTATCCAAGCTTGAAATCTAAGTTTAAAGCTGTGGTAGAAGATGTAAAAGCTCGTTACGAAAAAGGGCAACCAGTCTTGGTAGGTACTGTGGCAGTTGAAACTAGTGACTACCTATCTCGTCTCTTGGTCGAAGCAGGAGTTCCTCACGAAGTCTTGAATGCGAAAAACCACTACAAAGAAGCACAAATCATCATGAACGCTGGTCAACGTGGTGCTGTTACAATCGCGACCAACATGGCCGGACGTGGTACCGATATTAAGTTGGGTGAAGGGGTTCGTGAATTGGGCGGACTATGCGTCATTGGTACGGAGCGTCATGAAAGCCGTCGTATTGATAACCAGTTGCGTGGACGTTCTGGTCGTCAAGGGGATCCAGGTGAATCGCAGTTCTACCTCTCTCTTGAAGATGAATTGATGCGTCGTTTTGGTTCAGAACGAATCAAAGCCCTTTTGGATCGTTTCAAATTGAGTGAAGAAGAATCAGTTATCAAGTCCAATATGTTTACACGTCAAGTTGAAGCAGCCCAAAAACGAGTGGAAGGGAACAACTATGACACTCGTAAGCAAGTCCTTCAATATGATGATGTCATGCGGGAACAACGTGAGATTATTTACTCTCAACGCTATGATGTCATTACTGCAGATCGTGATTTGGCTCCAGAAATCAAGGCCATGATTAAGCGGACGATTAAACGGATTGTTGAAGGGGGCAAGTCACTCAAGTAAGGAAGAACGGATCGAAGCCATCTTGAACTTTGCCAAATACAATTTGGTCCCTGAAGATACCATTTCAGAGAGCGATATTGAAGGCAAATCTGATAAAGATGTGATTGATTACTTGTACAAACGTGCTGAAGAAGTTTATGAAAACCAAGTAGCGAAATTACGTGATGAGGAGGCTGTCCAAGAGTTCCAAAAAGTATTAATTCTTCGTGTAGTAGATAGCAAGTGGACAGATCACATTGATGCCTTGGATCAATTGAGAAATGCCGTTGGTCTTCGTGGGTATGCACAAAACAACCCTGTGGTTGAATACCAATCTGAAGGATTCCGTATGTTTAACGACATGATTGGATCCATCGAGTTTGATGTGACTCGTTTGATGATGAAAGCTCAAATCCACGAGCAAGAACGTCCACGTACAGAACATAGTATCTCAACGACAGCGACTCGTAATATTGCAGCTCAAAACGTAGCGCTACCGGAAGATCTTGATATAAGCCAAATCAAACGCAATGACATTTGCCCATGTGGATCTGGTAAGAAATTTAAAAACTGTCACGGTAAAAAACTCTAATCGTATGAAAGGATTTGCCTATGTCTTTTACAGCTACTAGCCCAATCATTGATGAAACAACGGTGACTTCTCTTTATCGCTTAGAAGGGGAACATTTGGCTCGCAAAGAAGCGCGTGATCGTGAACTAGCCTCTATTTTAAAGGGGGAAGACAAGCGGATCTTGCTTGTGATGGGCCCATGCTCTTCTGATAATGAGGAAGCGGTGATGGAATATGCTCGTCGACTTGCAGCCCTTCAAGAAGAAGTCAAAGATCGGGTCTTCATTGTGATGCGGGTCTATACTGCTAAACCTCGGACCAATGGTGATGGCTATAAGGGCTTGATGCATCAGCCAGATACTGCTTCAGAACCAAGTTTTGTAGCTGGTTTAAAGGCTGTTCGTCGCTTGCATCATCGAGTGATTACAGAAACCGGATTGACAACAGCAGACGAATTGTTGTATCCAGAGACCTACCCATTTGTTGAGGATTTACTTTCCTATGTTGCTATTGGGGCACGTTCTGTAGAAGATCAAGGCCATCGATTTGTAGCGAGTGGAATTTCAGTCCCAACTGGATTGAAAAATCCGACATCTGGAAATCTGTCTGTCATGTTTAATGCGATTTATGCTGCACAGCATGGGCATCATTTCTTCTATAATGGTCGTTCTGTGGAGACAAGTGGAAATCCATTCGGACACGCTATTCTGCGTGGGGCCTTAGATGCGAATGGGAAAAATATTCCAAACTACCACTATGAAGATCTGTTAGAAGCTGCGCATCGCTACCAAGCCTTGGGATTGCAACATCCATTTATCCTGGTTGATACCAATCATGATAATTCAGGGAAAAAATTTGCTGAGCAGATTCGCATTGTCAGAGAAACCCTTACAAATCGTAGCTGGAATCCAATTATCCATGATGTAGTCCGTGGGTTTATGATTGAATCTTATTTAGAGGACGGTCGTCAAGATCAACCAGAAGTATTTGGTCAATCGATCACAGACCCATGCTTGGGTTGGGAAAAGACAGAAAGCTTAGTACGAGAAATTTATCAGTATGTAGCTGAATAAGAGGAAAGGGCTAGAGAAAATATTCTCAGCCCTTTCCTTCTTAAATTGAGTTGTCGATAGAGAATCATTGAAGAGGAAATAATATGATTGTTGGACATGGGATAGATATCGAATCGATCCAATCCATTGAAGAGGCCTACCAAAGACATCCGAGATTTGCTTCTAAAGTATTGACAGAGACGGAACGAGCACGGTTCGACCAATTATCTGGAAAACGGAAAATGGAATACCTGGCAGGTCGATGGTCTGCCAAAGAAGCCTTTTCCAAGGCTTGGGGAACAGGGATTGGTCCAGTAGGATTTCAGGATCTGGAAATTTTAACCAATCAAAAAGGAGCTCCCTATTTTTCAAGAGCCCCCTTTTAGTGGAAAGATTTGGGTTTCGATTAGTCACTCAGGCGATTTAGTTTCGACCAGTGTTATTTTGGAGGAAAGAAATGAAAGCAAGCATACATAGACCAACGCGAGCATATGTGGATGTAGAGGCTATTGCCTATAATGTTCAACAAATACAGGCCCATATTCCGAAAGAGACCTTGACTTTTGCGGTTGTCAAGGCGAATGCATACGGCCATGGGGTTGAGCCAGTGGTAGAATGCTTATTGCCAATAGTAGATGCTTTTTGTGTTTCCAACCTAGATGAAGCCTTGGAAGTTCGTCAAGTAGCTGGGGAAAAGCCTATCTTAATTTTGGGTGTTGCACCAGTAGAACACGTTGCGATTGCCATCAAAGAAGAAATTCGTTATACAGTAGCTAGTCTCGAGTGGTTGAAAGCTTTATTGGCTGAAAAATCTGATTTGACTGGGTTGAAGGTTCATATTAAAGTGGATTCAGGAATGGGACGAATTGGCTTGCGTTCAGTAGAAGACCTTCATGACGCTATGAACCTATTAAGAGACCATGGGGCAGAAGTGGAAGGAATCTTTACTCATTTTGCTACAGCTGACGAGAAAGATGACCGTCATTTCCAAGGCCAATTGCAACGATTTAAGACCTTGTTGGAGCAGTTGCCCTATACTCCGAAAATTGTACACGCTAGCAATTCAGCAACGACTTTATGGCATGCTGATACCATTTTCAATGCGGTTCGTCTGGGCGATGTCATGTATGGGCTCAATCCAAGTGGAAGAGAGTTGGAACTTCCCTACAGCATCTGTCCGGCCCTGAGTTTGGAAACAGAATTGGTGCACGTCAAGTCACTGGAAGTAGGACAGACAGTTGGTTATGGAGCGACCTATCAGACTAGTGATGAAGAGTGGATTGGGACTATTCCGATTGGCTATGCAGATGGCTGGACCAGAGATATGCAAGGATTCCATGTTCTTGTTGATGGGCAATTCTGTCCGATTGTGGGTCGCGTATCTATGGATCAAATCACCATTCGCCTACCGAAAGCCTACCCGATTGGAACCAAGGTGATTTTGATTGGATCAGATGGTAATCTAGCAATTTCTGCGACGGATGTAGCAGACTATAGAGGACCATCAACTATGAGGTGGTTTGTGTCCTGAGTGATCGCGTCCCAAGAGTTTATCGTCCAGCAAAGAAAGATTGTGGGAAAGTAAGCTGGATGGATGTCCCAAACTTTCAGTATTGGCAAGTTAAAGATGAAAGAGGTTGATGACAAAGGTCCCAGCCTCCTTTCTTATCTAGGAGGAATGAATGAACTTACATCAACCACTCTCTGTCCTACCAGGAATTGGACCAAAAATCAGCAGAGAAATACAAGAAATTGGGAATCGAAACAGTTGAGGATCTCTTACTCTATTTTCCATTTCGGTATGAAGATTTTTAAATCAAAAAAATGTTCTAGACCTGGAAGATGGAGAAAAAAGCGGTTGTTTCCGGTCTTGTCGCTACTCCAGCCAATGTTCAATATTACGGCTTCAAACGCAACCGTCTTCGCTTTCACTATTAAACAAGGAGAACTGGTCCTAGCAGTTAGTTTCTTTAACCAGCCCTATTTAGCGGATAAGATTGAGTTGGGGACAAACGGTGGCTGTCTTTGGTAAGTGGGATAAGGCCAAGGGAGCTTTGACAGGAATGAAGCTACTAGCGCAAGTCGAAGATGATCTTCAACCAGTCTATCGACTAGTCTCAAGGGGTGAGCCAGTCAGCTCTAGTAAAGGTTATCAAAACGGCTTTTGAAGCTGGCTTGGATCAACTATTGGAAGAAAATTTACCCCAAGTCCTAATGGACAAGTATCATCTGCTTTCTCGCAGACAAGCAGTCAGAGCCATGCATTTTCCCAAGGATCTTGAGGAATACAAGCAGGCTCTGAGACGAGTAAAATTTGAAGAACTGCTCTTTTTCCAATTGCAACTGCAGGTCTTGAAGGAGGAAAATCGTTCCGTCGGACAGGGAATCGTGCTGGATTGGGATGAGAAGAAGCTAAAGAACCTTCAAGCTAGTCTTCCCTTTTCGTTGACAGAAGCCCAGGAGCGAAGTCTGAACGAAATTCTAGCAGATATGCGTTCTCCTTACCACATGAATCGTCTCTTGCAAGGGGACGTTGGAAGTGGAAAAACCGTCGTTGCCGGACTAGCCATGTATGCTGCTGTGACAGCGGGTAAGCAAGCGGCTTTGATGGTACCGACAGAAATTTTGGCTGAGCAACATTTAGAAAGTTTAACCTCTCTTTTCCCTAGTCTCAGAATCCTTCTTTTGACAGGCAGTTTAAAAGTTGCGGAGAGACGAGAACGTTTAGCCTTGATTGAAGCTGGGGAAGTGGACCTTATTGTGGGAACCCATGCTTTGATTCAGGAGGGGGTCCATTTCCATGATTTAGGCTTGGTTATTATTGATGAACAGCACCGTTTCGGTGTAGCTCAAAGACGGATCCTTCGTGAAAAGGGACAAAATCCGGATGTATTGATGATGACAGCGACCCCAATTCCTCGCACTCTGGCGATCACCGCATTTGGGGATATGGATGTTTCCATCATTGACCAAATGCCAGCTGGTCGAAAAGAAATCATTACTCGTTGGGTCAAGCACCAACAGTTAAACTTGGTTTTGGATTGGCTGGTCAAAGAAATTCAAAAAGGTTCCCAAGCCTATGTCATTTCTCCCTTGATTGAAGAATCTGAAGCCTTGGACCTCAAAAACGCCATTGCTTTGGAGGAAGAATTGATTGCCTACTTCGGAAATCGTGCCCGTATTGCCCTCCTCCATGGTAAGATGAAGGGGGAAGAAAAAGAGGCCATTATGCAGGCCTTTAAGCGAGGAGAAATTGACTTACTAGTTTCTACAACTGTTATTGAGGTTGGAGTTAATGTTCCCAATGCCACCGTCATGATTATCATGGATGCAGACCGCTTTGGCTTGAGCCAATTGCACCAGCTGAGAGGTCGGGTAGGACGTGGTGATAAGCAGTCTTACGCAGTATTAGTTGCCAATCCTAAAACAGAATCAGGCAAGCGTCGAATGAAAATCATGACCGAAACAACCAATGGGTTTGTCTTGGCAGAAGAAGACCTCAAGCTACGAGGCTCTGGGGAAATCTTTGGAACGCGTCAATCAGGCATACCAGAATTTCAAGTGGCCAACCTCATTGAAGATTATCCGATTTTAGAGGAAGCGCGAAAGGTAGCTGTTCAAGTGGTGACAACTCCTAATTGGCGAGAGCATCCAGATTGGCACTGTCTGTCTCTGCATTTGGAACAGAAAGAACACCTGGATTAAGAAGTGATAAAAAAGAGACTGGGACAAAAGTCCGGCCTCTCAATTGTCTTTGGATTGTCGAGCAAGACGCAGTGGTTGAGTGGGCTCTACTACGCTGATTTCATCAGCTTTTACAGCCCTACTCAACTGTGCGGAGGTGGGACGACGAAATCGAATTCTAACGAATTACCGATTTCTGTCCCACTCTCTTTTTATCTTTTTTTAAGTTTGTGGACCTATAATCGTAAAAAATAGAAAAGAGGTCCTAGCTATGCGAACCATGTTGAAATTCATTTTGTCAGTCATTATCTCAGTCCATCAAAGCTATTTTTAAATTCAAAAGGCGGATGTATCAACCATCACGCCTTCTATTCTTATTTTAACCTTCCATATAATCTCTTAATTCTTTATCTTTTAAGCCAGCATTGATTGCGATCAAGAGTTTTAGCCGAGCCTTGGCGGCATTGAGCTCTTTCACAAAGAAGATGCCATGTTGGTGAAGTTGAACTCCGCCACCGTCGTAGGCATAGACAGGTTCCGCAATCCCATTGAAGCAACGAGAAACTAAAGCAATGGGGAGGCCAGACTCTTGAAACTCAAAGAGTTTTTCCGCAACCTCCCTAGGAAGATTTCCTGCACCAAAGGCTTCGATAATTAAGCCATCCATTTGTCGGACATCTAGCATATCAAGAAGGTCTGTCTTCATGCCAGCATAGGCGGAAATAATGGGGACGACTCCCTTAATCTCTTGCAAATCAAAACGCACACGAGGTTCAGCTGTTTTGAAATAGAGAACTTCTTTTTTCATGACCAAGCCTAGAGGACCGTGAGTTGGTGTTTGAAAAGTACTGACATTGGTTGTATGGGTTTTGGTCACGTACTTGGCTGCATGGACTTCGTCATTCATCACGACCAAGACCCCCTTGTCTTGTGATTTGGGATCTGCCGCGACCCGGATGGCAGTCAGATAGTTATAGACGCCATCACTCCCTAATTCGTTGGAGCTTCTCATAGCTCCTGTCAGGACTACCGAAATAGTTGGCAAGTCCATGGTATCTAGAAAGTAGGCTGTTTCTTCAAGAGTATCGGTACCGTGGGTGATGACAATCCCATCATACTGGGAAGCCTCTTTCTGAACCTTATGATAAAGTTGCAACATGTGCTGAGGAGTTACATGAGGGCTAGGTAAATTAAAAAAATCTTCTGAAGTAAGCTCAATCCCTGCCAGTGACAGATCAATATGGTTCATGGGGTTGGATGAATTGGTCACGACAGCTCCAGTGGCATCCGCCTGCATGGAGATGGTCCCTCCTGTATGAAGGGCCAAAATTTTCTTTATCATGTGTGTCTCCTTGAAATGTGTGTTATAATTTATTGTATCATAAAACGGAAAGAAAGCAGTCATCATGGAAATAAAAGCGGTCTTTTTTGATATTGACGGAACCTTGGTCAATGATAGTCGGATGGTCTTAAAGTCTACCGAACAGGCCATTCAAACGTTAAAAGAGCAGGGAATCTTTGTGGGCTTGGCAACGGGCCGAGGTCCTTTCTTTGTCCGCCCTTTTATCGAGCGCTATGACTTTGATTTTGCAGTTACCTATAATGGCCAGTACATTTTTACCAAGGACAAGGTTTTGTCGGCTTCTCCAATTGATAAGAAAAATCTTCACCGCTTGATTCAATATGCCAAGAAACATCGAATGGAAATTGCCCTAGGGACTAAGGACGGAATAGAGGGCTCGCGCATTATGAGCTTTGGAATGAGTACAGTTTCACAGTGGTCTGCCCAATTTGTCCCCAAAGGTCTAGCTCGAACGGTTAGCCAAGGCTTCAATAAGTTTGTCAGTCGAGTTGTACCGCAAGATCAGGAGCAATTGCTTCATATTGCTCAAGGTCCTGTTTACCAAGTTTTATTGTTAGCAAGTTCCAAGGATACGCAGAAAGTTGAACAGGACTTTCCTGATTTAAAATTCACTCGCTCCAGTCCCTATGCAGCAGATGTTATCAATCCAGGCAATTCTAAACTGGAAGGGATTCGTTTGGTTGGAGAAGAATTTGGCTTTTCAATGGATCAGGTCATGGCCTTTGGTGATTCGGATAATGATCTAGAAATGCTTTCCGGTGTTGGATTGTCCATTGCGATGGGCAATGGAACCAGTAAGGTTAAAGAAGTGGCCCAACATACTACGACTAGTAATACCAAGGACGGGATCCAAAAAGCGTTGGAACATTTTGGCATTCTAACTGATCAGCCCCTATTTGTGAGTAGCGATGACCACTTTAATCGTGTGAAAACTTTCCATCAGCTCATGGATGGTCAAACACAGGAAGAGCCTAGAGCTTGGGAAAACCAAGAGGCTCTTTATCGAACTATGTTTAAACAAGAGGAGCTAGTAGAGTTTATTCGTGCTGCCTGTGAGGACGAGGCGAGCTTTGATCGCTCTATAGCTAGTCTCCACCAGGCCTTGGATCAAGCGGCAGAAAAAGTTCGAACGAAGCATCCTGCAGAACAATCCCTGGTAGGTCAAGTGGATGCCTTAATCGATACTCTCTATTTGACTTATGGGAGCTTTGTATTGATGGGAGTGGATCCTGAACAGATCTTTGAAATTGTGCATCGGGCAAATATGGGTAAAATTTTCCCAGATGGTAAAGCTCATTTTGATCCAGAGACTCATAAAATTTTAAAACCAGATGATTGGGAGGAAAAGTTTGCTCCTGAACCGGCTATACAAAAAGAACTGGACCGGCAAATGAAGGCTTATCAAAAGCATCATCTAGAAAACCAAACGGATAGAGAGAACAATAAAAAGGTGTGAAAGTGAAGGACTTTCACACCTTTTTGTTAGATTAATCCATGACTAGAAGGTTTTATCTTTGTCACGAACAACCAATAAATCGACTTTGGCATGGCGAAGGATATACTCAGAAGAAGACCCAACTAGTAAACGTTCGAAGGCGTTAAGGCCAGTTGCACCTACCATGATGAGATCAACTCCTTCTTGTTCAGGGATATCGTGAGCTAAGAGCACTTTTGGATTTCCCATTTCAATGACAGTAGCAACATTGTGGAGACCAGCATCTTTTGCGCGTTTAATATAGTCTTCCAGGAGTTCATTTGCTTCTGTTTGGAAGCCCTCATAAACTTCAGCATCAAAAGTAGAAACACTTTGCAAGGCACGTGTATCAACGACATGTGCTAGTGTTAGTTTTTGAACCATTGCGCAAAGCAACGTTGACCCCTTTTTCGAAAGCGAGTTCTGCTTCATGAGATCCATCAACTGCAACCATAATGTTTTCGTATTTTTTAGACATAATCCGACCTCCTTTAATGCTTGAAAAAGTGAAAATGAAATGGAATAACACCATTTATGTTACCTATAATTATATTTTAACCCTTTTAACATAGATTGTAAAGGTCAAATGGAATTTTCTAATAGTTTGGGAGAAGGTATACAAAATGAGGTAACCTGCTCAGTTGTACTCGGGAATAACTAGTGGTATAATGGTAGCAGTTTGATAAAGTGAGGAAAAAATCATGAAAGAATACAATAAGTCCATCAAACTGGAACATGTCGCTTATGATATTCGGGGACCAGTTTTGGAAGAAGCCATGCGGATGCGGGCAAACGGGGAGAAAATCCTTCGCTTAAATACAGGAAATCCGGCTGAATTTGGTTTTCACGGCTCCCGACGAAGTCATTCATGATTTGATTATGAACGCTCGGGATAGTGAAGGGTATTCAGATTCAAAAGGGATTTTTTCTGCCCGTAAGGCCATTATGCAGTATAGCCAGTTGAAAAAGATTCCGAATGTAGAGATTGATGATATCTATATCGGAAATGGTGTTAGTGAGTTGATCGTGATGTCTATGCAAGGCTTGCTGGATAATGGCGATGAAGTACTTGTGCCAATGCCAGACTATCCTCTCTGGACAGCAGCAGTCAGCCTAGCAGGTGGAAATGCGGTGCACTATGTCTGTGATGAAGAGGCTGAGTGGTACCCTGATATTGAGGACATCAAGTCTAAGATTACCTCAAACACCAAGGCTATCGTCGTGATCAACCCTAACAACCCGACGGGCGCTCTTTATCCAGATGAGGTATTGTTGGAAATTGTCGAGATTGCCCGCCAAAACGATTTGATTATTTTTGCGGATGAGATCTATGATCGATTGGTTATGGATGGAGATAAACATACAGCCATTGCCAGTCTGGCACCAGATTTGTTCTGTGTCAGCATGAACGGTTTGTCCAAATCACACCGCATCGCGGGATTCCGTGTGGGCTGGATGGTCTTATCTGGACCGAAACACCACGTGAAGGGCTATATTGAAGGTTTGAACATGCTCTCGAATATGCGCTTGTGTTCAAATGTGTTGGCTCAACAAGTGGTACAGACTTCTTTGGGAGGCTACCAGTCAGTGGATGAACTCTTGCTTCCAGGGGGGCGAATCTACGAACAACGGAACTTTATTTACAAGGCCATCAATGATATTCCCGGTCTCTCAGCTGTCAAACCAAAAGCTGGTCTCTATATCTTTCCTAAGATTGATCGAGAAATGTACCGGGTGGATGATGATGAGCAGTTTGTCTTGGAATTCTTGAAACAAGAGAAGGTTCTCTTGGTTCATGGACGTGGTTTCAACTGGAAAGAGCCGGATCATTTCCGGATTGTCTACCTTCCACGAGTGGAAGAATTGGCTCAAATTCAAGAGAAGATGACCCGTTTCTTAAGCAATACAAACGATAAACAATGGAGAAATCGCTAAAAAGGCGGTTTCTTTTTTTGAATGAATCCAACGAGTATTTTGTTACGTAAGGCTAATTTTTCTGAATTGAATAGAATTGTAGAAAAAATAAATAATTTTCAGATAATTCGATTGAAATTCCCTCACTTATATGATATACTTTAGCTGACTATATGCGAGGTTTATTATGGCTAAATTATTAGAAAAAACAAGAAAAATTACATCTATCTTGAAACGCTCTGAAGAACAGTTGCAAGATGAAATGCCTTATAATGCAATTGCCCGTCAACTGGCTGATATCATTCATTGTAACGCTTGTATTATTAATAGCAAGGGAACTCTTCTAGGTTATTTCATGCGTTACAAGACGAATAATGACCGGGTTGAGGCTTTTTTTGACAATAAAAAATTGCCAGAAGATTATGCTAAGGCAGCTAGTTTGGTCTATGATACAGAGGCCAACTTAGATGTTGACCATGATTTGAGCATTTTCCCAGTGGAAACTAAGTCTGATTTTCCTGATGGTCTGACAACGATTGCTCCCATTCATGTATCTGGGATTCGTTTGGGTTCCTTGATTATCTGGCGCAATGACAAAGAATTTGCGGATGATGATTTGATTTTGGTTGAGATCGCTAGTACCGTAGTTGGGATTCAAATGTTGAACTTCCAACGAGAGGAAGATGAGAAAAACATTCGTCGCCGGACTGCAGTCAACATGGCTGTCAATACCTTATCCTATTCGGAATTGCGGGCAGTTTCCGCTATCCTTAGTGAATTGAAGGGTAATGAAGGGCAGTTGACAGCGTCTATTATTGCGGATCGGATTGGCATTACTCGCTCAGTGATTGTCAATGCACTTCGGAAGTTGGAGTCAGCAGGAATTATTGAAAGTCGTTCGCTTGGGATGAAGGGAACTTATCTCAAGGTGTTGATTCCAGATATCTTTGAGGAAATTAAGAAAAGAGACTACTAATGAACAAAGCATTGATTTCAATTGATTACACAGTTGATTTTGTCGCAGATGATGGAAAACTGACCGCAGGAGCGCCTGCCCAGGCTATTTCAGAAACTATTGCTCAAGTGACAGAGGAAGCTTTTAAGCAGGGAGCTTATGTCTTCTTTGCTATTGATGGCCACGATTTGGACGATACTTTTCATCCGGAAAGTAAACTATTTCCCCCTCACAATATTATGGGGACTACTGGTCGTCATCTTTATGGGCCTTTGGCTATTTTTTTCAAGGATTATCAGTCAGATGCTCGTGTCTTTTGGATGGACAAACGTCATTATTCTGCCTTTTCAGGGACTGATTTGGACATCCGCTTACGAGAGCGGGGAGTGGATACTGTCATTTTGACAGGGGTTTTGACGGATATCTGTGTTCTCCATACAGCTATTGATGCCTATAATCTGGGCTATCAGATTCAAGTAGTGGAGTCTGCTGTAGCTTCTCTAACAGTAGAGAATCATCAATTTGCTCTGAATCATTTTAAATACGTTTTAGGTGCAACACTAGTAGATGAGAAACTAAACAAAATCAAAGACTAACGATTGCTTTGTAAGATAGTATCAGATGAAGAATCTGATACTATTTTTTAGGAGCTAGCCATTGTTTTGTAACTCCAAAAATGATATTCTTAAGGGTGTTTAAGAAGGAGAAATGAATGAGTAGAAAAGCAGTTGTCTTTGTAGCAGAGTTATCCTATATGGAAAAATTAGAAATTGCTATCAAATCACTTTGTGCCCATCATCACCGCTTGAAAATCTATGTACTGAATGAGAATATCCCTACAGAGTGGTTTCAACTGATGAATCATCGTTTGGCACCATTGACTCAGAGATTTTGAACTGTCGGGTTGCTGCGGAGAGTTTCAAACAGTTCTCACTTCCAAGCTCGCATCTTCATTATGCGACCTTTTTCCGTTATTGCATCCCAGAATTAGTCGAAGAAGATCGTGTTCTCTATTTGGATTGTGATATGATTGTGACGAAATCTCTATCAGACTTATTTGAAGTAGATTTAGATGGCTGTGGGTTAGGAGCGGTAGAGGATCGTCCGACAACAAGAGAGGGCTTCAATGCCGGACTACTCGTATTGGACTTGGCTTGGTGGCGTAATCACCAGACGACTCAAGCTCTCTTTGACTTGACCAAGGAGCATCACCAGCATGTCTATGGAGATCAAGGAATTTTGAATCACTACTTCAAGGATGCTTGGCTTCGCCTGCCTTTAACCTATAACCTTCAAGTGGGATCGGATAAGGATCAGCATCAGTATGGGGACTTAGCCTGGTATGATGAGTTTCAAGGCCTTCCAGCAGTCATTCATTATACATCTCATAATAAGCCTTGGACAGCTAAACGATTCAATCGTTTCAGAGAGATTTGGTGGTTCTATTATGCTTTATCTTGGGAAGATAACTTATTAAGAAAGCCACTCATGCAGCAGCGCTTGGAAGATCTAGTAGGGGAATTCCCCTATCATACTGCTGTTTATACTCATTCAGCAGATTTACATGAGGTAGAGCTTCTATTGAAGGCCTTTCCAGATGTAGCTTTTCATGTATTGGCGCACACCCATTTTGGTTTTGGCTTGATTCAGCTGGAGCGGTATCCAAATTTAATCCTTTATCCCGCCTTTGATCCTTTGACGAGCCGCAAGGTCCTAGAAAAAATCGATTTATTTGGATATCAATCCATATGGAGAAGTGGACCAAATTACTCAAAAAATCCACCAGTTGGGCAAGCCGATTTATTCCTTTGTTAGTACCAATCATGATCAGACTGGGCAAAATCACCTTTTTGAAGACCAGCAAGTAGATCAGATGATTGAAGCTATCCGCCAATATCTAAAGACAGTTGAGAAATAGAAGATGGAAAAAAAAGAAGTCATTAGTATTGTGATTCCCATTTACAATGTGGAAAAGTATCTGAGCCAGTGTCTTGAGACTGTTGTGACCCAAACCTATCCTCATTTGGAGATTATCTTGGTCAATGATGGGTCTCCTGACCAATCAGAAGCTATCTGTAAGGAGTTTTTTAAGAAGGATACTCGTATTCGCTACATCCGCCAAGAAAATGGTGGCTTATCTGCTGCAAGAAATGCGGGGATTGATTTAGCAACAGGGGACTATATTACCTTTATCGACCCAGATGATTGGGTAACGGAAGACTATATTGAAACCCTCTATAACCAATTAATAAAATATGAGGCCGATATCTCCATTGGGAACTACAATTTATATGATGAATCGAGAAGCAAGTACCTCATTAAAGTGACGGAAGAGACCTACTCAGAAGCGGTGTATGAGGGGCGGGAGATTATCGACCAAGACGCTGTCCAGGAAACCAAGGACATGGCTTGGGCCTGTGCCATGATGAAGCTCTACAAGCTTTCTCTCTTTGACGACCTTCGTTTTCCCCTTGGGAAAAATGTAGAGGATAATTTCTTGATGTATAAGTTGTTGCTGAAGGCTGAGCGTGTCATTCATACAGAGAAGTGTATCTACTGGTATCGAGTTGGCAGAGAGGACACCCTATCTCAGGTCTGGACTGAGAAGCGTGTCTCAGATGAGATGGAAGCTAAAAATGAAAAACTGGCCCTTTTAGGAATGATGGGGTATGATTTGACTTGGCATCGTTATATCTACAAGACGAGGTTGAAACGAGCGATTGAAAAGCTTGAAGAAGCCCAGCTACAAGAAACAGAAACCTATCAACGTGCCCGTATGAACTTAGGTTTGTTGGAGCCCTAAATTCTTAGTTAGTGGGCTTCTTTTTAGAAAGGATTCTTATGCTAGTCATTGCACCAGAAAATAGTAGAGAGTTGGAAAAAGTCAGAAAGCTACTGGCTATCTTGGGTCAGTCTTATCAGGTTCTGTTTACCAATTTAGAAACAGATTTGGGTCTGGGAGAAGCTAGCTTGGTTTCCCTCTTGACCTATACAGATCCCAGCTCTAGAGAGGGCAAGCCCCTCTTTTTCAATGACCTACCTGTTCCTGCCTATTGGGAGCCGTGGACCATGGGGATTACGACCTATATTTTTGATGGTCAGAAACGACGTGGAAATATAATCTTACGAAAAGATATCCAATCACGAACTGTAGAGCGTGTGGAGTGGTTGGGTGAGGGGGATACTGTTCTGACCGTTGAGGATTACAATCGTTATGGTTGGAGAAGCCGTCAACGACTGTTGGAAGAAGATGGACAAACCTACCTGGAAATTTACTACAATCGAAATCAGGAAGAGGTCTTGCATCATTTTGTCAAAAAGGGGTATTTCCTCTATCAGACAAAGTCTGGTCGAGATCAGCTTTATGCCAATGAGGAGGAATTGAGACGAGCCCTATTAGATAAGGTCCTTTCTGGTCAGGAACCCCTTATCTGTTTGGATTCGAAGGTAGTTCCCCTTCTACAAGAACTTAGAAAGGAAGACCTCATTTTTTGCAGTCCTCAGCAAGAGAATTTAGAAGACCTTCAAAAACAAGTCAAGCAGATTCTCATCTTGAATTACTATGCTCCTGAAGATCGAAACACGGACCTTCACTATGTGGCTGGATTGATTGATCCCGAGACAATGGCCTTTCAAGCTAAGGCTTTGATCATGACAGCATCAGAAGAGGTAGAAGGCTTGGCCTATTTGGTAGAAAGTCTTCCTGAAGTGGACTTTCATGTTGCAGCCCTGACCAACATGGGACCAAAATTAACGAACCTAAACTCCTTTTCAAATCTCTATCTCCATCCGAATTGTTCAGAGGAGCGTTTCCAGGAGCTATTGGTAAGTTGCTCGCTATATTTGGATTTGAACCAGGGCAAGGAAGTTTTAGCAGCCACCATGAGGGCGATTGAAAATGGACAGTTAATCCTTGGATTAGACACCACTGTTCATTGGGGAGCATATCAAAAATTACCAACTGTCCTGACCTCCGGCGAATTATTACTAGAAAAGATCAAAGAAGTGTTGCAATCACCAGAAGAGTTTACTAGTCGGATTGAGGAACAAAGAGATGTCTTACAATTGGCTAGGAAAGAAGATTTGCTTACACTCTTCAATTGTCGAGAGGAGGTAGCTACATGACCATTTATACCTTTAATCTTTTGGTGGGCTATGAACCAAATGGGGTAGATGTAGCTCAAGCTTCTCGGGCGATCATGCTTCGTCAGTTACAGGAGCCAGCACGATTTGTCTTTACGACCTGGCCCAGTCCTCAGAAGTTAGCCTATTATCTTTCGCTTGGCCACAAGGATGAAGAACTCTTATATGCCTATCTCAGCTTTACGGATCAAGCAACCAATGTTCCTTCTGTCACAGTCGGGGCTCTACAAATGGAATTTCAGTTAACGCGACTAGACTTGGTGAAAAAGACGGAGACGGAGGCACATTACCAGTTTTCTAATAACCAATCGCTGGTCTTTACTTTAGATCCTTATCATAGAGACTGTGTCCGCTATGTTGATTATCTAGTGAGAGGGTCCATTGTAAAACGGGAGTGGTATGGGGCCAAAAAAATGGTTACAGAGTACTTTGTGGGTGGGATCATCGTGCGGCGAACCTATCACCATCAAGATGGCAAAGTAGCTTTTCAAGAAATCAAGCAGGGAGAACAATGGTTTTACCAATTGGGGACAGAAATCTTATTGACCCAAACCCAAGTGTTGGAACGTTTTCTTGCTCGACTTAATCTAGGGAAAGAAGATATCCTCCTGCTTGATCGGGCTTCATTAATGGACTTTACCCGTCCAATTCTTGAGCAAAAGACTTCTGCTCGTTTAGGCTTTGTCTTTCACTCGGAACATGAATTTTTGAATGGTTCTCTTAACTATGAGTACTATTATGTATTTAAATATATGCGACGCTTTGACTTCCTGCTAGTAGCAACAGAACTTCAAAAAGAGGTCTTATTAGAAACTTTTAAAAAGCAAGATATAGATGTACTTCCTATTTATGTACTTCCTGTTGGACATTTGGATCAGTTACAGCAACCATCGTCCCCGCGCCAATCTCTGAGCATGATGACGGCCTCTCGTCTGGATCCTCGTAAACGAATTGATTTAGCCATTCGAGCGGTTGCTCTAGCCCATCAAAAGGTGCCCGGTTTGCAATTTCATATCTTTGGTAAAGGAGGAGAGGAGCCTACTTTGCGCCAGCTTATTCAAGATCTTTATGCGGATGATTATATCTTGCTTCGAGGGCATGCAGATTTAGATTCTCTCTATCCCCAGTTTCAAGTTTATGTCACGACTTCCCAGTGGGAAACCTTTGGTTTAACCCTAATGGAAGCCGTTGGTTCGGGTTTGGCCTTGGTTGGTTTTGATGCTCGCTACGGTAATCCAACTTTCATTCAGGATGGAAAAAATGGTTACCTGGTTCCTTATGGTGTGGAGAGAAATGAAGAAGACTTGGTTGCTGACATGGCAGATAAGCTTGTCTCGGTCCTAGAAAATGACCTGGAGTCTATGCACCAGACTTCTTACAAGATTGCTAGGACCTACTTGAGAGAAAAGGATTGTCCAAGCTTGGCGTCAGGTGCTCGATGGGCTGAGGGAAGACCTTTCAAGCCATTCATAGTCAGTGAAGCAATCTGATTTCTGCAGGGCGAAAAAGTCCTGCAGATTTTTTTCTCGACCGAGCAAAAATAGGGTAAATTATGGTAAAATAGTACAGATTGAAATGAATAAATTCCAAGATGGGAAAGGAAGCAAGATGAAAATTACGCAAGAAGAAGTAACCCATGTTGCCAATCTTTCA